>NICF_comb_assmDRAFT_10003151_pt1 | contig 12050 bp, 14 predicted proteins | sample NewIslPassag4_SG_FD_11279 | JGI IMG/M metagenome (IMG submission 11279) | reverse complement strand
CCGCCTCACCTTTCTGCGACGCCGCCCGGAACTCGGCCGGCGTCGCGCCGAAGTACCGCTTGAACGCCCGCCGGAACGCCCTGGCGTCGCCGTAGCCGACCTGCCGGGCGATGCGCTCGACCGTCCAGTCGTGCGTGAGCAAAAGGCGCGCGGCCCGCGCCGCCCGGACCCGGCCGATGTACTCCTGCACGGTGTCGCCCGTGACGCGCTTTACCAAGCGGCTCAAGTGGTCGGGCGACCAGCCCGCCCGCGAGGCGAGCTCGGCGGCCGTGAGCGGTCGGTCGCAGTGCTCAACGATGTAGCGGATGATCTCACCGACCGCCCGCCAGCCTTGCGAATGGTGCGAGCGGTCCCCGGAGACGCCGATCGCCCGGTTCAGGATGCCGAGGATCACGAGCAGGTGGCCTTTGAGAACCGTCCGGTAGCCGCGCCGCTTCTCGGCGAACTCCCGGGCCATGTGGTGAATGGCGCCGCGCACCGCGGCGTCGGCGTCCGGGTCGAGGCTCACGCACCGGCATTCGAGCAGGTTGCGCTCGATTCCGGCGATCTCCTGGACAAGGGCGGACATCTCCGGCTCGACGGAAAGAAGGCCGAGCGCGTCTTCAGTCAAAAGGACGTTCCAAATCCGGGCGGCTCCCGAAGGCGTGAGATCGTATGCGTGCGGGATGTTGGGATTGACGATGAAAAGGTCGCCGGCCTTGACCCGGTGCGCCGACGCGCCGTAGCGGTGGATGAGTTCGCCGCTTTCGACGTAGACGAGTTCGAAGAACTCGTGAACGTGCAGGTTCGTCGAGTCCGTCACGTTATGGTGGACGACGGCGACGTCCTCGCCGCAGGCGAAGAAGCTGACCCGTGAGAGGCGGCCGATCGTGTCGGCTGCGTGCGCTGCGTGCATCGCTGGCATCCTCTCGAGTTCCGACTGCCGTCACTATTCGCAACATCGGAATAGGTCCCCTTTTCGCCTGCTTCGGCCCTAGGAGACCGGCCCGGCGCGCGGTGTATATTGATCGAGTAGGGAAAGGAGCCCGTTCACCGTGAACATTGTGTTGATCTCCTGCGATACGCTCCGGGCGGACCATTTGGGCTGCTACGGGTACACGCGGCCCACAAGCCCGTACCTCGACCGGATCGCCGCTGAAGGCGTCCTCTTCGAACAGGCCTTTGCGGCGGACGTCCCGACGGAGCCGGCGCACACCGCCATCTTCACCGGGCGCTGGGGAACGAAGACGGGAATCGTCGCCCACGGGGCGCACAACGCCTATCTCTCCAAGGAGACGCCCTGGCTTCCCCAATTACTTTGGGACCGCGGCTTCAACACAGCGGCGTGCGACAACCTGTACAAGCTCAAGGAGTGGTTCGCCCGGGGGTACCGCACGTACATCAACACGGTTTCCAAGACCCGCTGGATCGACGGCAAGGACGTCACCGGCCCGGCGGTCGACTGGCTCCGGCACTACGGCCGGTCGGAACCGTTCTTCCTCTTCATGCACTACTGGGACCCCCACACCCCGTACCTGCCTCCGGAGGAGCACCGGCGCATGTTCTACGAGGGCGACCCCTATTCCAGCCGGCACACCGGCATGGAGCGGGTCCGGGCCCAGGCGGTCTACCCGTTCTTTCACCAGTTCCACTACCAGTACCTGGGCCCGGTCACGGATCCTGCGTACATCAGCGCCCTGTATGACGCGGAAATCCGCTACCTCGACGACCAGTTGCGCTCGTTCGACGATGCGCTAAAGAGCATGGGGCTTTACGAGGACACGCTGCTCGTCGTCGTGGGCGACCACGGTGAGTGCCTCTACGAGCACGACATCTACTGGGACCACGCCGGGCTCTACGATGCCGTCGTGCGTATCCCGCTCATCATGCGGTGGCCGGGGCGGATTCCGGCCGGAACCCGCGTGAAGCCGTTCGTCCAGCACGTCGACATCTTTCCCACGCTGCTCGAAGCGGCGGGGGTGAAGGTCCCCGAAGGCGGCGACGGGCAGAGCCTTTGGCCGCTCATCCGCGGGGAGGAGGAAAGCGCGCACGAGCTCATCGTGCACGGGGAGTGCAACTGGCAGGCCTCCCGGGCGATCCGGACCCGGGAGTGGAAGCTGATTCAAAACATCGACCCGTGGGTGTTCCAAAGACCCCCGCTCGAGCTGTACAACTTGGCGCAGGACCCGGGCGAGACGACCAACTTGGCCGAAACCGAAAGAGAGGTCGCGGACGAGCTCCTCGCCCAGCTCCTCAAAGAGGTCGACAAACGGCTCGGAACCCGACCGGACCCGATCCGGCAAACCCTCACCGCAACGGGCATCCCGGCCGTGGCGCGGCTTGAGCGCACGATGGCGAAGTGGGGCCTCACATGGGCCGAATGGTTGAAGGAACCGGATCCACGGCGGCTTGGCCTTTAGCGTCGCCGTCACCTCGCAAGATCACAGCCCGGTCGCCCACTGGCGACTCGACGGTTGACATGCCCATGAATCGCCGAAAAAAGTCCCGGAGTTCCCCCGAAAACTCAAGAGGGCGCCGGAACGCAGCTGAAGAAGTATAAAAATATGGAACACTGGCGCGAATCGTTCAAGGAAGTCTTGGCCGTCACGGCGCCCATCGCACTCGCCATCCTGGTGCTCCGGCTCATCTTTCTCGATGCCGACCTCGTCAGCGTCTCGAGGGTGATCCTCGGCAGCCTCATGGCGATCCTCGGGTTGGGATTGTTTTTGACGGGCGCGCGCGCCGGCATCCTGCCGTTCGGCGAGTACCTCGGCGCCAAGATGCCCCAGTACGGGTCACTGGTCTTGCTGCTCGTCTTCGGCGTCATCCTGGGCTTTGCAATCACCGTCGCCGAACCGGACGTCCGTGTGCTGGAAAGCCAGGTCGAGGGCGCATCGCCGGGCACGTTCCCCTCCGGATCGCTCATCATCGCGATCGGTGCGGGCGTCGCGCTGTTCGTCGGCATCAGCCTGTACCGGACCGCGGTTCAAGCGCCGCTCGCAAGGTTCATCGTTCCGGGTTACCTCGCCCTCTTCCTACTGGCGATTTTCACCCCACCCGAATACATCCCCGTCGCCTTCGATTCGGGCGGCGTCACCACAGGCCCGCTCACGGTGCCGTTCATCATCGCGTTCAGCGTCGGCGTCGCGTCCGTCTTGGGCCGGCGCGCCGGGGTGAGCGACTCCTTCGGCATCGTCGCCTTGGCGTCGATCGGCCCGGTCGGTGCAGTGCTCCTGCTCGGCCTGCTCCTCGGGGGTACGCGCTGACGTGGAAGTCGCGCGGGCGCTTTTCCACGACATCGACCACCTGGTCTTCGAGGTCGCCCAGGCGATCGGCCCGCTCGTCCTGATTCTCATCGTGTGCCAGTTCCTCGTGCTGCGCCTGAGCACGCGCGAGTTCGCCAAGCTCGTGCAAGGATTCGCCTTGAGCGCGGTCGGGCTCCTCTTATTCCTCCAGGGCGTCAACGTCGCCTTCCTCCCGGTCGGCGACGAGCTGGGCAGGACGATCGCGAACAGTTCGAGCCCGTGGTGGCTGGTGCCGATCGGGTTTGCGCTCGGGTTCATGGCGACGATTGCCGAGCCGGCCGTCCGCCTCTTGAACGACGAGGTGTACGAGACTTCCGCCGGCGCCATCCCGACCGGCCTTCTCACGTGGACGCTGGCCTTCGGCGTCGGGATTTCGGTCGCGATCGCCATGATCCGGACGCTTTACGGCATCCCGCTGTGGACGATCCTGCTGCCCGGATACGCGATCGCGCTTTTGATGATTCGCTTCGCCAGCCCGGACTTCGTCGCCATCGCCTTTGACGCGGGCGGGGCGGCGACAGGGCCGATGACCGTCACCTTCATCGTCGCGCTCGGCCTCGGCGCTGCGTCGGCCTTTCCCGGCCGGGACCCGATGCTGCACGGCTTCGGCCTGGTCTCTTTGGTCGCTTTGGCGCCCATACTATGCGTGCTGGCGGTAGGCGTGTTTTTTGCTCGGAGAGGACGTGAAACTGGTGTCAAACCGTCAACAGGCGGAGAAGGCGTTTGACCTGATCGTGACAATCGTAAACCGCGGCACCGCCGAAGACGTCATCGCGGCGTCACGGGAGGGCGGCGCCGAGGGGGGCACCATCCTTTTGGGCAGAGGGGCGGGCATCCACGAGAAGGCGAAGTTCCTCGGCATCCCGATCGAGCCGCAAAAGGACATCGTGCTCACCGTCGCGCCGCAGGAACGGACTGAATCGATCCTCGAAGCGATCCGCAAGAAAGTCGACCTGGACAAGCCGGGCCACGGCATCGGGTTTGTGATCGAGCTCAAGAAAGTAGTAGGAATCGCCCACCTGACAGAGTAATGACACAGCATCAGTCTGATAAAACAAACTGCACGACCGACCATCCGACGCAGACGACGACGGGCCGCCATGATTGAAGCGCTTTCTCGCTACGACCCAATCCTTGTAGGACTGATCGCAAGCCTCATTGCGGGGTGCGCGACCGGCATCGGCGCGCTCCCCGTCTTTCTCGCCCGTTCCGTGCCGGTGAAGCTCCACGACGGGATGCTCGGGTTCGCCGCGGGCGTGATGCTGGCCGCCACGGCCTTCAGCCTGGTCGTCCCGGCGATCGAGTACGGCGGCGGGGGCGTGGCCGGCGCGCTCGTCGCGGCCGTGGGCATCCTGCTCGGCGGGGTATTCCTCGACACGGTCGACCGGTACGTGCCTCACCGCCACTTCCTCGCCGGCGGAGAGGGAGGCGGAGACACATCCGCCCTCGCTCGTATTTGGCTCTTCGTCTTTGCGATCGCGATCCACAACTTCCCGGAAGGTCTTGCGGTGGGCGTCGGCGTCGGCAGCGGCGACCTTGCGAACGGCCTTGTCCTCGCGATCGGCATCGGCCTTCAAAACCTGCCGGAGGGCCTGGCCGTCGCCCTCGCGCTCATCGGCCAGAAGTACTCGGTCTGGCGCTCCTTCTGGGTTGCGCTGCTCACCGGGCTCGTGGAGCCGGTCGGCGGGCTGCTGGGCGTCGCCGGGGTGACGGTGGCGCGGCCGATCCTTCCGTACGCGCTGGCGTTCGCGGGGGGCGCCATGCTCTTCGTGATCAGCGACGAGATCATTCCCGAAACCCACCGGCGGGGCAACCAGCGGGTGGCCACGTACATGGTCCTGCTCGGCTTCGTCGTCATGATGTTTCTCGACACGACGCTCTAGGCACGGCGTCCCCGGCGGTTCACCACCACGGCGCGACCGTGAGCGTATCGCCCTTCTTCGCATAGTACTCTTTCATGCGTTCAGTGCCGGCCACGTAAACCTTGATGTAATACTCGCTCCACGCGCCGCAGCCCGGCCACTCCGCGTCCGGAACGTACATCGTGGTGTTCGCGCGCAACTCTTTCATGCCGCCCCAAACATCGCCCAACCAAGAGTGGAACAACGAGTTGCAATGGGACCACTTGAGGGGATCCCACCGGTTATAGATGTACACATCGAGATCTTGCCCGGTCTCGTTCACGATGATCAAGGCGTAGGGTCCCGCCTGAGCCGAAACCAGCGCTGTGTGCGCCGCCCACACGGCGACGGCGAGCGCCACAGCCAACAGTGCCCGCGTCCTCACATGCGTCTCCTCCTTGCACTCCTTCATGCTGCGATGGCGGCACGCCAAAGGCGCCGAACGGAGCATCGGCGCCCTTGGTCCCCGATATTGGTATGCTTTTTCAATTCTTGTTAACGATGATCCTTCCGGCAAGGCTACCACAAAAGGGCCGCCGGGCTCTCCGCCCCGGCGGCCCTTTTTCCGGTCGATGCCGGCTTCGCTCGCGCTGGGTGGGGTTAATTCTTCGCTCGCTTCGCCTGTTGGCCCTGAATGTCTTTTTGCCGCCTTGCGGCTTCCACGTCCTGGCGGGCTTGATCCGCAGCCACGCGCAGGCCCCAAACGGTAAAGATCGCAAATCCGCCGACAAGAACGGCGACTACGATGTTCTCAAGCACACTGGCCCGCTCCTTTTCAGGAATTGATGCATTCGCGCGAAAATGAGCCGGCCGGGACTATTTGTACTTGGTGTTGAACCTGCTGACGAGGAAGAACTCGCGCCATGCGGCGTCGTTGCGCTCCGGGACGAGGGAACATGCGCCGCAGCGTTCGGGCAAGAAGGGCGCCGCGCACGCGTGCGCCGCCCACGGCGGCAGATCGTTCCCCGGACCCCCATAGGCGTGGGATGCCTGGATCCCGTCATCGGAGACGGTGTGATGCACGGGAAGGATCTGCTCGGGCGCGAATACCGGCGCCGGGCCGCCCGCACCGAGCGCCGCCGGCAACAGGATCGCGGCGACGAGCAGGAGGACGCAGGCGGCCGGCGTTGCGGGCGCCGGAGGGACGCTCAGACGGCGCATTCTCCCAGGAGCCTCCAAGAAGCCTGATCCACCGCGGCCTTAGAGCGCAGCCACTTCGTATCCGGCCTCTTCGACCGCCTCTTTGAGCGACGCCTCCGAGGCCTTGCCGGTGTCGTACGCGACCTTCGCCGTGCCGCTCCTAAGGTCGACCTCCACCGACCGGACTCCGGCGACGTTTTTCAAGGCGTCCGTTACGGCCTTCTTGCAGTGATCACAGCTCATGCCTTCGATCTTGAGCACCTTCGTCTCCACGACCGACCACCCTTTCACCGGCGCCGCTTCGTCGGGGCGCCGCTTCGTCATCCTTGCTTTCCAGGATCAAACCGCTTCAGCAAGCTCGAATTCGTCACAACTGATACCGAGCTGAGCGCCATCGCCGCCCCGGCGATGATCGGATTCAGAATGCCGAACGCCGCGAACGGGATCCCGACTGCGTTGTAGACAAGCGCCCAGAACAGGTTTTGCCGGATCTTGCGCATCGTCGCCCGGCTCAGGCGGATCGCCGCGACGACGCCGCCGAGGTCACCCCGCATCAGCGTAACGTCGGCCGCTTCGATCGCCACGTCCGCGCCCGTCCCGACGGCGATGCCGACGTCGGCCGCGGCGAGCGCCGGGGCGTCGTTGATCCCGTCCCCGACCATGGCGACCCGCTTGCCCTGCGCCTTGAGCCGCTCGACTTCGATCGCTTTCCCCTCGGGCAGCACCTCGGCGAGGACGTCCCACTCCTTGATCCCCACCTGCTTGGCGATCGCCCGGGCCGTGCGCTTGTTGTCTCCGGTGATCATCATCACCCGGACGCCCATCTCCTGCAGGCTTCGAACGGCCTCGGCCGACGACGGCTTCACCGTGTCCGCGACGGCCACGATCCCTGCGATCTCCCCGTCGACCGCGGCGATCATCGCCGTCTTGCCCTCTTCCTCGAGTTGCTGCAGGATGTCTTCCAAGGGCCTTACGTCCAGTCCCGCACCGGCCATCAGGGCCCGGTTCCCGACGAGGACATGCCTCCCCTCCGCTACGGCCCGGACCCCGCGGCCCGGGATCGCCTCGAACTCCTCCGGACCGGCGGGCTGGATCCCACGCTCGGCCGCTTCGGCTGCGATCGCCTCGGCCAGCGGGTGTTCGGACGACCGTTCGGCTTGGGCCACAAGTCGGAGGAGCGCATCGTGGTCGTACTTGCCGAGTGGCACGATGTCGGTCACCTCGGGCTTTCCGTGCGTTATCGTCCCCGTCTTGTCGAAGACGACGACGTCGACGCGGTGCGCCCGCTCGAGGTGCTCGCCGCCCTTGAACAGGATGCCGTGCTCCGCGCCCCGGCCCGTGCCGACCATGATCGCCGTCGGCGTCGCAAGGCCCAAGGCGCAGGGGCAGGCGATGACGAGGACGGCGGTCATGTTGAGGAGCGCCCGCGTGAGGTCGCCCGCCGCGAGGTACCACCCGGCGAAGCTGAGCAGAGCGATCGCGACGACGGCCGGCACAAAGCGGGCCGAGACGGCGTCGGCGATCCGCTGGATGTCGGCCTTCGACGCCTGCGCCTCCTCAACCACTTTGACGATCTGCGCGAGGACGGTCTCCTTGCCCACTTTGGTCGCTTCGAACGCAAGCGCCCCGTGCTTGTTGATCGTCGCGCCCACAACGGGGTCGCCCGGGCCTTTTTCGACAGGTATGCTCTCCCCGCTGATCATCGACTCGTCCACGGTCGAATGGCCCTCGAGCACGACGCCGTCGACCGGGATCTTCTCCCCCGGGCGGACAAGGACGATGTCCCCGGGGCGCACCTCGTCGACCGGAATGTCGACCTCTTGTCCGCCGCGCACTACCCGGGCGGTCTTGGGCGCAAGGTCGAGGAGCCTTTTGATCGCCTCTGAGGCCCTGCCCTTCGCTCTTGCTTCGAGAAGCTTTCCGAGGATGATCAAGGTGATCAAGATCGCGCTCGTCTCGAAGTAAAGGCCGGTCACCCCGGCTTGAGGAGCGAGGAGCCCCGCCAAGCTGTAGAAGTAGGCCGCGGAGGTGCCGAGCGCCACGAGGACCGACATGTTGGCGGACCGGTTCTTGAGGTTGTGGAAGCTGTCCACATAAAACTGCCACCCGGCGTAAAACTGGACCGGTGTCGCCAGGGCGAGCTGCAGCCACCCGTTCGACAGCGCGTGGAACAGCGGTGCACGGGCGCCGAAGACGTGCCCCAGCATCGCGACGAGGAGCGGCAAAGACAACGCGGCCGAAAACCAAAAGAGTAGCGTCTGCCGCTTGATCTGGCGTTCGCGCGCCTCATCCCCAGCGCTCCTGCCTCCGGCATCGGGCAGGAACGCTTCGTACCCAAGATCCTTGATCTTGCGCTGGATAGCCTGCAAGCTCGTGAGCGCCGGGACGAACTGGACCGTGGCCGTCTCGGTGCCGAAGTTCACCGCCGCCTGGACGCCGGGAAGCTCGGCAAGGCCCCTTTCGATGCGCCGGGCGCAAGCCGTGCCTGTCATGCCGGCGACGCTCAGGGTGACACGCTCTTTCGCGACGTCGTAGCCGAGGTCGCGCACCCGTTGGACGAGCGCCGCGACACTTATCCGCGCCGGGTCGAACTCCACGGACGCCCGCTCGAGCGCGAGGTTCACGGTCGCGCCGGCGACGCCCGGCAGTTTGGCCAGTCCCTTTTCGATGCGGTTAGCGCATGCCGCGCAGGTCATGCCCTCGATGCCGAACGTGACGCGCCGGGGCTTTTCGGCCGCAACGCCGCTTTGAGGCTGGTCTCCCACCGCATGCCACCTCCCGACGATACCCTACAGGGTACCTGGTCGCCTGCTATGCCGCGCCCCGGCGTCTATTTCACAAACCGCCTCATGACGTCGGCGAGCTCTCGGATCGCGCCGTCTCCGTCTCCGTCCCTGACGGCCCGCGCGACACATCCCCGCGTGTGATCCTCGAGCAGGATGAGGCCGACCCGGTCCAGGGCGGAGCGGACCGCGGCGATCTGCACCAGGATGTCGACGCAGTACTTGTCCTGCTCCACCATGCGCTGAAGGCCGCGCACCTGGCCCTCGATCCGGCGAAGGCGCTTTAGAAGGTCAGCTTTGTCGTGCTCGTACGAGCTCACCGCCCCGCCTCCTCGAAATCCGGGCGCCTCCGAGCCGAACCGGCCCCGGCATATACCCCATGGGGGTATCTACCTGCAACTTACACCTCCGAGCTCACTTTGTCAACCGCATTCCGAGCGCCGGAATCAGGAGCGCGGGCGGAAGACGACGGGATTCGTCCAGGCCGTCCTCCCGTTTTCGTCCACGACGTGCACCCGCAGGTACTGCTCCTTGCCCGTCAGCCGGTGCTCGAGTTCGGTCACCTTGGCGCCGCCTTCAGCGCACTTGACGAAGCCGCGGGGGCCCGGTCCGGAGACCACAATATACTCCGCGGGCGACGTGCGGACGTAGATGCGGTCTTCAGCCACTTCAACCGCCTCGATGACGGGCCCGGTCGACGAATAGAAGTTTCCGGTCCGCAGCGCCTCGAGTATGGTGGTGAGGGAGAGCTCCCGGGCTTTCACGGCGATCCACGCAAAGCCCTGGTCGGGGCGGGGCGCCCAATGGGTATCGTCGGCTGCGAAGCCCCAGGTCAGGATTCCGCGCTTCAAAAGCGCATCCCAGTGGGCGACGGAGAGCCCTTTTCCGTTCAGAAATTCGCACGTCGTATTGTAGATCTCGATGCCGGCGTGGCCGGTAAGCCCGGCGAGATCGTCCACCTCATGGCCGTGCCAGTACGGGTGAGCGACGTAGGCGAGGCCGGCGTGCCGGTTCGCGAGCGCCAGTGCGTCATTGGCGGTGGCGCCCTCGGGCACGCGGATCGTCTCGTCGACGCCCAGGCAGACGATGTGGTATGGAACGCCCGTCTTCGCGTCGACCAGGTCGATCTCTTCGCCCGGGATCACGAGGAATGACTCGCTGCTTGCGATGTCCTCGGGCTCGGGTGCCCGGCGATGGTCCGTGATGGCGACGAAGTCGTAGCCGTTCTCCTTGTACCACTGCACGGCGGCCCAGGGATCTTTCTTGCCGTCAGAACGCGTCGTGTGCATGTGGAGGTTTCCCTTGAACCAGCGCCCTTCCGCCGCAAATGGATTGGGGCAAAGCGTGGCCATGCCGATCCCTCCCGTCTGGTTGCAACGCCCCGGCTTCATTCTCACGGGCCCGCGCGATCTCCTCCGGCGCCGAATTGTTCCTAAAAACAGGGTTTGTCGACCCGGGATCGTACTAACTGCGGGTAGCGCCCGTCTTTCCCGCTTCCCGGCGGGAGCGCGGGGCGACGGGATCGATCCAAATCGCTCAAAAACTTGCGTGTGGCTTGTTTTTCCGGAAGGAGCCTTGCCGTGTCTGGAGCTCAAGATCGCGCCTTCTGGCTCGATGCGCTCTGCCGCATCGCCGACCCCGTGCTCACGGCGCTCGCCGAACGCCGCCTCAAAGCGACCATGCCCGTCGAGGCCCGCTCCCCCGAGAGGCGGCAGTTCACGCACCTCGAAGCACTCGGGCGGACTCTGGCGGGCATCGCGCCGTGGCTCGAGGGTACGTCAAGCGACCCAGAGGAAGAGGCGATGCGCCGGCACCGGGCGGAGCTCGCCCGCGAGAGCATCGACGCCGCCACGGACCCCGCCTCCCCGGACTTTCTCAACTTCAGCCGCGGGATGCAGCCGATCGTCGACGCGGCCTTTCTCGCCCACGCCGTGCTGCGGGCGCCGAACGAGCTTTGGGAGAAGCTCCCGGCCCGCGTCAAGGAAAACCTGAGGGCCGCGCTGCGCGCCACCCGCGAAGGGCGCAAGCCCGGTTTCAACAACTGGCTCCTCTTTTCGGCCATGATCGAGGCCGCTCTGCACCGCATGGGCGACTCGTGGGACCGCATGCGCGTCGATTACGCCCTGCGCCAGCACGAGCAGTGGTACGCCGGCGACGGCGCGTACAAAGACGGGCCGCAATTCCACTGGGATTACTACAACAGCTTCGTCATCCAGCCGATGATGATCGACGTCCTGCAAGAGGTGGGCCATTACCACCAGGAGTGGGAGCGCATGCGCGAGCCGGTCCTCGCCCGCGCCGCCCGCTATGCGGCCATCCTGGAGCGGATGATCTCGCCCGAGGGTACCTATCCGATCATCGGCCGGTCGATCACCTACCGGTTCGGGGCCTTCCAACTGCTCGGGCAAATCGCCCTGATGAAGCGGCTGCCGGACGGGATCCGCCCCGCCCAGGTACGCTGTGCCCTGACGGCTGTCATCAAAAGGACGCTGGCAGCGAAGGAGACGTTCGACGAAAACGGCTGGCTGCGCATCGGCGTCATCGGCAGCCAGCCCGACCTGGGGGAGGGGTACATTTCGACCGGAAGCCTTTACCTGTGCGCGACGGGGCTGTTGCCCCTCGGCCTGCCGCGTGAAGATCCGTTCTGGAGCGACCCGCCCGCGCCGTGGACTTCGGTGCGGGTATTCGGCGGAGAAAACATCCCCGCCGACCATGCGATCAACGTGTAAGAAGAGGAGGCTTGCCAAATGAGTCAACGCGCCGTCTACGACGTGCACGAGGTTCCGCCGATCGGTCAGTGGATCCCGCTTTCGCTGCAGCACCTGTTCGCGATGTTCGGCGCTACTGTCCTAGAAGTGCTGTGAGAAACCCTTAGCTAACTCGTCGACGCCAGAGCGGGGCACAACCCAGCAACGACCGAATGGAGGAGGTGGACGATATGC
>NICF_comb_assmDRAFT_10003148_pt1 | contig 12069 bp, 10 predicted proteins | sample NewIslPassag4_SG_FD_11279 | JGI IMG/M metagenome (IMG submission 11279) | reverse complement strand
GCGGAGCGTCTGGCGGACGGTCCGATCGACGAGCCGGACCGCGAGGAGCGCGTCCGGGCGATCCTGCCGCCGAAGTACGAAGTGCGGATCCGGATGGAATACGATCCGATCGTGGAGGAGACGAAGCGGTACCGCGGCATGGCGCGCGAGATCGACGGCCGCTACGACCGCTTCATGATCCGGATGGACGGGGACGGAAGGGACGAAGAAGGCCGGAACGGACAGGAACGGAATGAAAAAGGGCAGGACGGGGAGCGGTAGGCCGCTTCTCATCCTGCCTGTTTTTTCGTCTGCGGGACGGAATGGCGGGCGTCGGCGGCGGATGCATGCGCGACGGCGGGAGCGCCATGCGCGGCGGCGGATGCATGCGTGGCGGCGGATGCATGCGTGGCGGCGGATGCATGCGCGACGGCGGGAGCGCCATGCGCGGCGTGGACCGGCTGCTTCCGGCCTTCTTCCCGGTGCGCCTCCGCGCGCCCTTCGGCGAGGGACAGGTCGGTCCGGCAATCGGCGTTGAGCTTCGCGCCGCCCTCGATGACGTACCCCGCGGCCGCCACGTTGCCGTGCATCTCGCCGGATGCGAGAAGGGTGAACCGGCCGTGCGCCTTTACGCTGCCGTACAACTTGCCGGCGACGGTGACGCCGCGCGCCTCGACGGTGCTGCGGACGATGCCGGACGGGCCGATGACGACGTCGCCCCGGCAGACGATCTCGCCGGTGAACTCCCCTTCGATCCGGAGGCCCGCATCGCATTCGATGCGCCCCTCGGAGATGGTGCCCCGGCCGATCAGCGTGTCGGTCGCGGGGATCGATCGCTTCCTCCGCATGGCTAATCCTCCTTCACGAGCTCCAGATAATCGAGCGGGTTCACGCTCTCCCCGTCCGCTTCGACCGCGAAATGCAGATGCGGCCCCGTGCTCCTGCCCGTCGATCCGAGCCGGCCGATCCGCTCGCCCCGCTTCACGGCGGCGCCCTTCTCCGCCTCGATGTCCGACAGGTGATAATAGTGGCTGGTCAGCCCGTTCCGGTGCCGGATGACGATATGGCGGCCGCGCGTCGCGTCGAACCCGGTCTCCTCCACGACGCCGTCGCCGGCGGCGTAGACCGGATCGCCCTTCCGACCGGAGATGTCGATTCCGGCGTGGAACACGGTCTCGCCGGTGAACGGGTCGCGGCGGTAGCCCCAGGTCGACGTGACCAGCCGCGAGCGGGTCGGCCAGGCGGACGGCAGGGCGTCAGCCTCGAGCTGCCGGAGCCGCGCCGCTTCGAGCCGAAGCGCCATCGACCGGTCGAGCGCGTCGACCATCCCCGACAGCGCGCGGAAATCGGGCTCGTCCGCGTTCATCAGCCGAAGCATGTCGGCGGCGGTCGCTTCCGGCGGCGCGGGGGCCTCGCCACCCGGCAGATCGGCGTCCGCGATGCCCGGCGGGGCGTGGTCCCCGCCGCCCGGAAGGTCGGCGGCCGGGCCGCCCGGCAGATCGGCGTCCGGCCGACCGCCGGAGCCGATCGTCGCCTCCGGAGCCTCCGCCCCGTCGCCATACCGATCGAAAAAATCCTCCAGCCGCCGCTCCAGCTCCCGCAAATCGCCCAGCCGCTTCTCAAGCGCCGCCTGATGGTCGGACAGCGTTCGAACCTCCGACTCCAGCGCCCGGATCTGTCCGTCTTTCGCCTCGAGCGCCGCCCGGTGCAGGGCGTTCTGCTCGGCCAGCAGCCGCTCGAGCGCCTCGAGCTGCCAGGCCGCGCGCGCCTGCAGCAGCGCCAGGCTCGCGGCGAACAGCGCGAGCAGCGCCGCGGGCGCCGCATAGACGAAGCGCCGCCGCACCCGGAACTGGCGGACGCGTTTGTCGGGGCCGCGCATGACGATAAGCGACCACCGGTTCGAGTTCCTGTCCCTCAAGCCGCGGCGCCCCTCCCCGTCCGGTGATGGTTGGAACGATCACTAGTTATTTATTCCTGTCCGCCGGGAAACATGTCATGGGACAAGGGCATACTACAAAGACGATTTTCGCCGGGAAAGGAGCGATTGCATGATCTGGCCGTGGCTGGCGGCGGCTGGTGTCGTCTGGTGGGCGGAAGCCGTCATCGTTCTCGTGGCGGAATACCGGCGTCCGGCGCGGGCCGCGGCGTGGCTGCTGGTCCTGCTTGCGCTGCCGGTTGTCGGCATCGTGCCGTTCCTGCTCGCCAGGGGGAAGGCCGGCCGGGGAGACGAAGGCGGCAGGGGCGGCCGAAGCGGCCGGGATGGCCGTGGCGGGCGGAGCGGGCCGGGAGGACCGGATGGCCGTGGCGACGATGGTGAACATGCCGGGCGGAACGGGCCGGGAGGTTCGGATGGCCGTGGCGACGATGGCGATCGTGCCGGGCGGAGCAAGCCGGGCGGTTCGGATGGCCGTGGAGACGATGGTGATCGTGCCGGGCGGAGCAAGCCGGGCGGACCGGAAGACCGGGACGATGGTGGTGTTCGCGCCATGCAGAGCGGGTCGGGCACATCGGATGACCGTGGCGGCTGGGGTGGGGAATCGGCGGCGCGCGGAACGGAGAAACGCTCGGCCCCCGCGGCGGACGGCGCTTTTCCGGATGACGAACGGCTCAGGCGGACGCTGCTGAACATGTCGAACGCGCCGATCACCGGCTGCAACGGGACCGAGATTCTGACGGACGGCGAGGCGGCGTTCAGTTCGATCTTCGACATGATCGACAAGGCCGGGCACCACATCCATCTCGCCTATTACATCCTGCGCGACGACGGCGTCGGCCGCCGGTTCCGCGACGCGCTGATCCGCAAGGCGCGGGAGGGCGTGCAGGTCAGGCTGCTCTACGACGGCTTCGGCAGTTGGAAACTGAAGCGATCCTATCTCCGCGAGCTGGCGGAAGGCGGCGTGCGGGTCCGGTGCTTCCTGCCGCTCGGCGCCGCGCTTCGCAGCCGCCGCATCAACCACCGCTACCACCGCAAGATCGTCGTTGTTGACGGCAAATCCGGCTTTACGGGCGGCATCAACATCGGCGATGAATATCTGGGGATGGACAGGAAGATCGGGTACTGGCGGGACACGCATTTGCGGGTGGAAGGGGACGCCGTGTACGATTTGCAAAACATTTTCGTCCGGGACTGGGAGCTCGCCTCGGGGGAAAGGCTCGAAGACCCGGCCTTCTGGCCGCCGCACGCCTGTGCGTCGAACGAGCGGGTGCAGATCGTCTCGTGCGGGCCGCGCCTCGGCCGGAACGAAATCCTCGACGCCCTGCTCGCGGCGATCGCCGCCGCGCGGGAGCGCATCTGGATCGCGACGCCGTATTTCGTCCCGGACGACGGCCTGAAGACGGCGCTGCGGACGGCCGCGCTGGGCGGCGTCGACGTGCGCCTGATCGTGCCGGGCGTCGCGGACACGCGGTTCGTGCTCGCCGCGTCGCTGTCGCACGCCGCCGACCTGCGGGAGGCGGGCGCGCGGGTGTACCGCTATCAGAAAGGGTTCATCCACGCGAAGGTGATGCTCGTCGACCGGCTGCTCGCGTCGGTGGGGACGGCGAACCTGGACATGCGCAGCTTCTACAGCAACTATGAGCTGAACGCGCTGCTGTTCGACGGGAAGCCGATCGGACGGCTGGAGGAGGATTTCCTCCGGGATTTCGCGGATTCGCGCGAGGCGACGGCGGAGGAGCTGCGCGGCCGGACGGCCGGCGCGCGGGCGGGGCGGGCCGCGGCGCGCCTGCTGTCGCCGTTGCTGTGACGGCCATGGAGGGGCTGTGACGGGCTATGTCGGGCGGGATCGGGATGATGAAGGGGACGGGGATCTCCCCTTGATGAATTCCCAGATCGGCCGGAGGTTCTGGCGCGGCGCTCGCTCGAGCAGATCGCCCAGCCGCCTGAGGCGCGGTCCGATCGTGTGCAGGTTGAAGTCCGCCGGGCGCGCGTCCGCCCGCACCTCGTCCCACGTGAGCGGCGTCGAGACGGAGGCGGCCGGGCGGGCGCGCGGCGTGTACGGTGCGGACAGCGTCTTGCCGGCGTAATGTTGCAGGTAGTCGAAGTAGATGAGGTCGCCGCGGTTTTTTTTGAGACGCTCGATGGTGAACAGCTTCGGGTGCCGGCTCACGAGATACTCGCCGACGAACCGGCCGATGGCGCGCAATTCGTCGAACGTGAGGTCGGGCTCGACCGGCACGACGATCTGCACTCCCGTCGCGCCGGACGTCTTCGGCACGGACGCGATGCCGAGGGAGCGGAGCACCTCGCCCGCGAGCCACGCCGCTTCCATGATGCGCGGCTCCTCCTCGCGCGACGGGTCGAGGTCGATCACCCATTCCGTCGGGCGCAGCGGCTCGCCGATCCGGTCGAACGAGGCGTGGAATTCGAGGCAGGCGAGGTTGCCGAGCCAGAGGAGCGTCGGCAAGGAATCGAGCACCACATGGCGGATGCCGTTCCGCGCGGCGGTTCGCACGAAGGGGGGCAGCGGTTCGGGGGCGTTTTTTTGATAGAAGGAGGCGCCGTGGATGCCGTTCGGATACCGGATGACCGTCAGGTACCGCCCGTCGCAGTGCCGGATCAGGTAAGGTCCAAGCTCCGCCAGCATCTCCAGATAGCGGAGCTTCGTGATGCCGGCCTCCGGCCACAGCATCCGGTCCGGATTGGTGATCGTGAGCTGATGCCCCAGCACCGTGATCGTTCCCGCCGTTTTGACCGCCATGCGCGTTCCTCCGTTTCGCTTGTCGTCTCTCCGGGAAAAATGATGCTATCCCCAGTATGACTCCGCATGCAGACGAAAAACCGGAACGGAGACGATATAATGAAAAAAGTTTTCGCATCCGTCGCGGAGCCGGGACAGAAGGGAGGGTCGCCCTTGGAACCGGTCGTGCCGTTCGAGCCGGTCGCGGCGGACGTCATGCCGGCCGGGCCCGGGTGGATCGCCCAGATCAAATGGGACGGCGTCCGCATGCTCGCTTACTTCGACGGCGCGGGTACGAAGCTTGCGAACCGGCGGCTTCACGATCGGACGGCGCAATACCCGGAGCTTGCGGATGCGCGGCGCTACCTGAGGGCGAAGTCGGCCATCCTCGACGGCGAGATCGTCGCGTTCGACGCCGCGAAGCCGTCTTTCCATGAAGTGATGCGCCGGGACGGCGTCCGCAGCGCGCGGGCCGTGCCCGCCGCCGCCCGCGAGATCCCGGTCACCTACATGGTGTTCGACATCCTGTATCTGGACGGCGAGTGGGTGACCGGACGCAGCCTCGCGGAGCGGCAGCGGCTGCTCGAGCGCGCCGTCGAGCCCGGAGACCATGTCAGGCTGGTCGAAAGCACGCCCGACGGCAAGCTGCTCTTCGATGCGATGCGCAAGCACGGCATGGAAGGGATCGTCGTGAAGGATCTCGCCAGCTCCTACGCGATCGGCGGCAAGGACGGCCGCTGGCGCAAGATCAAGGTGCGCCGCGATCTGACGGCCGCCGTCGGCGGCGTCGCTTACGGCGGCGGGCGCGTGAACGCGCTGCTGCTCGGCCTGTACGACGGGCGGGGGCGCCTCCATTACATCGGCCGCGCCGGATCGGGCCGGCTCACCGGCCGCGACTGGGCATCCGTCACCGCCGCGGCCGAGTTGCTCCGCACGCCGGACTGCCCGTTCGCGGAGAAGCCGCCGCGCAGCGCCGACGCGGTCTGGATCCGGCCGATGCTGACGGCGAAGGTGCATTACCTTGAATGGACGGCCGGCCGGACGCTCCGGCAGCCGGTGATCGAGGCGGTCGGCGCCGGGCCGGCTTCGGACTGCACGTTCGGCCGGCTTGACGATGCGGACGGTTCGCCGGTTTGAGCGTTTTGCGGGTCTGTGGTAAGGTAGGGAAAAGAACTGCGGCGTGCGGCCCCCGTTTTATACGGCTATGGCCGAACCGGGGGCATCGCATCAAGCAGGAGGAGGCGAAGCAGCATGGACATCCGTGGATCTGCGTTGCGCACAGCTGTCTATCCGCCGTCCGGACGGCGGGAAGCCGTCCGGCCCGATGAGCCGCTCGACGCGGCCGCGCGGAGCGGCGCCCGCTCCGTCTTCGACCGATTCGTCCACTATGGCCTGCTTGTTTTCGGAAGCGTTCTCGCGGCCGTCGGACTGGAGCTCTTCCTGCGGCCGAACGGGGTGGCGACCGGCGGCATCGCGGGCGCCTCGATACTCGCCGCGCATCTGACCGAAATGCAGCTCAGCCTTGTGCTGTTCCTGTTCAACCTGCCGTTTCTGCTCAGCCGGACGGCGGCGAACCGGCGCCAGGCGCTGCGCATGCTGCTGCCGCTCGTATTGATCGCGCTGTTCACGCATTATCTGCATCCGGTTCCGGCGCTTTCGGACGATCCGCTGGCGGCCGCGCTGGGCGGCGGCACGTTCCTCGGCATCGGCATCGGCCTCATCCTCAGGCAGGGCGGCAGCTTCGACGAGCTCGCCGCTTCCGCGCCGCTGAAGCCCGCCTTCCGCCGGTTCGACGCCGGCGCCGCGATCTTCCTCGCGAATCTGGCGATCCTGCTGCTCGCCGGGCTCGTGTTCGGCATCAGCCAGGCGGTCTATTCGATCATCGCGCATGTGCTGGCTTATTTCATGCTGGAAGCGGGCTACTCCGGCATGTCGCCCGTGAAGCGGATCCGGGTCCGAAGCGGGAAGCTCTCCATGCTGCGGGAAGCTTCGGAACGCGGCTTGCGGGTCCGCTGGATCGAGACGGGCGACGGGGAGACGGCGATCCTCGACGTCTACCGCCGGGATGTGAAGCCGCTCAAGCGGCTGCTGGCCGGGATCGATCCCGATGTCGAGATCGAAGGGATGCGGCACGACGAGGCGCGGCGGTTCAGGCCGTTCATATGACGCTGCTTCATTGGCCGCCGCATGGGTGCGGAAATGCACCGGATGGGCGGTTTTCCGCGCGGGGCGCACCGAAAATGGTGCCCAGATGCACCGGATGGGCGGTTTTCCGCGCGGGACGCCCGAATTTGGTGCAGTAATGCGCCAGATGGCCGATTCCCGACCGGGCCGCCCGCCCGTGGTGCGGACACGCGTCGATCGGCCCGTCAGACCGGCGTCTTCTTTCGGCCGGCGGGATTGCGGACGGCACCCTTTCCGGTCTTGCCGGCGCCGTCCGCTCCGGCTTCGGCGGCCGCCTGGCCCGAACGCGTTCCGGCCGCTGCGGAAGCCGAACGAGCACCCGAAGCCGACGCGCGCCCCGCGGCGTCATCCGCCGACGCGCGGCCTGCCTTGGCCGCCGGCGCGCGCTCTGCCCCTGTCGTCGCCGACGCGCGCCCCGTCGCGTTCGCCGCTGACCCGCGCCCCGCTCCTGTCGCAGCCGACGCGCGGCCGCCCGCGCCGGCCGCTGCCCCTCGCCCGGCTCCGTCCTCCGTCCGCGCCGGCCCGGCTTTCGGCGACCGCGCCGCCTCGAGGCTCGCCTGCAGCGCCGCCATCAGGTCGATGACGTTCGTCCGCTCCCGCTCCGGCGCCACGTGCACCTCTTCGCCCGCGATTTTCGCCTGGATCGCCTCCATGAGCCGCTCGCGATACTCGTCCCGGTACTTCTCCGGCTCGAACGGCCCCGTCAAATGGTCGATCAGCATCGTCGCCATCTCCAGCTCCCGCTCGTTGACGGCCGTCCGCTCCGGCAGCCCGGGCACCTGCTCCAAGGGCCGCACTTCGTCCGGCCAGGCGATCGTCTCCAGCACCAGGCAGTTGTCGATGAACCGAATCGCCGCAAGGCTCCCCTTCGAGCGGATCGCGACGCTCGCGATGCCGATCCGCCCGGTGCGCTTCATCGCCTCGAGCAGCAGGCTGTACGCGCCCGCGCCCGCCTGATCCGGCGACAGATAATACGACCGCTGGAAATAGATCGGATCGATCTCCCGCATGTCGACGAAATCGAGGATGCGGATCGTCTTCGACGTCTCCTCGGCGAGCGCGTCCAGCTCGTCCTTCCCGAACAGGACGAACCGCCCTTTCTCGTATTCGTACCCTTTCGCGATCTCTTCGTTCGCCACTTCCTTGCCGCAGTTTTTGCATGTCCGCACATAGGCGATCGGCCCGCCGCACTCCCGGTGAATCATGCGCATCGCGATGTCCCGGTCCTCGACGGCGGCGAACATTTTGACCGGCACGTGCACGAGACCGAAGCTGATCGCCCCTTTCCACACCGTATGCATGCCCGTCCCTCCCGCTTTTTTTGTCAGGCGAATCCGGTGAAAAAGAAACCCGCCAAACCGCACCTTCCTGCTAACCAGCGTTCCCATCATGCATGAAAACCAACCGCCTCATGCATGAAAACCAACCGCCGGGGGCATATTTTGTCCGTATCCCGCGGCGGATGGAAGGAGGGCCACACGAATGGCGGATCGGAAAGCGGACAACAAGCGGCGGCTGCAGGACGTCGACCATGAAGGACGCGCGGAAGCGGAAATGGACATCGACCGGATGGTGAACGAAGGACTCGGCGGCGGCCGGGTTTCTCCGGATGAGAACGGCGAGATCGGCGAGTCGACGACGGATACGATGGACGACCTTGTGGGAGGTTGAAGCTGCATGGCGATTGACGGGAAACGCGCAAATCGGCTGCATGGACCGGCGCATTCGCCCGGGGAAGCGCGGGTGATGGAAACGGACCGGCTGCGGCCGCATCCTGGCGGATCACCGCGGCCGGAACGGCAAAGCGGGCTGCTGCGGATCGCGCATGATCGTCGAGCGTTCGGATGGGCGGATGTTGTCCGGCGGCCGGGCTTGCGGATGGTCGTCAGGCTGATCGGGTTTGACCGGACGCCCGGGCCGCTGAAGCGGCGGTTTCGTTTTACCCGGCGGCCGGGCAGCCGCGGACCGTCGCAGCCGTTCGGCCTGCACCGGTTCCTCCGAACGGCCTGGCTGCCCTGTCTGTCCGCCCTGACGGCGCTGGCGCTGCTCGCCGGCTGCGCGGCCGCGGGCGGCGGAGGAGACGGCGGCGCCCGGGATGAAGGCAATATCCGCGCGCAGCAGGCGGGCGGCGCCGGGAAGGGCAAAGCCGGCGGCGCGAAGGCCGGCGCAGGCGTCCGCGCGCAGTCGAAGAAGAACGACACGCCGGACCTTGCGGACGGCCCGGAGGCGAAGCTGCGCGAGCCGAAGCCGATGACGCTGGCCGATCTGCGCAAGAAATATCCGAGCACGTTCGTGCTGCAAGGTTCGGGCGACAAGCGCGAAGTGGCGCTGACGTTCGACGACGCCCCGGACGACGTGTTCACGCCCATGGTGCTGGACGTCCTGAAGCGCGAAGGGGTGAAGGCGACGTTCTTCTGCGTCGGCAACCGGATCGAGAAGCATCCGGACGTCATGCGCCGGATCGTCGCCGAAGGGCACGTCGTCGGCAACCATTCGTACAGCCACGCGAACCTGCCGAAGCTGTCCGACGAGAAGTTCCGCGAGGAAATCCGGAAGACGGACCGGCTGATCCGGCAGTTCACCGGCTACACGCCGAGTTTCGTCCGCGCGCCGTACGGCAACATTTCGGAAGAGCAGATCAAATGGCTGGCGAGCCAGAAGCGCAAAATCGTCGGCTGGAACGTCGATTCGCTCGACTGGAAATCCTTAAGCCGCGAGGAGGTCGCGACGAACATCCTCGCGCATGTGAAGCCGGGCGCGATCATCCTCCAGCATTCGGCCGGCGGCACCGGCGAGGATCTGACCGGCACGGTCGAGGCGCTGCCGGAGGTGATCGGCAAACTGCGCGCCGACGGCGTCGAGTTCGTCACGGTCGCGCGGCTGCTGGGCATTCCGCAGTAATGCTGCCTGAAGCGGATAAAACGGCGTTTCCGGGCGGGAAATGGCGCTGGCGCAAATACCCGCCCGGTTTTCTCTTTTTTTCTCCACGGCGAACAGCTAAAATAAAATAGATATAAGTTTACTCGCCGTGGAAGGGAAGACGCACCATATGACCGCACAGCAGCAGCATACCGGCCTCAAACCGGCGGATATCGCAACGCGCATTGTCATGCTGACCATCGGCGCGGTGCTGATGGCCGTCGCGCTTGAGATTTTTCTCGTGCCCAACGATGTCATCGACGGCGGCATCACCGGCATTTCCATCATTCTGCATGAATTGACGGGAGTTCCGCTCGGTCTTTATCTGTTCTTCATCAATCTCCCCTTCCTGTTCCTCGGGTACAAACAGATCGGCAAGACGTTCACCCTCTCGACGCTCTACGCCGTCTCGGTCATGTCGCTGTCCACATTCCTGCTCGAGCCGATCGCGCCGCTTACGATCACGAAAATTCTCGCCGCGATCTTCGGCGGCGTCATCCTCGGCATCGGCGTCGGCCTCGTCATCCGGTTCGGCGGTTCGATGGACGGCACCGAGATTGTGGCGATTCTCATCAACAAGAAGACGCCGTTCTCGGTCGGCGAAGTCGTCATGTTCTTCAACCTGTTCATCCTGACGTCGGCCGGGTTCGTCTTCGAATGGGACAGCGCGATGTACTCGCTGATCGCGTATTTCATCGCGTACAAGGCGATCGACATTACGATCGAGGGGATGGACGAGTCGAAGGCGGTCTGGATCATCAGCGACGCCGCGACGGAGATCGGCTCGGCCATCATCCACCGGCTCGGCCGGGGCGTCACCTATCTGTCCGGCGAAGGCGCGTACACGGGGGACAGCAAGAAGGTGATTTTCTGCGTCATCACGCGGCTTGAGGAAGCGAAGATGAAGTCCATCGTGCAGGAGCTGGACCCGTCCGCGTTCGTGGCGATCGGCAACATCCACGATGTGAAGGGCGGACGGTTCAAGAAGAAGGATATTCACTGACGGATCCCGCACAGTCGGCGGGATTCGCGGGCGGGCTGCCCGGAGAAGGGTCGGCGCATGAATGGACATGAGGATTGCGGGTGGAAATTGCCGCGGGACGGATGATCGGGCAGTTTTCCGGGTGAATGGACGGGTGGACTGCCGAAGTGCCGGACGAATTGCCGGACGAGTTGCCGCCGGCCACGATATTCCGGATGAAGTGCAGAATAAGCGAAGATTTTTCCGCTATTTCGCCAGTGACGGAGATTTCGGCGCAAATAGAGGAAGAGATTTCTTTTATTCTTTAAAAAATACGGGGAAATCCGGGGATGGCGAAAAAATAGAGGAAGAGATTTCCTCAATTTTCGGGCTGTTCAGCATAAACGGCGGAATAGAGGAAAAAATTTCCCGTATTTTAGCCGCTGTTCGGGCAGGAGGATCGGCATGATGCGGAACGGATCGGATTGGCATCCAGGTCTTCCGCGGCAAACGGGCCGGATGTGATGGAGATCCGGGAGTCCGGGCCGCAAAGTGAGCCTTTTGGACAGGTCGGCGGACGTGTTCAGCAGACGGGGTCCGATCGGGCGCCTGCGGAACGCGTACGGCCGGCCTTTTGTTGATCGCTTGGAGCCCGGTCGATATAATAAGTGCGTATTGATGAACGCGGCAGGCCCACGGGAGGCGTGCGGAATGGACGAATTCGCGCGAATCCGCCTTTGGACGGGCGGCCGCCAGCGCCCGGAATGGCAGCGCTCGCGCGGCGTCGTCGTCGGCATCGGCGATGACGCCGCCGTGCTCGAGCCGGATCTGGACGAGGCGGGCGCGCCCCGGCAACTGGTCTGGACGGTCGACACGATGGTCGAGGAAGTTCATTTCAACGCGGCGACGATGGACGATCCGGACATCGGGTGGAAAGCGCTCGCGAGCAACGTGAGCGACATCGCCGCGATGGGCGCCGAGCCGCGGCACGCGCTCGTCTCCGTCAGCATGCCGCGGACGCGCGATCCGGAGCGGGTCCGCCGGCTGTACGACGGACTGTACGCGTGCGCGGACCGTTACGGCGTCGCGGTGGTCGGCGGCGACACGACGTCGTCGCCGGAGCGCCTCGTCGTCACGGTGGCGCTGGGCGGAGCGGTCGAAGCCGGGAAAGCGGTGACGCGCGCCGGGGCCCGGCCGGGCGATCTGGTGTTCCTCACCGGCCCGGTCGGTCTGTCGGCGGCCGGGCTGCATTGGCTGTCCCGCGCCGCCGGCGGTTTCACCGGGCCGGTGCCGATCGAAGCGGCGGAAGCGGCCGGCACGGCCGCGCTCGTCCGGGCGCACCGCCGGCCG
>NICF_comb_assmDRAFT_10003146_pt1 | contig 12076 bp, 14 predicted proteins | sample NewIslPassag4_SG_FD_11279 | JGI IMG/M metagenome (IMG submission 11279) | reverse complement strand
GTATGTGCGCCTTACTGAGTATCGGCGCAGGTATATAATCTCCTAAATTGTGCTATTTGCTGACGGCACGCTCGCCAGGATCTAAGGCGATATAGCCGTTGCAAAGGTAACATAGATCGCTTAGGAGCGCGGCTAGGTCGCGGCAGCAAGCATGCGACAACCAATAACCCTACCGTGGTCATCGCGCACAAGATCTGCCGGATAGAGGAAGCGCTGCGCATACTGCGGCGCGCAATCTGCGATGGCGAATGCTGCACGGGCGGCCACTAGATAGATGACATCGGCGCTTTTGATCATCGGCAATTGAGCAAGTGGGGGGTCGAATGTGCAGTCAGCCATCGTTCTTTTGCCTAGTAGGATTTTGCTTTTGCCGAGTAATATCACTGACTCTGGGCGGTACTCCTCACTAACACGCAAAACGGTGCCACTCGGTTGTATGGTAACAACTGCTTCCCGCTCCGGCATGATGGTGATCGCGTGTGGCGTCAGGTTGACGATCGCCGTCGGTGAAATGTGCCGGCAAGGCACCCCAGGGCCTAGACGCAAACGGCCGTAATCTGTGCAAAGCTGTTTAGGCAAAAGCGCCTGATGACGCGTATGCTTTGTGCTGCGGCAATTAGAAACGCAAGCCAAATACTTTGCCTCCAACCGGGCGAATGATCAATTTTGCTCTATAGTACAGTTTATAGCGCCGTTTCGCCACAAGGGCCTTTTGCAGGCTTAGGGCCTCTTTAAAGGAGAGTATGGGTGGTGCTATGAGCAAACAGGGGGTATAATCGACGCTCAGTTCGGACAATACATTACTTCCAGTGCGCTTTCAAAGAAGGTCTGTTGGAGCATGCCGCGGGGCAACTGCAGGGCCCGCTCGGTCTTTTGCGCGACCTTGATGCAGGCCGAGCAGAGAGCGTCAAAGGGATCTTTGCTGAAAGCAACAGCGATCGCGAAATTATCGCTCTCTGCAGGGTCGCTGTTTTGACTATCCGATGGCGACAGCTTCTCACTGCCAAGCTCCAAAGCCTCTATCACCTCATCATAAAGTGATCTAACTAGGTGGCGCATTTGTTCAGGGTCGTCAGGGTCGACGGGTAGACACGGGTCTTCCGTTTCTTCGTCCAAGTCATCCTCCCAAGAGGTTGTGGCCATGGCGTAGAAGTGCCCCGCCTCAGCGTCGAATATAGGCCGGGCGATATGTAGCTGAATAGAACGGCGGTTTGTGTCCTCCATGTTGATGCCTCGCTTATCTCGTGACCACTAATACTAGTATGATAGCACAGCACGATACAGAAACCGAAACCATTTTCCTCCCGCTGCACCTGCAGCATTACGAGTTGTGAGTGCGGAAAGTTGGAGCTAGGCGCGGAAGGGCAAGGGCAAGCAAAAAAGAGGGGGGTGCGCGGCGCCTGTTTATCGAAAGGGACGCCGTTTTCAGCGGCGAGTGTCAGCGCAGCCAAGAGCGCGTGCGTGCCTGGCCTGCGCACGCTTCCCGCAGGCACAATTCCGGTGTGCGCACACCCAAGCATGATACCGCAGGCCGTTAGTGTATCGTTGATCTATCCCTGGTCGCTTTGTGCGAGCCGACGCGCCACCTCCCCGGGGCCACAAAAACGAAGCAACGCAGCGAATCCGCAATCGACCTAAGCGCAGGACGCCAAGCCGCAAAGGTCTAACCCTAAAGAGGTGGAGCCCGCCGATCGATGCTATCGCTTGCAACACGGTTCGCAAAACGCATCATGCAAAGTCTGCGTCGCTAAGTCGCGACGCCAGCCCACCTGTATACCAAGGGCGCAGGACAAAATATCACTTTCTCAACAGGTAAAGCATAGTGGAGTACATCTTCGCCAGTGCTACATAGGGGTCCGGCGTCTCAGCATAGTAGAAATCGCTGCCTTCGTTCTTGCTGAGGGTACAGCCCGTTTCTTCTACCGGATTGACCTGACTTTGCAAAAAGGTTAAACCGCTAGCCTTTTTGCCGCTTTTCTCGGCAACGCAACTTTCCCAATAGATTCCCTTATACGACCGTTGCGATATCATTTCCGTCAATATAGAGTCCAAAAAGCGCCAACTTGAATCCTCAAAACCCTGCATTGTCCAAGCCACCATCGCGTTGTTCGTTATTTTTTCAAGCAGATGTAAAACCATATCCAGAGGCAAAAGGCAGCCGGCAACCATCGGGTGCAGCGGCTTTTCGTCTGCAAGATACTTGCGGTCTTCAGGTTTCACAACGTGACTGCAGGGCACCCCCTTTTTCGAGTAGCAATAGATTGGCACCATGCGCTCATGCACCATCTTCGCTTTGATCTCCGGAGGGATAAGGGGGTCTTTAAGCGCAGCCTTGATCTTGGCCTTTACTAGTTCTTTATGGATGCGGGCCGACTGGCGCTGGATTTTGTCTACGAGCGCCTCACCTTCCCTGATGTTGGCGTAGTAGTAGATGGCAGCAGAATTGTCGCCCATTTCCAAAGACCACCTATTGCATTGCACGCTCAAAAGAGCCCGCAAAAGGCGTAGGGGTTCGAAGCTGTTGTCGTAAATACGATCTGCCACCTCTACGAAATATCCTGCACGAAGACAGGATTCGCCTGCTTTATCGCCTAATTGGTTTGAAAAAAACCTCAGCTCTGCTTCAGGTTCGCATGTGCCTGACTGCACAAAGCGCTCACCGAATTCAACGCCAAGTAGCTGGAATGCCCGTTGCCGGTAATGCCGCCTTTCTTCGACAGCAGCCTCCACCCCGAAAACCACTGCGTCACTACTAGCCTTGATTAAAAAATGATACTTGTGTGGGCGCTCGTGCTGGTAGTAATGGAGCATTTGTTGCGGGATTAAGGTTTTGAGGTCGAGCGGGGGGGTTTGTTTGAGGGCGGGGATAAGATGCCCATTCGCAAGGATGTTGTGATCGTCTAGGGTCGATAAATGGATTAGTGTTTTGTCAAGGGCACTGGCGTTTCTCTGTAATATCTGCAAGGTACTGTTCACGAGTATTGTTGCGACAAAGCCTAGCCACTCTTCAAAGGTAACAATACGCTCCTGTGCGCGGCGGGATGTTTTGGTGGGAAGCTCGGCCTTGAGCGCCAGCGCCAATCTATCTAGTAAACCTGTGTTGCTTGCTATGAGCCGCCTTGTTTCCGCCTTTAGTACATCGGCGAGCGGCTTGCCGTCAAGGAACATGTGCTCGACGCCAACCCGGATCGGCTGCAGCGCTTTACCGCGCAGCAACTTGTAGGCGTGTGGCCCCCTCAAGGCAACCGCGGGCAACACAATTTTGATCTCTATACACCGAAGACCATGTTCATCCTCTTTCAGGTAGTTGTTGATACGGCGATATAGCACGATAGAGGCGTCGCCCTGTCCGCTGCCGAAAAGCGTATTCAAGGCTGGATGTTTAATCCTGATATCCGGGCCGTTTTTGAAAAGAAGGAGGCGGCCGGCCCGCCAAGCGAAAGCTATCTCCAACCCGCGCGCTCCGTAGTATTTTGCGTATCTTTCCGAGCTTAAGGCGCGCCTGGACATAAAGTCTATGGGGTGGATAACACTAGCAAGCGAGCAATGTAGACTAACCTCCGCTTTTCTGCTGGACCTGGCGGCTTCCAGCCAGTGTTGGGTGTCCTCAGTTAAAATGGTTCCGCCAATAGCGGCGGTCAATTCGTCGTCCGTACTGGTCGCGATTTTTGCCGCCAGTTGCGAAAGATAGATGTACGGATCCAGGTAAGTATACTGCGAAGGCGCGGCGCCTGTGGGGCCGCATTCGCTGCTACGCATATAACGCTGCAGCGCCTCTAGTTTGTCCTGAGGGCTTTTAAAGTTTCCCGCCGCTAATTTAGGCAAATATTCGATGGCTTTCTCAATGCGCTTGATTTCGACGGTTTGTTGCCGCCCCCTTCGGTGAAGCTTTAGGTCGCGGGGGCGGATTTGACCGGTCCAAGCTTTATTCAGCGCGGTAGCCAACTTTTGGAACGCTTGCTGCGCCTCGTGGCTCGGGCCCTTGGTCTGCGCAGCACCTTTACAAAACTTGACCGAAGCTTTTCTGGCCATCCTAGAATCATTTTAGCGTGAAATGCGCTACAATAAATGCTAGAGCTGCGTTGGGGAGTAGTGTAACTGGCAGCACAGTGGACTCTGGATCCACTAGTCAGGGTTCGAATCCCTGCTCCCCATCCTTACATACTGCCAGGCTAAACCGTTCCAAAATTTGTCTCGTCTGTCATACTTTACAAAACTTGACCGAAGCTTTCCTGGCCATCCTAGAATCATTTTGGCGGGAAATGCGCTACAATAATGCTAGAGTTGAGTTGGGGAGTAGTGTAACTGGCAGCACAGTGGACTTTGGATCCACTAGTCAGGGTTCAAATCCCTGCTCCCCATCCTCCCATAGCTGCCAGGCTAAGCCGTTCCGAAATTTGTCTCGCCTGTCACACGACAGGTTGAACAGAATCAGGGGCCTGCGCTTGCCCGCAGACACATACCGGTCTTCGGGTCGCTCCCGGCGGCTCTCGTCTTTACCACAGGCGTTTTACCGGTTTTTACCGGGAAGACTGCCTAGACGAAGGTAAGTAAGATTGATGCATCAACCAACGTCGCACCACACCAAATGAGAAGCGGTCTCAGTCGCGACAGCGAGGTATCATGGGGTGCGCAGCGCAGATCGCGAGTGCCGAGCCAGCACAAGCCCTGTGCGCTGCGAAGCTCGCCGACAACCGGTAAGAGGGGCAGTCAGCTTATGCAGGCAATCCTCGGGACTGTGCCTAATTTCGATGTGTGGGTGCCTACTTTTGCAACCTTTCTTGCTACAATGTATGTGCCGCATCAAGCAAAAACGTAGCCGCAAGATCGATGCAACAGGGGCGCAGCGACAAAGCAACGCAGCTAACCAGGACGGCACACGCAAAGGGGCCAGCTGGCGTCACGAACGCCTCTGAAGATGTTCCTCCCAGCATCTTTTTCGACGCTGACCAACAACGCGCTGCAGACGTTGGCCAGCAATTCAAACGTTTGCGCGACTACCTCTTACAGGAATACCGTCAACAGCTGTTCGACCAAAAACTTTTGGAGCGCCTTTATTGCCGCTGGGCGCAAACAGCAGCCCGGAAGGTTGCGCGAGCGAGACTCGCACATCATAGTCGGCTTCCCGCCAAAGCGGGAGCCACGGGTGGTCCGTGCTCGGTTGTCGATGCGCTAGCCGTGCGGTTGCGCCTCGACCCCACAGACAAACAGCACCGTCAGTGTCTACAAGATTTCGTCGATCTACACAAAAACATCCTAAATAACAGCACAGCACAAAGATCGGTGTTTTTGCTAGAAGGGTCATGGTATACCCTCAGGCCATTCGTGCCGCGCTCGGTGGAAATAAGCACCCACGCTGTTTTGCCTTACTCATCCGAGCTATCTTGGCTTCGCCCTCGTCACAACAATGATCTTGTGATACTCTGCTCAGCTGAACGTAGGTTTGTTGATGACTGCGGCGCTTTTTGTTATTTTTTCTTTGACGGCAAAGATGGGCGCACTGTCTGCATCCAAGTTTTTTGCGCGCACCCCCATACTGCGGTCAACTTTCCTAATATGCCGGACGCGAGAGAGATCTTTGCCAGCACTGATTTCGCTAGGGCGCTGCGCAAAATTGGCTTAGGAAGCTCTACGGCCGACTTTTTGCGCGCGCTGCTATGGTGTGCGACGGCGCTGCCGCTGGTCCTAGAAGATGCGCAGCACGTCCATCGGCTTTTCTTTGATTTGGATGACCCAGCTGAAATTACACCTGAGCCTTACGCTGTTAACATCACAGCCCTACCCGAGAATGTTGTGATTACGAACATGTGGTTCTCGTTACTGGTGTACCGCTATTTTAACGCCCCTTATCCACACTGGGAAGCAAGGCGCTGCGAGTTTTTTTCTAGCCGTCCGGTGTGTTCGGGCTTAAGCAGCAAACGCCGCCGCCATCGAAGGAAAGCCAATCCCGACAACCCTGTCGATGCCCGTTGGTTCCGTTACTTCTACGGCGAGCAAACCGCCGCAGGCGATGATCCTTATCACTATCTATACTACCAAAAAACGTTGGCCAAATCAATGGCAGATCTAAGCGAGTGTCTTGAGTTGATCGATAACAATAAGGACAACACTAAAGAGCAGCTGGACTTCCTCGATTATGTATATAAATCTAGCCAAAAGCTGTTTTATCGAATCGGTGGCCGACTATTACGCCAACAAATGCCCCGAATTATTCGCGAGCATTCCATAGAGGCAGCTAAGTTTATTGCCGACCAGTTGCGCGCTGGCTCGCTATGGGTGATGATTCGCAATAACAAAAACGACATTTATCTGATGGAATTGTTTAGTCGCACAAACGTTTTGGGGTCGGCGATTACACAACACCTTAAGGATATTGGAGGATACTTGCCTTTGTCGTGTAAGATTACCAAGTTTTTCGAGCAATTCAAAAACGATCATTTGCAACTAGTTCAGTGGCAGGCGCAAGGACCGATCAACAAAGGCGCTGCTCTGGTAAATCGCGGCAGCGGCTTTCGAAGCAAACCTCTTGGCGATCATAGCCAAATGCCCGGCAAAAAAGTTGTTGTGCCGGCGATCAAACGTTTGTCGACCACTCCGCGCTATTGAGGGTTCCTCGATATCTTAAATGTAGGTTGGTGGTACTGCGGTTTTGTGGTGTTGGTGCGCAAACAGCTACAATGAAACGTCTATATATCTCGCCCCCCGAAAAAAGGGGGGTGGGCGTTGACGGCTCGATTCGGGGCTGGCGACTGAAGGCTTTGTCGACGGCAAAGGCGGCGCAGCCGTTTTTGGCGGTGCCGGTGATAACCTGCGACGAATCGGGTGCGCAATGCTCCGGCGTTGCCGCCGTCGGCGTTGAGTTGGTGCATGACCTAACAATGCCAAAGACCGTGTGCAAAGCGGCGCTAAAGGGGCCCGGCGGCCTAATAAGGGTAAGCTTGTTATTGGCGTGCCCGCAGGCGTCACGTCCACTATTACTGTGAGCCTTGACGTCAGGATCAGGGGCGCGTCAAACCACAGGACGAGCACAGTTGTGTATTCCTGCTTGTCCTTCTTAAAACCGGATTGGATGGCGCCGCAGCATGCGGTCGATGCCCAGGGCAAGCCGCTGCGCAGCCTCTGCGCCAACATCAGAGACAACAAGGATAACGCCCGCATTCCCGCGCAACACGGCAATGCGGCATATGTTGCCGCAAGGCTAACATAGATCACCTAGAAGCGCGGGAGCGACCAAGTTTGTCCTTGAGTTCTTTAGCTAGCTTTTTAAGTCGGGCCCTATGCGCCTCACGCTCTGTGCGATAGCGTGCAAAAATGGCCCTCAGGGCGCGGTCTGACGTGGCGACTGCCCAGTTATGCTGTTCAATTGCGCCGTTTTCCAGTAGCGGTCCAGGACAAATCTCCTTAATGTCCACAACCTCTTCGCGCAGGCGCACAGTAAAGCATCGGATGCAAACACCTACCTTGCGACCTTCTGCCAGTGCTTGTGCGTAGCGCCCACCGGGTCTCTTGCTGCCATCCCCCAAACAGCATCAACCTCTCATATAGATAGTAGAGATAATAGAAGGTGATAAAAGCACCAGTTTTATCCACGGAAGTTTCAAAGGGCCCAGTTGACCAGGGCGCTGTGGCTCTGTGGGCGCCTGCGCCTGATGCGCGGGGGGAGTAGCCACACGATATCGCCGCCAAAGTATTCGCCGATCAACAGATTGCTTTCCCAAATGCGGTGAAATTGAACGGCCCACTCTGATTCTGTGTATCTACTAGACCTTATAGTTGTAGGGTCACGCGGATCCCGCAAAATGGCGGTGGCGTCCCGGAAATTGCGCAGGAGCTTCGGCGGTTTGTAGGTTTCGCTGTGGTCGATTCGCGGCCAAACAAGCATGCGCGGTTCATAGCGATACCAGCTGCCAAAATTTGCGATGCCGGTGTCGTTGTTGATTACGCGTGCTAACCAGCTCAGGTCAGCGATGGCGCGGCGGTGTTGTTGGACGTACTGTTGGTGTTTTTGTTCGTTGAAACCAAGGTCGCTGGGCAGATCATACACCATGATATGACGGACAACGATATTGGGACAAACCAACAGAATGCGGGTTATAGTGTGCACTGTCTTATCCCACCAAAGGGCGCCGTCGATATTCGCAAACCACCAACTGCTACAGGTTGAAATTAAAACGGCGCCTGTCTGATACCTGTCGAACGTGGTGCTAAAAAGCTCGTCAAATGAATCAAGGTTGATTGGGGGCTCGTGTGCTAGCCATTTAGTCTCAACGTGTGGCTTAAAAAAGCTAAGCGCATCCTTGACGAGTTCCTCTTTGTCGGATTGGGGGGTGTTGGTCTGGTTGTCGTTTTTCATCCTCACTGTATTTCATTTTAAGTACAGCGAGAGGGGCTTCAAACGATTTTGTGTTGGGTGTATTACGTCGACAATAGCTTGTTTTGTCCCCGCCACGTGTTATGACCGTGGTTCGAAGAGCTCAGCGTGTGAACTTTGACAAGGCACCTTTCGCCAAACTGTATAGCCCTCATGTTGGCCGCGGGGACCGCGCAGGGTCGCACGCCTCGGATTCGGGTATGAGACAGGCTTCGGAAACGCTTCGCGCAAAAAACAGCCTGGGAAATATGGCGGGCACCACAATACAAAAGGAGAGTTCGGGAGCGGGGTTTTTAGACAATGGGATTTTTAGACAAAATCAAAAAGAAATTAGAGCAAGAGGTTACTAAAATCGAGGGCGCCGGCGGAACTGCTGATCGTCCCGGGCAGGAGCTAACCGAGAGAGCTCGTCAACTTTATCGTTCGATGCGCCTGAGTGCAGACCAGATGTGCCAACAGTACTGCCTCAGCGGAGATCGCCAGCTCCTTGATAACGTCTTCTCCCCAGAATTGGCCGAGCGGGTGATGCGCTACCTCGACAACCTCCGGGCTCGCGGACTTGCATGGTCTTACCCTCCAGCGGGGCGCGAGGATTTAAGCGTAGACCTGATTAGATCGGTGGGAGAGGGGGTCGTAGAGTTTCGTGAGGTGTCCCATGATCATTCGCAAATCGTAGAGGCAGCCAATACGGCCAACGTTTTAGCGCAGGCGAGCGGTGAACAGCGCACCTACCGCGTGCTCCTCAAGGTTAGCCCTGACGGCGAGCTGCTCATTCACCGCATCGAGGCCGTTCTCAACTAAGTTCCAGTGGTTAAAACTAGTTGACTTCTTGCGTCGAAGGCGCCCGTCCTGTTTACGCAAGTTCTGCTTTGGTTTACTTTACCCTTCTTAAGGTTTTAGCGCACTTCCCTGTCTACCGCGACGGCGGGGATTTTCGGATACCTTATAACGCACAGCTTTTTCTTGAGCCACGGAGGATCTGCTTCTCGCAGATTGGTTTTTTACAACTTAGTAGACCTCAGGCGAGTTTCCGCCGTGCCCCCGGCGCGCAACTCCAAGAGATTGTGAGCTCAGTGCTAGCTAAGCGTGCGATAAGTACTGAGAGCTAAATATGATCTCAGCGCGAGGTAGATGCAAGACAAGTGTGCGCTAAATCACAGTATCTACACGAACCAAAACCTAGGTCGATACCGGGAGCAGATATAGTATGATTTGTAGAGGCAGATAGATCAGGTAAGGGATGGTGAATGTATATTGCCTTCTGCTAATCTGAACAAATTCGCAGCTAAACTTGGGGCCGCTTTACATCGCCGTCACTATCGCGCCTTACAGCGGGCGATCTCTACTTTGCCGCTATCTGATTGTGCGCGGCTTTTGAATGCGCTTGATTCTGGAAAGCCGATCTGGGCCGGCCTTTACGCCCCCGAGGGCGTATACTCCGGCGAGGGTTGTCCGGTATATATCGCATCGCGTATTGGCGAAGCAGTAGTCTCTCCTCACAAGATCTTTGCCGATGCTTGGGACGATTTTTGTATTGGGTCGAGAAAGAATCCGCGGCGCGCTACCCAAGGCGAGATTTTAGTGTTGCGTATGCTCTTGGAGGCACGCGTTTTTCCTGCGCGCGAGCGTCATATTATGCCACCGTTGATGCGCCTGTTGCGGCGTCGCCAGCAACAGCCTGTACAAGCAGCAGAGCTAGCTGGCGCTGGAGTGCGCATCGATCGGGCCCCGCGGCAATTGCAGGAGACAGTCGCTATATCTAGTTCCTAAAGTTACTGGGCGCTTGTTCGCTTGGGCGTCGGCTTGCTTTCTAAAAGCGCCTTAGGTTTTCGAAGTCATCCTTGAGCGCTTCGGCCTAATTTAATCAAGTTGAAGCCTCTGCCGTTGTCTTCGGCGCAGGCTATCAGTCCACCATGGCACGGCGTATATGCAACTATTTTGTGGGCGCCTTGGCGGCTGGCTTTTAAAGCAGCGTCTGTTACAAGATCGGATAGCGTCATTAGTGCATCATGAAATTCGGCTAACTTATTTATCTCTTTTGCGATCCGCTCTTTCTCCACGGTGCCATCTAGACGTTCTATGGTCAGATCGATCCATGTAGAGCTACTGGCGTGAGCGGCCTTTACATCATGTTCATGTGTTGCCTTAGTTTTCATTGTGCTCATTGTAGAGTGTAGTATAACTGTTCTTTTCGGTATAGTGTGGTTGTTTTATTTGTCGCTCTCACAAACTGCCAAGCTGCGTCCCAGTTTGCCGGGCTTCAACCCGGTGGTGGATGGGCGCTTTTCCTGCTCGATTTGCTGTCGGCGCCGACGGCGGCGCACCTCCGACCCGACCTAGGCAAGGCAGGGGCGTCGTAAGACCGCTGCTCGTGGTGGTTGCTGGCGGTGAAGCGGAAACCCACCGAGGCTCCGCCCGACGCGGCGCGGCAGGAGCCCCCCCGTTCTGAAGGGCGGGTAGAACGTCAACAGTATGCGACCTTCGTGGGTAAAGAACAAAAGCTGGAATAAACAATTACCATCCTTCGTAAGAAATGCTAATGCTGTCGCAGCAGGCCAGATATGCGCTTGATTTAATGGGGTAGGTCGCGCGGTTCGTGCCCTGGACGCCACCCGTAGGCATCTATGCGCCGCGTCCAAATTCCAGTCGTGTACGGCCCCACAAGCTCATAATTCAGCTCCCGAGCCGGTAGGGGTTAGTTTGCGTTCGTTTTAAAAAATAGTTCTAAGCAGTTTTCTGACGCAATAGCCCCCCCTTTGACAAGACACAAATAAAATAGTGAGGGTGTTTTTACGCTATATTCGTCCTGCGTCGCTATATTTGCTTTCTATAGGTGCGTTCGTTTTGCTGTTGGCCGCTGTTGGCCCCGTATATGCCTAGGCAAGCTCTAAAGAGCGCTACATTTGGCTCAAGATTAACAGTAAAAGAATTCAGCCGCCCCTCAACGCCAAGATCATAAAAAAGACAAGGAAGTCGCCCCGTTACGTTTGGGCTATCCCTCGGGGAACGGGCAAGGGAACAAGTAAAATAGCTGGTAAGCTGTATCGGGCGTACATTTATAATGGCCATCTTTGGGTCAGAACCCCTCGCGGTGTTACTCGAACATTTTATCGCGCGCGCTACATTAAGATCATATGGCGGAAGAAACGTTCAGGATCAGGAAGCAACAGCGGCACTGGCAGCTCCGGGAGCACAGGCGGCAGTTCGGGCAGTGGTTCTGGCGGTACCGGTGGAACATCGGGAAGCGGCTCCGGGAGCGGCACTGGTGGGGCGTCGGGCAGCCCCGGGACAGGCGGCGACACATGTGCTGGCAACTATGTCACCCCCTCCTGGTCTTTTGGATGGGGCTCGTTTGGCATTGGCAACTGGCCGTCGGCATGCTGGCGGCCGTTTTCGGACCGGTCGCCGTTCAACACCACCTTCACGCAACTCGAAGCCGAGGGGCGGCTCGTGCCGGTCCCGAACTCGCAACAGATCGTCGATCGAGTGATGAGCGAGCCGAAGCGGTTTATCCCGCTGTATGCGGGCTACCGGTACGAGCTGGGCGCCCAGTTCTACCACCCGATCTATTTCTCGCGCCCGACAGACCCGCTGTTCACCGTGACGTGCACGGAGCAGTGGGGTAGGTGCGAGGTCGAGGGTGTGCAGGTGCGGATCCCCGCCCAGGCGCGCCCCGACTGTTGTGTGGACAAGCACATGACGGTG
>NICF_comb_assmDRAFT_10003145_pt1 | contig 12076 bp, 6 predicted proteins | sample NewIslPassag4_SG_FD_11279 | JGI IMG/M metagenome (IMG submission 11279) | reverse complement strand
CATATAACTGAATCGTACCTTCTAGCTTGAGCTGCTTTGTGTAGCTGCCACCAATCGTTACTGAGCTGCTCTAAGGCTGCTACCCTTTCAAACCTAGTTCTACTCTTAATTATTTTGATTGCCATAGCTTCATCCTCCGTAGCTAGTAAATCATGTCAGATACTTTGGTACGTCTTCTCTTACGTTGCTGAGATATAGCTTTACGCCTGCACTCATCAGAGCAGTACTTGCTTTTTCCGTATGCTTGATAAGGTGTGCCGCATATCTCACAGGCCTTCTGACCAGGTGCTAAGGTAATCTTGGGCTTCTTGGCTGGCTTCTTCCCAAATATACAGGTCTCTGCCCAACACTCTGAACAAGGAAAGGATCTATATCGCCTGTTCTCATCCAGGCATGGGTACTTTCCCACCTTGATTCACACTCCTTCCAGGAATTAAGCTCACTAGGTGTTAGGAGTATAGAAACGAACGAATTAAAGCGGCGGTAACAAATCACAACCATTTGTAAAAGACTTGTAAACTTGCAGGAACAAGAAATTCTATCTACAGGTACTAGTACTTCAGTAAAATATGTTTTATACTCTTTCCAAGGGCGATTAGATACAAGGTGGGCAAAATAATGAAGATAAACGCGCGCATAAGAAAAGTATTAGTAGTTCTGGCTTTAATAGCGGCCCTAGCAGCAGCCACAGGTTGGGAATGGGGGACTTACCGTCAAGGTAGCTCTGGATGGGAATGGGGTAAAGTTAATACCCATAACCATTCGGCAGCCATCGTTATCAAGCACAACCAAGGCGCCTAGCAGGGCTAGTATTACTGGTTCACCCTTGGAAATATACGTATGAAAGACAGCTCTAGAGCTGTAAGGATATATGTACTTATTCTTGCAGCTTTAGTATGCTGTCTTTTTTTAATCTCCCTTACGCACACAAATAGTATTAGCTATGAGAGATTTATACTAATACTAACCTTTATAGTCTTCATGATAGCTGCCTGCCTCTTCCCCCTCGAGTTCGCGGCCGGCACGAGAGCTACACTTGATACCAGCGTCATCTTCGCTTCTGCTCTTATGTTTCAACCATATGTAGCAATGATAATAGCTGGCACCGGCTCTGTTATAGCTCAACTCCTGACTAGGCGCCCCTTCATCCAGACCATCTTTAATGCATCGCAAAGAATGTTACAAGCTGGCTGCGGAGCTCTATTGCTGATGGTTCTAGGATGGGACTATCTAAGGCCAGATCTGGGGACTTTATACTCTTGGACACCTTTAGTACTGGCAGCAATAGCTATCTTTGTAATCAACACCTTAGCGGTATCAATGGTAGTTGCTCTCCAAACAGGCAAGAGCTTAGTCAGGATTTGGACTGAACGAGCCAGATTTGGAATCTTAGAATATATATCTCAGCTGGCAATAGGAGCACTGATAGTAGTAGTTGCTTACTCCAACAAGTGGGCATTGCCTCTGCTGTTGCTGCCCGCTATCGCTGTCTATCGTGCTCTCGCCCACCACGTAGAAGCAAGACAGATAACACAACGAGCGCTGGATCAGCAACGCACCATGACCGACGTCATGGTTACAAGCTTGGCAGAGGGCATATGTGCACTGGATAAAGAAGGATACATCACCTTTATGAATCCAGCAGCTTGCCAGATGCTCAGGTGTACTCTCGATGAAGTTCGCAACAAGAGCTTTGTGGAACTTGTATCAGTCGAAGGGCATGACAATTCTCTCCTGGTAAATGTCCCATTAGAGGGGAAGATATATCGTAACGATGATTGTACCTTCCGTACTCTAGACGGTGGAACTATACAGGTTGCCTGCACATCCTCTCCCATCACGCTAGATGGTCGCATAATAGGAGTCATAGTAGCTTTCAGGGATATGACAGAGTTCCGTAGGCTAGAGCAAGCTAGAGAAGAATACTTATCACTGATATCTCATGACCTTAGGACCCCACTATCCGTGGTTATAGGTCACTCACAAATACTCAAGACCTTACTCAGGGAAAAGGGACTTGAAAGAGAAGAGCGTAATGTGGATGCCATTATAGGTGGGGGAAGACAACTTACCCGCATGGTAGAGAATCTACTAGATAGAGCAAGTCTAGAGGCAGGCGCTGTCAAGCTGAAGCTTCAAAGAGTGGACTTAGAAAGCTGGCTTCCAGATGCGATAGAAAGGGTAACTGTACCTGCAAACCGCTCCCGCGTACACCTGGTAATAGAGCGTGGATGTACGTTAGACGTAGATGTAGATCGAATCGAGAGAGTACTGGGCAATCTTGTGACAAACGCCCTGAAATATTCTGCACCTGAGACAGATGTAATAGTCAGAGCAAAAGTATCATCTGATAATCTAATAATATCTGTGAAGGACCAAGGGCCAGGCATCAAACCAGAAGATGTGCCCAAACTCTTTCAGAAATACTACAGAACAAACAGGGGAAGGAATGAAGGCTTAGGTCTCGGATTGTATATCAGCAGGTTGATAGTAGAAGCACATGGTGGCCATATATGGGTAGAAAGCGAACCCTCTAAGGGCAGTACTTTTAGCTTCTCTTTACCCATCCACAATCTAGACAGAGAGACAATCCAAGCAGACAATAACAAGTAGCTGCTTACTTCGCACTTATGCTTCGCCAAATAAAACAGAACAAGAGCTACCCCAAGAATGTAGCATTCTTGGGGTAGCTATATATCGAACTAGAACTCCAGCCTAAGAGATATAACCTCGAAGGGCCTGACACTCAGGACTATCTTCCCATCCTCAAGCTTGGGTTGAGCAGATTCTGTATCTGGCTCTTCCAGAAGGTTGACCCTTTGAACCGAGATTGGTGACAATCCGCAACTTAGTATTGCAGTTCCCCTTGCACCTCTATGTTCATACAACCGGACTATTAAACCACTTCCGTCTTCTGATACCTTTACAGCACCAACTGCTAGAGGCAAACCCTCACTAGTTATTAGTGAGAAACGACTAGTGTTGGACCCCTGCCCAGACGTGGTAACAGATACCAATGGACTGTTAAGCCAAAAGGCCTCTTCAACCACGTTAGCCTCTGTCCAATCCCCAATATGTGGGTAGAGGCTGTAGATAAATTTATGCTCACCCTCGTCAGCAGTTACATCCGGGTATACAGCACTCTTCAGAAGCGTCACAGAAACTTCGCTGTCCAAAACACCGTAGCCATACTTAGCGTTGTTGAGTATGGCAACTCCATAATCAGTCTCAGATAGATCCACAAAACGATGAGCTACAACCTCGAACTTCGCTGCATCCCAAGAAGTATTTCTGTGTGTGGGACGCTGATGCACACCATACATAGTCTCATAGGTTGCAGTTCTTGTATGCACCATTAGTGGGAAATGAGCCTTAAGAATGACATTACGTTCGTGCCAGTCGATGTGAGTCTCTATATCCAGCCTGCGGGAGGATGAGAGCAATCTATAAATTTGAGTTACCTTAGAGCTTCGCCAGCTTCTATCCACTTTTACTGCTACCCTCAGTGGGCCTGCCTCTAATACTTCTATACTATCGACTTGATCTATGGGTGCACCCTCTGCAGTGTAGTTAGCTTCAAGCTCCCAGGCGTCCCACATACGAGGCTTGTCAACATATGCCCAAATTTGGTTACCCTTGCCTTGTAGAACCTCTCTGTCTACCTCTTTATCGTAAACTCTGGATAAAGTACCATCAGCGTCTATCTCTACAAATAAATATTCGTTCTCAATAGTTATTTTCTCACCAGCCTGTTTTACGGATACTTGATCCTCCCTCTCTACTTCGCCAGATGGCTCGCTTGACGTTTGGAACACCTGCCATCCACATGCAGGGATTCTACTATTCGGTGCATGTATTAGGACACCTTCATCTACCTGCTGATATGGTAGGATATTGCCATTCTGATCAACCAGAGTAGCTCCAGATGGCAAGTCTCTTACTACCAGCGTCAGAGGTCTTTCCTTGAGAGAGGCATTAGCTATGAGAACGCTATGAGCTTCGTTACCCTTAGAGTCTGCATTAGCAATAAAAGCCAGCGCATCATTCCTTATTGCTTCAGCAGTGGATATCACATTCTCCAACATTCTGTGTGAGTCTTGATAGACCTCATGAATGCTAGATCCTGGCAGTATGTCGTGAAACTGACAGAGCAATAAGTCCTTCCAAGCAGCATCAAACTGTTCCTTCGGATAAGTGTATCCGTAACGACTAGCGATGGCAGCAAACATCTCGGCTTCGAGAAGTCTATGTTCAGAGGCTCTGTTCAGTTCTTTCTGCTTAGCTTGAGATGTGTACACTCCTCTATGGAATTCCAGGTAGAGCTCACCAGACCACTTTGGAAGAGCATCTGGCAATGATGCAAAGTAGTCCTCCACGTGCGCCATCCTCAACCTTGGCATAGCTGGGAAATCTTTGAGACGCTGGTAGTTATCGAGCATGCGCGCCGAAGGTCCTCCACCACCGTCTCCCCAACCAAATGCCAGCAACGTCTCAGGATGTAAAGTCTTGGCTTTGTAATTGCGCCAAGTGCCAAGTATATCTAGAGGTGCTATATGTCCGTTATAGCCTTGTCCTGGATTGTAAAATATATGAGCCTTTACCTTCGAACCATCGATTCCCTCCCACCAGAACAGGTGATAGGGGAATTGATTAGTATCATTCCACGTAAGCTTGATAGTAAAGAAGTTCTTGATTCCAGCACCACGTAGTAGCTGTGGTATCCCCCCCGAGAACCCAAATACGTCTGGAAGCCAAGCTACTTCGTTCCTTACTCCGAACTTCTCGTGGAAGTAGCGTTGACCATAAAACAGCTGCCGGACGAAGGATTCACCACCAGTAATTTGGCAATCGGACTCACACCATGAACCACCAACTGGCTCCCATCTTCCTTCCTTGACGAGCTTCTGAATCTCCCCAAATAGCTCAGGGTCCTCGTGCTCCATCCACTCGTAAGCCTGAGCAGATGATTGGTTAAAAGTGAAATCTTCGTATGTCTTCATCAGGTTGACTACAGACCACCAGGTACGCCTAACCTTTCTATGAGTCTCTGCCAAAGGCCACAACCATGCCAAGTCAATATGAGCATGTCCAGTGAGGGCAATAGCACCATGCGGTGGAAATTTTTCTTTTATCTCTTCTAAGCGAGACCTAAGCGTCTTCCGAGCTTCATTGATAGCTTCAACAGCCTCTGAAGGTAGAGGTGGTGCGGGCTTGTCAGACCAAGGGAAGTTCCATATAACTCTATCGAAGGGATTTATATCTATAGCCTCTCGTAGATAGGTAAGAGGCACCATAGTAACACCATTGCCTATGGGATTCTCGTAACCCTCTTGCAAACGCCTCACAGTAACCTCGGTGTTAGAGGGCCAGGCACGCGAGATAATAGCTAATGCCTCCTCAGCGGCACCTATTAAGTAGGGAACTACCTCATGATTTCCAAGCTGCCGCGAAGCCTCAAGAATCATCGTGAGGTCTCTATCCAGGTCAATTACTTCTTGCTGAGGAACTATCAGCTGTGCCCACTCAATCCTAGGTTCCCTAACATGCTGGCCGAACATGCCCTTGGGAACAACCTCAGCATTTATATCTATAGACTCGCCCCCTTCGGCTACATCTGCTATCTTGTAGGTCCGATGGAAGGGATCCAGTCCACCCTTTACCCCATTGGAAAGGCTTACGAATCCTTCTCCTCCAAGCCAGAGTTCTAGGTTCACCGCCTTGCCTTTCCATTCGGCAGGGACTATTGCAGTAGCTTTCATCCTTACCGGAGTCTCAACTACAGGCCAAAAATCCCCCAATTTCAGACTGTATTCCTGCTTGCTCGATATAAATGTCCAATCTCTTACTGGACACTCCATAGCATGACGCCATAATCGTATTTCTTCCAGCCTCCGAGCTATGCGAGCAAGCTGTGTCTCATAAGGGCTATCCATTCAAATCCTCCTACACGAGCAAAATATCGTTATTTATTGTAAGATTATGAACACTATGAACGTCACCGAAAATCGGATCTATAAAGCCCTTGAAGTATTAGCTAACTTCCTGTTTCTAAATGTGCTTTGGCTATTTGTTGCTGCCCCCATTTTCACTATCTTTCCTGCAACCACTGCTTTGTTTGGAGTGGTAAAGGACTGGATTACCGGCAAAGACAATGGTTTCTTCTTTCCTTTTCTGAGACACCTAAGAAAAGAGTTCTTACAAGAGCCTGTTTATAGGTGCTTTTTGGATCCCATTAGGATTAATACTGCTCCTGGACATATACGCAATATATCATATGACAGGGATAATCAAACTACTCTAATACCATTTACCAGCATAATTTGCTTGTTGTATCTAGCGGCATCTGTATACATTTTCCCGGTGGCAGTGACTTATAGACTCAAATCCTTGCACATCATACGCAACTCTTTGCTCTATGCTCTCAGCTATCCACATATAACTTTTGTCAACATTTTGATAGCAACATGCATTGTCTACCTAGCCTGGCTTCTACCTCTCAGCGTACTAATAACTCCAAGTGTAGGAGCTTACACTATGTATCTACTTTGCAATAATGTATTCCTGAAGGTTGAGAGAATCCGAGGGCTCAGTCGCTCAGAGGAAGAAATAAAATCATGAATTCCCCTCGACGAACTCCAGCAAGTTAACCTCTTCAAACTGTTTGCTCTCAGGATCTATCTTAATGGTCTTGATCTCATAAGGTGCGAACTGTAATTCAATATCTAGATCTAACATGAAGAGTCTTACTCTGGCAGTAACCACTTCTCCATTAGTCTCATAGGCCCTCAAGATATATCCATATCCATCCTCGGCCCTCTTAAGCACGCTGACGATCACATTACTCGGCGAAACTTCCATAGCCGAATAGGTAGGTGGGAGGACTCCAGGGTGAAAGGACTCAAAAATGGCGATAGGAGGTTGATTGAGTAATGCAGCAGCGAGAGGAGTGCGGGCATCTCGCCAGCTACCGCTATGAGGTAGTAGTGTGTATCTAAATCTCTGCATCCCCTGATCTATGTAGGAGTAAGAAACGTCAGGATTTAGCTCAGCAGGTACATGGTGAGCATAAACAGGACTTCTCAGGACTGTGATTGCGAATGCATTATCGAACGCACTGTAGCTGTACTTACAGTCATTGATCAAGCTCAAACCATACTCTTGTCCAGACTCCAACACACCAGATATATCTACCCATGATTGTCCTGGTTCCTCCTCTCCATTAAGAGGACGGGTAATATGCCCATAGGGGATCTCATATGTCACATAATCAGTGTTCCAATTCACCGGGAAGACAAGCTTGAGCAACTTATGCTTTTCTCGCCAATCTACCACAACATTCACATCGATCTGATCTCTCCAAGGATACAGAGTAAATTCTTGTACTAATAGGGAACTCCCATAATGACTTTCAGTCCTAATTACGGACTTAACACTTCCATGTTCAACCAGCTTGCTTCCAGCGAATTCAAATCTCCCACATATATCATCAAACTTGAAGACTCCATGGCTCCAAGTATCAGAGTTGTCGGCTATAACCAGTGGGAGTGCGGCTGTTGACCTGAAGAGCTCAACATTATGTCTTTTATCGAACAGCCTAGCTATCCCACCACAAGAATCGTCGACTTGCATGACAAAGCTAGGTGTTTCAATCCGAAGGTCATCAGCGATACAGGTTACCGGATTAGTATCTTCCTCAAGTGATTTGGAAGACCTTGGCTTGAGTGTATAGGTCTGCCACCCAAAGGCTGGGACATCAGCAACAAAGCATATCTTACGATGCGACATTGTAGTAGCATCGGGTTTAACATATTGAAAAGGATGGATACCTCCAGAAGCATCCACCAATTCGTACTGTAAGTCCTTTCTAAGGCTTGACTCTACTTCAACAATCTCTGAAATCTTCCAAGGATGAGGATTGAAAACAAATACGGCCTTGGAGTCTTCTAGACTATGTGTGTCGCCCTCTATATTGACCTTCCATGATACGGACTGAAGCGCTGCATTAAGGTTTCTATCTGCGATGCTAATAGCCTCTCCATAAGTGTAGAGAGCATCCTCATAAGCGGGTTCTATGCTTGTGCCTGCAAGAATATCGTGAAACTGATTGAACAACACGTTTTTCCAGGCCCGATCAAAGTCCTCGGGATAAGGATATCGGAGCAACAGATTGGCAAGAGAAGATATCTTCTCAGCAACCATCAGCCTATTCTCCGCCAATCTGTTCAATTTCTTGATACCAGAGTGCACAGAGTAACAACCACTGGCATGATGCTGAAGCTCATCCTCGATAACAGGAGACTCCTGAGCTAAGTCCGAAACAGCATTAAAGAACATGTCGGGAGAGCTAAATACAAGCTCAGGTAAATCTTCTTCGGATCTCATAGAGATTATGCTCTCTATGTTCCTTCGAGTAGGCCCCCCACCATGGTTACCAACACCATAGAAGCACATAGAGATATCAAGATCCTCGTCTGCTATGCAATTCAATAAATGCTCTCGCAAATCTCCCCTGTCGGTACAGTATGGGTAAGGTATCCTATAAGCCAACACTAAACTACCATCAGGAGATTTCCACCAAAACAGCCTCGAGGGCAATTCCTTTTCATGCGGCCCAGGGCCGCATGAAAACGTAAAACTGCATTCCACTCTTACTCAAGATCTGCGGGAGCATAATGTTATGCCCGAAGCTATCTGGGTTGTAGCCTACGCTAGCAGTGATGCCAAACCTAGATAGGAAGTATCTCTGGCCGTATAGCCCTTGCCTAACGAAGGATTCTCCAGATGGCAGGTTACAGTCGGGCTCTACCCACCAGCCGCCGCAAATGTGCCACCTCCCCTCCTTTACCCTCTTCTGTATCTCCTCCTCAAACATATCTGGATCGTTGCTCTCGATCCACTCATAGAAAGCAGCAGAGCTAGCTGTGAATATGAAATCCGGATACTCTTTGAGCCTATCCAGAGCAGACCTGAAAGTGGCTTTGATCTCTTGAAACCCCTCGTTCCACCTCCAAAGCCAGACAGGATCTATATGAGCGTTGCCCACCATGTAAACTATGCGAGGTCTGTGCGAGGAAGGCAATAGCTATACTCCAAATCTATGTTATCCTAGGCGCTAGCTACCCTAGATCTCCTCTCACGAGCAGCAGCCATTTCTACCAAGGCCAGTGAGATTATGCCCAACACCATATGCAGGATTACCAGGGATTCGCTATAAGCTATACCCAGCATAAATCCCAAACCTAAAAGCAGAGGTAGTAGAGGGAAAAATCTGGCTGTAATCCTTATGCCATTGTTCTCGACACCTGGCTTGGGCCTGAGAGCGATAATGGCAAGTATCGCTATAACAAAAGCCAGTCCTCTATGTAACTCCCATATATGTTGGTTAAGCACGAAGTCTGATACTCTAGGACCAAAGAAACGAACTATACCAAGCAGAAGCTGTACATACAGACAAATCCTTAAGACCCAAAGAAGTTTCAACTTCTACCTCCAGAAAGGATTGTTATCTTAGGGCAATCAACCTATCGATAACCATGGCAGCATAGAGCATCGCCAGATAGATGTTCGAATACTTAAATACTTTCCAGGCCAAAGCTATCTCAGGATGCAGCTTGAGCTGAATAGCCCTGATGACAAGTAGTAGTCCCAAGGATATAGCCACAACAAGGTAAATATAACCGAGGGAATGGGTTAGGAAAGGTAAGATCGTGCTAAGAAGCAGCAGCACAGCATACTTCAGTATGCCGTTCATGGTAGCTTCCTGTCCTTTTACCACGGGCAACATTGGAATACCAGCTGCTTTATAGTCCTCCTGTCGGACTAGAGCCAATGACCAGAAATGAGCCGGGGTCCAGAAGAAGATAATCGCAAAGAATAATATAGCCGGCAGACCAACATCACCTGTGACTGCCGCCCAACCAACTAACGGCGGAACTGCACCAGCGGCTCCACCTATGACTATATTCTGCGTAGTGGTTCTCTTGAGCCAAGCTGTGTAGACGAATACGTAGAATAAGTTTCCTAGTATAGCCAGTACCGCCGCCACAGGATTCACAAATACCCACATCTCAACCAGGGCTAGGATGCTAAGAAAAATACCAAACCAAAGAGCTCGCTCAGGGCTAACCCTGCCGGTAACCACAGGGCGGTTCCTGGTCCGCCTCATCTTGGCATCTATATCCCGGTCCAGGAAGTTGTTGATAGAGTGTGCTCCACCTGTGGCCAAAATACCCCCAAGAACGGTCCAGAACATCAATCCCAGCAGAGAGCCTTGAGGTGGATGCTGAACAGCAGCTATAAGCATCGCAGCTATTGTGGGCACAAGCAGTAGAGGGATTATCCTAGGCTTCATCAACGCAAAGTAAGCTCTCACAGGTTCTGGCACCCTAGAGAATACTCGCCTTGACAACCCCTTAGAACCCTTCTTAATCTTGCTCGCCTGAGGCTCCCCTACCCAAATCAGGGTTACAAGAACTACAAGTGCTGCCCAAGTGGCTGCAGCTACGGCCAAATGCAACCCCTTCATTGCTGGCGAAGCCTTAGTCCAGATCGTGAACGCTCCTATGAATACCTGAGAAACATAAAATATGGCCAGTACATGTGTGGCCGACATTACCAAACGGTCGCCTCGCCTTTTTCTCCAAACCCCTATAGCAAGTAACAACATTAAAATGTCGGCAACACCAACAGCCAGACGATGACCAAAGTTCACCCATTGCAAGTAGTTTTGGGGAAGTATGTTAGCATCGCTACAATGGGGCCATGCAGGACAAGCTATATCTGCACCCTCTCCAATAACAGCCGACCCAGAGAAGAGAGCTATATACGTCCATATCAGAGTTGCAATAGCAAACCATTTTAACCATCCACTCTTCTCGCTGATAGGCACAGCGCCTATCCTAGCAAACAAAGCCAAGAGAATAGTCGAGCCCATGAGTATCATGGAGTTGCCCATATGGGCTGCTACCCATCCATGACCGACCTCAAAGATAACGGTCAGAGCACCCAATATAGCCTGTGCTATATAAGACACCGCGGCAAGGAGAGCAAAGACCAACAACCTACGGGGCTTTCGGAACCATAGTAGCGTTGAGAGCACTGTGAAAAGCATCAAGAAACCAACGAGCACAGCAAACAGCCTATGGTTCCATTCCACCATAGGATGAAACTCGAGTGGAGGAATCCACCGACCATTACACTTAGGCCAAGAAGCCCCACAGCCGGTGCCAGACTCGGTAACCCGGACTATACCCCCAAGGACTATAAGCATCCATACTGCGAAAGCGTTGAGTGCCGTTATGCGTTGGTACCAGTTTGGGGTAGTGCCATCACTATTAGCCCTATTGGCGAATAAGGTGCTCAGAACGCTCATATCTTGTATAGCCCCTTACAGCATGGTTATAAATACGCAAGATATCATAAGGAAAATTACAGGATACTTTCCCTGTTTATCTGAATCTATTGTCTCACTTTGTGCCTACAAACACAAACTAGTAAACAGATCTCGTTCTATGATAACAGCTGCTAATATCGAGCACCCAGTAAACTAGCAAAATTTCTATCTCCAAAGGGTCAATTAACTCTAAGCCGACACATTTTAGATTCATGGTTATCATCAAGCTGAAACCTAATGTAGATACCGCATTAATCAATAGTTAGTAGACGAGATAGGGATGAATGCTGAAATTTGAAGAGTGGATTCCATGTGGTATACTGCCAAGGGAATGGCACAAGCTGTAGCGGTAGACACCACAAGGAGAAGAAACCTGGGACTGCTAGTTGTGGGACTGGTGGCAGCTGCCGCCATCCTCTATCTGGTGGTCTCCAACTTCTCGGCCAACACCGTCTACTACCTGAAGGTCTCCGAGCTGCAGTCCTCCTATCATGGGGGACAGGTCAGGGTGTCAGGCAAGGTGTTGCCTGGCTCCATCTCCAGGCAAGGAGACAAGCTCAGCTTCACAGCCTATGATGGTTCTGGCAGGATGAGGGTGGAGTATCAGGGTGTGGTGCCGGACATCTTCAAGAACAATGCTGATGTGGTGGTGGAGGGCACCTATGATGGGCAGGTGTTCCATGC
>NICF_comb_assmDRAFT_10003144_pt1 | contig 12078 bp, 9 predicted proteins | sample NewIslPassag4_SG_FD_11279 | JGI IMG/M metagenome (IMG submission 11279) | reverse complement strand
CATGCGGTCCGGCGGCCGGACGCCGGTCGTGACGCGTGCAGCGAGGCTGGCCCAAAGGGCAAACAATAGGACTGCGCCGACGATTCCGCCGTAGTATAGCGCAGCGAGGTAAAGGTTGTGCGGGTGGCTGAAGGGCTCGGGCAGCGGGAATTCAGCGGCAAGACCGTGTCCGAACAAAGGCCGACTCTGGACGGCGTCCCAGGTGATGTCCCAGATCATGAAACGATAGGAATCGGCGCGGACAAGCATTTCGCGAAGAAGCCAATCGGCCTCCGCTGCCATCCCGACAAGGGCTGCGACGGCGAGCAGTGCCGGCAAGACGAGGAGGGCCATCGCCCGCCGCCGCGGCAGGCAGAGCGCAGCAATGGCAAGCAGACTGAAGGTCACGGCGATTGCGGTGCGGCTGCGGGTCAGCACCACGAATGCGACGAATGCGGCCGCCAGCCCGATCAAGGACCAGTCGAGGTGCGGCGCGCGGCGGATCCTGTCCAGAGCCACCGCCAGACAAACATTGATCACATAGGCGCCGAGAATCGAATGCCGCGTTTCGGCCCAGCCAGTGAGTCGCCGATGAGGGTCGAAGTCGCTGAAATAGATGGCGAACGAGATCGCAACATTCAGGGCGGCCGCTGCAAGCAGCGTCTTCTCGAACCGGTCGATGGTCTCTTCGCTAGCGCAGAAGAAGAACGTCACGGCCGCGGCGATAAAGATGCCGTTGGTGATGACGGCCCTGAAATACTTGATTTCCCGTGTGGCCGACGCCGTTTCCGACCACAGGATCGAGATCGCGAAATAGGCGAGCAGCGTCCCGATGAGCCAGGTCTCGCGGACCGTCGGCACGGATCTCGAGCCGGCCCGAAGAGACCAGGCGAACAACGGCACGAGGACAACGTAAAAGACGAGAGCCCAGACGGGAGTCGGCCTTAGCATCAGCGCCGCCGCGACGAAGGCGACGAAAGCCAGATCGAATACCCGCCCCGGCTCCCGTGCGAGCAATCCCGCCCAGGCGTTGGGCGATGAGACCTTGTTCATGACGAGGCGGCGGTCAGGCACGGGCCGACATTATACCAGCGTCGGCCACGGATAGTTCGTGCGCTCGAGCCGGTCAAACAGGACATCGGTGATGTAGGCGGCCACTCTCCGTTCGTTGAACAAGGCCCGATAGGTTTCGGCGCCGCGCCGCGCGACCTCGCGCCGGCTCGCATCATTCGAGAGGAAGAAGCGGATCTTGTCGATGAGTTCGTCGACATCGCTGTGGAAGGCCGCCATGTCCTCCGACAACAGGTCGGTATATCCGGTGGCGCGATCGATGAAGGTAAGAAGCCCGTTTCCCATGAGCTGCGCCAGACGGTCCGACGAGTAGAGATAAAGGTCGTTGCGCTTGCTGATGTTGAGTCCCATTCGTGCCGATTCGAGAATGCGCTGATACGCGCCGCCGACGATGCCGGGCTTGCCCAGCATTCCGTAGAAGCCGGTTCTCAGTTCCGGGATCTTGCGGACGATCAGATTCGCCAATTCCTCCACGTTCCAGGGCCGGCCGCAATAATGGCGCGTGTCCTTTGGGCTGCCGACCACCCAAAGCAGATCGATCGGCAGGTCGTGATACGCGTAGGCATGGCCGCGTTCGATCGACGGATCGGTCGGATTGGGAAGAAAGCCGACGGTGTGGCCGCCGCGGGCAAAACGCCGCAGCGCGTCACCCGCCGTGGAGATCAGCGTCGCGTCGACGACGTCAAGCTTTGCTTCGATCCGGCGCGCATTCGGCTCGTCGAACACGGGATCCACGTTCCATTGCAGCATGCGCACATGCGGCAGGCGGGCCCGAATCTCACGGATCGTATCGGCAGTGATTACATCGGCGTGTCCGAACACGATTCCGTCCGGGACCACGTCCTGACACAATTTCAGGAATATCTCGTTCGTGCGGCCCACACCCCATTTGCGGTGTCCGAACCATGACACGGCACGTGCCGTGTCGCGGTCGCAGAAATTGATCACGTGATGGCCGTTGCGAATTAATCCATTGGAGATCTTGTGGGGAACGCCGTGCTGGAAGGCGCCCTTGGCGCGCCACGTGAACACGCTGGCATGGATGATTCGCTTTGCGCCCGACTGCATTCCGGTGTCCTGCGATCTCTTGTGCGATGCGGCTTGTTCTTGCTCTGGCCTGGGGTGTTCTGGTCGTGCCGTGGCTCAAGTCTTGACGGCGGGTACGGTCACCGCGGCGATGACGGTACCGACGATGCGCTCGATGGTCTCCCGATCCAGATACGGATGCATCGGTAGCGCGAGAATGTTCAGACAAAGGCGCTCGGATACGGGCAGTGATCCGGTACCATCACCGTACTGACGAAAGGCCGGTTGGAAATGCAGCGGTTTCGGGTAGTAGATCGCGGTCGGAATACCGGCATCGGCGAGCGCCTGGGCGACGCGATCGCGGTCCTTGACCAAGATGCAGTACTGGGCCCATGCGCTCGTCGCCCCCGGCCGACGTGGTGGTACGGCGACGTGGCCGGCAAGGAGATGATCGTAATCCTGGGCAATGCGCTCCCTTGCCGCAAGCTCATCCTCGAACACCTCGAGCTTGGCGAGAAGTATGGCGGCCTGCAGGGTATCGAGCCGCGCGTTCGTCCCGATGCGGACGATGTCATAGCGGTTTTCACCGGCGCCATGTGCGCGCAGCGAGCGGTAGATTGCGGCGCGCGCCGGATCGTCGGTAAAGATGGCACCCCCCTCGCCGTATCCGCCCAGCGGCTTGGCCGGAAAGAAGCTGGTCGCTGTGACGGGAGCCAGTGAACCGACCCGGCGGCCTCCGAGCGAGGCACCGAAGCTCTGTGCTGCATCCGCCAGCAGAAACAACCCCTCACGGTGGCAGATCTCACCGAGCCGATCGTAGTCGGCCGGCAGTCCGAACAGGTCGACGGCGATCACGGCCCGGGGACGAAGCCTGCCTTCCCGCCGTATGCGCGCAATCTGGAACTCGAGCGAGGCGGGATCGATGTTGAACGTCGTCGGATCGACATCGACGAATACAGGGCTGGCACCCAGCGCCACGGGCACTTCCGCGGTCGCCGTGAACGTGAATGCCGGCAGGAACACGGCATCGCCCGGCCCGATCGATTCCGCCATCAAAGGCAGGCGCAGCGCATCGGTACCGCTCGCGACCGTCACGACGTCGCGGGCGCCCGAGAAGGCGGCAAGCGCTCGTTCCAGTTCCATTACCTCCGGGCCCAGAATGTACTGGCCGTGGTCGAGAACGCGCTGGATGCGACGCTCGATCGACGGCTTCAGCCGGCGGTACTGGCTTTGCAGGTCAATGAACGGGATCTTCGTGGACGCGGTCAACGGCGGCTCCGGCAACCTAAAGCGATTTGAACGGGGCTGCGCCGGCATGAGCACGGCGCGAGAAATGCGGGTGAGATTACGCGCTTCCGATACGCTGTACCATAGGTGCGTCGCCAGACACCGGTCGATGATGTCGCAGGCGTAGTCGATCTTGTCATCGGTCGACGCCGGTCCGCGAGGGGGGTGAGTCCTGCATCCGGGAATCCGTGTCGCGCCGGAGATCCCCCGCGATCCGGTTTAACCTCGACAGGTCAGCATGACATCAGAAGACCAGGTGGGTCTCGATTCCCGCCTTGTTCGGTGGCGCCGTCAGCCGATAGCGGTCAATCCCGAACCGGCGCCTGCCCGGGATCGACGAGGAAAGCTGGTAACTTATGGTCCATCCGTCGCGTCCGGCGGGAAGCCGCAGCCCGCGGGTTCACGACAGGCGGCACCGAAGGTGTGGTCCGGCACGTCGACTTGTCGTCCCGGCCGCGGGGCCCGAGGCGGTAAGCGCCGGATGCAAGGTGACGGTACCGTCGGCGATCGCAAGCGTATACTTCAATTCGTCCGTAGACGGAAACAGTTCGGTTCACTCGTAAGTACATGCACCACGGCGTGACCCGCCACCGGCATCTCGTGCCGTAATATCCAGTCCCGGAATGGCGCCGGAAAGAAGCTGGATCCATCAAAAGGCGGGTAGGCCGTCGTACGGTGTTCGACAGGCTAGAATCAACGGCTTCGCCGATTGACGCCCGGGAATACGATAAAGATACGGGAACGCACCGCGAAGCGTCCGTACCACGTTTTCCGCCCGACAGCGGTTCGGATGAATTTCGATGATGATCGCCCCGATACGGGCGAGCAATGCCTCCTGGCCGACGAGGAACGCTTCTTCCGATCCCTCGATGTCGATTTTCATGAGATCGACGAATGGAGAGCCGACACGAGCCAGCACGCTTGCAAGGCCAAGCGTCGGGACGGCCTCGTCGCCTTCGGCCTCAGATACGTGGCTTCCTGTACTGCTGGCCGCATTGGCAAAGCGGACCGTCGTATCGTCACGCCACGCGGCGTATCGCGCGCAGTGCCACCGGAGACCGCCATTCAAATCTGCGTTCTTTGCGAGAAGCTGAAACGTCGCCGCGCTCGGTTCGAGCGCGTGTACGACCGCTTCCGGACAAAGAGAGAAGACATACAGCGAAAAGGCGCCGATATTCGCGCCAAGATCGACGATGACGGGCTTCTGCCGATTCAAGAGCTGGTCGATGAAGGCATATTCACGGCCGATCATGACCTCTTCCACGCCGGGCCAGTCGCGCCACCGCGCAACGAAATGAAGCTTGTCGAAGGTGAATGGAAACGGATGTTCCGGCTTGGAACGCCCTTGAATCGCGAAGGCGAGTGCTTGGCCGAGACCTCCGCTGAGCTGCCGCGCCTTCCAGGCGCAACTTGCGATGATTTTCGCGGAACCGATCATGAATATTTCACCGTCTCATGCGGCGGTTTGCACCCGATCCGTTAAAAGCTTGTCATAAAGGCATCGGAAATGCTGAGCCACTGCATCAAGCGAGAAATTTTCCTTGATGCGCTCCCGAGCACGGGCGCCCCACGCCGCCCTTTCCACCGGGCTCAGGCCGGCTAGTCTCATGATTCCCTGCGCGAGCGCGCCGGCGTCCATCGGTGGAACCACGAAACCCGTATCACCGACGAGCCAGCCCGCATCGCCGACGTCGGTTACGACGCACGGCACGCCACAGGCCATGGCTTCGCCGATCACGTTCGGGAATCCCTCGCTGCGAGAAGAGAGGCAGACGATGTCCAATCCGGCCAGCAATGCGGGCACGTCGGAGCGCTGGCCGAGCATGACGACGCGCTGATCGAGCCCGAGCGCCGCGACCCTCGATGCCAAATGTCCGTTTTCCCGGTCGACGCCGGCCCCTGCCATTACGAAACGGGCCTGCGGCATTCTCATTGCAACCTGCGCGGCCGCATCGAGAAAGCAGTCATGATCCTTGTGCGGATGGTAGCGGGCGATCAGCCCGATCAGTAACGCGTCCTCAGGCAGGGCAAGGCTGGCCAGCAGCCGTGATCGTGCGGCCGGATCAGGGCGGAAGAGCGACAAATCGAACCCGTTCGGGACGACATGCCTGCGCCAATGAACGTAGCCGAGCCGTTCATGCTGTTCGGCACTGACAACGGAATTATAAATTATCGCCTGCGGCAGGCGCGACAACAATGCCGATGAACGTACGATGCGCGCCGTGCGCGGCTTCTCCCAGCCGAGGTCATAGATGGAATGGCGGATATTCCATACGAGCGGGAGTCGGCGCGCAGCGCCGACCCATGCGAGGGTCGCTGCCAAGTTGCCATGATACATCCAGCCCTGAATGATAGCCGTTTCCGGGCGCCGTGCGGCCGCCAGAACGCGCATGAAGGATTTGAGCGGGGGGGGTCCGGAACGCGGCATGCCCAGCGTCTCGACGCGCGCACCCGTGCGCGTGATCAGGGGGCCGACATCGCCTTCCGTCGAAAGCGAGATGATCCGGTGCCGGAAGACGGCGAGCGGACCCGACTTCACCAGGCGATACAACGCCATCTCGGCTCCGCCGGTCTCGAGTCCGGCGATGAAATGCAGGATCTCGCGTGTCGGATTGGGCCGGGAGGTCATCGGTATCGGGCTTCGAAGGCGACGCCTGGATCTTCCGGCGGTTCGTCGAACCAGAGGCGCTTCCAGGCGAGCGCCATCAGGATGCTCCAAAGGAAATGATGCCAGTTGCGCGCGCCGGAAAGGTGCTCGCGCCAATGGCGATGGATCACGTCGGCATCGAACAGTTCATCATTCTCCAAACGGCTTCGATCAAGGAGCGATTCGGCCCAGTCGCGCAGTTCGCCGCGCAGCCATTGTCCGATCGGCACCGCAAAGCCTTGTTTCGGGCGGTCGAGAAATTCAGCCGGAATGTGCCGGTACGCTACCTGCCGGAGGGCCCATTTCGAAATGCCGCCTGAGATCAGCAGCTTCGGCCCGAGCGTGCCGGCAAATTCGATGACATCGTCGTCCAAGATCGGAACGCGAGCCTCGAGGCTGACGGCCATGCTCGCGCGATCCAGCTTGGTCAGGATGTCGTTCGGCAGGTACGTGACGAAGTCGAGCTCCTGCAGGGCGCGCTCGTACGGCAGGTCGTCGCGCAAATCGAGGATCGCGCCCGATGGATTTGCGCCGGGCACGATCGGTCGATCGGGCGGCCAATGCGTCATCAAGCGCCGATAAAGATCGGTCCGATCCATCGCCTCCAGCAGTCGAGTCGCCTTGTGGAGCCGATCGCCTGAAAGCCAGTGGCGGTTGCCGAGCATCCGATCCCAGGCTTTCGGCGGAACCATCCGGATCGCGGCGCCGACCAGGGACCGCATTGCCTGCGGCACGGACGAGATGATCGGGGCAAGGGAGCGCGCCTGGTGATAACGGCGATAACCGGCAAAAAGCTCGTCGCCGCCGTCGCCCGACAGCGCGACCGTTACGTGTTCGCGCGTTATGCCGCTCAGGAAGAGCGTCGGCAGTGCCGAGCTATCGCCAAAAGGCTCGTCGAACCAACGCGGAAGGTTCGGGACGATGCCAACCGCATCGCGTTCCGTCAGGAGGACTTCGGTATGATCCGTCCCCAGATGTGCCGCGATGCGGCGCGCGTGGTACGCCTCGTCGAATCCGGCCTCGGTAAAACCGATCGTGAACGTTTTGACGCGATCCGTGCGCTGCGCCTGCATCAGCGCGACGACCGTCGAGCTGTCGACGCCGCCGGAAAGGAAGGCGCCCAACGGCACGTCCGAAACCATGTGGCTTCGAACCGCCGCCGCGATCGTATTCTCGAGCGCATCGATGACCTGATCGGTCGGTTCAGCGTGCCGCGTAACGTGAAATACTCGACGTATCCAGTAGCGTTCGGCGACAGCATCGCCCTCGCCGTTGATCGTGACGAAATGGCCTGGATCGACCTGCCGGATGCCTCGTAGAATTGATTTCGGCGCCGGCACGTAACCGAGCGACACATAGGCTTGCAGGGCGTCGCGGTCGATTTCGAGGCGACCTCGCGCAGCAGCAAAGAAGGGCTTCAGCTGCGAGCCGAAGATGAGCGCGCCGCCGACCCAGCCCCAGTAGAGAGGCTTGATTCCGACACGGTCGCGTGCGAGCACCAGCTCGCGCCGTTCACGGTCCCACAGGGCGAAAGCGAACATTCCGTGGGCGCGGCGGAGTGCTTCCTTTATCCCCCAGCATTCGATCGAGCGAACCAGGACCTCGGTGTCAGATGTGCCGACGAAGACGCTTCCCTCGTCTTGCAGCTCACGCTTCAAGGTGCGGAAATTGTAGATCTCGCCGTTATAGGTGATGACGTAGCGTCCGTCGCGCGATGCCATCGGCTGGGAGCCGGCTGGTGACAGATCCAGGACCTTGAGCCGTCGATGGGCGAGGACCACGCCGGCCGCCGCATCATGCCAGATACCTTCGCCATCCGGGCCGCGGTGACGGAGGCTCGCCGACAGGGCGCCGCCGAGTTGGCCAAGCCGCGCCGCCGATTCGCCCTTGGGATTCCAGTAGCCGGCGATGCCACACATCAGTGTCGGCCTTCGGCGTGTTCAGTAACGTCGCGATACACGTCGGTCGTGCGGCTGACCATCGCGTCAATACTGAAGTTGGCTTGTACGTGCTCCCACGCGCGGGCGGCGATCTCGGTGCGGAGCGCACGGTCGCGCGCAAGCCGTTCGAGCGCCGACGCGAAGCCGCTGACATCGCCGGCGTCGGCCAGCACGCCGCACCGGCCGTGGTCCAGGATTTCGGGGATTGCGCCCGCGCGCGATGCGACGATCGGGATGTGGCGAACCATCGCCTCCAGGAGCACGAGACCAAGGCCTTCCCACCGCGACGGCAATGCCAGCACGTCGAACGCCGGCATGAGCGAGGCCGCATCTGGCTTATAACCAAGGAACCGCACGTGCCGAAGCCCCAGCGCCGCGGCCAGACGCTTCAGCTCTTCTTTCTCCTCGCCCGTACCCACCAACATGGCATGAGCATCGGGAAGGGCCGCAAGTGCCCGCAGAAGGGTCGGCACGTCCTTCTGTGCGGTAAGTCGGCCGATGAAGCCGACGGTGAACGCGTCTTGCGGGATTCCCAAGCGATTGCGCAGCTCCTCTCGGGTCGGCTGAGGGCCGGAAGGGGGCCTGATGCCGTAATGCACCACCGCGATGCGCGCCGGATCGAGGCCGACCACCCGCACGAGATGGGTGCGGATGTGCTCGGAGATCGCAATCGTGCGCGCCGTCATCTTGTCGAGCAAACGCAGCCGCAGACGCCAGCTCGGGCGCGCAAACCACGGTTCGTCGTTGTGGACCGTGTCGACGATCTTGGTATTCCCGGTCATCCATGCCGCGAGACGCCCGAGCTGCGAGGCGTGGGGCAAATGCGTATGGATGATACGATCCCGACGTTGCGCCAGCGCCAGCACGAGCCGCGGCAGCATGAATGCGCGTGTGGCACGCCCAACGATTTTCGTCAGGATCTGCTCATGCACGAGCGGCAGTACGGCGATTCCCTCCTTGCGCAGGTTTTCGATCTTCAGATGAAGTCGCGGTCCGTGACGGGCGATCAGCATGATGAGCTCGACGTCCAGCCCGGCTTGAACCTGCGCCGCCATGAGCGTGAACAGATGGTTCTCTGCGCCGCTGAACACGGCGCCATCGTCGCGATCGGCAAAAGCCATGATGTGCGACACACGCAACGCGGGCCCGGTTCTGCTCATTCGATGTCCTCGAGGATCCGGACATAGGCGTCGACGGTTCGTGAAAAATCGAACCGATGCGCGCTCGCCCTGGCATTGCGACCGAGCATCGTGCGCAGGGGATCATCGTCCCGCAATCGGACGAGCGCGTCGCGCAGTGCGCCCGGGTCGCCGTACGGTACAAGAAGACCGGTCTTCTCGTGGGAGATGACTTCGACGTTGCCGCCCGCCGCCGATGCCACGCAGGCGAGACCGCATGCCGACGCCTCGAGCAGCGTGTGAGACAGGCCCTCGTAGTTGGACGGGAGGACCAGCACGTCGGCCTCCCTCATCATGTCCTTGACGGCGGACTCCGGCCGTCGCCCCGCGAACCGAATGTGCTCGGTACCCGGAAGCTGGCGCCGCAGGGCCGACAACAGCGGAAGCTCGGGGCCGTCGCCGACGATGGTGACCTCGATCCCCTGCAGCCCGGCGGCGGCCAGGAGCAAGGTTTCGACGCCTTTCCAATTGGTCAGGCGCCCGACGAACAGAACCCGCAGCGGTCCATTCCGTGGCGGCTGCGATGCGGTGCTCCAATCCTCGAGGGATATGCCGTTCGGAACGACGCGCAGCTTCGACTCCGGAACGCCCCAGCCCGCGACGATGCGCTTCAGATACGCGCTCGGCGTTACGATGATCGATGCACGCTCCATATATCTTTTGCGCTTGCGCGCGAGCGCGCCGAGGCGGGCATCGGTCGGCAGGGTTTGCTGAAACGGGTCGAAGTCGAGCGTCGTCAGGCCGGCATTCCGCGCCGTCTCCCAGACCGTATCGCCGACGATCTTCAGCACATATCGCCGCGGCACGATGCGGGCCACGTCGTCGACATAGGATTCCAAACCGTTGACCAGGATGCGGCTGTGGCGGGCGAGCTCCTGCGCCAGGACGAGCCGGACGCGGACCTCGTAAAGGTACCGGTTCGCCAGGCAGACGCGCCGGACCCGGAACGGCCGCTCGCGATCGCGCCAGTCCGTCGGTGCATCCGACGAGCAGACGACGGTGACATCATGGCCGCGGCCGCTGAGCGCGTGGGCCAGGCGATCGATGAAGGACGCCGGGCCGCCGATATGCGGCGGGAAGATGTTGGTAATAAGCAGAATGCGGGCCATGTCAGGATCGTGGGACAACGTGCATTCGAATGCACCCGGCGCAAGGTCACTGTTACATGGCGCGCGGCGACGCTACATAGCCGGTTTTGCGCCGCGAAGATAGTAGCCAAGGGCGGTCCGCACGCCGCCATGTGGCAGTCCGGCAATATGAGTCGAACCTATGGTGAACGCCCCGGCTCCGGCAGGCGCACCGGTGGCTAGGTACGTGTGACGGCTGCCCGCGCGCAAGGCTTCGAGCATATCGCTGTACAGGACTTGGCGCTTGAGGGTGTCCGATGCCGTGTCGGAAGCGAAAACACTCGCGTCATATCCGACCTGAACGAAATGAAGCGGCTGCGCCGCAGTACACCCACCGTCTCTCGCCATGTGCATCATCGGGCAGTCGCGACGCCGGGCGAAGTACGGCGACGCATCAACATGATGAGTACGGCCGGATAGATCACGACGTAGTAGCTGACATACCCGAGACTCCCCGCCGCCGCACTGGGCCAGATCCAGGCCAGCAGTGCTGCGGTCACCCCGGCCTGCACGAGAGCCGCCAGGATCGAGAGCGCGGCGAAATGGCCGATCTCGCCGCGCTCGACCAGAAGCGGCCACAGCCAGAGATGGACCCCGCAGATGACCAGGAACGGCAGGATCAGGATTGCCAGCGCGGTCGCGATGCCGTCGAACGCCGGAAGGTAATAGGCTCCGAGCGGCGGCACGATGACGAGAGCGCCGGCGACGCTCGGCACGGTGACGGCGGCGGCGATCACGGCGAGCCGGCGCGCCGCGCGCCAGAACTCGGACAGCCGTCGTTCGGCCCTAAGCCGGACGAGCACCGGAAAATAGTACTGGGAGAGCGCGTCCGTCATGATTTGGAGGCCATCGGCAACGGTACGGGCTAGGCGGTAGACGCCCGTGACCTGGTCGCTGGTGAAATAGCCGATCACGAGGACGTCGGACCAGCGATGGATCATCTTGCCGTATCCGATGACCGTTCCGCCCAGGATGAAGCGCCAGTTCTGCCGATATGCCGGAAGTGCGAGCCCGGAAGCACGGGAGATCAACCGCACGCCATGACGGCTTGCCCAGAGCCGGTCGAGCACGACGAGCGCGCCAACCAGATTTCCGAATGCAGCGATAATCGCCCCTGCAAAATAACCATCCAGATTCGGAAACAGCCAGATGCTGCCAAGAATGACGCCGGACCCCAGGATCTGATGGGCGATCCGGGCGGCCCCAAACGCATAGAACCGCTCTGTCAGCCGCTGCAGGGCGAACACCGTGCCGAGAAGGCTGGCGGTGGCCGTCAGCATCGCCTGCGCGACGATCCAGCGGAGCGCGACCGGCTGATCGACGAAGAGATGGACCGAAAAAGTCGCGACCAGCATGGATGTCGCCGCCGCAAGCAAAACGATTGCGGCGCTGAAAACGAGCGTGAGCTGGGCGACGCTCTTGCGGTAGATCGCCGGCTCCTGCCCGTCCGGCGGCGCCTGAACGAGCAGTCGCATCGCCAGGTCGAACAGGCGCACGTCCCAGAAGTTCAAGATGAAGCTAGCCATAGCAACGAGGATGCCTATGACGGCATAGGCCGGCGCGCCGAGCGTTGCGGCTACAACCAATGTCTGGACGAGGCCGACGACCGCGCAGAACAGGTTGACGGCGATCAGAAAGATCTCGGGCCGGACGAATCGCTTCACACGGTTACTCACTTGTGTGCGGAGCCGGCCACCGCCGCATCCCCGCTCGAGGGCGCGACGGGTTGGAGGCGTCGGCGCGTTTCCGGCAACCACATGCTGATGATGCCCATCATGAGCGTGAGCCAATGGAATTGTATGTTGCCCGGCAGCAGCCATGCG
>NICF_comb_assmDRAFT_10003143_pt1 | contig 12082 bp, 10 predicted proteins | sample NewIslPassag4_SG_FD_11279 | JGI IMG/M metagenome (IMG submission 11279) | reverse complement strand
TCTCGCCACCATCGCGCAAGGCGAGCTCGCGGGCCTCAGCGTGGGCGGCCTCGCGCTCATCTCCGAGGAGGGCATGCGCGGGCTGAACATCGGCGGGTTGGCCACGATCGCGGAAGGCGGGATGGCCGGGCTGAACGTCGGCGGGCTCGCAACGGTCGCGGAAGGCGGCATGCGCGGCATCAACCTCGCCGCGCTCGCCACGGTCAGCGAAGGCGATGTCGGGTACCTGAACGGCGGCGGCCTCGCGCTCGTGGCAGGCCGCGACCTCCATGGCCTGTCCTTCGGCGGCCTGGCCGTCGTCGCGGGTGGGTCCATCCTGGGCATCACCGCGGGAGGCGGCGCGGTCGTGGCGAGCAACGGGCCCATCGGCGGCGCGGCGCTCTCGCTCGGCGCCGTCGAGAGCGCGGACGCGATCCGTGGCCTCGCCCTGGGCGGCTACCGCGTTCGGGCGCCGGAGATCCAGGGGCTCTCACTCTCCGTCGCCATGAACCGCGCCACGGACCTCACCGGCGGCGCCGTCGGCATCTACAACGAGGTCCGCGGCACCCAGCGCGGCATCAGCGTCGGCGTCTTCAACAAGGCACAGGTGCTGCGCGGCATCCAGATCGGACTGCTCAACCACGCGGCCAACAACTCGCCGCCGTTCCGCTGGCTGCCGCTCATCAACGCCAGCTTCTGAGCCCGGGGCGCCGGCCGGGCCCCGGCCGATGGGACGCTCCGTGCGCGTCGCGGGGTCCTCTTTCTAGACCCCCGCGAGAGGAGCGACGTCCCATGACCAGCACCGGAACATCCCGTTCGGAGCACCGGGCGGCGCGGCGGATGCGGTCCCGAGCGGACGCGCGCCCGGGCCGGAGCGGAGCACCGCTCGCAGCGCTCGCCCTGGTCGTCCTGGCGGCGTGCTCGGGGGATGCCTTCGCGCCTACGGCCACGACGGGCGAAATCGCTGGTGCCGACGAGGCGCCGAAGATCGATTTCGCGTTCGCTCTCCGGTGGGACGACCTGGCAGACCGGCTCCGGGTGGAGGTCGAGGTCGCGAACCGTGACACGCTCGGGCGTGACGTGATCTCCCCGACCTGCAACCCGACGGTGGACGTCTTCGACCTCGAAGACGGCCGGTTGGTCTGGAGCGAGCGCCGCTGGCAGGCGGAGACGATGTCGTGCCAACCGTTCGGCCCGACCGTCACCGTCACGCCGGGCGTTCGGGGCGGAGTCCACCGCGAGATCCGGGATGAGGATGTGCTGGGGGACTCGCTCCCGGCGGGCACCTACCGGGCCGTGTTCAGGTTCGAGATCGAGCAGCCGGACGACGGCGTGATCGTGAGCGTCGAGGGCATTCGCCTGGGGCTCCCCTGAGCCCGTAACCCGGCCCACGTCTCCCGGCGGCGCGGGCCCCCTCCCGTTCCTCCCCCGCCCGCGATCCGACGGTCGAGGTCCCCGTCTGCGGCGCAGGGCTCTCCCTCCGCAGCGCGCGCCGGGGACCGCCGCGCGCGCCGACTCCCCACCCGCTCGGTCCCTTGCCTGTGCGCTTCCGCGTCCGGTAGCTTCACGCGCCGCAACGTGGCGCGTGGCGCCCGGCGTGGCGGGGATGTTGCGTGCCCTCTCGGTGGACGCGTCCAGGGGACGGAGGAGCGGATGAGGCGGACGGCGGACTGTCGCGGGGTCCACAGGCGCCGCGCCGGTCCGGGCCGCGGGGCCGCTCGGGTCCTGGCCGTGGCGGCCGCTCTCGCGGCCTGCGCGTCGGCGGGCGAGCAGGTGCCGGCGGAGCGGCTGCGGATCTCGGCGCAGGATGCGGCGCGGGAGGCGAACACGGTCGCGCGCGCGTGGTCGCCGGACGCCGTCCTGCGGTACATTGAAGGCGAGGGCGTCACACCGGACGGGTACGTGGAGCCGCGCCGCGGCGCATGGCGGCTGGTCTACGAGGCGCCGGGGCGGGCGGAGCAGCTCGTGGTGACCGCCACGCCCACGTCGCTCGATCAGACCACGCGGCCCCCGCAGACGCCCGCAGGGTACGTCCTGGGCGACGCGGCGCTGCCGGCGACCTGGGTGGACTCGCCGGTCGCGGCGGCCGCGGCGCGCACGGCGGATGGCGCGGCCGACCTGCTCGGCCGCCGGGACGCCGCCGTTTCGATGCTGCTGGTCCCGCTCCGGCCGCCGCGGTGGGTGATCCGCGCGGCGGCGGGGACGGAAACCGGCCAATGGCACGTGGATGCGGCGACGGGGGCGGTCCTGCGTTGAGCGTCGCGGCGCCGCGATCATCCCTCACACGGTGGAGCTCGCATGAAGGTGGCGGTCCTGTTCGGGGGGACCAGCGCCGAGCGCGACGTCTCGATCGCGAGCGGCGCGCAGGTCGTCCGCGCGCTGCGCGAGGCCGGCCACGAAGTGATCGCGGTGGACACGGCGCGGGGCGTGCTGACCCCCGCGCAGGAACAGGAGCTGTTGACGGCCGGGGTGGCGCCGGTCCCGCCGGAGCTGGCCCACCTGGACATGCTGCGCTCGGGCGACCCGACGGCGCTGACCGGGGCGCCGGAGTTCCGGGACACGGACGTGGTGTTCCTGGCCCTCCACGGCGGGACGGGCGAGGACGGCACGATCCAAGCGCTGCTGGACCTGGTCGGGGTCCCGTACACGGGCAGCGGCCACCTGGGCAGCGCACTCGCCATGGACAAGGACGTCTCGAAGCGGCTCATGCGGGACGCGGGCGTGCCCACGCCGGACTGGGTGATGGCGCCCGCGGACGCTTCGCTCGTGGGTGAGCGGCTGGGCTGGCCCGTGGTCGTCAAGCCGAACCGGCAGGGCTCGACCGTCGGGCTGACCGTGGTCAAGCGGCCGCAGGACCTGGACGCGGCCGTCGAGCTCGCCTCCCGCTACGACCCCGAGGTCATGATCGAGCAGTTCATCCCGGGCCGGGAGCTGACCGTCGGGATCCTGGGCGATGAGGCGCTCCCCGTGGGGGAGATCATTCCCAAGCACGAGATCTTCGACTACGAGTGCAAGTACCAGGACGGCATGGCGGAGGAGATCTTCCCGGCCGACCTGGGGGAGGACGAGGCGCGGGCCATCCAGCTCCTGGCGCTCAAGACGCACCGTGCACTGAAGCTCACCGGCTACAGCCGGGTGGATTTCCGGATGGACGCGGACGGCACCTTCTGGTGCCTCGAGGCCAACACGCTGCCGGGCATGACGGCGACCAGCCTGCTGCCCAAGGCGGCGCGCGCGGCGGGGATCTCGTTCCCCGAGCTGTGCGAGCGCATCTGCGAGCTGGCGATCGAGGAACACCGTCGGAGACGGAGGGGGTAGAACCCCCGGGGGACGGGGGGACCGGGCCGCCGGGCGGGGGCCCGGGCAGCTCCCTGCACGGAACGGGCTGCACGCATGGCTTTTCGCTCGAACTTCTCGTTCGGATACGCGCTGACTCCCTGGGTCAAGCGACTGCTGATCGCGAACGCTGCGGTGTTCTTCCTGATGTGGCTGGCCCGCAGCGCGACGCTCTTCCAGTTGCTCGCGTTCCAGCCCTCCCGCCTGCTGGTCCAGCCGTGGACGGTCATCACCTACATGTTCGTCCACGGGGACTTCTGGCACCTCTTCTTCAACATGCTCGCGCTGTTCTTCTTCGGCCCGCCGCTCGAGGAGCGCTGGGGCTCGCGCGAGTTCCTGAAATACTATCTGATCTGCGGCCTGGGCGGCGCTGCCCTCTCCTTCGCCTTCGCGTGGAACGCCGCCGTGGTCGGCGCATCCGCCGCGGTGTACGGCGTGATGCTCGCCTTCGCGCTGAACTGGCCCAACGCGCCCATTTACATCTGGGGAATCTTCCCCATCAAGGCGCTGTGGCTGGTCCTCATCCTGGTGGCCCTGTCGCTGATGAGCGCGATGGGCGGCGCCCGTGACGGCGTGGCGCACTTCGCACACCTGGGCGGGTTCGCCGTGGGCTTCCTCTACCTCAAGCTCGACTGGCGCATCTCCCAGGCGCTGGGGCGGTGGCGGAAGAAGCTGGCGAACCGTGGTCGTCACCGCTTCACGGTCATCCCCGGCGCCAGCGGCCATCAGGTCCGCCCGCCCGTCAACCGCACCCGGAGACGCGAGGAGGAGCGTCTGCTCGACGAGGTGGACCGCATCCTCGACAAGATCAGCAAGGCCGGCCTCTCCAGTCTCTCCGCCGAGGAGCGCCGCCTGCTCGACGAGGTGAGCCGGCGGTACCGGCAGAACTGAGGGCGCCCCGACCGGGCGCCCTCCGCGCTTGACACCCCCTGGCGGCCCTTCCTACGTTGCGGATCCCCCGCGAAAAGACCCACATCCGGCTCCTCGGGAGGTTCGCATGACAGCCGCCAAGGAATTCCGTACGGAGCAGATCAGGAACGTAGCGGTCCTGGGCCACGGCGGCTCCGGCAAGACGACGCTGGTGGACGCGCTGTGCTTCGTGACCGGAACCTCGCGCCGCCGTGGCAGCGTCCGTGATGGCACCGCCCTCACGATGTACACCCCCGAGGAGATCGCCCACGGCATTTCGATGCAGGTCACGCCCGCCTTCGCGGAATGGGATGGCGTGAAGATCAACCTGCTGGACACACCCGGTTACTCCGACTTCACGGGGGAGGCGCTGGCCGCCACACGGGTCGCCGATGGGGCCGTCATTGTCCTCGGCGCCGCATCGGGCGTCGAGGTCGGCACGGAGAAGGTCTGGGAGTACTGCTCGGCGCGCGGGATTCCCAGACTTTTTTTCATCTCCATGATGGACAAGGAGCACGCCGACTTCGAGCGGGTCTACCGTGACATCAAGGAGACGCTGACGGACAAGGCCGTGCCGGTCGAGATCCCGATCGGCGAGGGTGAGAGCTTCCGCGGCATCATCAACCTCTTCACGGGGAAGGCGCACATCTACGAGCCGGACGGCACCCGCGGCGAGTACGACGAGGAGGACGTCCCCGCGGACCTCCGGTCCGTGCTCGAGAAGTGGCGTACCGAGCTGCTGGAGACCATTGCGACGACCAACGACGCCCTGCTCGAGCGCTACCTCGAGGGCGGCGCCATTGACGCCGCGGAAGCCAAGGCCACCCTCAAGGCCGCCATGTTGCGCGGCGAGCTGTACCCGGTCTTCTGCGGCGCCGCAGAGAAGGCCTGGGCGACGCGCGCGCTGCTCGCCGGGCTGGTGGACCTGATGCCGAATCCGTCCGAGGCGGTGCGGGAGATCGCGCAGCGGCCGGGGGTGGATGAGGTCGTCGAGCTCGAGGGGAGGGACGACGGGCCGTTCGCTGCGCTGGTCTTCAAGACGCACTTCGAGCCGCACGTCGGCGAGCTCTCGTTCTTCCGCATCTTCAGCGGCACCGTCGAGAGCGGGCAGGAGGTGTACAACGCGACGCGCGAGGCCGTCGAGAAGCTCAACCACCTCTCCGTTGCGCAGGGCAAGGAGCGGCTCGAGGTCCCGCGCCTCCACGCGGGGGACATCGGCGTCGTCGCCAAGCTGAAGAACACGCACACCAACGACACCCTGTGCTCCCCGGAGCGGCCGCTCGTGCTCGCGCCCATCCAGTTCCCGGAGCCGGACATCGCCATTGCGATCCGCGCGGCCGGCCGTTCGGACGAGGACAAGATCGGCGCCGCCCTGCAGAAGCTGCACGAGGAGGACCCGACGTTCCACAGCGGCTACGACGCGGAGGTCCGTCAGACCATCATCCGCGGGCTCGGCGAGCTGCATCTCGACGTGCAGATCGAGCGGCTGAAGAACAAGTACGGCGTCGACGTCACGACGGAGCCGCCGCGCATCCCGTACCGTGAGACGATCCGCAAGCAGGCGGAAGGGCAGGGCAAGTACAAGAAGCAGACGGGCGGCCATGGCCAGTACGGCGACTGCCACATCCGCCTCAAGCCGCTGCCGCGCGGCGCGGGCTACAAGTTCACGGACTCCATCGTCGGCGGCGTGATCCCCGGCAAGTTCATCCCGTCGGTGGACAAAGGGATCCAGGAGGCGGCGAAGAGGGGGGTGCTGGCCGGCTACCCGGTGGTGGACTTCGAGGCCGAGGTCTTCTACGGCTCGTACCACGTGGTGGACTCGAGCGACATCGCGTTCCAGATCGCGGCCAGCATGGCGTTCCAGAAGGTGGCCGCCATGGCCGACCCCGTCTTGCTCGAGCCGATCCTCGAGGTCGAGGTCGTCACGCCCGAGGAGTACATGGGCGACATCATCGGCGACCTGAACCAGCGTCGCGGCAAGATCCTGGGCATGGAGCCGGACGGCCGGAAGACGCGCATCCGTGCGCTGGTCCCGCAGGCCGAGCTGTACAAGTACGCGACGACGCTGCGTTCGCTCACGCAGGGCAGGGCCGTGCACACGCGCAAGTTCCACGGCTACGAAGAAGTCCCCCCCCACATCGCACAGAAGGTGATCGAGGCCGCGAAGAAGGAGAAGGAGGAGGTCCACGCCTGACCCTTCTCCCACGACCCATCTCCGGGCGAGGGCAGGGGCGGGGGCACGGAGCCACCCGCCCCCTGTCTTTGCGTGCAACCCGGTTGTCGCCCAGCGCCGTCGAAACCACGAGGCGTTCCAGGAAGTGCTCGCCCAACGGGGGAGCCACACGGATGCCGGGAACGACTCCAATGCGTGTGCTGACGGCGGCCGCTGCGGCCGTGGCGCTGGCCGGCTGTGGCGCGCCGGCGATTCCGGTGCGTCGCGCTGGGTCCAGCCGCTGGTCTACGACGTCTTCGAGCCCGACGGCCGCTACCTCGGCGCGGTGGAGCTGCCGCGCAACGCGTCGCTTCGCTACCCCCGCGGCGACCACGTGTGGGCGATCACGCGGGACGAGTCCGACGTCCAGGACGGGACGCGCTTCCGCATCCAGACGGGCGAGCCGATCCGGGAAGGTCGAGGGCGTCGCGCCTCCGCGCGCAGCGCGCTCCTCGCTGGTTCCGCGAAGCGTCTGCCGCCGGCACCGCGTCGCACGGAACTTGCCCTGACGTCACCGTGTCGGATCAACGAGGCGAGAGGAGAGGGAAGCGCATGGCGGCGGACATTCAGGGCAAGCGGGTCGCGATCCTGGCCACTGAGGGCGTCGAGCAGGTCGAGCTCACCGAGCCGCGCAAGGCGCTGGAGCAGGCGGGCGCGCACACCGAGCTGATCTCGCTCGAGGCCGGCAAGATCAGGGCATGGAACCACACCGATTGGGGTGACGAGTTCGACGTCGATGTCGCGCTCGACGCCGCGAACCCCGACCATTACGACGCGCTGCTGCTCCCCGGCGGCGTCATGAACCCCGACCGTCTGCGGATGGACGAGAAGGCGGTCGCGTTCGTGCGTGCGTTCTACGAGCAGGGCAAGCCCATCGCCGCGATCTGTCACGGGCCGTGGCTGCTGGCCGAGGCGGACATCGTGCGGGGCCGCAGGATCACGTCGTACCCTTCGCTGAAGACGGACCTCCGCAACGCGGGCGCGGACTGGGTGGATGAGGAAGTCGTCACGGACGAGGGCATCATCACCAGCCGCCGCCCGGACGACATCCCGGCGTTCAGCCGCAAGATGATCGAGGAGATCGGCGAGGGGCGCCACGAGAGGAGGAAGGCGGCGTAGAGGAGGCAGGGCCGCCTCATCGGTCCGCGAACAACTGCGCGACCTGGAGCCGGAACCCCGGCAGCACGTCGCCGCCGTCCAGCTCGTCCGTTTCGCCGAGGAAGCGCGCCTCCGCGCGCGTGTGGTGCGCCGCGACGGCGTGCGTCTCCGGATAGCGCGCCCATACCAGCGGCACGCCGGCACCCAGGAGTCGGACAGCTTGCCGCGCACACCTCGCCCGACCCGTGCCCGTCCACGGAACGGCGCAGGTGGTAGCCGCTCCGCGCCGCGCGCCTCAACGCGGGGTATGAACGATCATGTCGACGATCGCGACACCGATCCCGGGGCCGCTGGAGCCCGCGCGGTTCGTCGAACGCCCCAACCGCTTTCTCATCCGTTGCCGGCTCGAAGCAACGGGCGAGGTGGTCGGGGCGCACCTGGGCGATCCGGGGCGGCTGGAGGCGATCTTCGTCCCGGGCCGCCGGGTCTGGGTGCGGCCGTCCGCCGACCCGGCGCGGCGGACCCGGTGGACCGCGCTCGTGGCGGAGAGCCCGGTAGGCGAAGGGTGGGTCTCGCTGGACTCGACGCTGCCGAACCGCCTCGTCCGGCGCGCCCTCGAAGCCGGAGCACTGCCCGAACTCGACGGCTGGCAGTTGGAGCGCGCCGAGTGGCGGCACGGCTCCTCGCGCTTCGACTTCCTCCTGGCCGGGCCCGGCGGCCGTCGCCTCGCGCTCGAAGTGAAGGGCGTGAACCTGGTCGAGGACGGTGTGGCGATGTTCCCGGACGCGCCGACCGCGCGCGGCGCGCGGCACCTCCGGGAGCTCGCGCAGATCGCCGCGCGGGACGGGTGGGAGGCGGGCGTGCTCTTCATCGTGCACCGCAAGGAGGCCCGCGCCTTCCGGGCAGCGGCCCACATCGACCCGCAGTTCTCCGCGGCGCTGGACGACGCCGCGCGGGCCGGAGTCCGCGTCATGGCCCGGCTGTGCGCCGTCGCGCTGGACCGCGCGACGCTGGGCCCGCCGCTGCCGTGGACGGACGCGCCGTCCGCGGCGGCGCAAGAGCGGCCTGGTCCTCCTCCGCCTGCCCCGTTGAGAAACCACCGCGCGAGCCGGAGCGGGTGACAGAACGGCTCGCCTGGCACCCCGCGGGGCGCCGGCGAGCCGCCGATCCTCGACCTGGACGAAGTGTTCCGGCCGCTGTGAGGCCTCGCTACCAGTTCTTCATCTTCTCCAGCACCGTGTAGCTCGGCCGGATGTCCACGGGTACGCTGCCGAGCCGGTCGAGCGCCGCCTGCATCTCGGGGCGCATGGTGCCGTAGCGCTCGAGCAGCTCACCCGCCCTCGCGTAGTCTCCCTTCGCCTGGAGCGTCAGCAGCTCGGTGGCGAGGGAACGGAAGCCCTCCACGAGCCTGTCCACATCGGCGCTGAAGCGGCCGGTCTCCGGGTCGTAACGGATGATGCCCTTCTCCCACAGCCAGTTGAACTGCATCAGGTTCGCCCGGCCGTGCGCTTCGTTCGCGCCGAAGCGCGTGGCGCGGAAGATGTCCGCGAGGTGGCTGATGTAGGCGCGGCGGACGAAGTCGGCGTCGTAGACGCCGTCGCCCTGGAGCACCGTCAGATTGTGCAGCCCCGTGACGTCCGCCTTCGCCTCCTCGATCGCGGAGTAGTGCTCCTTGAGCGCCTGGTTGACCGTGATGCGCGCGCCCGACTCCGTGGTGATGAAGCCCGGCCCGAGGCCGTGCGCGAGCTCGTGCATCAGCACATTGATGAACCACGGATGGAACTCCAGCTCCGCGGCGAGGGCGGGATCGAGCACCTCCTGCGCGATCGGCGTGAGGATGCGCTCGAACTTGGCGCGCGCGACGTTGCGTAGCATCACCTTCTTCGAGCCCTTCGCCTCGCGGACGCGCTCGTCGTTCGGCAGGTTGAACGCGATGGTCTGCACGCCGGCGCGCGTGTCGCCCGCGGTGTAGACGACGTCCACGACGCGGATCGGGCTCTCGAAGCCACGGTCGAGGTTCTTGTAGCGGTCCTCGATCGGCAGCCGCGCCTCGAGGCTCCGCATGCTGTCCTTGAGCCGCTCGAGCTCGGCGCTCGCCGCCGCATCCGCGACGGTCACGAAGCTCTCGAACGCGGCCTTGTAGCCCATGAGCTGGTCCTCGTAGACCTCGTAGGGGCCGATCGTGGGCTCGATGCGGCTGCCCGTGATGTCCATCCACGCCATGTCGCTCTCGAAGTAATCGTTCGAGAGGAACGCGGCGGCGCGGGTGCGCAGGTAGCGGGAGAGCGACTCGTTCTCGGAGAGGTCCGCGGCCTCGCGCAGCAGCGCGGCGGCGCGCTCCAGCTCCGCGCGGTACTCGACGCTGTACGGCACCGCGACCAGCACGCCCTTCTGCCGCTTGATCACCGTGAAGTAGCCGGTGAAGGCCTGGCGGTCCTCCGGGTGGTCGGCGAGCCACTGCTCGAACTGTCCGCGCGTGAGGTCGGGCGGGTAGTAGCCGGCGCCTGCGGGCTTGGGGCCGACGTCCAGGAACGGCTCGTCGTGCTCGAGCCGGTCCCACGGGCCGACCATGATGTCGAACAGCGCGAGCGCGGCCTCCTTGCCCTTGCCCCTCTGCGACTCGAGCCGGGCGCGCCACTCGGGGTTCTGCGGCGAGACCTGCTTCATGAAGATCTCGTGCATGATGTCCGAGGCCTGCACGAGCCGGATGAGCACCTGCTTCTCCCAGGGCTCGAGCGCGGAATCGTCGAAGTCGATGGTGGCCGGGGCGAAGCGGGCGACGCGCGCCTCGATCGCCTCCGGCGTCATTCCGGGTGCGAGCATGGCGATGGGCGCCTCCTCGTCCGCAGGGCCGGCGGAGCAGGCGGCGAGCAGAGCGCCGAACGCTGCGGCGGCCACGGCGAATCTGGTCATGGCGACTCCCGTGGGTTGGTTGGGAACTCACGGATCGTGTGTTGTCCGTGAAGGATAGCCGATCGTGGGCGAGGATGCCAGCGGTTCTCGGCCCTTCCGCTCTGGTCCGCCTCCCCTCGGCGCCGCCCGGGCGGGGGCGGGAGTGGTCGTTGCTCCCCCGCCACGACCTGCGGGAGAGGGCCCCTTCCAGCCCTGCTCCGCCGCCCGGCCCAGGCGCCCTGTCACCCGTCGGCTCCGCCCGGGCGAGGGGAGGGAGAGGGTACGCCAGAGCCGATCGAACGCAGGCGCGAGATCGTCGGCTGCACCCGTCCGAAGGCGATGGAGTGGGCGCGTCGACGGAGGTCCCTGGCGCCCGCGAATCCGTGCCGTGCATCGCCGCTGCGTGGAGCAGGCGAACGGTGAGTGGCGGAGACCGCACGTCTACGCCGGCGTCGCGACGATGAGGTGCAGGATGCCGAAGAAGGTGCGGCGCGCGTGACGCACGGCGAGGCCTGCGTCGCGAACGAGCTCGAGCGGCTCGCGGTTCCAGCGGCAGCCGAGGACCCGGGCGTGGGCATCGGCGCGGCGGTCCTGGAAGCGCGCGATCCACGGCGAGCGGCTGCGGCCGTGCTCCAGCAGGAGGATCTGCCCATCGGGTTTGCAGACGCGCCGCATCTCGCTGAGCGCCCGGACAGGATCGGGGAAGGTGCACGTGCTGAGCGAGGAGGCCACCGTGTCGAAGGAGGCGTCGGGGAAGGGCAGCGCCTCGGCGTCGGCCTCCAGGAGCGCCACCTCCATGCCGAGCTCCTCAGCCCGTCGGCGCGCCACCCGGAGCATCGCCGGGCTGAGGTCGACGCCGATGATCTCTTCGACCTCGGGCGGATAGCACGGCAGGTTCTTTCCGGTCCCGATGGCCACCTCGAGCACGCGGCCACGGGCGCGGCCGAAGGCCTCGCGGCGCAGCGCCCGCACGCCGAGCCACTCGGCGATGGCCTCCAGCCGGTCGTAGACGCCGGCGACGGCGTCGTACTTCGCGCGGATCTCCCGCCTGCTGAGCATACCCGGAGATACTCGTACCGCGAAGCGGGGGTCCCGTGCCCGTGACCTGTGGTGGCGTACCGCGCCCGAGGCGCGGGCTGCGGGGGCGCGGTGCGCGTTCCCGCCCAGGCGGCGGGAGTTGGGGGAGGGCCGCCCGGGTGGTGAGGCGGGGGCGAGGGGCCGCCCTCGCCCGGGCGGATGAGCGGGGGTGAAGGTGCCGCTCGCCCCGGCCAGCCGCGGTTCCAAGCCTTCGTCCTCGCCCGGGGTCGCGGCGGGTCCAGGGCCAGGGGACTGGCGCGCCCCTGATGTTCGGCTTATCTTCGGTATCCGGCGGTGTCAAGGGAGATGCCGCCAGGAGGAGGGGCAGAGGAGGTATGGCCGTTCCGCTGCAGGAGCTGCGCAGGCTGCTGGAGGGCCGGTTCCCGGACGCGGTGCCGGTCACGTACCGGACGGCGGGGGCGGTCGCGACGGGGCTGGGCGAGCTGGACCGGGTGCTGCCGGGCGGCGGGCTGCCGCGGGGCCGGTTGGCGGCGTGGGTGCCGGGCGGTGGCGCGACCGCGGTGCTCCAGGCGGCGTGCCTGGAGGCGGTGCGGCGGGGGGGGGGGGGGGCGGGGGGGG
>NICF_comb_assmDRAFT_10003141_pt1 | contig 12086 bp, 9 predicted proteins | sample NewIslPassag4_SG_FD_11279 | JGI IMG/M metagenome (IMG submission 11279) | reverse complement strand
CCGCACGCAGGGCCCGGGCCGTACCCGCGGATATTACGGCGGCCGTACCGCCGGCCGGGGATGGGGCTGGCGAGGACGGTACTACTATGCAGGACGCACGCGGTATGACCGGCGCACCCGTGGCCGCACCCGCGGAGGCGCGCGAACCATTGGCCGGACGCGCGGCCGCACCCGCGGGCCCGGAGGAGGCCCGGCCAACCGCGTGTTCGGCCGCGGTCGCGGGCGCAACAACCGCAAACGGTAACGGTCCGCGGAAAGTCTATCGTACCCGCGCGATAGACTTTTATTTTTTTGAGGAAGGGATCAAGCGATGAGTCTGCCCATGTTGTCGCTGCAAATGGAAGAAAGGGCGCTCCGCCGCCTGGAGCGGGACCCGTGGTCGGACCGGTTCATCGAGGCGGTTCTGGTGGAGGGAGGACAGGAGGCGGCCGTCAAGGTAAGGTTCCGGGGCAACCACAACCGGAAATATCCGAAGCGATCCTATGAAATCCTCACCGCCGGGAGAATCCGCCACTTCAACGCGGAGTACAACGATCCTTCCATGATCCGCAACGCCCTTTCGTTCTGGTTCATGAACCGGATCGGCGTGCCGGCGCCGCGGACGCGTTTCTGCCTGCTTCAGGTGAACGGCGGACCGCCGGGGGTATACGTGGAACTGGAGTCGGTGGACCGGGACTTTTTCCGGGAGCGGGGCATGGACGTGGCGATGCTGGCATACGCGGAAACGTACGACGCCCATCTCGGGCTTTTCTGCGCGGGGACCCGGAGGCGGAAGGCTTCGCTGTTCGAGGGGTATCGCCTGGTCATTGGCGGCGAAGGGGAGCAAAGGAAGTGGGAATCATTCATCTACCATATCAATCTCTTGCATGGCCCCAATCTGGAGGAGTATCTTCGGAAGCATCTCGATGTCGGCAAGTACCTCGCATGGCTGGCCGGGGCCGTGCTGACCGGCAACGAGGACGCCTTTGACCACAACTACGCCGTATACCGGGATGAGGCCACCCGCAAATACGCCTTTGTGCCCTGGGATTACGAGGGATCGTGGGGACGCGACTGCTACGGGGAACCGGCTCCGGCCAACGCGGTGCGGATCACCGGATACAACCGCCTGACCGCCCGACTGATGGGCTTTCCCGCTTTCCGCCGCCGCTACCGGGAGCTCCTGGAGCGCATTCTGGACGAGCATTTCCGCGAGGACATCCTTTTGCCCGTCATCCGCACGATGCTGGAGGAAATCCTGCCCGACCTCGGGCGGACCGGGGGAAACCGCCGGCCGGCTTCGGCGGCGCCGTGGGAACTGCGCGTGATCCGAAGGTATATCCGCGAAAGGCGGAAATGCGTGACGGACGAGCTCGGGCGGCTGTGACGGGGACTTCAGTTTCCTGCATCTTAAAAAAACGGACATCTCATCCAAAGAAAACGCGCGCATCGCCAGCCGGTCAAACTCTATTATTATAGGAATTAAGATCATACTCCTCCCATTGGGCCGAAAAATCCGGGGGTGAACAGCACCGTGCGTCATCTCGCGAAAAAATGGCTTGTCCGCTTCCGGCGCCCCCGCATCCGGGACCGCATTTTCGCGGCCATGATTCTGCTTTCCCTCCCCCCGTTGTTTTTCCTCGGCATTCTGTCCTACAACATTGCGCGAGACACGCTGACGGAAACGATCCTCGAGACGAAAAGCGATCACCTGCGGACGTCCAGCGAAGTGGCCGATCTGTTTTTCCGCAACATCGTCAACCTGAACCGCTTCATCGTGCTGAACGACGAGATCCGGGACGACCTGCGCGACAGCAAGATCAAAACCGAACAGGAACTCAGCGAGATGAACGCGCTGACCATCAACCGGCTGCAGCGGGTCATCAACAACAACTCCTTCGACACGCGTTTCGTGAAGTCCCTGTGCATTTTCGACCTGCATTTTCAGACGTATTGCCTCGGCCGCCCGGACAATGCCGGCCTTTACGAGGGACCGGACAAAAAAGAGCGCATCGAGCGGTCGGAATGGTACCGGACGGCGGTGGAAGCCCAGGGGCGGGTCGTGTTTTTCGGCTACAACGTGCTGGAAGATTCGCCTGCCACGTTCTCGACGGTCAAGTTGTTCCGGGATTCGGAGAACGTCCTGGGCCGGCCGATCGGCCTGCTCATCACCAATCTGTCCAAATCCATGTTCCAGAGCGTGTTCCGGGAGAGCGCGGACGGCGGCCGGTTTGTGGTGGTGGACGCCACGGGCGATTCGGCGCGCATTCTGTACCCGGAGCACTGGAGCGAAACTTCCCGGCAGGAGGAGGAATGGACCACTTTCGATGATCTGGTTTCCCGCTGGGAAAACCAGGGCTATCTGGTCAGCGGATTCCGCAACGTCACCACGGGCTGGCATTTTTTTCATCTCATCGACAAAGGGGAGCTGCTGGCCCAGTCCAGCCGGATCGGCACGTACACGGGGCTGATCGCCCTCGTCATCGCCGTCGTGGCGCTCACCATATCGTTCGTCGTGTCCGGCAGCATCACCAAACCGTTGCTCCGGCTGAAAAAAATGATGGTCGACTGGACCCAGGGGAAGCTCGATTTCGGCGCGCGGTTCCACGACGACGAGGTGGGCACGATCGGCGAGACGTTCCTGCGGGTGGCCAGGAGGAACCAGGAACTCAACGACCGGCTCCTCCAGACGGAACTGCGGGAGCGGGAGGCGGAACTCAAGGCGCTGCAGGCGCAGATCAAGCCGCATTTCCTTTACAATACGCTGGATTCCATCTACTGGATGGCCCGGCTCAACCGGACGGAGGAAGCGGCCCGGATGGCTCTCGCCCTGTCGGAAAGCTTCAAGCTCAGCCTGAACAAGGGCAAGGAGACCATTCCCGTCTTCAAGGAAATCAAGCATGTGGAACATTACATGACGATCCAGAACATCCGCTACAACGGCCGTTTCCGCTGCGAGATCGACGTGGATCCGGACATCATGGGGTACGAGATGCTGAAGCTCACGCTGCAGCCGCTGGTGGAGAACGCGGTGTACCACGGCCTGGAGCCGAAAGTGGGAGAGGGGATGGTGCGGATCACGGGGCGGAAAATCGGCGGCGAGCTGGTGTTCGTGGTGGAAGACGACGGCGTGGGCATGGAGGACGTGTCGCAGACGACCAAGGGATACGGGCTCGGCAACGTGCGCGACCGGCTGATGCTGTACTACGGGCCGCACTGTTCCTTTGACGTCGCCAGCGCGCCGGGGGCGGGAACCCGGGTGGAGATCCGCTTCCGGCCGGACAGAGGGGGGATCGGGCATGAGGAAGCTGAAGGCGGTGCTGTTTGACGACGAATTCATCGCTTTGGAAGCGCTGTCGTCCGCCGTGGACTGGGAAGGCTTGAACATCGAGCTGGCCGGCACGGCGATGGACGGCCTGACCGCGCTGGAGCTGGTGCGGCGGGTAAGGCCCGACATCGTGCTGACCGACATCCGCATGCCGGGAATGAGCGGGCTGGATCTGATCGAGAAGGTCATGGCCGAATTTCCGGAAGTCCGCTGCATCGTGTTCAGCGGCTTCAACGAATTCGACTACGTCAAGCGGGCCATCCGGCTCGGCGTGGCCGATTACGTGGAAAAGCCGATCACGGAAACGGCCATCGAACAGGCCCTCCGCAAGGCGCTGGGCCAGCTGGAGCGCGAACGGGCGGTCCGTTCCATGGAAAGGATGCTGCAAAGCAGCGGCGAGGCTTTGCTCGAAAAGGCGGTGCGCGACCTGCTTTTGTCCGGGGGAGAGGCGGACCTCTCCGCTCTTGACCAATTCGGGCTCGACGAGGAACGGCTGAGCGGGGTGACCGTCCTCGCCTCCGCCGAACCGTTCAACGTGCCGGACCACCCGGCGTACCGCGTCGTCTATTTGCGGGAAGAAAAGGATTTTCTGGCCGTCATGTTTCATTTCCTGGAACTGCCCCCCGCCCATTGGGACAGCATTTTCGACGAGCTGGAAAGCGCCGGGAAAACCGTGGGCGCCGGGCTCACGTACCCGACGGCGGAAGGGGCGCGCAGCAGCCTGAAGGAAGCCCGGCACGCCCTGAAGGGGGCGCTGCTTCTGGGCATCCGGGGCGGGCTCAAATTCGGCGAGCTCGGCTCCTGGACCGACGCGCCGGAACAGTTGTCCGCCAGGATGGAAGCGATCCTGATCAGCCTCCGCGCCGGCAACCGGGAAGTGCTGATGCGGGAAGTGGACGGCTATTTGCAGGAAATCCAGGAAATCCGCCTGGACCCGGAATGCGTGGAATGCGACATGCTGAAGCTCGTGTTCGCCGCGGAGGAAGCGGCCAGGGAACTGGCCAGGGATGCGGGCGGTGAAGGACGGACGGAACCGCCGCGCCATCACATCGAAATCGCGGAGGCGTCCGCCGAAGGCCGGCTTCGGGCATGGTTCCGGGAGAAGATGGCGCATTTCGCCGATCTGGCGGCGGGCCGGCGGGAGCGGGAAAAGCACGAGGCGATCGAAAAGGCCAAGCAGTATGTGGTGCAAAACGCGTTCCGCGACGTATCCCTGCAGGAGACGGCCGAGGCGGTCGGGCTGCATCCCGCCTACCTGAGCGTGCTGTTCAAGGAAGTGACGGGCGAGTCGTTCATCAAGTATCTCACCCGCAACCGGATGGAGCTGGCCAAATCGCTGCTGCGCAAGGGCCTGAAGGTGAACGAGGTCAGCGAGCGCATCGGGTACATGACGCCCCGGCACTTCAGCGAGGTGTTCAAGCGATACACCGGCATGACGCCCGGCCAGTTCCGGGACGCGCCGCACCAGCCTTAATTGCGCAGGCCGGCCATCCAAAAAATTCGGACTCCGATCCAAAAAAGGTCGCGATTCAAGGTTTGCAGACCATCCCTTACAATGAAACCAACCAGGTTCCCGGGACCTGCCAGTATGCCATTTGGAATAAGGGGGAACCGTCTTTGAAACGCAAACTCACCGTGTGGGCGCCGGCCTGCCTTCTTGTGCTCGCGGCCGCTTTGGCAGCCTGCAGCGGCGGCGGTTCCGGCGGATCGTCGGGGTCGACGGGATCGCCGTCGGCGTCCGGCGGCAGCCCGTCTCCCAGCCAGGAGCACGTGAAGCTCAGCCTCCTGCTGGACAACACGCCGGACTCCGTCGCCATCGGGGAAGCGCTGGCCCAAAAATTCAACGAAAAATACCCGCACATTGAAATCGAACTCGAGACGCGCCCGGGCGGCGCCGAAGGCGACAACTTCGTCAAGACGCGTCTGGCGACCGGCGACATGAACGACATCTTCTTTTACAATTCCGGCTCGCTCATGCATGCCCTCAATCCGGAGCAAAACATCCTGGAGCTGACCAATGAGCCGTTTATGGACAATCTGCTCGATTCGTTCAAATCCGTCGTGACCGCGAACGGCAAGGTGTTCGGCGTGGCCTTCCGCTCCTCCGTCGCCGGCGGGTGGCTGTACAACAAGCGCATCTATGCCGAACACGGCCTGTCGTTGCCGAAAACCTGGGCCGAGCTCATGGACAACATCCGGAAACTGAAGGATGCCGGCGTGACGCCCATCATCGGTTCCTACCGGGACACCTGGACAAGCCAGCTGATCGTGCTCGCGGATTTCTACAACGTCCTGCAGGAAGTGCCGAACTTCCCGGAAGAATACACGGCCAACCGGGCGAAATACGCCACGACACCGGCGGCCCTGCGCAGCTTCCAGAAACTCGCCGAAACGGTCGGCTACTACAACGAAGATTTGCTGGCCATGACCTACGACCAGGCCCTCGCGGCCCTGGCGGAAGGCAAGGGCGCCCACTACCCGATGCTGACCTTCGCCATTCCGGCCATCATGCTGAACCTTCCGGACAAAATCGACGACATCGGCTTCTTCGGCCAGCCCGGCGACGATCCGAACAAGCACGGGGTGACCGTCTGGATGCCCGACGCCGCTTATATCTACAAAAACACGAAATATCCGGAAGAGGCGAAACTGTTCCTGTCGTTCATCGCTTCCGTGGAAGGAACGGAAGTGGTTTCGAGCGTATCCACGCCTTCCGGTCCGTTCGTCGTCAAGGGCGCAAAGCTGCCCGACGACGTGCCGCAGGTGGTAAAGGACATGATGCCGTACTTTGAAACGGAGGGGCTCACGGCGCCGGCGCTGGAATTCCTGTCGCCGGTCAAGGGGCCGAACCTGGAGCATTTGACCGTCGAAGTCGGCGCCGGCATCCGGTCGCCGGAAGAAGCGGCGGCGCTCTACGACCAGGACGTGGAGAAGCAGGCGCAGCAGCTCGGCCTGCCCGGCTGGTGACCGGGTTTCGGACGGCCGGTTGCCGGAAAATCGGCTCTGCCGGACTCGGCAGAGCCGATTGTTTCACCCGTGGGAGGAGATCCGCTTGGGCAAATTGCACAAAAAAACTTACCACTACGGTTTTCTGATGCCCGCTCTGATCATCTATCTGATCATTTTCATCGTGCCCACGTTTCTGTCTTTCTTCTTCAGCCTGACGCGCTGGACGCTGACGGACTGGGAATATATCGGGCTCAAAAACTTCGTCACCTTCTTCCGCGAACCCCACCTGTCCATCGGGTTCCGGAACACGCTCATCTACGCGGTCGTCACCAGCGGGCTCAAGGTGGTCATCGGCCTGCTGCTCGCCGTGTTTCTCACCGGGGCCGTCCGCATCAAGGGGTACCTTCGGTCTGTCGTGTTCTTTCCCACGCTGGTCAGCACCATCGCCGTCGGCATCACCTTTGCCGTGCTGATGCATCCGACGACGGGGCTGATCAACGTGGCGCTGAAGTCGCTGGGCGTCAAGGGGCCGGACTGGCTCGGCGACACGTCCATCGCGCTGCTTTCCGTGGCGCTGGTGGACGTGTGGAAAGGCCTTGGCTTCGCCACGGTGATTTACATCGCCGGGATCATGTCCATTCCGGAGCAGTATTATGAAGCGCTCCAAATCGACGGCGGCGGCAAGTGGCACCGGTTCTGGAACATCATCCTGCCCCTTTGCCGGCCGGCGACCAACGCGGTGATCATCCTGTCCTTCATCGGCGGCCTGCGCAGCTTCGACCTGATCTGGGCGATGACGAAGGGCGGGCCCGGTTTTGCCACGGACGTGATCGCGTCCATCATCTACAAGCAGTACCAGGCGGGCTTCTACGGGCTGTCGACGGCCGGCAACGTCATCCTGTTCCTGTTCGTCAGCCTGATCGCATTTCCATTGTCCCGGTTCCTGACCCGCAGGGAGGTGGAACTGTGAGCCGAAAGGTCCGCTTGCTGATCGTCGAAATCTTCGCCGTGCTGCTGACGGTCATCCTGTTTTGGGTGCCGATGTATTTCGTGATCTTGACGGCGATGAAAACTCCGCAGGAAGCGGCGCGGATGAATCTGGCCTGGCCTTCGGAGATCCGCCTGTGGGAAAACATCGTGGAAGTGTTCACCTACCGGGACTACATGCTGGTCTTGGCATTCTGGAACAGCACGCTGCTGACGGTGCTGTCCATCGCCCTGCTGACGGTGGTCAGCGCAATGGCGTCATTCGTCATGCAGCGGCGCAACGACCGGGCGTCGCCCTGGATCGCGTTTTTCGTGCTGTCCGGCCTGATCATCCCGCCGGCGGTGGTGCCGACCATCTGGGTGCTGGAGGGGCTCGGGCTGTTCAAAACCCTGATCGGCCTCGTGCTGGTGGAAGTGGCGCTCGGGTTTCCGTTTTGCGTGATGCTGTACCGGGGGTTTATGGCGACCATCCCCCGGGACATCGACGAAGCGGCGATCATCGACGGGTACGGCGGATTCCGGCTCTTTTTCACGATCATCTTCCCGCTGCTCAAGCCGGTGACCGCGACCATCATCGTGGTCCAGTCGGTGGTCATCTTCAACGACTTCGTCAATCCGCTGTATTTCCTGCCGGGGGCGAAGAACGTCACCGTGCAGCTGACGCTGTACAATTTCACGAGCCAGTTCCTGTCCCGGTGGAATCTCTTGTTCACCGACATTTTGCTCATTACGATTCCGCCGCTGTTTTTGTTCATCTTTTTCAACAAAAAAATCGTGTCCGGCATGGTGGCGGGCGCGGTCAAAGGTTGAGCGGGCGCTTCGGACGGCCTGCGACGATGCGGAGGGGAGGAGGGCAAATGGAAGGTTTGAAAGTAACGGATTTGACATGCGAATACCGGCGCAATCCGCTGGGGATCGGCACGGCGAAACCCCGGTTCAGCTGGCGGCTCGAAGCCGGCCGGCGGGGCGTGCGGCAGCGGGCGCGGCGTTTGCAGGTGGCGGTGTCCGGCGGCGATTTCGAAAACCCGATCTGGGATTCGGGTGTCGTGGAAAGCGGCGAATCGGTGCTGGTCGAATATGCGGGCCCGCCGCTGGCCTCGCGCACAAGGTACGTCTGGCGGGTAAAGGTGTGGGACGACCGGGGGCAGGAGTCGCCCTGGAGCGAGACGGCCTGGTTCGAGACGACGATGCTGGACCGGGCCGAATGGCGGGCGCGCTGGATCACGCCGGCGGCTTCGGCCATCGATCCGCGGACGGAGGCGGCCTTTCTCCTGCGCAAGGTGTTCCGGTTGAAGGACGGGGTGGTTGCGGCCAGGGTTTACGCGACGGCGGCGGGGGTGTACGAGCTGTATCTGAACGGTCGGCGCGTGTCCGACGACGTGCTGGCGCCGGGATGGACCAGCTACCGGCACCGGCTGCAGTTTCAAACCTACGATGTCACGGAGCTGGTGCGGGCCGGCGACAACGCCGTCGGCATCCATCTGGGCGACGGCTGGTACCGCAGCGGCATGGGCTTCGAAGGGCGCAATTTCAAATATGGCGACCGCCGGGCGGCCTTGCTGCAGCTCCATGTACGGTATGAAGACGGCTCGGAGGACGTGGTGGTCACCGATGCCGCCTGGCGCGCATCGACGAGCCCGGTGACATATTCCACGATCTACCACGGGGAAACATACGACGCCCGGTTGGAACAGGACGGCTGGAGCGAAGCGGGGTTTGCCGACGCCGGCTGGGCGCCGGCGGAAGAGATCGATCTGCCCGTGGATATGCTGGTGCCCCAGGAAAACTGGCCGACCCGCGTGACGGAGACGATCCGGCCCGTCGCCGCCTTCGTGACGCCGGCCGGCGACAAGGTGCTGGACATGGGGCAAAACATGGTCGGGCGCATTCGGCTGACGGTGGAGGCGCCGGAAGGCACCGCCATCGTGCTGCGCCATGCGGAAGTGCTGGACCGGGACGGGAATATCTATTTCGGCAATCTGCGCGCGGCCCGGCAGACGGTGACCTACATCGCGAAAGGCAAGGGCAGGGAAACCTACGCCCCGGCGTTTACGTTCATGGGCTTCCGCTATGTGAAGGTGGAAGGCTGGCCGGGCGATGGGCTTCCTTTGGATGCCTTTGCGGGGGAAGTGCTGCATTCGGACATGCCGCCTGTCGGGGATTTTCACTGTTCCGATGAACGGGTCAACCGGCTGCAGCAAAACATCCGGTGGGGGCAGCGGGGCAATTTCCTGGACGTGCCGACGGATTGCCCGCAGCGGGACGAACGGCTCGGCTGGACCGGGGACGCCCAGGTGTTCATCGGAACGGCGTTGTTCAACTATCATGGCGGGCCGTTTTTCACGAAGTGGCTGCGGGATCTGAAGGCGGACCAGCATGCGGATGGCGGGGTGCCTTTCGTCATTCCCGATATCGATGTCGGCGCCAGTTCGGCGGGCTGGGGCGACGCCGCGGTCATCTGCCCGTGGGCGGTGTACCGGTATTACGGGGATCGCCGGCTGCTGGCCGAGCAGTATGACAGCATGAAAGCGTGGGTGGAATACATCCGGTCGCAGGGCACGAGCGAATGCGTGTGGGATACCGGCTTCCACTTCGGGGATTGGGTGGCGCTCGACGCCAAGGAGGGCAGCTACGTCGGCGCGACGCCGCTGCCGCTGATCGCCACGGCGTACTTCTCGTGGTCCGCCCGGATCGTGCGGGACGCGGCTTTGGTGTTGGGCAGGACGGAAGATGCGGAAACGTACGGACGCCTGCACGAGAACATCGTCCGGGCGTTCCGCGACGAATTCATCACGCCGAACGGGAGGCTGGCTTCCCCGACGCAAACCGCCCACGTGCTGGCCCTGGCGTTCGGCCTGGCCGGGGAGGCGGCGCCGCGCATCGCCCGGGACCTGAACGACATGATCATCCAAAACGACTATCATCTGACGACCGGCTTCCTCGGCACGCCGTATCTTTGCTTCGTGCTGTCGGAACACGGCTATCACGACACGGCCGTCAGGCTGCTGCTGCAGGAAGGCTATCCGGGCTGGCTCTATTCCATCACCAAAGGCGCCACCACCATCTGGGAACACTGGGACGGCATCAAGCCGGACGGCACCTTCTGGAGCGACGACATGAACTCGTTCAACCACTATGCTTACGGCGCCATCGGCGAGTGGATGTACAGGCGGGTCGCCGGCCTGGACATGGACGATGACGCGCCCGGTTTCCGAAAGTTGCGCATTGAACCCCTTTTCGGCGCCGGGCTCCTGACCCATGCGAAAGCGTCGCACCTGTCGATGTACGGGCGGTGCGAGGCGGGCTGGTTCATGGAAGGCGGACGGATGCACGTGCACGTCGTCGTTCCGCCCAACGCGGAAGCGCGGGTGGTGCTTCGCGGGGCCGGGCTGGCCGATTTGACCGTGGACGGCGTGCCGATGGCGGCCGGCCGCTATCCGGAAGGCATCCTTTCGGTGGCCGAAACCGAACGGGGCGTGGAACTGGAAGCCGGTTCGGGCGAATACCGGTTTTCTTTCGATGCGAGCCGCCTGTTCCGCAAAACGTACACGGAAAACTCGCGTCTCGTCGAGCTCCTGAACGACGATCGGGCGGCCGCGGCGGTGCGGCGCCGCATGCCCCATCTTTTTGAAACGCCGGCACTCCATTTCCTCCGCACGTCCACGCTCAGGGAGCTGACGGAGAACGGCATCGCCCGGGTGAGCCGGGACATGGTGGAATCGCTGCTGGCGGAATTGGCCGGCCAGAAATCGGACGGGTAAGAGGCAGGCCGGACGGGCAAACAAGCCGGGTCAACCGACGGGGTTGGCCCGGCTTGTTTTTTGCGGCGTCATTTCATGTCTTCCGCACGGGAATGTGAGCCATATCACGCGTTGTCCGCCGCGACGGTGGTACCATGGAGACGCAAAAAGGACATGGAAACCCCGCACAAGAGGGAGGGACCACCGTTGCCACAGGGGGAATTGTCCGGCTTGCCCGGATTTTATATACCGTCCGAGACGCTCAGGGTGATCGAAGATTTTCTGTTCAGCGGGTTCCACGTCATGCTGACCGGCCATTCCGGCTGCGGCAAGACCACCTTCGGCCAGGTGTGGGCGGCGAGCCGCGGCATGGCGGTTCACAAGGTGAACTGCGGGGCGATCCGCAGTCCCCGGGACTGGTTCGGCCGACACGAATTCCGCGAGGGGACGGGGACGGTTTTTGTTTCCACCCGTTTTCTGGAGATGCTGGAGCGGCCGGGGCTCATCATTCTGGACGAGATCAACCGGACGGCGCCGGAAAACCACAACCCGATCCTCAATCTGCTGGACGACAACCGTGAAGTGTACGTGGAGGAATTGGGGCGGCACGTCCGCGTGCACCCGGAGGTGCTGTTCATTGCGACGCGGAACGCGGGGCGGCACCACACGGGGACGTTCCGGCTCGACCATGCGCTGGAAGACCGTTTCCAGGAAATCCGGTTGGAGCTTCCGCCCGAGGAGGTCATCGCCCGGCTTCTCGCGGAGAAATACGCGATTTCGGCCGAACAGGCGGAGATCGTGGCCCGGGTGACGGTGAAACTGGACCGCATGTACGAGGAAGACCTGCTCAGCCAGACGACGGGCATGCGGCCGGCCTTCGCGGCGGCGGCGCTCCTCGGGCGCGGCCATTCCCTCGAGACGGCGTTGCGGTACGCGTTTGCGACGCGGTATTCCGGCGAGGGAGGGCCCGAAAGCGAACGGACGCTGGTGCTGCAGACGATCCAGGGGCTGGTGAAGTGACATGCCCGCCGACGAACGGCTGTTTGCCGGTTTGCACCGGTTGTTTCTGAACGGACGTCTGGGCGCGGCGGGGCCGGGCGGAC
>NICF_comb_assmDRAFT_10003140_pt1 | contig 12087 bp, 12 predicted proteins | sample NewIslPassag4_SG_FD_11279 | JGI IMG/M metagenome (IMG submission 11279) | reverse complement strand
AAGGAGGCAAGAGCCACAATGACAGTTGAAAATGTTGTTGCGACTGCGCCATCACTTCAAGTGGTCAAGCAACACCCCCAAAAATCCAAGCCTGTCCCGCCGCGCGATCAGCGAAGATCCCCGCAAAATCGCCGCTTCCCCGAACCGCTCCTTGATCCGGTCGGTCGCCGCCTCCAGGGCGCGCCATTTCTCGCGATGGTCGAACAGCATGAGCTGGTACTCGCCGTCGTCCTGCAGGCCGCCGAGCGCCACGCCGATCCTGCGCACCGGCAGGCCGTCCCAATGGCGGTCGAACAATTCGCGCGCGTGGCGATACACGTCGTTCGTCACATGCGTGGGATACGGCATCGTCATCTGGCGGAAAAATCCGCTCGGCCGGTCGAAGTCCGCGCCCTGGCAGCCGACCGACACGACCCGTCCCATCCGCCGCCGGGAGCGGGCGCGGCGACCAAGGGGTTACCCGGTGCCAAACGCAGCCGCTGCGGCAGCCCAACAGCCGGTGCCCATCAGCGAGTGCCCAATAGCGAGTCCCAATAGCGGATTTGCCCATATCAGCGGGGCGAAATCACGCCGCCTTCTTCACGGCCAGGTTCAAGCGATTCTCGATCAGCTTCAACAGGAAGTCGCTCAAAATGGCAAGCAAAAGCACCGGAATGCTGCCGACGGCGATGACCATCGGGGAAACGGAAGACATGCCCCTGAACACCAGATCCCCGAGGCCGCCCGCACCGATCAGCGAGGCAAGGGTCGCGATGCCGACCGAATTGACGATGGTGGTTCTCAGCCCGGCCAGAATGATCGGCAAGGCCAACGGGAGCTCGATGGAAAAGAGAATTTTGGCCCGGTTCATCCCCATGCCGACGGCCGCTTCGATGACCGCTTTCTCCACGTTTTTGATCCCCGCTCGCACGTTCTCCACAATCGGCATAAACGAATAAATCACGAGGGCCACAAAGGCCGCTTTTTTTCCCATTCCGATCAGGGGGATCATGATGCCGAACAACGCAAGCGAGGGAATCGTGTATAAAACCGCAAAAATGTTCAGTCCGACGAAAGAAAGGGATTTATATCTGGCAAACAAGATGCCGCAGGGAACCCCGATCAAGGTCGCGATCAAAACCGAAACGTAGGACAACTCCAGATGCTGATAGGTTAGCCGCAAAATCGTGCCGGAGTTGTGCTCAATGTACGAAATGAAGTCTTGCAAGAACATCCCTCCTTCCCACCCGGACAGAAGAGACCGGCCGGCCCCGTTCTGTCCCGCCGCCCGGCCTGCGGGTCCGTGCCCGGCGGACAAGGAGACCTCCCGCGGGGCTTGCCGCGGGAGATCCGCCGATGGGCGATCGGTTCATCAAATGAACCCTTTTTCTTTCAAAAATTCTCTCGCCACTTCCTCCGGATTTTGGTTGTCCATGTCGACTTTGCCGTTCAAGGCGATCATGGTTTCGGTATCCAACGACGAGAACACTTCGTTGAGCGTTTGCTCGATTTCCGGATGCGCGTTCAACACTTCGTTCCGGATCGTCGGAGCCGCGTTGTAAGACGGGAAGAATTTCTTGTCGTCTTCCAGCACGGTCAGTTCAAATTTGCCGATCCGGGCGTCGGTCGCAAAGGCGACGATGACGTCCACGTCTCCGCCGTGGATCGCGGTGTACATGAGCCCGGGGTCCATCGGCTTGATTTCTTTGAATTCAAACCCGTAAAACTTGGCCATCCCCGGATACCCGTCGAGCTCCCGGCTGGCGAATTCCACCGAGGAACTGATGATCCACTCCGGAGCGTGCTCCTTCAAATCCGAAATGGTGGACAAATTCAACTGTTCGGCGACGGACTTCTTGACGGCGAGCGCGTACGTATTGTTGAACGGAGTCGGCGCCAGCCACGTGATGTCGTATTTTTCCAGATACCCCTGCTTCACGGCTTCATAGGCTTGCTGCGGATCCGGGATCGGGTCCATCTTCAGCACGTTAGCCAATGCGTCACCCGTATAGTCCGGGTAAATATCGATCTCCCCGGCGATGATCGCATCGTGCGCGATCCCCGTGCCCCCGAGATTGGGCGCGGTCTCGACGGTGAGCCCCAATTTTTCGCGGAGCAGGATCGCGATCATGTGGCCCATGATGGCGTCTTCCGTGTGGTGCGTCCAGCCGACTTTCACCGGATCGCCGATTTTCGCCGAATCCGTGCCCGTGCCGCTTTCGCTTTTCTTCGAGCCCGAGCAACCCGTCAATGCCAAAGCCGCGGCCGTGATGATCGCAAGGACCGTCAGCAACGTCTTGTTTTTTCGCATTTTCACTCACCCCTTATCCCAGTTTGTCGTACAGTTCCTCAACGTTATGCAATTCGTAGGGCATGGAGTTCGGCTTTTCCCAGAACCAGGCTTGGTATTTTTCCCCGTTGATCGCTTTTACCAGTTCGTCGGTTTTGAAAATGCTGCATCCGTAAATCCAGTTCGCCATATCCAGCATGGACGTCTTGTGGGCCGCCACCGTTCCCGCGGTGCAAGCGTCTTTCACGATGGAAATCGTATAGCCCCTCGTAAAGGCGTCGTAAGTGGATGTCAGGAAACAGGAATCCGTAAACACGCCCATCATGATGAGATGCTCGGCTTTCAAGCCGGAGAGCACCAAATCCAGGTTCGTTTGATAGAACGCCGAAAAACGCTGCTTCTCGACGACGATTTCCCCGGGAATCGGTTTCAGCTCGTCGACGATTTCGCCTTTTCTCGTGCCTTTCACCGAATAAACCGGTTTTCCGTTCTCGTCCCGGACGTCAAACGGGTGGCAATGGACGCCGCTGGGATCCCGCGCGACCAAAACGTGCACGACCGGATATCCCTTCTTCCGGCATGCCTCCAGAACTTTCTTGGCGTTGGCCACCGTCGCTTCCCAGTTCGCGGCGGCCCAATACCCGTCAGGAGCGTTTTCATATTGCATATCGATGATGACCAGCACGATTCTTTCCTTTTCAAAATCGGGAACTTTTTTCATCGTCAGCACCTTCCCCATCGTGTTGTTTGAAAAAGCCATGGCCCGTCCGGTTTCCAGTTTCTTCGGCGACTGGTGCGCGCATGCGTCTGAAATCCAACCCCCTTCTCTTATTGATGGAATCTAATGGCTCATTTATTCGTGTGCATGGCCATGGCGACAATTTGATTCATGGTGATCCGACCGAGCACCCGCTGGTGGGCATCCACGACGGCAAGCTCGGTCACGTTGTTTTCCAGCATCCGGTTGAGCCCGTCTTTCAACGTGCCGTCGGGATGAATGAACGGGATCTCGGTTTTTGGTGGAAGCGGCGGCACCTCATCGGTCAGAAGCCGCGAAATCGGCACCAGGCTCAAGTATTTGATCGCCCGGTCTTCCCCGATCAAATTGGCGATAAACTGGTCCGCCGGCGCGCTCAATACGGCCTCTGACGTATCATGCTGGATGATTTCTCCGTCCCGCATGATCACGATTTTGTCCCCCATTTTCACGGCTTCATTGATATCGTGCGTGACGAAGACAATGGTTTTTTTGACCCGCCGCTGGATTTTCAGAAACTCGTTTTGGAGGCGTTCCCTCGTGATCGGATCGAGGGCCCCGAAGGGCTCGTCCATGAGCATGATGGGAGGATCGGCCGCGAGCGCCCGCGCGATCCCCACCCGTTGCTGCTGTCCTCCGCTCAGCTGGTGCGGCGATCTTCGGCGGAACGTGTCCGGATCCAGTCCGACCAGCTCCAGCAGTTCGGTCACCCTCTGGCGGATCTTCTCCTTCGGCCACTTTTTCATTTTCGGAACGACGGCGATGTTTTCTTCCACCGTCATATGGGGAAACAGCCCGATATTTTGAATCACGTAGCCGATGTTTTGCCGAAGGGTAAGGGGATTGAGCTCGGAAATGTCCTTGCCGTCAAGCAAAATTTTCCCTTCCGTCGGCTCGATGAGCCGGTTGATCATCTTGAGGGTGGACGTCTTTCCGCAGCCGGACGGACCGATGAAAACGACGATTTCGCCTTCGTAAATGGTAAGGTTCAAATTCTTGACCACCGGACGACTGCTGCGGGAAAACCGTTTCGTCACATTGACGAATTCAATCATTTTTTTCATTTGTCTTAGCTCCCCTATGACGCATGAGGGCGCGCTCCAGCCACAAAATGGAAAAATTCAAAACAATGGCCAGCAGAGCCGTAAGCACCGAACCCGTAATCAGGGCGTCGGGACTCGAGGTGGCGATTCCCCGCGTAATCAATACGCCAAGGCTTTTCACCCCGATATAAGCCGACAACGTCAAGGTCGAGACCGCCATGACCGACGCGACGCGGATCCCGCTCAAAATCACGGGCATGGCAATCGGAATTTCCAGCCGGAACAAAATTTGCAGGCTGCTCATTCCCATTCCTTTGGCCGCTTCGACGACCGCGTAGTCGATGTTGCGAATCCCGCTGTACGTGTTGCGCAAAATGGGCAGCAATCCTTTCACGAACAGCGCGGCGATCGCGGCCTGCACGTTGACCCCGAACAGAAGAACGGCAACCGCAAGCAGAACCAATTCCGGGGCGGCTTGCAACACGTTCACGATCGGGTCAATGTAAGCGCTGTTCTTTCTGCCCAATTTTACGGTTACGACCCCCAGCGACACGCCGATGCCCGTCGCGAGCAGAATGGAGATGACGAACAGGACCATATGGTTGGCAATCAGCGAGAGGATCAGCTGCTGGTTGTCAAGTACGTAATCGATAACGATTCCGATTGCCCCCTTTCGGGTCCGGTTTTTCTTCAGTGTAACACAGAAAAAAGAATTTTTCTAGTACTTTTTAACGTAAAAACGGTTATAAATATTCTTTTTTCTTGCCCATCTTGTGGTAATGATATAATTTATTGATATAATTAGGTTGAAAAACAACAAACTTGTTCCCAAATTGAATGTCCGTGAAAAAGGAAGAGGATTTGCATTGCATGCCAACGGCCACTTCGAAACGGAAAACATTTTCGACAAAATCCAATCGATCATGGACCGTCTGCCCAAAAAACAAAAAAAGCTTTGCAAATTTATTCTTGAATCGTATCGATCCATCGGGTATTTCACGGTGAAAGACCTGGCCCAGGAAGCGGGCGTCGGAACCACCACGGTCATGAGGCTCGTTCAGACGCTCGGATTCTCAAGCTACATCAGCATGCGCAAAGCGATCCACAACATGGCCCTTCAATCGCCGCCCAACGTGTGGTGGACGCTGGAAGAATCGTTCAAAAAGAAAGATTTCGATTCGAGCGATGCGCTTTCCCAAGCGTGGAAAGAAATCCAACTTGTCCTGGACAAAACGTGGAGCCCCGAGCTTCAGGCCAACATCGTAAAGGCGGTCGACCTGATGCTGGACGCCAGCGTCATCAACATTTTGGGGCTGCGTTCCTCCCGGCCGATCGCCGATTATTTCCATTACGTTCTGGAACAGTTCTATCCGAAAGCCAGACAGCTCAGCTTCGACAGCGAAGTCCTCTTCGACCGAATTCTTCGCTTCAAACCCGATGAGCTGTTGTTCGTCATCACCTTCCACCCTTACACCACCAAAACCATCGAAGCCGCCCGGTTTTGCCGCGAACGCGGCAACCGGATCGTGCTTCTGACCGACTACGGGACTTGTCCGATCGCGCGGTACGCGGATCTCATCCTGAAAATGGAACCGAGCCGCACGCAATATTCCATCGTACCCGCGATTGCGACGGTGGAAACCCTCATTATTGAACTGGGCAAGCGCACATCCGGGGAATCCATCTCGTCCTTGACGGAACTGAACGCCATGTTGCGAAAATTCAAGATCAATTATCTGGATTAGGCGGCCGTTACCGTTTGATCATCCCAAACCGCACCGTTCGGCCAGCAACTCCACCAAATGCACGGATCTCATGCGGCGCGACGCCCCCGCCCGTTCGATGCCGATCTGCATTTGCAGGATGCAGCCCGGGTTCCCCGAGACCACGACTTGAGCGCCCGTTTCTTGAACCCGCTCCATTTTTTCGTCCAAAATCGTCATGGATTCCGAAAAATGAAGCAGATTGTAAATTCCCCCGGAACCGCAGCAGCGGTCGGCCCCCTCCATCTCCACCAAACGCACCCCGGGAATTTGCTCGATGAGCGCCCTGGGCGCCCGGGTGACGCGCTGAACGTTCCGCAGATGGCAGGAATCCTGATAGGTGACGATCATCTCGGGTCCGTTTTCGTACGGCAGCGGCCCGTATTCCAACAAAATTTCGCTGATGTCTTTCGTTTTTTCGGCAAACCGCCGGGCGCGGGGAGACCACTCGGGATCGTCGGCAAGCAGCCGGTCGTACTCTTTCAGCGCCGCTCCGCAGCCTCCGGCGTTGTTCACGATCCAATCCGCTTCACACTGTTCAAACGCTTCGATGTTTTTTTGCGCCAGTTTCTTGGCTTCTTCGGCCAACCCCTGATGAAGGTGCAGCGCGCCGCAGCAGTTTTGGCCGGATGGGACCACGACTTCCGCTCCGATCGCCGTTAACAGGTTTACCGTGGCGCGATTGATTTTATACATCACCGCATCCATGACGCATCCGGTAAACAACGCCACGCGCACTTTCCGCTTCCCTTTCGCCGGATACACTTGGCCGAAACGCAAACGTTCCCTGAGAGGCGGCATATCGGGCAGCGCCCGTTCGAACCAGGCAGCCTTTTCCGGCAAGAGGCGAATCAACCCGGAGGCTCTGAGCATTCGCCTGAGCCCCGACCATTGCAGGAAACGAGCGAGATTCCCGAGCCACCGCAAGCGTTCCGGATAAGGAAACACATGCCTGAGCATCGTCCACATGAAGCGATCGCCGGGCGCCGGATGCGCGGTTTGCCGGTGATGGATTTCTTCCCGGGCGGCCTCCAAAATTTCGCCGTATTTGACGTTCAACGGGCAAACCGTTTCACAGGCCCGGCAGCCCAGGCAAAGATCGAGGGGCATTTTTAAGTCGCGCAGCAGGTCGATTTTTTCTTCAGCCGCCATTTTGACGAGATGAATCCTTCCCCTCGGCGAGGCGGATTCCTTCCCCATCGAAGCGTACGTCGGGCACGCCGGCAGGCAGTACCCGCATTGGACGCAGGCGTTGGCCGCCTCATACGCTTTCTCGTACAGCCGGTTTTTCATCGCGGAGAACCACCTTCATCCGGAAAAATTTTTCCGGGGTTCATGATGTTGTTCGGGTCCCAGGCCTGCTTGATTTTTTTCATCATGGCGACGCCATGCTCACCCAGCTCCATCTCCATAAACGGCTTTTTTAAAAGCCCAATGCCGTGCTCTCCCGACAGCGTTCCGCCCAGTTCGACGGCCGTGGTGAAGATTTCCGCGATGGCAAGTTCCACCCGCGCCATTTCTTCCGCGTTCCGCCTGTCCGTCAAAATGTTGGGGTGCAGGTTGCCGTCCCCGGCATGACCGAACACCACGAGGTTGAGCCGATATTTTTCGCGGATTTGGCGCAAGCGCTTCATCATCTCCGGAATTTGGCTGCGCGGTACGGTGGCGTCCTCGGATATTTTGGTCGGTCCGAGCCGGGCAATGGCGGGGGAAATCAGCTTGCGGGCTTTCCAAATTTGCTCCTCTTCTTCCCGGGTGGCCGCCACTTTGACAAGCGTGGCCCCCTGCTCCCGGCAGATGGCTTCGCATTGGACCGCTTCGTCCTCGATGGCCTGGGGATGCCCGTCCATTTCGATGATCAAAATCGCTTCCGCGTCCAGCGGCAGCCCGCTCGGCTCATATGCCTCCACCGCGCGAATGCAATATTGGTCCATCACTTCCATCGCGGACGGCAAAATCTGCGAGCTCAAAATCCGCGTCAGGGCGTAGCCGGAATCCTCAAACCGCGGAAAGGCGGCCATGAGGGTCTTGCGCGCCTTGGGCTTCGGAATGAGCCGCAAAATCGCTTCCGTGACGATGCCGAGAGTCCCCTCCGAACCAACCAGCAGACGGGTGAGGTCGTAGCCCGTCACGTTTTTCACCGTTTTCCCGCCCGTGCGAATGATTTCTCCCGTCGGCGTGATCACTTCCAGCCCGATGACGTAATCTTTGGTCGTGCCGTATTTCAATCCTTTCGGACCGCTGGAGTTCTCCATCAGATTTCCCCCGATGGTGGAAACGTTGGAGCTGCTGGGATCCGGCGGGTAAAACAGCCCGACCTCTTCGGCTTTCCGGTGAATTTCGGCCGTGAGCACGCTCGGGGTCACGATCGCCAGCATATTTTCCCGGTCAATCGTGAGCCGCTTCGGATATGCGGACATATCCACCACGATGCCGCCGTATACGGGGAGGGGCCCGCCGCTCAACGAGCTGGCGGAACCCCTCGGATAGACGGGGACGCGGTGCCGGTTCGCCAGCCGGATCAAGCTTTGAATCTGCTCCTTGTTGTGCGGCTGAACGACGACCTCCGGCAAATATTCCCCAAACGACGCATCAAAACTGTAAGCGTGCCGGTCCGCCAAGCCGGTCAGCACCCGCTCGCCCGGGAAAATGCGCTTTAGTTCTTCCAGCCAAACGGCCCGCTTTTCCATCTCCATCACAACCCCAGCAGTCCTTTGGGATTATGGACGATCATCTGACGGATTTGGCACTCCGTGATTCCGTGCTCCAGCATGAGTTCCACGAAACGATGCAGCGCCCGCACGGGGGATTCGTGATGCGCCTGGCCGTAGTCCGTCACCATGACGCACGCCTCCGCTTCCAAGACCCGGATGGATTCGGCCATCTCCTCCGGCGTGACGCTTCCCTTAAAGTCATCGCTTAGAGCCAAGAAGCATTTCTCCACCATGGCCCCCCTGGAAACCAGCTTCCGCTCCAGTTCAAGGGGAATCCTGGCGATCTCCAGGTCGGTGTGCTGAATCAAGATTTTTTGCACCCGGTGTTCCCTGGCCGCCTCCACCAGAACCAAGACCTCCTGGGGAGCCAGATGGCCCGTGGCCAAGATGATATCCGCCCGCGCGATCAAATCCAGGATCTCGTGCACTTCTTCCTTCAGCCGGCCGTTTTCATCGAGGACGCTGAGCGGCGGCTGCCTTTTCAAGGCCCGCGCGGTTTGGAAAAGCCGGGTTTTTCGGTTGGCGAAATAGTTGTGGTGCTCCGCGGACGAGATCGTGGGCATCCAAATGATTTTCGCCCCGGATTGAATCGCGACTTCCACCGCGCTTGGGTTGAGTCCGCCCACGAAATGGTTGCAAACCAGACCGCCGTAGACGTGCAGATTCGGCTCCTTCATGCGGATCAGCGCCGTCCGGTCGGTGGTCGGAGCTTCGTGCGATTTGATGACGACGCCCGCCATCTTCGCCGCTTTCACTTCTTCCACCAGCTCCCAGTCCGTTTGCTTCCTCGCAAAGACGCTCGGGGAGCTGTGGACGTGCAAATCGATGGCGCCTTCCAAAAGCGGATGGTAAACGCTCATGGCTGTCACTTCGCTTGACCAAGATGGGCGTTGAAAAACCGGACCAACGCGTCGATCAATCGCGCAAACTCCGGATGATCGCGATACATAAAGTCGTTGTGGGCGCCGTCAATCTCGTGGAAAACCTTGGGTTCGCCGGCCGCTCGATACAAGGCGAAGGCTTCCTCGATCGGGTGCAGCAAATTGCGTTTCCCGTGGGCGATCAAAATCGGGCGGGGCGCGATGTTTTTCACGACGGCTTCCGCGTTCATCTCTTTGACGGACTCCGTAAATTGAACGTTTACCGGATGGCCGAACCCTTCGATGTGCACGAGCTCCACGTTGACGTGATGCTCTGTCGTCGGATCCAGCGGATAATGGTCAAAAGCCCCGATTTCCTTTGATTTCCCCGTCAAGACGCGATGACGGCGATCCTCCTCGATGGCGTCCAGGATGTTTCGCCAAGCGACATAATCGTGGACCGTGCTCAGCCACCGCTCTCCGTTGTAAAAGCCGTTCAAAGCGGCCACCGCCTTGACCCGCCGGTCCGCCGCGGCCACCCGGACCACATTTGAGGCCCCCATTCCCCATCCGAGAATCGCCAGTTTGTCGGGGTCCACCCCCTCTTGCACGCTCAAAAACGAGATGGCGTTGCGAATGTCTTCCACCTGTTCGTCGAGAATCACCCTGCCTTTTTGGCCTTCACTTTTCCCAAATCCCCGATAATCAAAGCCGAGACAGATGAACCCGTGTTTCGTGAACTGTTCCGCAAACAGCTTCGGGTAAAATTGCTTAAACCCATTGTAACCCGAATTGGGAATAATGGCAGGATACGTTTTATCGGGTTGAAAGTCATCGGGATAATACAACGTGGCGTCCAACTTGTATCCGTCGCTGTAAAAACTTACGTCTTTCTCCATCATGTTTTTCTACCCCGCGCCTCTTCATGCATGTTATTGGATGGACTGTTCCGACCCTTGCGACTGCGTTTGCAACAAAGCGGTGACGTCGCGGATCGCTTTTACCTCCGTGATGTGCTGAAGGAGGTCGTACAATTGCCTGCTCCGCCCCTCGCCGATGACCGGCTCCGTCAACCGGAAAAACTTCGTCTTCTTTTCTTCCGGCGACAAAGGATAGTCAAAATCTCCGCGCGCCTGATGCGTGCCGGAACGCAGCACTTCCCCGCCGACCAGGCGAACTTCCAGACGGCTCAAAGCCTTTTCCGGAAATTGGGCGTCGATTTCCGGATCGACGCGCACGTCCATTCGGTCCATGAGAGATCGGACGGTGGGATGGTTCAGCTCGAAAAGCACCTCCTTCGGACCGACCTCTCCGAACGTCAAATGGCAGGCCAGCGGGAAAAACAAATTGTACTGCGCTTCTTCGGTGTTTTCCGGGTAACGCTTCATCAGCTGGGACGATTCTTCGAACGTGTAGATGGTGATGGATTCGATCTCTTCCGGTTTAACCCGGCGCGAACGTTCGATTTCCTTCATCGCTTCGATCGCGGGCTGCGCCCACCGGCAGCAGGCATACGGTTTGTAGTACAGTTCGTTTACCCGGTAACGTTGCCCCAGGTCCGCCGTAAGTTCCTCCGCCTCTTGGAACGCAAACAGCGAGGGGATTCCCGTAAATCCTTCCGCCGCCAAATAAGCCGAACTGATCCCCACCATGCTTCCCCAGCTGATGCCGTCTTTTAGCATGGCGGGAACTTCGATGCACCGCATCATGGGCGAATAGGTGGAATGGTATTCGGCAATCCCGAGGGCATGTTCCATCTTGTCGTCGGAAAGCTTCAGCAGCTTCCCGGCTCCCGCGGCCGCTCCAATCGCGCCCCAGGAACCCGTGCAATGGTATTCCGGCCGCAGGCGGTGGGCCAGGATCCCGGCGCGGATGGCCACCTCGTACCCCGCGAGCATCGCATCCATAAACTCTTTCCCGCTTGCGCCTTCGCTCTCGGCCGCGGCCAACACGGCGGGAAATACGACGGCGCCTGGATGGCCTTTGGTCAGCCGGTGCCCGTCGTCCATATCCAGGGCGTTGGCCATCGTGGCGTTGATCAGCGTGGAACCCGTCGGCGTCGTTTTCCGTGGGGACAGAAAGACCGTGCAGGGACCTTCCCGAAACTCGCGGGCGGCAAATTTTTCGACGATGCTTGCCACCGGCGCCTGCGTTCCCGCGATCGTACACGCGAAAACATCGGCAACGGCTTCCGTCAGCCTCTCCCTGGTCTGAGGATCGCACTTTTCAACATCCGCTTCTTGAATGAAAGACAGCACTTTTCGCATCGGATTTGGGGTCACGCGATCGTTCACCTCAATTTCGACAAGTTCGCGTTGGATTTTTTGTTTTGATTATAACATATAAAAGGAACGAATAATATCTTTTTTTTATTATTATGGTGAATTTTATTCCCTTTTTGAAGTTCGCGCCGCAGCTCTACCAAGCCCGGCTGCGCCATCCGCCGGTGGGGACGGGGACGTGGAGCCGGGCGGGATGGACGAAGACATCGTTCGTTCTTGCAAAAAAAGCCGCCGTCTTGAAAGAACATCCAAGACGGCGAGCGGGTCATTTTCATTCCGGCGCCGGTGGGTCAATTATAACCCGGCTGTGACAAAACCGAAATCGAGATCATCCCGGCACAGGCGAAAGTGGTGCGGCATGTGCGCAAGGTATATGCCTGCCGCCGCTGCGAGCGCGAG
>NICF_comb_assmDRAFT_10003138_pt1 | contig 12088 bp, 8 predicted proteins | sample NewIslPassag4_SG_FD_11279 | JGI IMG/M metagenome (IMG submission 11279) | reverse complement strand
GGATGCCGGCCGGCCGCCGCTTCCGATTCCGGCCAGCATCGCTTCCGCGGCCTCCGCGATCGTCTCGGGCTCGGCCAGCCGGCCCTTGCCGACATAGCCGCACGCGAGCTGCCCCGTGCCCGGCTCCACGAACCGGACGCCGCGCTCGGCGAGCAGCCTCATGTTCTCCCGTACGGCGGGGTGGGCGTACATGTGGACGTTCATCGCGGGCGCGACGAGGATCGGGGCGGTCGTCGCGAGCAGCGTCGTGCTCAGCATGTCGTCCGCGAGCCCGTGGGCCATTTTCGCGATGATGTTCGCCGTCGCCGGCGCCACGATGACAAGGTCCGCGCGGTCGGCCAGATCGATGTGCGCTATGGCGGCGGGATCCCGCTCGTCGAAGATGTCCGTATGGACCGGATTGCGCGACAGCGCCTGGAACGTCAGCGGCGCCACGAATTTCGCCGCCGACTCCGTCATGATCACCCGCACGTCCGCGCCCCGCTGCGTCAGCCGGCTGACCAGCGCCGCCGCCTTGTAGGCGGCGATTCCCCCCGTCACGCCGACCACGATCGTCCTGCCGCGCAGGCTGCTGCTCTCCATGGGCGTCCGATTCCTCCTTGTCTGGTCTTCCCGGACAAAAAAGAACAACCCTCGTCCAGGGGGTTGTTGCCGTGTCCGTTATTTCGCGTTCGAATCCTGTTCAATGACGATGAGATCGTGGTAAATCTCCTCAAGCGCCACGCCTACCGGCTTGTGGGATTTGGGCGATTCGAGCTGCGAAGGCGCGCCGTCGCGCAGCATCCGGGCCCGTTTGGCGGCCGCCACGACAAGCGAATATTTGCTGTCGACCTTCTTCATCAGCTCGTCGATCGATGGGTACAGCATGCGCAACACCTCTTCACGCTTTCTGGATGATGGGCATCAGCCCCGAATATTCCTCCACGACCCGCTCGCGCCGGCAATGCTCGGCGGTGATGATGCACTGGATCCGCCGGCAAGCCGCTTCGATCTCGTCGTTCACGACGGCGTAGTCATATTCGGATATCATGCCGATCTCCCGGCTCGCTTCCGACATGCGGGTGTCGATGACGGCGGGCGACTCCGTCCCCCTTCCGGCAATGCGCTGCCTCAACTCGTCAAGCGACGGCGGAAGCAGGAAAATGAACACGCCTCCCGGATAGTTCCGCTTCACTTGCAGCGCGCCTCTTACATCGATCTCCAGAATGATGTCCTTGCCCTCCGCGATCGTCCGCTCGACGGGCTCGCGGGGCGTGCCGTACAGATTTCCGACGTACTCCGCGTACTCCAGCAGCGCTCCGCGTTCGATCATTTCCTGGAACTCTTCGCGGGTCTTGTAGTAGTAGTCCACGCCTTCGGCCTCTCCGGCCCGCGGCGCGCGCGTTGTCGCGGAGACTGAATAGACCAGCTCCGGCATCATGCGGCGCAGCGCCTTGCAGACGGAGCCTTTGCCCACGCCGGACGGTCCCGACAACACGATCAGCAATCCTCGTTTCATGATACGCCCCAATTCACTCGTCGTTGTCTTCTTCTTTCACGGACAGGCGGTGCGCCACCGTCTCGGGCTGCACGGCGGACAGAATGACGTGGTCGCTGTCCGTGATGATGACGGCCCGCGTGCGCCTGCCGTACGTGGCGTCGATCAGCATGTGGCGGTCCCGGGCTTCCTGGATGATCCGCTTGATCGGCGCCGATTCCGGACTGACAATCGAAATGATCCGGTTGGCCGACACGATGTTGCCGAATCCGATATTAATCAGTTTGATTGCCATTGTGGTCTCCTCCCGGTCTCCGCGCCCGTCCCCCGTTGCCGGAGAAGCGGCGAAAATCCGCCGAAAACGGGCGCGTGCGCTGACGCATTTCCGGCGCGCGTATGCGGGCGGCTTGCACTCATTGTTGACATCCGGCGGCCGGAGCATACGTTCGCGCCGCCACCGAACCGAAGACCGCATGCGCGCCATCCGGTCCGTTCGTGGCAGGTGTAGCCATTGGACTCTATTGTAATCCATTTTCGCCGGAGGAACAAGAGATATCGAACGTTTTCAGCCCCGCTTTCGCGCGCACGTAGCCGGTCAGCTTCACCGTCATGTCATAGAACATGAAGGGCGTCATCAGATAGATGCCGTTGAATAATTCCAGCGCCGCGTCCAGCAGCTCCTCCGCGATCCGTATCCCTTCCGCCCGGCCGGCTTCGCCCTCCAGACCGGCCATCCGCCTGCGGACTTCGTCCGACAGCTCGATTCCCGGCACCTCGTTGTGGAGAAATTCGGCGTTCCGTCCGCTCGCGAGCGGCATGATCCCGAGAAAGATCGGCACGCCGATATGGCGGGTGGCCTCGGCGATCCGCTCGATCAGCCCGGCGTCGTAGACCGGCTGCGTCATGATGAAATCGGCGCCGCATTCGACCTTCTTCTCCAGCCGCCGGACCGCCTTGTCCAAATATTTCACGTTCGGATTGAAGGCGGCGCCGACGACGAACCGCGCCCGCTGCTTGAGCGGCTTGCCGGAGAACGCGATGCCTTCGTTCAGTTGCTTGATCATCCGGATCATGTCGAAGCTGGTCAGGTCATAGACCGAGCTCGATCCGGGCAGGTCGCCGAATTTCGCGGGGTCGCCGGTCACGGCCAGCACATGGTCGATGCCGAGCGCGTGCAGCCCCATCATGTGCGACTGCGTGCCGATCAGATTGCGGTCCCGGCAGGCGATGTGCACGAGCGGACGGATGCCGACCCGCTCCTTCACGATGGCGCCGAGCGCCAGGTTGCTCATGCGCGTCACCGCGAGCGAATTGTCGGCCATCGTCAGCGCGTCCGCGCCCGCGTCCCGCAAGGCCCGCGCGCCGGCCAGGAATCGGGTGATGTCCAGATCCCGCGGCGGATCCAGCTCGACGATGACGGCGGGCCGCCGCCGGACCAGCTCGACGAGCGTCGGCCCGTCTCCGCCGGGCGGCGCTTCGGCGGGCACGGCCTTCGGCGCGGGCCCTTCGGTCACCTGAATCTTCGGACGGGCGTCCGCCGCCGCGGCCGCGGTTGTCCGGCTGCGCGCCGCCGGTTCGCGGTTATCAGGCGCCCGGTCCGGCGTCTCAGCCCCCGGCGTCCAGCCGGCAAGCGAAGCGGCGATCGCCGCGATATGCCCGGGCGTCGTCCCGCAGCAGCCGCCGATCAGCCGCGCGCCGCGGTCGGCGAAGCGGCGCGCGCAGTCGCCGAAGTATTCCGGTCCGGCCGCGTACGTGATCTTGCCGTCGACGTAATCGGCGCCTCCCGCGTTCGGAAACACCGAGATCGGGAGATTCACCTCGCCGCCCAGCGCGTCGATCGCGCGCAGGATGCCGTTCGGTCCGCTCTCGCAGTTGAAGCCGACGGCGTCCGCTCCGGCCGCTTCGAGCCGGCGGAACGCTTCGGCAATCGGCAGCCCCGTATAGAGCAGTTCCGGACCGACGGCCGCCAGCTGGCAGATGACCGTCGTGTCGGAGCGTTCCCGCACCAGGCGAAGCGCGAGCAGCAGTTCGTCGAGATCGTAGAACGTCTCGAGGAGAATGCCGTCCACGCCCGCCTCCAGCAGGGCGTCGATCTGCACGGCGAAGGCGCGCTCGATCGCTTCGAGCCGGACGGCCCGCAGCCGGCCGGTGCGGATCGCGCCGACCGCGCCGACGACGTACGCGTCCGCGCCGACCGCTTCGCGCGCGATGCGCACCCCTTCGCGGTTGATGCGCGCCGCCTCGGCCTCGAGCCCGTAGTAGGCGAGCCGCTCCGCGTTCGCGGAGAACGTGTTCGTCTCGATGACGCGCGCGCCCGCGTCGTAATATTGCCTGTGAACGGCCGCGATCGTCTCCGGCCGGGTCATGTTGAATTCCTCGTAGGAAACGCCGATCGGATACCCGAGCTGGTGCAGGTACGTCCCCATCGCGCCGTCGCCGGTCAGCACCGCCGAGCGCAGCGCGTCCCGCAGAACCGGTTTCATCCGTCATCCTCCCAGCGGCGCCCGGAAGGCCTCATAACGGCAGAGAAGCAGCCCGCGCAATATCCGGCCGCTTCTCTGACGCTTCCGGGCAAGTCTCATGCCCTTATGTTAACTTTCCGGGCGCCGTCAGGCAAGCGTTCCGCTGAACACCTCGGCAGCCGGGCCCGTCATGTACACGTGGTTGTCTTCTTCGCTCCATTCGATGAGCAGATCACCGCCCGCCAGCGACACCGTCGCCGTCCGGTCGGTCAGGCCGCCGAGCACCGACGCGACCAGCGTCGCGCACGCGCCCGTGCCGCACGCCAGCGTCGGACCCGCGCCCCGCTCCCAGACCCGCATGACGGCGTGCGACCGCGAGACGACGGTGACGAACTCGACGTTCGTCTTGCGCGGGAACAGCGGATGCGTCTCGAGCAGCGGTCCCCATCTGTGGAGGTCGAACGCCGCCGCGTCTTCCACGAAAATAACGCAATGCGGATTGCCCATCGAGACCGCCGTGAACCGGAACTCCCGGCCGTCCGCCTCGATCGGATGGTCGATCACCGGATTGCGGTCGATCGTCGTCGGCACGGCAAGTCCGCTCAGAATCGGTTCGCCCATGTCGACCCGCACTTTGGCCGCCTTGCCGCCTTCGGCCGTGATCTGCAGCCGCTGCACGCCCGCGCCGAGCGTCTCGATCGTCACCGTATCCTTCGAAATCAGCCCGCGGTCATAGACATACTTCGCGACGCAGCGAATCGCGTTGCCGCACTGCTCGGCTTCCGAGCCGTCGGAGTTGATGATCCGCATGCGAAAATCGGCGCGTTCGGACGGCAGAATGTAGACCAGCCCGTCGGCGCCGATGCCGAAATGGCGGTCGCAGAGCTTTACGGCAAGATCGGATGCGTCCGCGGGAAGTTCCCGCTCTCCCGCCACCACGATGAAGTCGTTCCCGAGGCCATGCATTTTCACGAATTCCACGTTCTTTGCACTCCCTTGGCTTCCGGCGATGTCGCCGTGTCCGCATGTTCTGCTGTCAGCATATACTAGCCGCGCGAGCCAAGAGTATTGATCCATTCGTCTATTGTTTGCACTTATCCGCCATCGGCGGGCATGGCTATGGGATTGGCCGGCTCAGGACGAGACGGCCTTCGGGCCGCCGTACACGATGCGCCGGCGCTTGCGGCGGCCGGGCGTGCCGAGGACGCTGCCGATGCCCATGACGAACGTCGGGATGCCGGCGGCGACGAACACGAGCGACCAGTCGCGGAAGGACAGCGGCACCGTCTTGAAGATCGCCTGCAGCGGTTCGACGTACAGCACCGGAATCATGAGCGCGAGCGACGAGAGCACGGCGAGCACGAGCCAGCGGTTCTCCAGCAGATTCCGGTGGAAAATGGACCTGGAGCTGCGGCAGTCGAACACGTGGATGAGCTGGGCCAGCACGAGCGTAGCGAACGCGACGGTCTGGGCATGCTTGAGATCGCCGCCCGACCTGAGCGTCAGGACGAACGCGCCGAGCGTGCACAGGCCGATCAGCACGCCGCGGCTGACGATCTTCCAACCGAGCCTGCGGGCGAAAATGCTCTCGCGATTGCCGCGCGGCGGCTGGCGCATCAGATCCTTCTCGGGCTGGTCGACGCCTAGCGCCATCGCGGGCAAGCCGTCGGTCACGAGGTTCACCCACAGGATCTGGATCGGCACGAGCGGAAGCGGCAGCGCGAACAGCATCGCGAGGAACATCGTCAGAATCTCGCCGACGTTGGACGCGAGCAGATAGCGGATGAACTTGCGGATGTTCTCGTAGATGCCGCGCCCTTCCTCGATCGCCGCGACGATCGTCGCGAAGTTGTCGTCGGACAGGATGAGCGACGACGCTTCCTTCGAGACGTCCGTGCCCGTCTGCCCCATCGCGATGCCGATGTCCGCCGATTTGATCGCCGGCGCGTCATTCACGCCGTCGCCCGTCATCGCGACGACGTGGCCGCGGCGCTGCAGCGCCTTGACGATGCGCAGCTTGTGCTCCGGCGCGACGCGGGCGNATACATAGGTGTCCTCGACGACGCGGTCGAGCTGCGCGTCCGACATGCCCTCGAGCTGCCGGCCCGTCAGCGTCCGGCCGCCGCGCGGAAGGATGCCGAGCTGGCTCGCGATCGCCTCGGCGGTGAGCCGGTGGTCGCCGGTGATCATCACCGTCCTGATGCCCGCCTGCCGGCAGGTCGCGATCGCCTCCGGCACCTCCTTGCGCGGCGGATCGATCATGCCGGCAAGGCCGACGAAGATGAGCTGCTTCTCGACGTCGGCCTCGCTGTCCGCCGGGTCCTGCGGGCGCAAATCGCGGTAGGCAAGCCCGAGCACGCGCAGCGCCGATCCGGCCATCTTCTCGGCCGCTTCGGCCACCTTCTGCCTGAGGCTCGGCGTGAACGGCACGACGTTGCCGTCCCAGAGCGCGTAGGCGCACCGCTCCATCAGCAGGTCGGGCGCGCCCTTCGTGCAGACGAGGCGGCCGCCCTGGTGGCTGACGAGGACGGACATCCGTTTGCGCTCCGAGTCAAAAGGATACTCCCGCTCCCGCTTGTACAGCCCTTCGAGCGACGACACCGTGACGCCCAGCTTGGCCGCGAGCACGATGAGCGCGCCTTCCGTCGGATCTCCCCGCAGGATCCATTCCTCCCCGGCCTCCGCATGCCCGCCCGGCCCCGGCCGCCGCGGCCGGCCGTCTTCCCCGGCGCGGATCAGCCGCGCGTTGTTGCACAGCGCCGCAACCTGCAGCAGCCTGCGCAGCGCGGGGTCCCGCTTCAGGTCCGCCGGGGCCCCGTTCTCGAGCACTTCGCCGCGCGGCGCGTACCCTTCCCCGGTCACCTCGAGCGTCCGCCCGCCCGTCCAGAGCCGGGTGACGGTCATCTTGTTCTGCGTCAGCGTGCCGGTCTTGTCCGAGCAGATGACCGTGGCGCAGCCGAGCGTCTCGACGGACGGCAGCTTGCGCACGATCGCCCGCCTGCGGATCATCCGCTGCACGCCGAGCGCCAGGGCGATCGTGACGATCGCGGGCAGCCCCTCGGGAATGGCGGCGACGGCGAGGCTGACGCCGGCCAGGAACATGTCGTAAGCCGGCTGGCCGTGCAGGATGCCCGCGATGACGACCGCCACCGTCAGCGCGATCGCTACCCCGATCAGCACTTTGCCGAGCTGCGCGAGGCGCCGCTGCAGCGGCGTCTCGGCCTCCTCCGCCTGTTCGATCATGTGGGCGATTTTGCCCATTTCGGTCCGCATGCCGGTGCGGATCACGATGCCCCGACCCGCGCCGCGCGTCACCATCGTGCCCATGAAGCAGATGTTCTTCAGATCGCCCGCACCCGGCGCGTCCTCGTCGATCGGCCGGGCGAATTTCTCGACCGGCACCGATTCGCCGGTCAGCGCGGACTCCTCCGCGTACAGGCTGCTCGCCTCGAGCAGCCGCAGATCGGCCGGCACGCGGTCGCCGCTTGCGAGCACGACGATGTCGCCGGGCACGAGCCGGGCGGCCGGGATTTCCCTTGTCTCCCCGTCCCGGATCACGCGCGCCGTCGGCGCGGTGAGCGCCTTCAGCGAGCGCAGCGACTGTTCGGCGCGGTATTCCTGGATGAAGCCGAGCACGCCGTTCAGCAGAATGATGGCCAGGATCGCAACGGCGTCCATATATTCGCCCAATAATCCCGAGATCAGCGTCGCTCCGATGAGCACCAGCACCATGAAATCCTGGAACTGGTTCAGAAACAGCGCGATCGGCGGCGTGCGCTTGCCTTCCGCCAGCTCGTTCCGGCCGTGCTCGTCGAGCCGGCGCGCCGCTTCCGCTTCGGAGAGCCCCTGCGCCGCGTCGCTCCCGAGCGCCTCCACCAGTTCGCGCGGGTCCATCCGGTGCCACATCTTCTGTTCCATCCGTCTCCCTCCCGTCATCCGCTCTCCGGCCCACGTCAGGAACGAATGGGCGGACAGCCTCGTTACAGGGATAAATGTATTCGGACAACCGGTGAAATATCCCAATCGGAGGGCGGGAGGCCTTGTCCGGAACGGCCGGCGCTTGCCCGAGACGGATGGCATTTGACGGGGAAGAAGCGGTTTGCCGGAACGCGTTTTGCCGAAGAAGGAAGGCATGATGCGGGGGGACGGATGGGTTTGCCGGAAAAGAGGCGCTTGCGGGGGACGGGATTTACCGGGAACGGATGCTTTTGCTGACCGGCTGCGTTCTGTCTCCGCGCGGGCGCTTAAGTTTTTCTCCGAACTATGGCATGATAGAGAGTTGTCAAGGCATGCATCTGTCACAATAAGGTGGTTATGGTCCGATGTCACTCGACGGCATTGTCGTGCGCGCGATCGCGCACGAGCTCCGGCAGCTCGCCGGGACCCGCATTCATCGCATTCATCAGCCCGACGATCACACGCTCGTGCTGCAGCTCCGCGGCGGCGGACTGCGCGGACAGTCCCGTCTGCTCATGTCGGCGAATCCGACCTATCCGCGCGTCCACTGGATCACGAGGCCGCAGCAGAACCCGCTCGAAGCGCCGATGTTCTGCATGCTGATGCGCAAGCATTGCGAAGGCGGCGTCATCGAATCGGTCGCGCAGCCGGGCTGCGAGCGGGTGCTGCATATCGACATCCGCCAGCGCGACGAGCTCGGGGATGTCTCGCTGAAGCGGATCGTCGTCGAACTGATGGGCCGGCACAGCAACATCATTCTGATGGATCCGGCGACCGGCCGCATCTATGACGGCATTCACCACGTCACCCCGGCGATCAGCAGCTACCGCGTCGTCATGCCGGGCAGCGACTACACGCCGCCGCCCGGGCAGGCGAAGTCCGATCCGCTCGGCGTCCGGGATGTTGACGGATTCGCCGCAGCGCTCGCGGCCGCGGAAGCTGGCGCGCCGGCCGACCGGCGGCTGGTCGACGCGTTCGCCGGCATAAGCCCCCTGCTCGCGCGGGAGATCGTTCACCGGAGCGGAGCGCCGGACGACACAGGGGCGCTGTGGCGCAGTTTCCGGGAGATGATGGAAGGGTTCCGCTCGCACGCGTATGAACCGAATATCGTGGAGAGCGGCGGGAAGGCCTTTTTCTCGGTGACCCGGCTGACCCATCTGGGGGGAGAGCCCAGGACGTTCGATTCGATCCTGGAATGCCTCGAAATCTACTACGGGGACAAGGCCGAACGGGACCTCGTCCGCCAGCGCTCGGCGGATCTGCACCGCTTCCTCGCGAACGAGAAGGCGAAGAACGAGAAGAAGATCGAGAAGCTCGAAGCGACGCTGGAGGAAGCGAAGGAGGCGGACCGATACCGGATCATCGGCGAGCTGCTCATCGCGAACATGCACGCCATCCGGAAGGGGCAGACCGCGGTCGAGGTCGTCGATTATTACGACGAGCGGCAGCCGATCATCACGATCGGGCTGGATCCGCTGCTGACGCCGTCGGAGAACGCGCAGCGCTGGTTCAAGCGGTACAACAAGGCGAAGAACAGCGCTTCGGCCGCGGCGGAGCAGATTGAGGCGGCGCGGGAGGAGATCGCGTATTTCGATACGCTGCTCGCGCAGCTCGAAACGGCGTCGCTGCAGGACATCGAGGAGATACGCGAGGAACTGGCGGAACAGGGGTATCTGAAGCAGCGGAGCGGCCAGGGGGCGCGGAAGAAGAAGCCGGCCCGGCCGGCCTTGCTCTGTTACACCTCGTCGGAGAACGTGCCCATCTACGTCGGCAAGAACAACACGCAGAACGAATATCTCACGAACCGGCTGGCGTCGCCGAATGATACGTGGCTGCACACGAAGGACATCCCCGGCTCCCACGTCGTCATCCGCGGCACCGGATTCGGCAACGCGACGCTGGAGGAAGCGGCGATGCTGGCGGCGTACTACAGCCGCGGCAAGGCGTCGAGCCTCGTGCCGGTCGACTACACGCTGATCCGCCACGTCCGCAAGCCGAACGGCGCGAAGCCCGGTTTCGTCATCTACGATCATCAGAAAACGCTGTTCGTCACGCCGGACGAAGAGCGGATCAAGGCGCTGCCGGTCCGGACGGTGACGTGAGCATGGAGTTGAACCGCCGCCGCGATAGAAGGCTTCAAACGGCCGGATCCGGCGGCGATTTCCGTTCGGATGATGGCTGCGGCGGACTCGCCTGTCCGACCGGCGCCGCCGGCATGCGAACTTTCCGCCGAGAAACAAGAAACAAGAGAAAGAATTTCCTCTATTTCCATCCAATCCGTTAATTGAGCGAAAATAGCGGAAATCCTTTCCTCAATTTTCGCGGAGACTCCCCGAAATCGGCCGGTTCATCAATAATAAGCGAAAAATTTTCCTTTATTTCGCGCATTCAGACCAAAATACGAAGAATAGAGGAAAAAATTTCTTCAATCGCGAATCAACCCCGTATCCCGGCCCGCACGCTTGCTTCAACCCTTCGCGGCCTGACGATGCCTCCGGCTCGCCGCCTCCAGCAAATCCACGACGGCGGCGTCGACGGTCCGGCCGCCCATCGGCCCGTGAAAAACCTTGCCGCCGCGCACGCCGTGATAATCCGATCCTCCGGTGACCATCACGCCGAATTCGGCGGCCATCGCCGCATAGCGCGCCTCGTCTTCCGGACCGTGGCCGGAGTGGTATGCCTCGACGCCGTCCGCTCCCGCGCCGAGCAGCGCTTCCACCAGATCGTCCCGCCCGTACAGGCCGGGATGGGCGATGACGGCCGCGCCACCGGCCTCGTGGATCCACTCCACCGCCTCCCGCGGCGTCGGGCGGGGAACCCGGACATAGGCCGCGCCCTTGTTGCCGATGAAGCGTTCGAACGCCTCGGCGAACGAGGAGACGTATCCCCGTTCGATCAGGACCTCCGCGATGTGCGCCCGGCCGACCGTCCCGCCGGCGGCAGCGCGTTCCACCTCCTCGAGCGTGATCGGCATGCCCAGCTCGTTCAGCCGCTCGATGATCATCGCGTTGCGCCTTGACCGCGCGTTCCGCTGCGAATGAAGCCGCTCCTGGAACCGGGCATCGCGCCAATCCAGAAAATACCCGAGCACATGGATCTCCACGCCGTCCTGCATCGTGCCCAGCTCGATGCCCGGCACGACCCGGATGCCGAGCCGCGCGCCCTCCTCGAGCGCTTCTTCAAGCCCCGCCGTCGTGTCGTGGTCGGTGAGCGCGACGGCCGCCAGCCCGATCTCGCGCGCCAGCCGCACATTGTCCGAAGGCGAACCCGTTCCGTCCGACGCGGTCGAGTGCGTGTGCAAATCGGCGCGTCCCGCCTTATCCTTCACAACCATTGCCGCAAATCCCTCTCTCTCAGGAATGTCAGAAACGTCACGGCCGAAATCGGCAAAAGCGCGGACTTCAGATAGATGGAATAGAACTCCCGCATGAACACGGCGTCGGCGAGCGGCACCATTTTGATCAGGCCGAGGGCGACCTCGTGCTTGACCGATGAAGCGGAGACGAACGAAATGCCGATGCCCGCCTCCACCGCCGATTTCACCGCTCCGGTGCTGCCCAGCTCCATGACGATGTTGAGGTTGCGCGGGTCGATGTTCCGGGCCTTCAGCTGCTCCTCCATGACAAGCCGCGTGCCGGAACCCTGCTCGCGCAGGACGATCGGATACTCGATCGCCTCCGCCAGCGTCACCTCGTCCTTCTGCGCCAGCGGATGCGACGCCGCCGCGATCAGCTTCAGCTCGTCGCTCATAACCGGCTCCATGTGCATGTCGGGATGATGGACCGGCGCTTCGACGAGCCCGAAATTGAGCTGATGGTTCAGAATTTCCTCCATGATCTGCGCGGTGTTCATCACCTTCATGCTGATCGCGATGTGCGGGTACTCTTTGCCGAACGGTCCGAGCAGGCGCGGCAGGATATACTCGCCGATCGTGAGGCTCGCCCCGAGCTGCAGCTTTCCTTTGAGCTGCCGCGTGAACCGGGACATCGCGGCGTCCGTCTCGCGGATCAGCTCGATCGACCGCTGCGCGTAGGGCAGCAGCGCCCTTCCCGCTTCCGTCAGCTCGATCCGCTTCGTCGAGCGGTGCAGCAGCTTCGTGCCGAAATAGTCTTCCAGCGACTGCACCTGCATCGTCACGGCGGGCTGGGTCATGTGCAGCGCCTGGGCGGCCGCGGAGAAGCTTCCCTTGTCG
>NICF_comb_assmDRAFT_10003136_pt1 | contig 12092 bp, 11 predicted proteins | sample NewIslPassag4_SG_FD_11279 | JGI IMG/M metagenome (IMG submission 11279) | reverse complement strand
CCGCCGCTGTCTGCCCCTCCGCCGTTCACGGCGGGCGAAAACGATCCGGGCGGCCTGTCCGACCGAGGCCGCCCGGCACGGTCCACCTGGCTCCGGAACACTAACTCACCGTGCCGTCGTGTCCATGCACGTGCTTCATATGAGTCATAAGCGCGTGCTCGCTGCGGAACACTTCCGGGCAATACAGGCACGTCCACCGCGGAAACCACTCGGCTGGGCCCTGGCCGGCCGTCACGTTCTCCAAAGCAGCTTCGTCCAGCGCGCCGTCGTCCAAGGTCTCAGCCGAACGGCTGTCGCGGCCTTTCATGTCGCCGGTGGGCTTGGTGTCCTTGTCGGCACTCATCGCGATGTCCCCTTGGTCGTCGTAGTCCGGCGTGCCCTCCCAACGCTGGCAAGGCGTTGGACGGCCTGAAACGACTCTTCCAGGATGATTCTACCACTCCCATTCGGGCGGCGGCATGGGTGCCAGCACCTTAACTTGCCGGGACAAACGTCTCAGTCCGCGCCGCGGCAGGCGGGGGACGTCACGCCAGCTGGCGTCTGGCCAGCTCCCTAAAGAGGCCCTCCTGGGCCATCAGCTCCTCGTAAGTGCCTTCCTGCACGATGCGGCCTTTGCTCATGACGCAGATCCGGTCCGCGTTCATCACCGTGCTCAGCCGGTGGGCCACCACGATCCGTGTCGCCTGCAGCTTGGACAAGCTGTCCATGACCGCGGCCTGCGTTTCGTTGTCAAGGGCGCTGGTGGCCTCGTCCAGCAGCAGGATCTTGGGCTTGTGCACCAAGGCGCGGGCGATGAGTACCCGCTGGCGCTGGCCGCCCGACAAGGTGCCGCCGCCGTCGGGGATCATGGTGTGCAGGCCCATCGGCATCTGTTTGAGGTCTTCCTCCAAGCCGGCCATGCGGGCCGCCTCCCAGGCTTCCTCGTGGCTGATGTTGGCGGCGCCGGCGATGTTGGTGAAAAGGTCTCCCTGCATGAGCATCCCGTTTTGCAGCACGACCCCGATCTGTCGCCGCACCGCCTGCAGGTCAAGGGTTTCCAGGTCTTTGCCGTCGTAGTAGATGGAGCCCGCCAGCGGTTTCTCAAAACCCAAGAGCAGCCGCAGCAGGGTGGACTTGCCTTGCCCCGACGGCCCGACGATGGCCACGAACTCACCCGGCCGCACGTGCAGCGACAGGTCGTCGATAATCATGGGACCGTTCTCATCGTAGCGGAAGGAGACGTGGCTCAGCTCCATCTCGCCCGACAGCGGCCCCGGGTCCTCCTTGGTGGGGTCCACTTCGGTTTCCGTGGCGAGGATGGGCTTGGCCCGCTCGTAGTAGGGCACGATGCGCAACAAAGTCATGACCGTCGAGGACAGGGCCATGAGGGCTGCGTTCACGGTGCCGAAGGCGGCCATAAACGCCAGGAACCGCCCGGCGGACAGCTCCCGCACAGCTCCCCCGGCGGGACCCGACAAGAAGGCCGTGAACAATAGCAGGTTGGCGCCCACCGGCAGCACCGAGTGGAATGTGGTCAGCATGTTGTGCACCATCCGGGTCCGGAAAGCGGCCGCACGTTGCCGGCTGAAGGCGCTGGCCCACAGGAAGAAGGCCCGCCCTTCCGCACCGGCCATGCGAAACTTGTTGATACCCGTGATGAGCTGCAGCACCAGGCCTGACACCCGCCCCTGCAGCTCGATGAGCTTGCTCTCCCGGCGCACCGCCACGACGTTGAGCAGCGTGGAGATGATGACGGAAACCAGCAAGATCCCTGTGGCCACCCACGCCAGGCGCACGTTGTAGTAGAAGAGCAGGCCGAAGTTGAACACCGAAAACACGCTGGACAAGATCGTGGTCAACGCGAGGCCCGACAGCGTCTGGCGGATGGCGTCGATGCCCATGGCCCGCACCGCGAGGTCGCCGGCCGTGTAGTCCCGGAAAAAGTTGGCCGGCAGCCTGACGACCCGGTCCCATACGGCGGCCTGGGTGATGGCGGCCATGCGTCCTTCCATGCGGAGCATGGCGATGCCCCGGGTGAACTCAAACAAGAGCGTCCCCACCGCGCCTGCGAGCAGGATCAGAGCCAGGGGCCAGATCTGTGCCGGATCCGCCTTGGGGATGACCCGGTCGTACAAGTCGCCCGTGATGAGGGGGAGCAGCATTCCCACGGCGCCTCCCACCAAGCCCATCGCGACCACCATCAGGACGTCTCGGGCCCACACCGAGCGGGCCGCCAGCCGCAGGAGATCCCTCCCCGTCACGGCCCGGGCGGGCAGTGACGGGTAGAACATGAACGCTTGCTGAAAGACGTGTTTGGCTACTTCGGCCGTAACGCGCCGCCGCTCGCCGGTGCGCGGGTCAACCAGGTCGTACTTCCACGGCGAGCGGGGCAAGAGCGCCACGGGGTGCAGTTCGTCCCCTTCGTCGAGGAAGCCCAAAAGCGGTCCGTTGTCCTCCCGCCACCAGGTGCCCCGCAGGAGCACCGGCCGCGCCTGCACCCGCGAGGCCCGAGCGATGTCGTTGATGGGGTCGCGGCTGGGACGGCTGCGGATCATCCCCGGCGGTGCCTTGATCGCGATGCCCAATGCATCGCCCACCAGGCGGCAGGCGGACAAGAGCGGGCTGTCGACCCCGTAGCTGGACATGTCATCGGCGGCGCCCTGCCCCGGATCGGCGCTGTCAGGCGGCTCCTGCCCGGCCAGGCGGCGCAGGGCGTCGGCCATCAAGGCTCGATCGTAGCGCTGGCGGGCTGCGAGACGTTCGGCCTCCCTGTGCTGGTCCATCCCCAGCCCCTCCTTCGCCTAATGCGCCCGGACGAGCCGCGCGTATGGCCCGTCTTCCCGGATCATCTGCTCGTGGGTGCCCCGCTGCACGATCTTGCCTCGCTCCATCACGATGATTTCGTCCGCGTCCCGGATGGTGCTCAGCCGGTGGGCGACGATGATGCACGCGCACCCGCGACGGCGCAGGTTCTGGTCGATTTCCATTTCGGTGCGAGGGTCCAGGGCACTGGTGGCTTCATCCAGGATGAGCAAGCTGGGATTGGTCACGAGAGCCCGGGCGATCTCAAGCCGCTGCCGCTCCCCGCCGCTGAAGTTGCGCCCGCCCTCCAGCATGCGCGCCGAGTAGCCGCCGGGTCGGGACATGATTTGATCGTGAATGCACGCGTCCTTGCACGCCTGGATGATGTCGGCCTCGGGGATCGTGGCATCCCACAGGGTGATGTTGTCCCGCACTGTGCCCTCGAACATGTGGATTTCCTGGTCTACGATGGCGAGGGAGTTGTACAACACGTGCCGGGGCCATTGGTCCCTGGGTTTGCCGTCAAAGCGAATCTCGCCGGACCACGGCTCAAACAAGCCGGCGATCAGGCGAGCCACCGTGGACTTGCCGCTGCCGGAGCCGCCCACGAGCGCGATGCGCTTGCCCGGTTCCAACGTCAGGCTGAAGTCCTCGATCAGCGGGGGTTCAAACCGGTTGTACCCGAAGGTGACGTTGCGCAGTTCCAGGTGCCCTCGCAGCTTGGGAGGATGCTCGCCGGTGGTTTCCCGCTGGAACTCGTCCACTTTGACCTGCACCGGGTACTTCAGCACGTCCTCCAGCCGGTTTACGTCGCCTGCGAGTTCCTGAATGGTGGTGCCCAGGCCCACCAGGGACGTGACCGGCCCCATGAACTGCTGCATCAGCGCCTGAAAGGCGACCAACCCGCCCAGGGTCAGCTGGCCGGACATGACCTCCAGGGACCCCAGCGCGAGGATGGCGGTGGTGGTCAGCGACGTGAGCAGGTTGGGCACTGCGCTGAAGTACTGCTGCAGTACGCCGATCCGCTGCTGCACGTTGAGCTGCTTGGTGTGGTAGCCGGCCCACTTGTTGAAGAAATCGCCCTCGCCGCCGGAGGCCTTGAGCGTCTCGATGGCCTGCAGGCCTGCCATGGCGCTGGCCATGGCCTTGCCCTGCTCTTGTTGCAGCCGTTGGTTGTTGATGACGTTTTGCTCCGACATGTACCGTGCGAACAGGATGTTGAGGATCACGGCAACGACGCCGATGAGCGTCAACGTGGGGCTTAGGCGCAGCATCATGGCAAGGAAGAACACCGCCGTCACCGCCTCCAGCATGTGGCTGGAAAGGCGGCCGCCCAGCACCGAGGCCACCGTGTCGTTGAGCTGGACGCGCCCCCCCACCTCGCCGGCGAACCGCTGCGCGAAGAACTGGGTCGGCAGGCGCAGCACGTGCCAAAAAAACCGTGCGGACCAGCTTTTGGCCATGCGGATCTCCAGCTTGGTCAGGTAGTAGGCCTGGAGCCACGAGAGGCCGCCTTGCAAAAGCGCCGTCAGGGCCATGCCGATTAGAAGCGGCGGCAGCCAGTGGGACATGCCCGCCAACAGCACGTTGTCGACGAAGCTGCGCAGGAAGTTGGGGATGACGAGGCCGGGCACCACCAGGAGCAGCCCAACCAGGAACACGTACAGAAGGCCCGTCCCGTTGCCCTTGAGCCGCTGCCACAACGTCGGGAGGACGCTGGGCCGCCGGCCGGCCCGCTCAAATTGCTCCGTCGGCTTGAAGGTCAGCACGATGCCGCTGTAGCTTTGGGCAAACTCGTCCTCGCTCATGACCCGCGGGCCGATGGCGGGGTCGTTGAGAAACACCTTTCCTTTCTGGAAACCTTCTACTACCAGAAAATGGTTGTGTTCCCAGAAGACGATGTAGGGAGGAGGCATGCGCTTGAGGCCTTCCACGTCGCGGCGGAAACCGGCGCTCTCCATGCCGTACCGGCGGGCCGCCTTCACAATGTAGAGCGCACGGCTGCCGTCCCGGGAAACGCCGCACTCGACCCGCAATTCCTCCAGGGGCACATACCGGCCGTGGTAGGCCAGGATCATTCCCAAGGACGCGGCGCCGCACTCCAGCGCCTCCATCTGCAGCACCGTCGGGACCTTGACCCGGCCGTTCGCGCCGTGGGCGTGTGACCGGCGCCATGGCAGCGGTAACCGCATTCCCGTCACCCCTGGTCAGTTCTCGCCGAACAACAGCGAAATGGGGCTGCGCTCGCCGAGAATGACGTTGGCCGTGCACAGCGTGCCGGGCGTGAGCTTGATGGGCGGCCCCTCTGACGATGACCAGCGGAAACCGCTGTACGTGGTCGGGTCCAGCGTCAGCGCCGCCCGCACCTCCAGCGACGGCGTGCCGCCGCTCAACAGCCGTACCAACTGCTCGTTGCCGACGACTCGCAGCATCTCTTCCTCGGTTACCGGGAAATCCGACACGGACACGACCCGGCCGGTCATGAAGCCGTACTCTTCCTTGCGCACCGAGGGCGGGACGATCTCGACGGGCATGCCTGTGCGTACCGACTGGCCCACGGCTACGGGCAGGTAGATGACTGCCTCCAGCTCCGCGAACTGCTCGCCGGCCAGCTCCAGCGTCAACAGCGTGCTGCCCTGCGTGGCGAAGTCAAACACGTTGGTCCGCACTTGCACGACGCGGCCATCGTAGGGACTGATGACCCTGGATTCGACGTCCAGCTGATCCCGGAGCGCCTGCAGCCTGGCCCTGAGGCGGATGATCTCGTCCATCCGGGCCCGGTCGGCCGCCGAGGAGATCGGCTGGAGCTCCAGTTCCGCCAACTCTTCTTCGATCTGGAGGATCTGCTGCACCAGTTCAGGCCGGGCGATGCGGGCCACCACCTCGCCACGGCGGACGAAATCGCCCGGCTGCGGGCGGATGTCGGTCACTTGCCCGCTGTGGGCGAAGACCACTTGCCGCACTCCGCCCGAGCGCACCAAAAGGCAGGCGCCCGGAGCGGTTTGGGCGATGCGGCCCCCGAACGCCCAAGCGGTGGCCGTGGCAATGATGAACACCGCCGCCAAGAGCGCCAACCACGCCCGGGGGGTTGTGACCGTCAGCAGCTGGTCGAGTTGCTCAGGAGAGCGCAGCCGGTCGAAATGGCGCTTGCTCAGTCCGGAAGCCATTTTGCGTTCACCGTCCTACCCGCGCCGGCCGCTCAGCAGCGCGAACCGCCCGTTGCGCACGGTCTTGAACACGATAGGCTTGTCGATGACCTCGCCTGAGGCGTCAAACGTGTGCCAGCCGGTCACGCCCCGCCAGCGGGTCGTGTCCCGCAAGGCGGCGCTGACCGCCTCTCGGTCGACGGTGCCGGCCCGGTCGATGGCGTCCGCCAGCAGGCGGAGGGCATCGTAGGCTTGGGCCGCCCACGTGTCGGGCGTGTACCCGTAGCGGGCCCGGAAGGCGGAGACGAATCGCTGCGTCTCAGGGTCGTTGTTTTCGACGTCAAACACCGAGGCGAAGACCACGCCCTCCGCGTGCGGGCCGGCGATATCTAAAAGCTGCTGGCTGTCAAAGGAATCGCCCCCGTAAATGGGTACCGTCGCCCCCGCGAGGCGCAGCAGGCGGACGATCTCCGCCATGTGGGGCGACGCGGCGGCGACGAAAATGGCGTCGTAACGGAACGCCTGCCACTTGGCCAAAGTGCGGCGGATGTCGGCCAAGTCGCCGAAGTGGGCAACGCGGTCGACGACCCGGACGCCGCGCTCCTCCGCCTCGTCCTCAAAAGCCGCGGCCAGCCCGCGCCCGTAGGCCTCGTCGGTGTAGGCGATGGCCACCCGCAGGTGACCGGTCTCGGCCACGTACTGGGCCATCTGCCGGCCGATGGCTGCGTCGTTGGGGATGGTGCGGAAGACGCGGGAGTAGCCGCGCTGCGTCAGTGCCGGTGTCGTGGCGCTAGGGGCGATATAGATAAGGCCCGCCCGGGCGTACACTTCGGAGGCCGGCAGGGCCACGAAGGAACTGCGGTGCCCGATGACGGCCAGGAGCGTCCGATCTTCGGCCAACGACTGTGCGACGGCCATGCCTTCGGTCACGGACGACAGGTCGTCGGCGCGGATGACCCGCACCCGGCGGCCTAGGACGCCGCCCAGGGCATTAATCTCCTCCTGGGCCAGCTGGATGCCTTCCCAAAAGTAGGTGGGACGGCTGCTGTACGGCCACACGGCCGCTACTTTAATTTCCGGGGACAACTCGAGCGGTGAAGCCGACGGCTGGACGGCCGCAGTGCGCTCCATACACGCAGCGGCGACCGCCGCCACGAGGAGCAGCGGCGCCAGCCAGAAAAATTTAGCCGGCGGGGTCCCCGCGCCCCGCCGTGTGAGCATCCCCAACCAGCGCACGGGCCCATGCCCCCCTATCGCGCCTTCTCGGACGCGCCGGCAAGCGTCCCACCGGTGAGGCGGGCGCCCTGGGGCGCCCGTCGCCGTTGCGCATAGGCACCCGCGCCTCCGACCAGCCCCGGCTTGAGCCGGAACGGGAAAAGCTGGAAACATCTGGGCGGGGCCACGGCGCGGCCGCAATCCGCCGACGGTTTGCCGTAAGTAGGTGGGAAACGATCGGAGGGGCCCACCCCCGGACCACATATGGGCGCACAGCCCCTCGGCAGGGCGGGAAAAACCCCCTGCCCCCGGCAGACAAAATTCGGCCCCGGCGGGGAGTGTGCCTGCTAGATTCCCGCAGATTTGTTTCCCCTTCCTCAATTATTGGCCATTGTCGAGGGCGGCGCGCCGGCCGGCGTCATGGCGGCCCTGGGCCGGATCCGGCGCCGGCGAGGCCGTTGATTGACACCCCCGCGCGCGGCGTATTAGCATCAGATTGTCCGAATGCGCGTCATACCAGATGATTGTCTGACCGAGAGGTGGGAGACGGTTGCCCGACAGCTTGCGGGTGAGCCGCCAGGCGGCGCCGGTGCGACAGCAGACCCAGGAAAAGCTGCGGCAGGCGATTCTGGAGGGACGCTTTCGTCCGGGTGAACGGCTGATCGAGCGGGAACTGTGCGAGTTGACGGGCGTCAGCCGCACCTCGGTCCGGGAAGCCCTGCGTCAACTGGAAGCGGAGGGGCTCGTCCGGATCCTGCCCAACAAAGGGCCGGTCGTGGCCCAGATCACCGTCGAGGACGCCCAGCACATCTTTCAAGTCCGCGCGGCGCTGGAGGGCCTCGCTGGGCGGCTGTTCGCCACCCGGGCCAGTGACGAGGAAGTGGAGCGGTTGGCCGCGTCCGTGGACCGGCTCGCCGCGGCCTACGAAACCGGTGACATCAAGCAAATGCTGCGGGCGAAAAGCGAGTTCTACCAGATCCTGCTCGGCGGGTGCGGGAATCCGCTGGTCCGCTCCCTCCTCCAATCGTTGCACGACCGCGTGAACTACCTGCGGGTCAAGTCGTTGTCCATGCCCGGCCGGCCCAACGCCAGCTTGGCCGAAGTGCGGCTGATCGTCGAGGCCATTCGCGCCCGCGACCCCGAGCGGGCGTGGGCGGCCTGCGTCGGGCACGTGTACAACGCCGAGGCCCAAGCTGTGCGGGCGCTGCAAGCCGAGGCGGACTTACAACACCCTTCCTGGCGGCAAGACACCCACCAGCAGGCGTCATCCTAAAACCGCTGCTTTAAAGCCGGCGGCACGAGGCCGCCGTCCCCGCGCTCTTGGGTGCCGTCCTAGGCGACCAACCGCAGGTCAACGCCATAAACCACACGCCGCATCCCGCAAAGCACAAGCTACCGGCCACAGGCCGCAGGCCATGAGACCGTATACCACAGGCGGAACGAAGCAGCGTTCTTAAAGAGTCTCCCGCGCAAAAGTGTTGAAAAAAAGATATCGGAGCCGCGCAGTTCGGGCGGGGAACGCTGGCCGCACGTCATATTGTATTACAGTAATACGAGAACGGCTGCCTACCGCGAACACGGCCGCACCCAGGCCGGTGGGCGGCGGGAAAGGGTGACCGTTGTTGTCCGCGGATCGCTTTGCCGAGGGGCTGGCCGTGCGGCGCGCCGTATTGGGGGAGGAGTACGTCAACCGCTCCCTGGCGCAGGCCGACGAGTTTACCAAGCCCCTCCAGGAGCTCGTGACGGAATATTGCTGGGGCGCGGTGTGGACCCGGCCGGTGCTGTCGAGAAAGACCCGCAGCCTCATCAACTTGGCCATGCTCAGCGCCTTGAACCGCCCGCACGAGCTGAAGCTGCACGTCAAGGGCGCACTGCGCAACGGCTGCACCAAGGACGAAATCCGGGAGGTCCTGCTCCAGGTGACGATCTACTGCGGCGTGCCGGCCGGCGTGGACAGCTTCCGCGCCGCGGTGGAGGCGTTCCGGGAGATGGAGCGGGAAGCCACGGCGTGACGCCGGGAGGGTGGGTTGACGGGTGCTGTCCGTCGGCTTCGTCGGATTGGGCAAGATGGGCTGGCCCATGGCCGGCCGCCTGGTGGAAGCCCGGTTTCCGCTTACAGTGCTGGACGCCCGGGAGGAGGTGGCTGTCCGGTTTGTCGAGGAGCGGGGCGGGCGGCGGGCCGCGACCCTACGGGCACTGGCCGCAGCGTCGGACGTGGTCATCACCATGTTGCCGGACGGCGACACGGTGCGGCGAGTGGTGCTGGGCGACGGCGGCGAGGGCCTGATTGCTGGTATGCGACCCGGCTCCATCCTCGTGGACATGAGCTCCTCGGACCCGATGGGGACGCGCGCCCTCGGGCAAATTTGCCGGGAGCGGGGCGTTCACATGGTGGACGCACCGGTTTCGGGCGGCGTCCCGCGGGCGGTCGGCGGCACGCTGGCCATCATGGCGGGGGGCGATGGTACCGTCATCGACAAGCTGGAGCCTATCTTCTCGGTGCTGGGCCAGAGGGTGTTCCGCACGGGACCGCTGGGTTCAGGCCACGCGATGAAGGTGCTCAACAACCTGGTTTCCGCTGCGGGACTGATCGCCGCAGCGGAGGCGCTGCTGGTGGGCCGGGCCTTTGGGCTGGATCCCAATGTCATGGTGGACGTCCTCAACGCCTCCACCGGGCGCAACAACAGTACGGAAAACAAGTTCAAGCAATACATCTTGTCCCGCACGTTCGCATCCGGCTTCGCCCTCGACCTGATGGTCAAGGACTTAACCATGGCCGTGGACCTGGCCCGCAAGACAGGCACGCCTGCGCTGTTCGCCGCCGCGTGCCGGGAGCTGTGGGCCGCGGCCCGCGCGAGCCTGGAGCCAGGCGCGGACCACACCGCCGTGGTGCGGTGGCTGGAACAATTGGCTGGCGTCACCCTGGAGCAGGGGAGGGATCGCGATGTATGACCGCTGGCGCGGCTGGCCCCGTCACGAGACCCAGCCGCCGCGGCCGGGAGGGGGACGGTGGCTGGACTTGTCCCACCCGCTGCGGGAGGATATGGCCCGCATCGCGTTCTTCCCGAAACCTGCCATCCGCCGCATCATGAGCATGCCGGAGCGGCCGCTGAATGTGACGGAGATCCAGCTGTGCTGTCATGTGGGCACCCACGTGGACGAGCCCTTGCATTTCATCCCGGATGGGCCGGCCTTCCACGAGATCCCCCTGGACCGCCTCTTTGGGGCGGGTGTCGTGTGGCGGCTGGAGCCGCCCCCTAACGGCCTTATCGGGCCGCGGGAGCTGGAGCGCATGGAGCCCGAGGTGCGGCCCGGGGACATCGTCTTCCTTGACACCGGGTGGGCGCAGCATTTCGGCGCCCCGGCCTACGACGATCATCCCGCCTTGACGCCCGAGGCGGCGGAGTGGCTAGTGGCGCGGGGCGTCAAGATGGTGGGCGTCGATTTCGCCACGCCCGACCTGCCGGTCTCCCGCCGGCCGCCGGGATTTGACTGGCCCGTGCACCACATCTTGCTCAGCCAAGGGGTGCTGGTCGCGGAGCATTTGACCAACCTGCGGCCCCTGGCCGGGCGGCGGATCGAGGTGATGTGCCTGGCGCTGAACATTCAAGGGGCCGACGGCGCTCCGGCCCGCATCGTGGCGCGGGCAGCGGACGCGTGAAGGTGGCGGACGGGCAAGGCAGCGGGAAACCAGTGGACGGGAGTCAGTCGCTTGACACCACACAGCGGGGAGGGAGTGTACATGTTGCGTGTGCTGTTGCTGGTCCTTACGGGTGTGTTGGCCCTGGCGCCCGCCTCTCCTGGCCTGGCGCAATCCACCGTCCGTATCGGCGCGGTGCTGCCGCTGACGGGCTCGCAGGCTGCCTTCGGCCAGGCGTCCCTCAACGGAATCCAGCTGGCGGTGGACCTGATCAACGAAGCCGGGGGCGTCCAGGGGCTCAACGGAGCCAAACTGGAAGTCATCGTGGCCGACGCGGGCAGCGACCCCACCACGGCGGCCTCGGTCACGTAGCGACTGGTGTCGCAGAACCGGGTCGTGGCTGTTCTTGGCGCCTTCGCCAGCTCCCTCAGCCTGGCGGCCTCCGAAGTGACAGAGCGCAACCGGGTGCCGTTCCTGACCATGTCCTTTACGGACATCCTGACCCAGCGGGGCTTTCGCTATCTGTTCCAGGTCGTGCCCAAGGGCACAGTGATCGGTGCCGCCCAGCTGCGCTACGCGGTCGAGATCGGACAGGCCCTGGGCCGTGATGTGCGCCGGGTGGCCATCGTGTTTGAAGATACGGCGTAGGGGTCGTCCAACGCTGACGGGCTGGTCGCTGAAGCGCAGCGCCTCGGACTCGAAGTGGTGCTCAACGAGCCGTATCCAGCCGGCCTGACCGACGCCACGCCGGTGGTCCAGAAGATCCGCAACGCGCGTCCGGACATGGTGTTCCCCGTATCGTACTTTACCGATGCCGTGCTCATCATCCGCTCCATGCGCCAGGCGGGCCTCAACATCCCCGTGGTGGGCGGCGCGGCGGGCTACGTCATCCCCGAGTTCTACGACGCCTTGGGCGAGTACGCCGAGGGCATCCTCAGCATCAACACATCCAACTACGATCACTACGGCGAGTTGGGCCGGCTGTACCGGGAGCGCCACGGCCAGTTTATGACCCATGAGGCCTTTGAGCACGCGGTGCTGGTCTATGCCCTCGTGGAGGCCATAAACCAGGCCCGGTCCGCCGACCCGGCCCGGGTGACGGAGGCCTTGCGCAGTCTTGAGCTGACCACCTACCCGGTGAGCGGTTTGCCCGGCGGCGGCATTCGCTTTGACGAAACCGGCCTCAACGTCATGACGTATCCCATCATGGTCCAGTGGCAAAACGGCGAGCTGGTCACCGTCTGGCCCGCCTCCGACGCTTTGGGGCAGCCGTTGTGGCCCGAGTAAGGCAAGTGCGCGGGGCGGCGGGG
>NICF_comb_assmDRAFT_10003132_pt1 | contig 12103 bp, 13 predicted proteins | sample NewIslPassag4_SG_FD_11279 | JGI IMG/M metagenome (IMG submission 11279) | reverse complement strand
GCGTCGATCAGCACGATTTCATCGGCGATGCCCTGGTTCATCAGGGCGAACGCGTAGCTCGAGCCGACGAATCCGGTGCCGATCACCGCGACCCGCGTTCCCTTTCCGTTTTTCATCCTACCCCCACCTTCCTTGTTGTGAAATAATGCCGCCAACCGGCGGGCCGGCGAATCTGCACATCCGGCAGAACCCGCTTCGCCTGCTGGAAAGGGTCCGCTGCAGAAACGGCTGAATGGACGGTTCCCGGTACGACTGCGATGAAAACATGCGATGGGCCACCCGAAAGAGTCGCCCGCTTGCCTCCTGCGCTATCCGGAAGAACGGAACATTCCGGCCAGACCCGGGCATGCTCCTGACGGACGACCCGGCCCCGCTCCAGGACGATCACCTGATCGGCGTTCCGGATGGTGGACAGCCGATGGGCGATGACGAGGATCGTCATCTCCCCCTTCAGCCGGTCCAGCGCCTGTCGGATCCTGTCCTCGTTCACGGTATCCAGCGCGCTGGTCGCCTCGTCAAGGATGAGCAGGGCCGGCTTTCGCAGCAAGGCCCGGGCCAGCACGATGCGCTGGCGTTCCCCGCCGGACAGCCGAACCCCCCGGTCGCCGACGACGGTATCCAGGCCGTGCGGCAGTCCGCGCACGAAGTCCTCCGAAGCGGAGAGCCTCAGCGCTTCCAGAGCCGCTCCAGACCCTCATGGCGGATCATCTCCACCTGTTATCCGGTCCCGATTCTTGTTTTACACATCTTTTACACATCGGCTTCCCCGTGAAAATGATAAAAGGCGGAGCTCGTCCCGCTGCTTTGCTCGGCAAGCCGCATGTAGGCGGGAAGATACGGCATGGCTTCGTCGGCCTCCCGGATGTCCATCCAGCGGGCTTCCAGCACGTCCCCGTCCGGGTCCGATACGGCCAGCTCCCCGCCAGCTATCTTCGCGTGAAACGTGAAGATCAGCGCATGTTCCTGTCTTCGCTTGAACAGCACTTCCCTCACGCAAAATATTTTCCCGACCTCGACGAAATAACCGGTTTCCTCGCGCACTTCCCGCACCAGCGTCTGTTCCAGCGATTCCTCGCCTTCCACCTTCCCGCCCGGAAAGCTCCAATAAAAGGAATCCGGCGTGCCGTTTTTCACCAGCAGCACCCGGCTGGTTCTTTCGTCCATGATCAGCGCGTTGACGTAAGTGACTCTTTGCATCGTTTGGTCTCCCGTTACCCGTATGGTTCATTTTGTCCCGACGTCCATGATAAGGGGGCTGATCCCTAGGATGGAACGGTCCTGTTCAACCCTTGCAAGGGTGTCCAGCAGGATTTTCCGGAACGAAAGGTTTGCCAGCTTCTGGTTCAAATCCGGCAGCCAGCCCGCAAACTCCTGGAATGGTTTTCGTAATAATCAAGGATTTCCCTGTCCATGCGGCACTCCTTTCGACGGAACCGTTTTTGCGTTTGGGCTCACGAAACCTCTCCCCAGTAGATTTCGGTCTCGTATACGAAAATAACGGTTCCTTCCCGGTTGTGCCTGTCAAACAAATTCCGGAGCTCCGCCATCATGGGCCCGTAATTCGGATGATCGGGAAGCGGGCAGTAGGAGGAAGACAGCGCAAAGCCCTTCAGCCCGTCGAAATCGTACTTTAGTTCCATTCGGAAACGCTTTTCGCGCATCGTGCCTTCCTTGAAAAATGAAAGGAGATCGGATTTCGAAACATTCCGGTGGCTGACCGTTTTGTAGTCGATGGCATAGGTCTCAAGCAACCGCTCGTACGCTTCCACCGCCGGATTGCCTTCCGTCACGCGGGTGTACCATATGATGAAAACCCTGCCGCCGGGCCTCAGGATTCTCCGGAACTCCCGTTTCGCCGCCTCCCGATCGAACCAATGAAACGATTGCGCGCAGACGACCAAATCTGCCGAATGATCCGGAAGTCCGGTGGATTCCGCGGAACCCGGCACGGCCCGAAAGTTCGGATGGAAGCCCAGGGCCTGTTCTGCGGCCATGCGCATGGCGTCATTCGGCTCGACCGCGATGACGCGGCTTCCGCGTTCCAGGAGCAGCTTCGAAAAAATGCCCGTTCCGGCGCCGATATCCGCGATCAGGCTGTCCGCACGCAGGCCTGCCGCATCGTACAGATAATCAATGGCTTCCTTTGGATAGCTGGGACGGTATTTCGCGTACGCCTCGGCGCGGCTGGAGAACCTTTCTTTGCTGTCCAACTATGATCTTTCCAGAAAAAGTTAAAAGTAAATTAAATCATATTCAAATGTTTGTTTCGTATTTATATATTGCCCTACCGGCGTTATGCTATATCCATTCAATATGTTTTTCAATTAATTTTAATTCGATAAGTGCTGTAATTACAGCGTCTCGTTCTTCAATCGTTATAAAATTTTTCTTCCAGGGTCCAATCTTTCGCGTAATCCGGGTTCGTTTTTTTAACAGTTCGCGCAGCACCTCGATCTCCAGCTCTTTTTCGCTGAGCAGTTTCGTGGCCTTGTGGTACTTTTCTTCGGTGTCCTGTCGGACCCAGTTGCGGACGGTTTCCGAATTGACTCCGTACTTGCGGGCCAGGACACCGATTTTGATGCGAGCCAGCGCCTCTCCGACGATTTTCAGCCCGGGTTTCATGGAACGCTTTGCTGGTTCGCATTTTGTCCGCCTTCCCAATTAAAAAGTGTAATAAAACTGGTGGGGAGGACTCCAATTTAATTAGGAGGCCTGGCACATACAACAAATAATACCAGTTTTGTAGCTAACATCATTATTTAGTTACTTCCTATAAGTCCGGTATTCGGGTTCTTATAACATTTTTAATAGTCTTCTTCTGTTATCACGAGAGATTGCCTTGCAGCACCATGAGGATTTAGTTTTCCACGTTGATGCAAATCGTCGCCAAGACGGTTTACCGGTACGCGTCAGCCTCCACAAATACCCCGCCTGCTTCTTAAATTCCTTATTGATTCTTCAAGCGCGTCGGCCGTTTTGACCTCCACGACCACCGATATTCCTTTTTCCCTGGCAAAATCCAGCCTTGCGTCGATCGGAACGCATCCGCTGTACAAAGGCTAGTGATCGCTTTGTCCATTGAAGTCGTGCAGGTGCAAATGCCGAATGTGATCCCGGTATTTTCGCAATACCGGCTCTTCCATAAATTCAGCCTTGGCGTCGTTTCTCACATCCCAAGTCAGCGCGAAACCTTCCAAAGCGCTCAATTCCCGCAACGCATCCCCGACGAAAGGCCGGAAAAAATCCTTCCGTCCCGAACCACCCGGGCTTTCTCCACTTCTGAACAATAAGGTGCCAACCATTCGTAGGCGGAAGCGTTCGTCTTCGCCCTTTTCCCTTGCAGCGTGGTCATGCCGTCAAACAAAACAAACGCCATTTTCACACCGGTTCTCCCGCCATCCTCATCGCTTTCCGGAATTTTTTCGCCAGAATCGGCATCATTCCCTCCCAAGCGGGAAAAAAACGAACGGGTCCCTTCCAAATCGTCGAAAGGGTCGGCGGACATGAAAAAACCGCCTCGAACCGCCAGAGCGGCCGGTCGAGACGGCGATCATGGGACCGGTTTTTTGCCATGTGCCATCAACGATGCTCCACAAGGCTTTGGACCGGCACTTCCATTTCCTGCTCGGGATGGTCCAGGGGAAAGATGCGCGCGGTTTCCTTTTCCTCGTCCACATGCTGGATGTAGATGGGCACTCCGTTGTAGGTGACGTGGGCCATCACCGGCGAAGCGGCGATTTCCTTGGCTCGCTGTTTGTTCATCGAGGGTGGCTCCTTCCCGAAAAAGCTTGGCTGCATTTCCAATATGCACCCCGGTCTTGCGGAATATGCGGGAAGGAACACCTGCAAGCCGCACCCTAAAAGCCGCACCGCTCGGCGAGGAACTCCGCCAGATGCACGGATCGCATGTGGCGGGACGCCCCCGCCCGTTCGATGCCGATTTGCAGCTGGAGAATGCAGCCCGGATTGCCGGAGATCACGACTTGGGCGCCCGTTTCCCGGACCCGTTCCATTTTTTCATCCAAAATCGCCATTGACTCCGAAAAGTGCAGCAGGTTGTAGATGCCACCGGAACCGCAGCAGCGGTCGGCGCCTTCCATCTCCTTCAGGCGCACCCCGGGAGCCTGTTCGAGGAGCGCGCGGGGCGCGCGGCCTACGCGTTGGACGTTGAGCAGATGACAAGAGTCCTGGTACGTGACCACCGTCTCGGGGCCGTTCACGTACGGCAAGGGTCCGAGTTCCAGCAAGATTTCGCTGACGTCCCTCGATTTCTCGGCCAGCCGGTGGGCGCGGTCAAACCACTCCGGATCGTCGGCAAACAGCCGGTCGTATTCCTTGATCGCCGCTCCGCAACCGCCAGCGTTGCTCACGATCCAATCCGCTTCGCACCGCTCAAAGGCTTCGATGTTCCTTTTGGCCAACTCCCTGGCCTCATCGGCCATCCCCTGGTGAAGATGCAGTGCGCCGCAACAGCACTGCCCCGCAGGAACCGCAACTTCCGCACCGACGGCCGTCAGGAGGCTTACCGTCGCCCGGTGGATTCGGAACATGACCGCATCCATGACGCAGCCGGCGAACAGGGCGACGCGGGCTTTCCGTTCCCCCTTCGCCGGATACACACGGCCGAAACGCAAACGTTCCCTCGGAGGCGGAATGTCGGGCAACGCTTTGGCAAACCAGGACAGCCTTTCCGGGAGCATGCGGTTGAATCGCGTAGATCGGGCCACACGCAAGAGCCCCGACACCTGCAGGAGGCGGCCGAGATCGCCCAGCCGCCGCAGGCGTCCGGGGTGCGGAAACACATGCCTGAGCAGCATCCGCATGACACGGTCGCCCGGCGCCGGCCGCTCGCTCTGCCGCCGATGGATTTCTTCCCGGGCGGCCTCCAGAATTTCGCCGTACCTGACGTTGAGCGGACAAACCGCCTCGCAGGCCTGGCAGCCCAGACAGAGGTCGATGGGCGTTTTCAGGTCGCGCAGGACGTCGATTTTCCCTTCCGCCGCCATTTTGACAAGATGAATCCTGCCCCTGGGCGAAGCGGATTCCTTCCCCATCGAGGCGTACGTCGGGCACGCCGGCAGGCAGTAGCCGCACTGGACGCAGGCGTTGGCCGCTTCGTACGCCTTTTCGTACAAACGGTTCGTCATCGGTGCGCCTCGTTCCGGTCCGGAAAAATTTTTCCGGGGTTCATGATGTTGTTGGGATCCCAGGCCTCTTTGATCTTCCGCATCATGTCCACGCCTTCCTTGCCCAGCTCCATTTCCATGAACGGCTTTTTCATCAGCCCGATCCCGTGCTCGCCCGACAGCGTGCCGCCCAGTTCGATCGCCGCGGCGAAAATTTCTTCGATGGCCTTTTCCACCCGGGCCATCTCTTCCGCGTTCCGCCGGTCCGTCAGAATGTTGGGATGCAGGTTCCCGTCTCCCGCGTGGCCGAACACCACGAGGTTGAGCCGGTATTTTTCGCGGATCCGGCGCAGCCGTTTCATCATTTCGGGGATCTGGCCCCGCGGCACGGTGGCGTCCTCGGAAATCTTGGTCGGGCCGAGGCGGGCGATGGCGGGCGAGATTAGCCGGCGGGCTTTCCAGATTTGCGCCTGCTCCTCCGCGGTGGCCGCCGCCCTGACCAGCGCCGCTCCGTGCTCCCGGCAGATGGCTTCGCACTGCGCCGCTTCCTCTTCGACCGCCGCGGGATGGCCGTCCACTTCGATGATCAGGATCGCTTCTGCGTCCAGCGGCAGCCCGCTCGGCTCGTATTCCTCCACCGCGCGGATGCAGTATTCGTCCATGATTTCCATCGCGGACGGCAGGATTTGCGCCCCCAGAATCCGCGTCAGCGCGCAGCCGGAATCCTCGAGGCGCGGAAAGGCGGCCATGACGGTACGGCGCGCCCTGGGCTTCGGAATGAGCCGCAAGATCGCCTCGGTGACAATTCCCAGGGTTCCTTCCGAGCCGACCAGCAGGCGGGTGAGGTCGTAGCCGGTCACGTTTTTCACCGTTTTCCCGCCCGTGCGGATGATTTCCCCCGTGGGGGTGACCACTTCCAGCCCGATGACGTAATCTTTGGTCGTGCCGTATTTCAGGCCTTTCGGACCGCTGGAGTTTTCCATGAGGTTCCCCCCGAGGGTGGAAACGGACGAGCTGCTGGGGTCCGGCGGGTAAAAAAGCCCGGCCTCTTCCGCCTTCCGGTGAAGCTCGGCCGTGATCACGCTCGGGGTGGCGATGGCCAGCATGTTTTCTTTGTCAATGGTGAGCCGCTTGGGATAGGCGGACATGTCTACCACGATGCCGCCGTAGACCGGCAGGGGGCCGCCGCTGAGGGAACTTGCGGAACCCCGCGGATACAGCGGAACCCGGTGCCGGTTCGCCAGGCCGACCAGGCGCTGGATCTGCTCTTTGCTTTGCGGCTGGACGACGGCCTCCGGCAGGTATTCCCCCAGCGACGCGTCGAAACTGTAGGCGTGCCGGTCCGCAAGGTCCGTCAGCACCCGTTCTTTCGGAAAAATGTCAAACAGCTCTTCCAGCCAAGCGGCCCGTTTCTCCATCTCCATCACGACTCCGGCCGGTCATCGGGGTTGAGCGCCGTCCGTGCGCCCGCGGCGTTCCGCGAGCTTTCGTGCCGGCCATCTCCATTGTAACACAGCTTCATGCTCCGTCAGACGCCGGCTTGCGCGCTTCCCAGCCATGGCGGAATGAACACCTCCGATGCCCGCCCACATGCGCAGCGGCGACGGCAGCCGGAAAGTGTCCGGCGCCGCCGCCGCGTCCCATGCGCTTTTATTCAACCCTTGCGCGCCCTCGGGGCGCTTTCGAAGCCGATCGACCTGTGGGTGCCGTCGCAAAAAGGCTTGTTGTTTGATCCCCCGCACCGGCACAGCGAAAACGACTCCTTCACTTCGAACGCATTGCCCTCCGCATCCACCAGATCAACCGGTCCCGTCACCCGCAGCGACCCGTTGTCGTTCACCTTGATGACGACCTTGTTTTCCGTGGACATCCGTTCATCCCCCCGTTCCGTCGTTTTTGCGCTTGCATCCGCCTTTTTCCCCATCATACCAGAAATTCCGGGAAAGCGCATGCATATCGAAGAATCCCGATTCATTTGTTTTCCATCTTTTCAATGAAGCGAAAAAATGCTCCCTCTTTGTGATGCGGTATCGCATATGCCGGGCCCGTCCAGCCGACGGAAAAAATATTGCCGCCCCCGCCGAAAACCAGCAGCATCTCGCTTCCGTCCATGAGCAGGAACACACACCCCGAAAACCCCCGACTTCGCAAACGGCTGCTCCGCGGGCTTTCGCATCCGGACATTCCCGCTTGGTTCCCCGTTCCCATTGTAACCCGAAACGGAGGCGGGCCCTTGGCGCCGTTGGACCGGTTGCCGGGCGCCCGCCTTAACCCGCCGCGGCGGGACGGCGGTCGAAACAGCGGTACTGGGCGGCTTCCGCCACGTGTTCCGCCTCGATCCGTTCGCTGCCCGCGAGATCCGCGATGGTGCGGGACACCTTGAGAAGCCGGTCGTGCGCCCGGTGGCTGAGTCCCAGCCGGGTGTAAATGTCCAGGAGCAGCCGTTTCGCTTCCGGCGAAAGCACCGCGTAACGTTCCAGCATCCGGCCCTGGAGCTCGCTGTTCCACCGGATGCCCGTGCCCTTATACCGCTCCCGCTGGACCTCATAAGCTTCAGCAACCAGTTGCCTGGCTTCCGCGGACGTCATCCGGCGGCTCCGGTTATCCTCCGACTCCGGCGAACCGCCCTTCTGCTGCGGCAGTTCCACCTGAAGATCGATGCGGTCCAGAAACGGACCGGAAACCCGTGAACGGTAGCGCAAGATGGCGCCCTCCGGGCAGGAGCACGCCTGGCCGGGCGGATAATCGCCCCCGTACCTTCCGCAGGGGCAAGGGTTCATCGTCGCCGCCAGCAGGAAATGGGCGGGAAACCGGCAGACCGTCCTCGCCCGGCCGATGGTAACCTCGCGGTCTTCCAGCGGCTGTCGCAGCGTCTCCAGCACGATGCGCGGAAATTCCGGCAGCTCGTCCAGAAACAGCACGCCATGGTGTGCCAGCGTCACTTCCCCGGGTCTCGGCACCGATCCGCCGCCGATCAGCCCCGCCGCCGAAATGGTGTGATGGGGCGTGCGAAACGGCCGGTAGCGAATAAGCCCCGCCCGAGGCATGTTCAACTTGCCGCTGGCGCTGTAGATCTTGGTGACGGTAAGGGCTTCCTCGTCATCCAGGGGAGGCAGAAGGGTGGGCAGCCGGCGGCAAAGCATCGTTTTTCCCGTTCCGGGCGGCCCGGTGAACAGGATGTTGTGCATGCCGGCCGCCGCCACAATCAGGGCCCGTTTGCCGTGATGCTGCCCCCGGACGTCGGCCAGGTCCACCGAGTCCGCCAGCGGTTCGGGCTCCGGCGGGGCGTTTTCGACTTGCGCGCCGGACCGGACGATCTGCGAACCGCCCTCGTTCCAGGCGGACAGCGAATCCAGCACGGACACCCGCACGCCGTCCACCAGCGCCGCTTCCGCCGCGCACGCCCGCGGCACGATCACCTTCGTCAGGCCCGCCGCACGGGCGGCTTCCACCATGGGAAGCACGCCGGGCACCGGCCGGATTTCCCCGTTCAGGGACAGCTCGCCGATGAGCAGCGTGCCGCGAAACGCTTCCTCCCTCCACTGTCCGCTCGCGCACAGGATGCCCGCCGCGATCGCCAGGTCGAAGGCGGTTCCCTCCTTCCGCACGTCCGCCGGCGCCAGATTGACCGTGATCCGCTCCAGGGGAAACGTCATGCCCGCGTTCAGGATGGCGGCCCGCACGCGTTCGACGGATTCGCGGACGGCGGAATCCGGCAGCCCGACGACGCTCACCATGGGAAGACCCGGCGACAGGTTCACCTCCACCTCGATCAGCGTCCCCTCGATGCCGACGATCTCTGCTCCCCATATTCGCACAAACATAAAAAAACACCCCTCTTCCCGCTGAATCTTGAGAAAGGGTGCTTCCCTTCGCGTTCCGCGCATCTTCTGTTTGTTTCCAGTTTATCTTCTCCGGTGAATAAATGTCAACCTTTTCTAAAAAATTATTCGATACGTTGATATATCAACATATCAGAAAGGAGCATCCAGGAAGGCGGTGAATAGAAGGCCAGAAGATCCCTTCGGAAGCGGCGTTGGCCAAAGAATTCGGGGTCAGCCGGATTACGGTGACGAACGCCAGCCAGCGAATGGTCCAGGAAGGAACGCCGTACCGACCATATGTCCGCAAGATTTACGGGAAACTCGATTTTCGGCTGCTAGCGGACCGAATGTCCGTTCGTCCCCGGCGTCGCCCCTCCCGCTTTTTCCGGCAGTTCCAGCGTGATGCGACCCAGCTTTCCCGAGCGCAGATCTCGGAGCAGCACGCCGCCCGCCTTGGCCAGATCCACCCCGCCGCCGGCGGCGAGACACCCCCGCTTCCGGCCGATCTGCTCCAGGATTTCCGCCGCGGCGGCCATGTCCGGCAACGCGGACGGCACATCGTCCAGTCCGTAGCGTTCCTTGAGCGCCCCGCCGTAACGTTCCGCCAGATGCGGCAGTACGTAACAGGCCACCTCTTCCACCGGCAGGATTTCCTCCCGGATCGAACCAAGGGCGGCCAGAAAATAACCGACTCTGGGATCTTCAAACTTCGGCCACAGGATGCCCGGCGTGTCGAGCAGCTCCAGGTCGCCGCCGGTGCGGATCCACTGTTTGCCCTTCGTGACGCCGGGCCGGTCGCCGGTCAGAGCTGCGCGCCGTCCCGCCAGGCGGTTGATCAGCGCCGATTTGCCCACGTTGGGGATGCCGACAATGATGGCCCGTGCGGGACGCGGCTTCATGCCCTTGCGGATTTGCCGCTCAAAGCGTTCCCGCAGCTGTTCCCTCACCTGGCCTGGGATGTCCTGCACCCCCGCCCCGCCCAGCGCGTCGATCGCCAGGGCCGCAAGGCCGCATGCGCGGAAATGGCCGCACCACGCTTCCGTCGCCGCCGGATCGGCCAAATCGGCCTTGTTCAGCAAAACGAGCCGCGGCTTCCGTCCCACGATCTCGTCGATGGTCGGATTGCGGCTCGATAGCGGCGCGCGGGCGTCAACCAGCTCGAACACGATGTCGACGACCTTGAGGCTCGCTTCGATTTGCCGTTTCGCCCGGGCCATGTGCCCGGGATACCATTGGATCGTCATCCCTCTTCCCTCATGGAGGAAAAATCGCAAAGCGCGAAGAAGGCGAAACCGCCGGATGCGCCCGGATCACATGCCGTCGCCGATGTATCGGATCTTGTGGAGCGGCCAGAAAACGAACTCCGCCCTGCCGACGACGCGGTCCAACGGGATGAAGCCCACCGACGGGAAGCGGCTGTCCAGGCTGTTGTTGCGGTGGTCGCCCATCACGAACAGCGTGCCCTCGGGCACCTTCGTTTCTGGAAAATCCCGGTCGTTGTAGGGCAACGCGCCCCTTTCGCGCGCCTCGGCGTAGGCCTTTTCCAGGTAGGGCTCCTCGATCTGCACCCCGTTTACGAACACCTGGTCGCCCACCACTTTCACCGTGTCGCCGGGCAGGCCGATCACCCGCTTGATGAAGTCCCGGCCCTCCTCAGGCATGTGGAAGACGATGACCTCGCCTCGTTTCGGAGCCCGGAACTCATACAGGATCTTGTTGACCATGATGCGCTCCCCGTGCCAGAAATTCGGCTCCATGGACGGCCCGTCCACGATGAAGGGAGAGATGAAGAACCAGCGGATAAAAAAAACGACAATCCCGGCGACGGCGAGGGCGATAATCCACTCCGTCAGTTCCTTGGCAAGCCGGCTGCCGCCCGTCTCGGGCGGCGCGGCGTCCGCGGGAATTTCGCCTCCCGCGGCCGGTCCGCGCGGCTCCCCGGTCATCGGAGCCCCCGTCTCCCCGTTCCGGTCCGCTCCCGCCAAACGATCATCCGGAGCGTTCTCCTGCGATCGATCCATCGTTTCGCCTCTTTTCCCAGCCTTGAAACCCGCGAACCATCGCGAATGGAAAAAAGAGACTTGAACGAAACGTCAAGTCCCCGATCCTGCGTTTGCTGCTCAGACTTCCTTGATGCGGGCCGCCTTGCCGCGCAGCTTGCGCAGATAGTACAGCTTCGCGCGGCGGACCTTCCCGCGGCTCACCACTTCGATCCGGTCGATGCGCGGCGAATGAAGCGGGAACGTGCGCTCGACGCCGACGCCGTACGAAATCTTGCGCACGGTGAACGTTTCGCTGATGCCGCCGCCGCGGCGCTTGATGACGACGCCCTCGAACATCTGGATCCGTTCGCGGGACCCTTCCACGACCTTTACATATACCCTCAGCTTGTCGCCCGGACGGAAATCCGGAATGTCCTGGCGAAGCTGCTCTTTCGTCAGTTCCTGGATCAACGGATGCATCGGTTACCCTCCTTCCGCCTAAGCCTTCCAGCCAACCGCAAACGCAACAAAAGTTATTGTAGCACGACAAAAGCGGAAAAACAATTGTTGGCATCCCTTCAATCTCCCGGAGGGATGTCCTGCCGCCCGGCAGGACGTTCTTCCGAAAGGGTGCTTTTAAGCCCGGCCAGCCAGCGTCGTTCCTCGGGTGTCAGATCCGCCTTTTCGAGCAGATCGGGACGCCGCCTCAGCGTGCGCAGCAGCGACTGCTGCCGCCGCCATTTGGCGATTTCGGCGTGGTGGCCGGAAAGCAGAATGTCCGGCACCTTCCAACCCCGGAAATCCGCGGGCCGGGTATACTGCGGGTATTCGAGGAGACCGTCGCTGAACGAATCCCGGGCCGCCGATTCCTCGTTGCCGAGCACCCCCGGCAGCAGCCTCACGACGGCGTCGATGACCACCATCGCCGGCAGTTCGCCGCCCGTGAGCACGTAATCGCCGATGGAAATCTCGTCGGTCGCCAGATGTTCGCGGACCCGTTCATCCACGCCTTCGTAATGGCCGCAGATGAAGATGAGATGCTTTTCGGCGGCCAGCTCCCGCGCCTTGCGCTGCGTGAACACCTCGCCCTGGGGGCACATCAGGATCACGCGCGGCCGCGCGTCCTCCGGCATCCCGGCCGTCAGCCATTCCACGGCCGCAAACAGCGGCT
>NICF_comb_assmDRAFT_10003130_pt1 | contig 12106 bp, 11 predicted proteins | sample NewIslPassag4_SG_FD_11279 | JGI IMG/M metagenome (IMG submission 11279) | reverse complement strand
ACCCGCCGCTGCCGCTACCTGCTCTCTACCGATATCCGCAACCACCTGGGGATCGCCTTTGATACCGACATCCACCACAATCACTTCGCAGCCATCCGCTGAAATCAAGTCTTTTACGTATGCATATTCCTTTCCTTTCGTATCCAGCGTGCCCAATAGAACGATGGTGGTCATACAAATGCCCCCAAATACTGTCCGGATCAGTGTGCAGGAGTTTCTTCGGGCGGAATCAAACGGAAATCGGGCAAATTTCGCAACTCTTTCTCAGAGCCGGCCGGAGAATAGACGACAAACACTTTCATGGGCGTATTACCTGTGTTGATCGTGTAATGGTATCTTCCTTCGGGTACAAAAATTGTGCAACCAGCCGTCACCGTTCGGGTAACCGGATTTCCGTCCTCATCTTCCACCATTTGTTCACCCTGACCGGAAATCACAAAAATGATTTCTTCCGCTCCCGGATGATTGTGCCTCTCATGCCCTTTACCAGGTTCCATTTCAACGATACCGGCACTGAAACGAGAAGCGCCGTTCACTTCCGGAGAACACGTCACCTTGAAACTTCCCCAATCAAACCGCATCGTCTCCACATGCCGGGGCTCTACAAAATAACGTTGCTTGCCCATTTTATCTTTCCCCTTCAATCATAGATTTACAGTGGCTATGTCCGAACGAAAATCGGTTCGGACATAGCCCTGTTCCCTTATCTACCTTCTACTTGATCAATAAGCTGTTTCATATACTCATAAGCTTGCCGGGCCACATAATCCGGCTCCACATCTCGGCGGTCAAAGCCGATTTCCATGGCCAGATAACCGTCGTAACCGATGTCTTTCAACGCCTGAACCACACCAACAAAATCTCCGCGGCCTTTCCCCGGCGGCAGGCGGTCATTGTCGGAAATATGAATGTGGCGCAAATCATTCCCCATCGCATAAATGTAGTCTGTGCAAACCTCGCGGCGATACAGCACATGGAACGTATCGAACATGACTTTGACGTTAGGCTTGTTTACTTCTCGCATCATCATCAACGCATCATCGCAGCGATCCACAATGTTGCTGTCGTGCGAAGTCGGCTCGATAACCAACGTGACGCCATAATTGGCCGCGGTTTCGGCAATTTCCGTCAAAGCTTCGACGCTCCAAGCCCAGGCTTGTTCCAAGGGAGTTCCGAAAACCTGCCACCCGGGAATATATAGAATCGTTTTGCAACCCCATTCTTCGCACAATTCAACAATATCTTTATAATGTTCAATAGTATGCCGTCTTTCTTCCGGAATGGGGGAAGCGACATTATGTCCCGGGCCTCCGCTCAAGGCCGGTAACATGCTGGAAACTTCCATGCCATAGTATTCCAATATTTTTTTAATTTCTTTTCTGCGCTCCTTGGTTAAGGTCGGAGGATACGCATGCGGGCTTGCGCAGCCAATCTCGATTCCTTCATAACCGATTCTAGAAAGCCGTTTGATGACTTCTTCCAATGGATATGCGGGTAGCCAAACCGGAAAACTCGCATACGGCCAAGTGTTGAACGAAAGCTTCATTGCCATGGTCCATTTCCTCCTTTGATAATGTTTATGTCTGGATTATTTGAAGGTGGTACCTTTGTACTGGGCAACATTTTCTTTCGTCACTGTAGGCGTTTCTAATTTGATAAATTCAGGCAGCGGCTCGCCGGCAAGCGCTTTTGCCGCAGCTATGATCCCCATCGGGGAGACGACGGGGTAGATGGTGGTGGATGCAATCTCACCATTGGCAACCAGATCAAGCGTCGATTCTTGACCATCAATGCTCACAATTTTGATTTCATTCTGACGTCCGGCCGCTTTAATTGCTTGCAATGCACCCTCCGCCATCATGTCGGCATGACAGAACACCGCATCAATCTGGCCGCTTGGAAACCGTTGCAACAGATCTTCCATCACTTTCAAAGCCGTGGCCTGATCGTAATTCGCATACTGACTTGCAATTACCTTGATTTCCGTGCCCTTGATGGCATCCATCAGGCCTTGATGTCTGTCAATCGTGGGTGAGGCCGAGGGGCTGCCTTGCAATTCGATAAGATTTCCTTTTCCTCCCATGACTTGCACTAGTGAACGACCCGCATTTGTACCCAGATCAATATCGTCGCCTTTGATCGTTGTAGTTACAGGAGTGTTGACGGTTCTGTCTACGGAAATCACCTTGATACCCGCATCCATCGCTTTTTTCACGACAGGCACCAGTGCGTCTTTTTCAACTGCATTGATTATCAACACATCAATTCCTTTGGAGATGAAATCCTCAACCACGCTCGTTTGGATGACCGGATCATTCTGCCCGTCGCCAACCAAAAGCTCGATGTTCGGGAAATATTTTTTGGCGTGCTCTTCCGTTTGCGATTTCAGCGCAACTCCGTAACCGAAAGTTAGAGAAGCGACCGCAAATCCAACTTTACCTTTGTAATAGGTAGGATCATGTTGCAAAGCCAACGCCTTTTTGCAATCATCTCCACAATACGGACCGTAATCGATTTCAATTTTTGGAGAATTGGATGCCGAATCACTGGTAGCCGGGTTGTTCATTGAGTTTTCATTCGCCTCTTTGTTTTGATTTCCGCAGGCGACCAGCATGATCAATAATACGGTAAGCACTGAACAAAACATCAGTTTCACACGCTGCATGCTGAACCCTCCTGTTTTTAATTTTTCGAATTAGAGATCATAAATGGTTTAAAATGAAGTACCTGGCTTGTATGGCATTCCTCCTTTCAAGATATTACTGCCATGAGGTCGCTACTAAGCCACCGCCGCAATTACAAATTGGCCCACTGCTGCTTTATCTTTTGCCTTAGATTTGGTGTCGTGAATAGTACGGCGATGATTATGATGAGACCCTTGGCAATCTGTTGGTGGAAAGGAGAAACGCCCAAGAGATTCAGAAGGTTAGCCACCATTGCCAACAAGCAAACCCCTACAATCGTACCGGCAACGCTTCCCCGTCCGCCTATCAGACTAGTTCCACCAATGACGACAGCCGCGATACTGTCCAGCATAATGAAGCTTCCGGTTGTCGGATGGCCGACATACAACCTTGAAGCCGTGATGATCCCGGCAATGGCTGCACACAGACCGCTGATCATGTATACAATCAAAAGGACGCGGGTTGTTTTCACACCAGATAGTCTTGCGGCTTCCAAACTTCCACCAATCCCATAAACAAATCTCCCGAAAGGCAAATATCGCAACACAATTCCAGCGATGATCGCCCCTGCCGCAAAAATCCACACCGGTCCGGGAATGCCAAACAACGAGCCGTTCCCCATAAATTCAAGCAGTTTATTCTCACTTGTAAAAGCTTGTGGTGTTCCGTTAGACAGTAGCAGTGCCAAACCATTTCCTATCGCCATGACTGCCAGCGTCATAATGAAAGGCTGTATACCGAGAAATGTGCTTCCCAATCCGTTCAATAGTCCCATGAAGATGCCCAACAGCAAAACGATAATAAGAGCCGTCCCTACCGGTAAGCCGCGTTGTATCATCATGGCAAACGAAACACCTGCGACCGCGAGAATAGCGCCAACGGAAAGATCAATCCCGCCGGTCAGGATGACAAACGTCATCCCGATCGCCACAATCCCGGTAATGGAAGCTTGCCTGGCCACATTGATCACATTCTCAATGTTGAAAAATTCCGGAACCCATATAATAGTAAAAATCAAGACCACAGCCAATAAAATGAATGTAACTTTATAATTTTTGAAATAATGGTTAATATATCTAATTATAGGTACTAACATCTTCCCTTCATTTTTCAACGGAAGACCCTCCCACCGCATATTTCATAATGATCTCTTCCGTAGCGGATGCACGATCCAACTCCGCCGTGATTTTTCCTTTGCTCAATACCAAAATTCGATGGCTATTCTCCAATATTTCCGGTAATTCCGATGAAATCAGAATGATTCCCATTCCCTGTTCGCACAATTTCCGAACAATGCTATAAATTTGTGCCTTGCTGCCAACATCGATACCTCTTGTCGGCTCATCAAGCAACAGAATATCCACTCTCGCTTCTAGCCATTTGGCCAATACGACTTTTTGCTGGTTGCCTCCAGACAAACTCCCTACCAAAACCCCCGGGTGCGTCAATTTGATCTTCAAAGATTCCACATAAGCTGCCGCTTTGTTTCTTTCATTCCGGTAATGAATCCACTTGAGTTTTGGGTTAGCGATAAACATGTTGTGCGTAACAGAAAGGTTTTTGAACAACCCCTGGTTTCCTCGATCTTCCGGCACCAAACCGATACCATAACGAACTGCGTCACGGGGAGAATGGATCACCGCTTCCCGGCCCCGCACATAGATTTTCCCAGATTCCACCGGATCGGCTCCGAAAATAGCCCTGACTAGTTCAGTTCTACCCGATCCTCGCAAACCCGCTATTCCGAGCACTTCGCCTTTATACAATGTGAAGTTGATGTTTGACAACACGCCTTTTCTGGACAAATTTTCGACACGCAGCAATTCCGTACGGTTTTCGTATTCTATCTTCTTTTGTGGAACCACACGAATGTGGCGTCCGACCATCATTCCAATCAAATCGTCCGGAGTCGTGTCGCAGATGTTGCCATCACCCATTTGCTGCCCGTCTTTTAACACCAGGTATCGATCTGCCAACCCAAAAATTTCATCCAACCTGTGAGAAATAAAGATTACCGCAACACCGCGATTTTTTAATCTTTTTACGATTTGTAAAAGCCGTTCGACATCGTCGCCTCCCAAAACTGCTGTCGGTTCGTCCAAAATCATGACACGGGCATTTCGGTGAAGCGCTTTCGCAATTTCCAACATTTGTTTCTCTGCAATGCTTAGTTCGCGGACTGGTTGGTCCGCTCGCAGATGTACACCAAAATCCTTGAGAAACTTTTCCGCCTCTTCGTTCATTTTTCTCCAGCGAATCCATCCCCTGGTATTCTTATACCGACTATAAAAGAGATTTTCCGCGACGGACAGATGAGGAAACAGATTCAATTCCTGATAGACGGTCACAATTTCATTTTTTTCGGCATCCAACGGGGTTTGGAAATTCACCTTTTTTCCGTTCAACAAAATGTCTCCGGAATCAGCCTGAATGGCACCGGACAATATTTTAATCAGTGTCGATTTCCCGGCCCCGTTCTCCCCGACAAGCGCCAAAATTTCACCTGAATTTATTTTGAGGTTAATATTGTGCAGCACTTTTACCGAATTGTAACTTTTCGAAATGTTTCGCATTTCAAGCAGCGGAAACGCCATCCCATCAAACCTCCTCCCGCAAATGGTTCTCAATAAAGTTGCGACTAATAATCTCATCCGCGATCAGTACCGCAGCTCCAATAATGCCTGCGTTTTCCCCAAGGGACGAATGTAGGATGGTCAAATTGCGAGTCATTAAAGGCAATGAATGCTGATAAACAGATTGCCGAATCGCAGCTAAAAGCACATCACCGACCTGGGAAACTGCGCCGTTAATGTAGATGCAAGATGGATTGGCGAAATTAACAAGACCAGCCAGCACATTGCCGATCAAATTCCCACATTCCCGCATCAGTTCAACCGCGACAGGATCTGATTCGGTAACGGCTTGACGAACATCCGCCAGCGTCAGTTTGTTTTTTTCTTCTAAGATTTTTTTTAAGAATTCACTCTTGCCACTTCTCGCCAGCTGTTCGGCTCTTTTGGCAATTGCCCGACCGCCCGCAAGCGCTTCCAGGCAACCGCGATTGCCACAATAGCAAAGTTCGTCATGCCCAATGTTGATATGTCCAATGTTCCCCGCAAATTCGTTTGATCCGCGATAGATTTGACCATTGTAAATGATGCTGGCTCCGATCCCGTTTCCAATTTTCACATAGATGAAGTTTTTATATGCGGTATCAGCATTTCGAGCCAACTCAGCTAATGCCATGGTGTTGACGTTGTTGTCCACAAAACACGGACAATCGAAATACTGCCTCCAGAACTCGCGGACCTTGTAATTTTCCCATCCTGGCATAATGGCCAATGAAGCAGGAATTCCCTCACGAAACCTAACGGGTCCTGGCAACCCCATCCCGATACCTTTGATTTGATGGTGAAGGATGCCGATTTTTTTCATTAGGTTGAAAGCAATTTCTTTAATTTTCTCAAGAACCACCGTAGGGCCTGAACTCACGTCAATATCCGTGGTGGATTCAGATATAAGCAAGTCGCAATTCAAATTAGCTATTCCTACTTTAACGTGCGTGGATTCCAAATCGACAGCGATGATATAACCTAAATCGACGTTAAAGGATAAAAGAATGGGTTTACGTCCCCCCGTGGAAGGTCCCCGTTCTTTTTCTATAATCAAATTGTTCCGCAGCAACAACTCAGTATGTTCCGTAACCGTTGCTAAACTGTAGTTAGTCAGTTTTACCAATTCTGCTTTGGATACAGCCCTTTGACTTTTTCTAATTACCTTAAGAATTTCTAAAGTAACTGGAGAAATTTCCACAAACTAAACACTTCCTTTTTCAAACTAACATCTTTGTTTTTAATAATAAAAGTTATACTTTTTACAGTCAATATAAAAAAGTAGAGAGAATAGATACACCAACCGCCAAGCCTAAGCGAAATAAGGGTAAGCGTCAAATAGCCCCCACCTGTCAATCAGATGAGGGCTTTGATAAACTGGTTTAAGGTTGAGACGCCCGGCAAGTCAGCGGCAACGAGGACGACCAGGGCAGGAGCCGGTCCAGTGCCTCCGGATCTTTCGGATCCGGAAGCTGTGGAAGCTGCTCAAACAGATACTTCAAGTATTGGAACGGGTTCAGCCCGTTCTCTTTCACCGTTTCAATCACGCTGTAGATCGTCGCGCTGGCCTTTGCCCCGCGGGGCGTATTGGCGAACCGCCAGTTCTTACGTCCAATCACGAACGGCTTGATCGACCGCTCGCTGCGGTTGTTGTCAAGCTCCAGACGTCCGTCTTTCAGGAAGGCCGTCAGCTTGTCCCACGCTGGTGAGCACGATGGCGGCGGCTCCCCGTTCCTTCGCCCATTTTTCCGCATGACGGATCAGCTCTTTGCCGATGCCCCGTCCCCTGTATGCCGCTTTCGTCACAAGCGCCGAAATCTGGGCGACGGAATGATCGTATTCATAGCCGTAAAGCAGACGTAGTCCGGCCATGCCCGCCACTTCGCCGTCAAGTTCCGCCACCCGCGTCGCGTAAATCGGATCGGAGCTTATGGCCTCCATCCTGTTCCGCATTTGCGCGCTTGAGGCGGGATAGCCCAACTCCCCCATCAATTCGGCAACGGCGTCGAGGTCATCAGGTGAATACGCCCGAATGACGATCATTCTCTTATCCCCGCTTTCCGGTCCCCGTGCGAAACAGTCGTACACGCCCTTCAGGTCTTCGTTTGTACCGCCGCTGCTGCCGAACACCTTCTCTTCCTTCGTGATCAGCGAGTACGTTTTGATCTCGGCCGCGAGCTTGCCCATGCCGACGACGACGGTGCCGCCCGGCCTCACCGCTTCGACCGCGTCGGTCGTCGTCTGGCCGAAACCGGCGAAGTCGACGATGATGTCGCACGCGTCTTCTTTCAGGTCGATCGCGTTCCGGTACACCTTCTTGCACCGCCAGCTCGAACACCGCGTGGTATGACGTGAGCCCGACATCGGTCGCGGCGCGACTTCCTTTGTCCGGCAACTTGACGCAGTTCTTCTCCGGCACGCGCGCCTTGTCGGCGTAGCCGCCGTCGTAGTTGTAGTCCGCAGCCTCTCAAAATCCCCCGCGCGACGACGCGCGCCATTGACAACCCCGCGGAATGTGCACTTTGTGAAATATCCGCATTTTCAGCTTGAATTAAGATTTCCTTCACATTTCATTAAGCTCGCCTGGCTACACTTGTTCCATGCGGAAGGAAGGGATGACATTGGAGCAGACGCTGAAATTCCGGCATGAACTGAAATATCAGATCAATCCCCACCAGTATTTCATCATCAAACAGAGGCTGCGGCACCTGCTCCTGCCCGACAGGCACGCGGGACCGCAGGGTGAATACCACATCCGCAGCCTGTACTTCGACACGATCGACAACAAGGCCCTCCACGAGAAACTGGGCGGCGTGCGCGACCGCGAGAAGTACCGCATCCGGATCTACAATTTGTCCGACCGGATCATCCACCTCGAGAAAAAGCTGAAGCGCAACGACTTCATCGCCAAAATCAAGGAACCGCTGACCCGGAAGATGGCCGAGGCGCTCGCGGAGGGGAATTCCGAGGTGCTGAACGTCCCCGGAAAGCCGCTTTTTCTGGAAGTGTACCGGCTGATGCGGAACGAGCGGCTCCGGGCGAAGACAATCGTCGATTATGTCCGCGAAGCGTATGTCTGTCCGCAAGGCAATGTGCGCGTCACGTTCGACAAACATTTGCGGACGGGCCTCACGGGCACGAACCTGTTCGACCCGCATCTGCCGACCGTCAGCGCATTCGACAAGCGGATCGTCGTCCTGGAGGTCAAGTACGACGACTACCTTCCCGAATTCGTGCGGACGGCCCTGCAAGGGGAAAACATCCACAGGCAGTCCAGCTCGAAATATGTCATTTGCCGCAAACTGCTGAAAGAAAACGCATGGGAGGATCAATAACGCATGAACAACGGAACCGTCACCTTCAGGGATTTGATCCGCAACTCCGTCCTGGAGCAATTCCAGAACAGCGTCAGCGTCCCCACCATCATCACGTCGCTGCTCATCGCCTTTTTCGTCGGACTGTTCATCTATATTCTGTATAAAAGGATCTTCAGTGGCGTCCTGTACTCGAAAAGCTTCAACGTCTCGCTCATCGGCATGACGATCGTCACCGCGATGGTCATCCTGGCCGTCAACTCGAACCTGATCCTGTCGCTCGGCATGGTCGGCGCGCTCAGCATCGTGCGCTTCCGGACGCCAATCAAGGATCCCACAGACCTGATCTTCCTGTTCTGGTCCGCCGCGGCCGGCATCGTCATCGGCGCGGGATTCTACGCGCTCGCGATCATCGGCTCGATCATCATCGGCCTGGTCCTGTTGCTCTTCGTCAAGAGCGCTTCATTCGAGACGCCGTATCTGATGGTCGTGCAATGCGAGAATGCCGACAGCGAGCAGTCGGTGTACGAGAAGCTGAACAAACAGGTCAAGCGCTACAACGTGAAACAGAAGACCGTCACGAACGACCGGATCGAGATGACGGTGGAACTGCGGCTGAAGAAGGACGAACCGCGATTCGTAGGCGAAATCACGGGGCTTCCGGGCGTCCGGAGCGCCGTTCTGATCAGCTACAGCGGCGACTATGTGTCGCAATGACGAAGGCGGTGCGACATCGTGCGAAAACGGACTTACCTGCCCTGGCTGGCCCTTTTCTTCGCCGTCGTGCTGATCGCTTCCTGGGGCTATGACGCGCTGGGCGGCGAGTCCCGCGTCACGGCGATGACATCCGGCACGGCCAAACAGCAGGAGCAGAGACTCGATGAATATGTTTTTCCGAAGGACAAGGTGACCGAAGTCAAGATCACGATCGACGAAGACGACTTTCGGGACATGCTGGACAACGCCGCGACCGAAGAAATGAAAACTGTCTCCGTCGATTACAACGGCATCAAAATGGACAACGTCGGATTTCGGACGAAGGGCAATAGCAGTCTCTCCAGCGTCGCGAATTCCGATTCGGACCGGTACAGCTTCAAGCTGTCGTTCGACGAGTACATTTCGAGTCAGACGATGATGGGCATCAGCAAGATCAACCTGAACAACAGCTTCAGCGATCCGACATATATTCGGGAAGTGCTCGCGTACGAGACGGCGGAAGAGATGGGGCTTCCCGTGCCGAAGTATTCGTTCGTCAACCTGTATATCAACGACGAACTATGGGGATTCTATCTAGCCGTCGAGCAGATCGGCGACGCGTACCTGCGGCGGCATTTCGGAAGCTCGACGGGCTCCCTGTACAAGGCGATTCAGGGCAGCGGCACGGAGTTGGCGTGGTACGGCGAAAACCGGGAATCGTACGCAGGACTCGTGCAAAAGTCGGATTACGCCGACGACGGCGCTTTGATCAACATGCTGAACGTGCTGAACAACGGCACGGCGTACGAAGACGTGCTCGATGTGTCGAACGTGCTGAAATACATCGCGCTCAACGTCGTCACCGCCAACACGGACAGCTACATCGGACCGTTCAAGCACAACTACTACCTCTATGAACAGAACGGCGTTTTCTCCGTCCTGCCCTGGGACTACAACATGGCGTTCGGCGGCATGGGCAACATGGCATTCGGCGGCGCCGGAGGAAGAACGAATCGCGGCGGGGGCGGCGATGCCCCGGATGGCGGCGGAGGATTCGGCGGCGGCTTCGGCAGCACTTCTGTCACGTCGCCGGCCAGCAATCAGAATCGTCCGCTCGTAAGCAAGCTGCTGGCCATGGACGAATACAGGAAAGAATATTACGGCTATGTCCGCGAAGCGCTCGAAGGTTACCTCGATCCCGAGACGTTCAATCGCCGCGTGGACGAATGGGCGGATCTCATCCGCGAATACGTGAAGCGGGATCCGCGGCCGTTCTTCACTTACGAGCAGTTCGAGAGCGGGCTCGAAAGCCTGAAATCGACGAACGCGAGCAACGTCGCCCGGTTCGCGCAGGAACTGGAGTCGTCCGGCGCGGCGGGCGGATCGTCCGGCAACCGGGCGGATGAAGATCGTCAGGCGGAAGAAAAAGCGTCGGCCGTGACCGTACAGAGCTCCGAGAACGTGACGTTGGACGTCCGGACCGCGGCCCTGCAAACGCCGCAGACGCCGGGCGGAGCGGACGACGAAGGCAATGCGCCCGGCGGCGGGCAACGCGGATTCCCCAGCGGAATGCCCGATCCCGGCAATTTGCCCGACGGCTTCCCCGACAACCTGCCGGACGGCTTTCCCGGCGGCGGCCAGGGCGGTTTTCAGGGCGGATTTCCCGGCGGCGCGCAGGAAGCGCCCGGTACGCCGGGCGCGGTCACTCAGCAGGAGCGGCTCGATGCCTTCTATACCGTACTGGTCTCGCTCGGCCTGATGGCGCTCGCCGCCGTCTTCATCCTGACGTACAAGCGCAGACGCATCTAGAAAAGCGAAACGGTCCAGAAGTCCGCATCCTTGCGGATTTCCGGACCGTTTTTGCCGCGCGGCGGGTCGGGACCTTACGCGCCGAAGCATTGAACGCACGGCTCGGTCGCGATTTGGGCGGCCGCAAGCAGCAAGCCGACGCCCAGCAGCGCCAGCGACACCCGTGCATGGCGGCGAAGCCGGGTCAGGCGCCTGGCGCTTGCGATCCGGCCCAGCCAGAATGCCGAAACCGACCAGACGATGAACAGGAACACCACCGCAAACCCGTTCGGTCCAAACAAGTCTCCCGTCATGGTCCCATCACTGTTTTCGTCCGATCTGACTTTCATCCTCAGAGTAGCGCGTCGGGTTTCTCGAAAAAACAAGCCCGGGACTGAACGTACGTCGGACTTTGGTCCAGACTCAATCTAGAAGACCGGTTCTGCCATCTTGCGGTTGCCCGATACGCACATTTTACCTGCACCGGGATTATTTCAACGGAATGGAAGAATGAAAGGAGCAGCGCGCGGATGAGCGGATACGGATTGAATCAAGAAGTGACGGCGTTTTCTGGACGGGATCGATCATTCTTTGCGAGCCGAGATTGACCTCCTGCGCGGCATCATCATGAGCGCCGGCGCGGGGCTTGCCGAAGGGATCAAATGGAACGGGCCGAACTACAGCGTCAATGATGAGGATCGCAAGAATCGATAGACTACATCTTTGCCAGGCAACGACTGGCGGCGGTCGCTATGCAGAAGACGAAACCAATTGCGCCCTTCAAACACGANCGTAAAGNTCAGCTGAAAGATGGCNAGACTGGACAATCCGAACGACTTNGAAATGCCGGCTTTGCGCAACAGTTGTCCGATTTGCAAAGCGGAAAATAAAGCCGAGATTCGTTCTTGACCCTTTTCAGACAGGAAGTTGTGTTGTACCATAGAGTTACGCACCTTTCTGTTTGGGATGGGAATACTATCCACTTCCATTTTACCAAACGGAAAGGTGTTTT
>NICF_comb_assmDRAFT_10003127_pt1 | contig 12113 bp, 11 predicted proteins | sample NewIslPassag4_SG_FD_11279 | JGI IMG/M metagenome (IMG submission 11279) | reverse complement strand
GGGGGCGCCCGCCGACCGGCAAAAAGGAATCGGAGCCGCGCCGTTGGAAGTTACTTGCAACGCGCAACCGGCGGGTGCGCGGCCGGCGCGCGGAAAGACCGCGCCACTCGGCTCGTGCGAGGAGTGATCCGATGAGCCACGACGCTCCCCGAGCGGACAGGCGGCCTGTTCGCCGCCCGATCGAGCCCTATTGGGGCAGGGGTGTTATCGAGTCCGTCAACATCGGCCGCGAGCGGCATTCACCCAAGGAACCCGTGTCCGAGCTTACGTTTGTTCCGGGGCACGGCATCGTAGGCGACGTCCACGCGGGGGAGTACCGCCTCCACGCCGTGCGGGAGCCGATCCGCCCCAACACGCGGGAGGTATCGCTCATCGACGCCGGGGTGCTCGACGCTCTCATCGAGATGGGGTACGACGTCAGCCCCGGCGCCCTCGGCGAGAACCTGACCGTGCGGGGGATGCGCCTCGACGAGATGGCGCCGGGTGACCGGCTCTACTGCGGCTCGCTGGTCCTCGAGGTGACCGAAAACCGGACGCCGTGCACGGTTCTGCCCGCCGTCGACAGCCGGATGCTTCGGTATCTATTCGGGCGCGCGGGCCTGCTCGCATACGTGGTGCGCGGGGGCGTGGTCCGGGCGGGAATGGAGATCTGCGGCGAGCGGGCCGAAATGCCGGAAACGCAGCGGAGCGAGCTCGCCTCGCGCGTGGTCGACGCAAGCTTGTCCGCATTCGGAGAGAGGCTCCGGGGAGCGATCCTCAAGGGTTCCGCATTCAAAGGCGGGTTTATCCCGGGCTACTCCGACTTCGACCTGCACCTTTTGGTCGACGGGGAAGCGATGGAGGATGCCCGTTCACCCAAGGCCGAATTCGCGCTCCGGCTGCAGCGCGCCTTGGGACGGATTGACCGGGAACCGTACCGGGTGAACGACATCCAGGTGTGCGCGATCCAGTACGGCCGGTACCCGCAAGGATGGATGCCGCCGCTGCCGGGGACGTTCACGTGCATCTACGGAACGTATCCGGGCGAATGGGACTCGCCTGATCCGAAATACGTCAGGAGCAGGGCGGATGCGTTTTTGGAACGGTTGCCTGCGATGCGGGTGCACCATGCCCGGTCGTTCCAGGACGCGCACGACCGGGAACTCGCCCGGCCGGTGCGCCTATTGGGCGTCGACGTGAAGCCGGCGCTCTACTGCGGGGCGATCCGCGCAGGTTACGACCCGCTCGACGTCTGGACGGTCCGCCCGCTCGAACTCGTCCAGTGGGCGCGGCGCAAGGGCCTCGCGATGGAGGCCTCGTGGCGCTTTCTCACGGGAGTCGGCGACTGGGAGGCGATCACGTCCGACCCGGAGCGGCTCCGGGCCTTGTGGCTGGACGGGATGGATGCGCTCGGTGACGTTGAGTCGTGGGTGACGGCGCTTGCGGGGGTGGAAACATGATTACGGGACTCGACCACGTTCAAATTGCGATGCCCGAGGGCGAAGAGGAGAAAGCGCGGTCGTTCTACGCCGGCATCCTGGGGTTGCGCGAAGTCGAAAAGCCGCCTTCCCTGGCCGTGCGCGGCGGGTGCTGGTTCGAAGGGCCGGGGACCGTGGTGCACCTCGGCGTACAAAAGGACTTCCGGCCGGCGACGAAGGCGCACGCGGCATTCACCGTCGCCGATCTCGAGGGCCTACAGCGCGCCTTGCAGGAGGCCGGTTTCGAGGTGATCCCCGACCGCGCCGTGCCGGGAGTCGAGCGGTTCTACTCATCGGATCCCTTCGGAAACCGGCTCGAATTCATCCGGGACGGCCAAGGGTTTTTGCAGCGGATGCGGGCCGCCGAGTGAACGCCGTGTAGGCGGGCGGTCGAACGAAATTCAATAGGCCCGCCGTCCGGCCTGCGGCGAACAACCGGGAGACGCGCTCGTTGCGAGCGCACGCGCAATGCTCACGCGCGCACGTCGAAGTTTTGGCCGAGGTAAGGATGCGGGGCTTCCGGGGCGCCGGGAAGCGCGTTCAAGAGTTGTTCCGCTTGAGAGCGCGCAAAGTCCAACATTTTGTCCAAGAGCCGGACGCTGGCCTCATAGCGCACCTTTTCCACCGCACGGATCGCTGAAAGCGCCGCAATGCTGGTCACGCTCATGAGCCACACCTCCCTTGGGAGTACATGCTCCGGAGCACACGCTCCGAAAGTCTATTCGCCGCTGGGGCGCCCGGTCCCTCCGGCTTGTGGGTTCAATCTTCCTTTGCGCGCCGGGGCTATCGGCGCGCCCGGGCAAGGAAAAGCCCCTGAAGGGGCTAAGTCGAAGCTTGTGCATACCATGACAAGGGCGAAGCGCAAGGAGGAAACGCCATGAGTCATCGACTTCGCTGGCTGGGCCATTCAGGCTGGGAACTCGTCACTTCGGGCGGAGCGCGGGTGTTCATCGACCCTTGGCTCAGTCAAAATCCCGTGGCGCCTGTCGCCATCTCCGACCTCGAACCGGCTTTGGGCGTCCTCATCACGCACGACCATGCCGACCACGCGAGCGACGCGGCGGAAGTGGCGATCCAGACGGGCGCGGCGCTCGTGGGGCAACCTGAGCTCGTGCGCAAGTACGGAGGCCGGGCGACGGAACTCGGGAAGGCCGTCGAAACCGTCGGCATGAACATCGGCGGCACAATCCAGCTCGGCGGCATCCGCGTGACCATGATCGAAGCGTATCACTCGAGCGAGAGCGGGACGCCTGCCGGCTACATCCTGACGCTCGAAGACGGGCGCGTGGTCTGTCACCTGGGCGACACGGGACTGCACGTCAACATGAAGACGTGGGGCGAGCTCTTCGACATCGACGTCGCACTCGTTCCGATCGGCGATCGCTTCACGATGGACGGGCGACAGGCGGCGCGGGCGTTGGCTTGGCTCGGGGCGAAGCATGCTCTTCCGATGCACTACCGCACCTCTCCGATCCTGGCGCAGTCCGCGGACGACTTGGTGCGCTACGCCAAGGAGTTCGCGCCTCAGGTTGAGATTCACGTGCTCGATCCGGGCGGCACCTTCGCGTTTTGAGCGCGCCCGGTTGTCAGGAGGCCGGGGTGAGCCCGCCCGGACGGCTTCGCACCGCACAAATAGTTCGTGGTGAACTTTCCGCCGCGAATAATTCGCTTGTATAATAATTGAGGAAGATCCGTAGCTCCGGCTTGAACCACAGATCATAGGGGGGAGAATCCCGTGGAAACGTTCATCGAGATCATCGAGTCGTTGTGGCATACCGTGTTATCCCAACTGCCTACGATCATCCTGGCGCTCGTCGTCCTCTTCGTAGGCTGGGTGATCGCTCGATACGTCTCCAAAGTGTTGGGCCGGGTGGTCTACTCGCTCACGGACCAGTCGAACGTCCAGGAGCTCGTGGGGGAGCAGGAGCGCTACCGGGTCGACAAAGTGGTGGCCCGCATCTCGTTTTACGTTTTGATGGTCTTCGTGCTCGGGCAGTTTTTTGATATCCTGGGCGTCACGGCCGTGCGGGGGCCGTTGATCTCGGTCGCCAACGAGTTCGCGCTGGCGGTGCCCAACCTGATCAAGGCCGTGCTGATCCTCGTGGCCGCATGGGTGCTCGCCACGCTGCTTAGGGGGCTCGCCGTCCGGGCGCTCGCTTCCAAGGCGGTCAGCCGGGCGCTCGAGCGCATGGAGGTCGTCGAAGACGTCGCGGGCCGCTCGGCCCTCGTCAAGACGGCGGGCAACGTCGTCTACTACCTCGTGCTGATCATGTTCCTTCCGGCCGTTTTCAGCGCCTTGCGCCTCGAGGGGCTGCAGGGCCCCTTTGAGCAGGTAGTCGCCCAGGCGCTCGGGTTCTTGCCGAAGCTTGCGGCCGCGTCGATCACGGCGCTCCTCGGCTACTTCGCGGCGAGGATCGCCCGGGAAGTCGTGACGCAGTTCTTGGCGAACGTGGGCGTCGACCAGCTTCCCGACAAGATCGGGATGGGGGCGGTCTTTCAAAACATCCCGCTCTCGCGCTCTTTGGGCACGCTCGCTTTCATCCTCGTCCTACTGCCGATCTCGATCTCCGCTTTGGAATCCCTCGGGGTCGAGGCGATTTCGCGGCCGGCGATCAGCATGCTCACCATCGTCCTCAACATGGTGCCCAGCGTGGCGATCGCCGTGGTGATCTTCGCGGCAGGCATCGTCCTCGCCCGTTGGATCGGCGGTGTCACGACGACGATCCTGGAGAACGTCAACTTCGGCGGGCTGCTCATCCGGTGGGGCGTGATCCGCAGTGAGAACCTGGCTTCCTCCGTGCACTCCGTGGCAGGCAGGGTGGTCACGGGCATCGCGATGCTCCTCGTCCTCATCGAGGTGTTCGAGGTGCTGCGCCTGACGGAGTTGAGCGGCGTCCTCGTGAGGATTCTCGCCTACTTGCCCAACGTGGCCATCGCCGTCGTGATCCTGGCGGTCGGCTACGCCGTGAGCCAGTTCGCGGCCCGCAGCCTCCGCACGGTCTTGGAGCACACCGAGTATCCCTTGTGGCTCGGTGCGGTCGCGAAGTACGCCATTTTGGTGCTGACGGCGATGATGGCTCTCGAGCAGCTCGGCGTCGCTCAGACCATCGTCGTGAACGCCTTCTCGATCTTGCTCGGGTCGCTTGCGCTCGCGGCGGCGATCGCGCTCGGACTCGGCGGCAAGGAGCCTGCGCAGCGTTGGCTGGAGAAAAACTTGCCGGCGCAAAGCCGGAGCCGGTCCGACGCGGACCCGGGTGCGGGCCACGACGGGACGGCTTGACTGCTCTAGGTCCGGAGGGAATCGTTGACGGCGATGCGGCAGGCGGGATCTGTACATGAATGACGCCCGGAGTGGGGCGTTGGCGGGGCTTTGGGCGCGCGTGCGGCGGAAGGTGGCCGGGATGGCGCCCGTCGTGGGCGGCGCCCTCGTGCTCGCGCTCGTGCTGTGGCTCATCCTGTGGGCCGCATCGCCGCTGTTGCCCCCGGCTTATCACGAACTCGTGCAGCACCTCGAGGACCGGGACTGGGCGGCGAGCCAGGAGAGCCTTGCGAGGCTCTTCGACGGCTTCGGCGTGGGCAAGGAGACTGCGTATGTCCTCATCCAAGTGTTGCAGGTTCTGTTCGCCCCGATTCCCGGCCAGGCGGTGGGGCTGCTCGGCGGCGTGCTGTTCGGCTTCTGGCGCGGGCTGGTGCTTTCGACGGCGGGCCTTGCCGTCGGCTCCGTGATCGCCATCGGGATCGGACGGCTCTTCGGCGCCGGCGTCGTCCGCCGGCTCGTGTCGCAAAAGGTCCTTGACAGGTTTGACTACCTGATCACCGAGGGCGGCGTCTGGAACTTCTTTTTGATCTACCTCCTGCCCGTGCTGCCCGACGATGCGGTCTGCTTCATCGCGGGGATGACGCGCCTTCCCGTGTGGAAGCTCGTCCTCGCGTGCGTCGTCGGCCGGCTGCCGGGGACTGCCGTGCTGATGTACTTCAGTTCGAGCATCGGCGGGAACATGGTCGCCGCGAGCGTTGTCCTTGCCGCCGGCCTTCTCGCGGCGATCTTCATTTGGCTGTACAGCGACGAGGTGGAAGCGGGCCTCGCCCGCTTGGCGACGAGGGCAAACGGCCGAGGCGGACGGGCGGAATAGCAGAGCAAGCCGCCCGGACACCGCCGCTCGAACGGGGTCCGTGATCCATTGAGTCGTCCGGCGTTGATAGCCGCACGTTGAGGAGGACCGCTCGTGTACGAGAACAAGCCCGGGTACGAGAGCAAGTCGACCGTCGACGAAATCCGGCGGCGCTTCGACGCGGATGTGGAGCGCTTTTCTAACTTGGAGACGGGCCAGGCGGCGACCATCGACGCCCCGCTCACCCTCGAACTCGTCGTGGAAGCCGCCGCTGCGATCAACCCGGATGCCAGGGCCGTGCTCGACGTGGGGTGCGGGGCCGGCAATTACTCGCTCAAAATCCTCCAAAAGTTGCCCGGGCTCGACGTCACGCTGCTCGATCTGAGCCGGCCGATGCTCGACCGGGCGCTGCAGCGAGTCGGCGCGGCGACGGCGGGCCGTGTGACCGCGATCCAGGGAGACGTGCGCGAGGTCGGCCTCGGCCGGGGCCGCTACGACGTGATCCTGGCCGGAGCCGTGCTTCATCACCTGCGCGGCGACGACGAATGGCGTCTTGTGTTCGCGAAGTTTTACGAGGCGCTCAAACCGGGGGGATCGGTGTGGATCGTGGACCTGATCACGCACGCAAACCCCCGGGTGCAAGCGATCATGTGGCGCCGCTACGGGGAGTACCTCACCGGGCTCAAGGACGAGGCGTACCGGGACCACGTCTTTGCGTACATCGAGCGCGAGGATACGCCCCGCTCGTTGATGTACCAGCTCGACCTCCTCCGCTCCGTCGGGTTCGACGAGGTGGAGGTGCTTCACAAGAACAACTGCTTCGCCGCCTTCGGCGCCGTGCGGCGCAACTAGAGCCGCACGGCGGCCTCCGGTCGGCGGCGGTCGTCGCACCCTCGCGTGCGCGCTACGCTGTGATCTCCCGCCTGGCGAAGTAGTGGATGCGGACGTTCTCGCCGCTTTGCGCGATGAACGCCTTCACCAGGTCGCCCACGGTCACTTTCGGATCTTTGATGAAAGGCTGCTCCATGAGGCACACCCGGCTGAGGTACTTGCGCACCTTGCCTGCTTTGATCTGCTCGATGGCCTGCTCCGGCTTTCCCTGGGCCCGGGCCAGGCTTTCAGCCTCCGCCGACACCCGCTCGATCTCCGCCTGTGGCACGTCGGAAGGTTCGATGTACAGCGGGGCCTCCGACGCGATCTGGAGCTCGATGTCCTTGACCAGTTCGCGAAACTCCCGGCTGGCGGCGAGGAAGTCCGTCTCGCAGTGAACTTCGAGGAGCACGCCGATGCGGCCGTTCCCGTGGATGTAAGCGTCCACCACGCCGTGGCGCATTTCCCTGTCCGACTTCTTGGCGGCCTTCTCCGCCGCGCGTTCGGCGAGCAGCGCCTTCGCCTTGTCGAAATCGCCTCGAGCCTCCTCGAGAGCTCGCTTGCACTCCATGACGCCGAGCGACGTCATCTCCCGCAAGCGCTTGATTTGTGCGGCATCGATCTTCATCTTCGTTCTCCTCCTCTTTGTGTGGATAAAAAAAGGGCTTTCGCCTCTTTCCGAGACGAAAGCCCAAGACTTCCGCATACACACTCCGATTGCGTCGAAACGCCACTGGTCGATACGGGCGCGGTGCGCCGATATCTATCCCTTAGTAACGGCGGGAACCCGTCCGAGTCTACTCCCCGCCTCGCGCGGGTTTCGGTCGGCGCCTCGAGGATGGGTTCGGATGGGGGGATCTATTGCCTTGCACCTGCCGGCAACTCTCTTGAGAAGCCCGGGCCATCCTACTGGTTCCTGTCATCGGCCGTTTGGCTGCCGTTGATAACTGTTGATTACTATTTTACCCGGGCTCTGCCCGTTGTCAACAGCGATTTCGTTCGTTTCGGGAGGCACAGGAAAAACACCCGGAATCGGGAAGCTTTGAGCCAGTGGTTATGCGGGCGATTCGCGCCGAAGGCCAGTTACGGGGCTTTTCGCCGGATCGGACGAAGGGGGCGCTCCACATGCGGAAATGTGGCAGGCTGGTCTTTTTTGTCGGGATCGCCGTTTTGCTGTGCGCCGCCGTCCCGGCCTCGGCGCAAGCCGTGCTCGTTCCGGGCAGGGCCGTCGACGGCCGGTTGGATGGGCCCCAGCGGTACTACTGGGTTTGGCTGCCCGCCGGCGAGCCGGCTACGGTGTCGGTGCGGTCGGAGGCGTTCGTCCCGTACCTGGTTGTCCTAAGCCCGGGGCGGCGGATTCACGGGCAGGGCGGCCCGGCCTTCGGGGACGAGGCGACGCTCGCGTGGACGGCGGGGGAGGACGGGTGGTACACGGTCGTCGTCACGTCGCCGGGCGGCACGGGACGCGGTGCGTTCAACGTCGCGCTCTTCGTCTCCGGGGCGGTGCCCGGCAGCTTCAGCTCCGTCACAGGCGAGCTCTTCCCGGGCGTACCGGTCGAGGGTGAGTTGACCGAGGCGCACCATTCCGGTTCGCCGCACGCCGGGGCCGCGTACCGCTTCGCAGGTCGGGAGGGTGACGCCGTGTCCATTCGCATGGCGTCGGACGAATTCGATTCGCAGGTCATCCTGCTCGATCCCGATGGAAACGAGCTTGCACGAAACGACGACTCGCAACGATCGCTGGATTCGGAAATCGTGATCCGGCTGCCGGCTTCCGGGGCTTACACGGTTGTCGCCACGAGCGCCTTCTGGCCGTCGACAGGCCGATTCACCCTCCGGGTGCAGCCGCTGCCCGAGCTCTACATCGCCGAAGGGGAGCTCGTCGAGGCCCAAAACGGGGCCGGCGGGGCGAGCTACCACGAGTACCTGTGGCGGGCGCTTCCCGGCGCCGAAGTCGAGCTTTGGCTGCAGGCGGAGTTCGACGCCTACCTCGAGGTGTTCGACGCATACGGCCGGCTCGTCGGCGCGGACGATGATTCCGGCGGCTATCTGAACGCCCGCCTCAGCCTGGGTCCCCTCGACGGGGGCGAGTACTACGTACGCGTCCGTTCGTCGTCGGGCGAAGAGGCCGGCGCGTACACCCTGTCCCTGTGGTCGCAAAGGGGGGACGGCGGGCCCGGTTCGGCTGCTCCTCCCGTTCGAGCGGGTGGTGCGGCGCCCGACATGCCGCGGCCCGACCGGGCGGCCCGTCGGGTCGAACTGGATGCTGTGTTCGCCGGCCGGGTGACGAGCATCGACGACGCGCACAGCCTCGTCGTCGAGTTGCCCGAGTCCGGGGGAACGTTCGACGTCTGGCTGTTCGCCGAAATCGACCTCGAACTGTTCGGCGACCTCGGCCGGCCGGTCGACCGGAACGAGGCGCCGTACGGATCCGAGCGGCCGGACGGGTACGAGCACATCCGCGTCGAAGCGCCCGCGGGCGTAGGGCCGCTCTACCTCCTCGTCGCGCCGTACGACGATCCCGGCGAGGGAGCGAGCTATTGGGTGCTCGTACAAGAGAGCGGGGACGATGAGCCGCGCCCGCGCCTTGCGGCGGTGCCCGGGGAGCCCGCCGAGTTTCCACTTGCGGGATCGATCCGCCCGGGGGTGCGCTACTCCGCCCGGATCGACGCCGGCCTGTTTGAGACCCAGTTTTGGGTCCTGGAGGTTCCAGAGGGCGTCAAGCAGGTCCGCGTGGGCCTGTTCAACGCCGACGGCGATCTTGATCTTTCCATCGCCCCGGGATGGTTCCCCTCACCTTGGGGCATCGAACACGAGGCGTTCTCGATCACCGTGCGGGAGAACGAACGGATCTCGATCGGCGCTCCGGGCGACGTGATCGAGGAAGTGGTCCCGGGCGTCTACACGATCGCCGTCTGGCCCGCCGAATCGGTCGAGGCGTCGTACGAGATCGAGGCGGCCTTTGACGCGCCGCTGCCGCCTTCGAGCAGCTACGCACCGCCGGGTCCCGGAGCCCTGGCTTCGATGAGCCCTCTGCAAAAAGCCCAGTTCGCCACGGTCCGGATCGAGAATTTCTACTCCGCAGGTTCCGGGACGATCTTGACCCCGGACGGCCTCATCCTCACCAATTACCATGTCATTGCCCAGTGCACGCCGATGCATACCGGAACCCACGGCTGCAGCAACAGCGCGCCGCTCGACGAGATCAACACGGCCGAGCAGATCGTATCGCTTACCGACGGGGCGAGGGGGTATGCCCGACAGGCGTTTGTGGCCCGCGTGGTCGGCGTTTTGCCCGAGTACGATCTCGCCCTGATCGAAATCGCAGGAGACCTCGACGGCAACCCGGTGACGGACCTGAACTTGCCCGCCATTCCGGTCGACGCGCGCGAGCTTGCAGCGCGTCCCGGCGACGACGTGATCGCGCTGGGCTATCCCAGCATCGCCCGGCTTGGCACAAGGGCGCCGATCTCCTTGAGCCGCGGCATCGTGTCGGGTGTCACCACGTACCGGGACCGGCGGATCTTTCTCCAGACCGATGCGCGGATTTCGTCGGGCAACTCGGGAGGCGCGCTCGTGCGGCTTCCGGACGGCGCACTGATCGGCATCCCGAGCGACCTCGCGTATTCGGAGACCGGGGCGGATGTTCAAAGCTTCGCGCGGCCCGCGTCGCTCATTCCCCGAGAATGGCTCGACCTCGTAGCCTCCCGCGGCGGCACGGTGTCCGAGGGCCATTGAAGGGACGGGACGGCGGGATAACCGCGGCGATACGCAAGCGAGGAAGATGCAGCCGTGCAGGTGTCGATCAAGCGCGTCTACGAAAGCCCGTCGCCGGACGACGGGCGGCGCGTGCTCGTCGATCGTCTTTGGCCCCGCGGGGTTTCCAAGGAGAAGGCAAGGCTCGACGCTTGGGCTCGGGATATCGCGCCCTCCCACGAGCTTAGGAGATGGTACCACGCCGATCCCGCGCGCTGGGAGGAATTCCGGGAGCGTTACCTGGCCGAGCTCAAAGGAGCGGGCGAGGCGTTGAGGTCCCTTGCACGGCTCGCGGGCGAAGGCCGCCTCACCCTCGTCACCGCCTCCCGGAACGAACCGAACCACGCCGCCGTTCTCAAGGAGTGTCTGGAGCGGTTGACGCAGGCGTAAGGCGGCGCCCGCCCGAAGGAGAGCCGGACGGCGCGCCTAATGCAGCGCCGCCGGCGCAACGGGGAGGTCGGTTGACATGGTTTCGAGCCTGGAGAAATACCGCGGCGTCCTCGACCTTGAGGCGGCACGAGGCAAGTATACGCTCGCCCGTTACTGGCCCGCCCCGGACGTCGGCTGTTTCGTCGAGCGCTATTGGATCGTACGTTGGAACCTCGGCGACGGGCCGCCGTACGTCCAAACCACCTTACCGAATCCTTGCGTCAATCTCGTCGTCGAGCCCGGCGGTTCCCGGGTGTACGGCGTGATGACGGGGGCGTACCGGCGGGTGCTTGCCGGAAACGGGGTGGCGTTCGGCGTCAAGTTTAAGCCGGCGGGCTTTTACCCGTATTTTGGAAAGCCGCTCGCACGGCTTGTCAACGGGGCGGCCCGCATGGACGAGGTATTCGGCCCGGCCGGAGCCGAGTTGGAGCGGAAACTGCCGGCGCTCGCGGATGATGCTGCGATGGTCGAGGAGGCCGAGGCGTTTCTGCGGGGCCGGTTGCCCCGGATCGACCGCAACGTCGCCCTGATCGACGGCATCGTAGAGCAGATCGCGGCTGATCCGTCCATCCGCAAGGTGCGCGACTTGGCCTTGGCGGCGGGGCGGAGCGAGCGAACACTCCAGCGGCTCTTTGCGAAATACGTGGGCGTCGGCCCCCGCTGGGTGATCGCCCGCTACAGGCTCCAGGAAGCGGCGCACCGGATCGAGGAAGGGAGCGTCGATGACTGGGCGGCTCTCGCCGCAGATCTCGGCTACGCCGACCAGCCGCACTTCATCCGGGATTTCAAGTCACTGGTGGGCAAAACTCCGGCGGAGTACGCGCGCGAGGTCGGGATGCGCAGACAGCGGTTGGCCTCGAGCCGGATGTAGGCCTGAGCAACACGTGGGCCGGGGACTCAGACCAACCCCGATCTCGATCTCATGCGGATTTTCCCTTCATCCCCCGCAGCCCGCGCACGATCCAGGGGCCGAGGCACAGGAGGGAGATCGACCGGGTCGTCTGCATGGCGGCGACGATCGGCGCATCCGCACCGAGATCGATCGAGACGGCGACCATGGCCTCCAAAGCTCCCGGGATGTTGCCCATCACGGCCGTGGCGAGATCGATCCCTGTGGCGAGGTGCAATAGGTAGGCGAGCGCCGCACTGGCGGCAAGCAGCCCGACGAGGAGCGCGACTTCGATCGCGGCCGCCATCCGAAGCGCTCCGAGGATCTCCCGGTCAAAGCGAAGTCCGACCGAGACGCCGATGATGAGCAGCGCGGCGGAGAATGCGGGCCTTGGGACTGAGAGCCCCGCAGCTACAAGTCCCGGAAAGGCTGTAGCGACCGCGACCGCCAGCACCATCGGGCCGAGCACGCGGGGAGAGGGAAATCGCAGGCGGCTTCCGAGAAACGCCCCGGCGACGCCGAGCGCCGCGAGTCTGGGCAGCGCTCCGAGCGCGGCCGCCGGAGTGCGCGAGCTAGCCGGTTCGCCTCCCAGTGCGGCGG
>NICF_comb_assmDRAFT_10003125_pt1 | contig 12118 bp, 13 predicted proteins | sample NewIslPassag4_SG_FD_11279 | JGI IMG/M metagenome (IMG submission 11279) | reverse complement strand
AACTCAGGTTGGCCGCCGAACGCTCCGATGACGGATTGCAGGAGACGCAGGGCGACCTCGCGCGGCGCATGGTTCAGGGCTGCGGGATCGATGCTCGCCCAGGCGCCGTGGTGAAGATCGACGGCTGCGCGCGCCAGCTCGTGCGTAGCAGTCTCCAAAGCCGCGCGCGCGGCAGCCACCCGACGGGCTGACAAAGCCAGCATATCCGGGCCGAGGCCCAGGGCTTCGCGTTCGCGCGTGGCCGCGCGCAAGCGAACACGCTCGTAACGCACGTCGGCATTGCTCGGATCGTCCAGCCATTCGGCTCCTGCTGCCTTGAGGGTCGCTTCCAGCCGGCTTCTGGGAACGCCCAGCAGAGGTCGGAGGATTTCAATCGTCCGCTCCTCTACTGGGTGTCCCAGCTTCAACCAAGTCCGCCGCTCGACCTCGCGCATACCCGAGAGACCGTCGACGCCGCTGCCGCGGGCCAAGCGCATGAGAACGGTTTCGGCCTGATCGTCCAGGTGATGCGCAATGAGGAGCTGGCGCGGCTCGGGCAGCGGCTCGCGGCCGAGCTCTTCGAGAATGAGGCTGTATCGTGCGGCGCGGGCGGCTTCTTGAATGCCAGTGCGCGGCTTTGGACCAGTCCAACGCAACGACTTGTGAGCAAGTCCGAGGCCCTCGGCTTGTTGCGCCACCCACTCGGCCTCAGAGGCCGACTCTGGCCGCAGTCCGTGATCGACGGTAATGACCAATACCGGAGGAACACCCGGCGATATGGTAGCAGCTCTGCCCCTCTCTTTGGCCCAGCCAGCGACGAGGTGCATCAACGCGGTGCTGTCCGCACCGCCTGAAACAGCGATAGCCACGGGCAGGCGCACGTGGCTGAGCAGACGATCACGTTCTGCGGCACCGATCGGCTGACCGGCGGCCGGCACGGCACCTAGCAGCCGACGCGCTGGCGCTCGGTGAGGGCGCGCGTCTTCACATGCGACGGAGCATTGGGGAAACGCGCCTCGAGCTCATCGAACGATGAGCACGCCGCCTCCTTTTGCCCGAGCCGATCCAGCGACATGGCCAGCTTGAGCAGGCTGTCCGGAGCCTTCGCGCTGTTCCCGTAGTTCTGGTAGCCTTTCAGGAAGGCACTCGCCGCAGCCTTGTACTGCCCACGGACGTAGAACGTCTCACCCAACCAATACTGGGCATTGCCGGCCAATGGATCGTTCGGATACCGCTGTAAGAATTCCTGGAAGGCTTGCTCGGCGGCTGAATAGTTCTGCTGCAGGAGGTAGCCGTAGGCGACCTCGTACTCCTGCTTGGGATCGCCAGGCGCCGCAAGGGCGTACTGCGAGCCGGATTCCGGCTGAACCTCCTCGCGCAGGATCTCGCCGATCGGATCAGAGGAGCTACTGTCCTCGCCCCGGCGGATGATCGTCGCCCCGAAGCCGAAATTGACCTCCGGATTGGCAGCCACCGCCGTCGAGGAACCAGCAGAAAGGGACTCGCGCTCCACCGAACGCTCGCGCTGAACCGAGCGCGTCTCAACGCCCGTGCCGCCGCTCAGCGCTCGGATCTGATCAGAAAGCTGCTCGATCTGAGCTGTCAGCGCTCGGACCTGTGTTTCGAGAGCGTCGATGCGGGCGGAGTCCGCACCAGATCCGATTGGAGCCCCAGTCATGGAAGGTGACGCCCCTCCGGCGTTCCTTGCGAGCGATTCGAGCGTACCTACCACGACCTGCATGTCGAGGATTTGCTCCTCGAGTTGCTCGACCCGCTGCCTGAGCTCCCCGCTACTGCTGGCCTGCTGCTGAGCTTGCCCAGACCCCTTGGAGCGCGCTTGCGCGACCTGGGTCGGGCTCGCCTGTGCAAGCACCTGTCCCATGCCGGGACGAGCGGATCGCGTCATGTCTTGCGCATACGCCTGCAGGCTCGGCAGACAAAGCACGCCAGCCAAGCCCAGCACAATCCGGTAAGATACTCTCATGGAACGCATTTCCGCTCTGTGGACTGCCAGCTCCTTCGGGCGTAGCAATGCGGATAGCACAAGGTCAACAGCCTCTATGCGCTTTAGGTTGGTCCAGCATCTTGGCCGACCAGGCTCGTTTATTGATGTCGGCCCTGCTCGATGCCGGCATCAAGTCCCGGCCCGGCTGTTCAGGACGGTCTGTGCCCTGCGGTTCTGGGACCAGCAGGATATGTCATTGCAGACAGCCACCGGCCGCTCCTTACCGTAGGAAATCGTACGGATCCGGTGAGCACTGACGCCCTCGGCGATCAGGAAGTTGCGTACAGCGTTTGCGCGGCGCGCGCCAAGGGCGATGTTGTACTCACGAGTGCCCCGCTCATCGGCATGACCTTCGATGGTCACCGTGTACTGCGGATACTGGTTCAACCACCGCGCCTGGCCTCTCAGCGTCTGCTGGGCTTCCGGAGTCAGCTCAGAGCTGTCCGTCGAAAAATAAACGATATCGCCGACGTTCTGGATGAAGTCGCGCTGCGAGCCGGGTGTTGCCGGGCCGTAACCGGGGCCAAGGCCTGCGCCGTCTTGGGACGTATTGGCACATCCTGCAGCCAAGACCGCGAGCAGCGCGATGGCCCCCACACGCGCCCAGCTCGCCAACCGCATCAAGGTCTCCATTTGGCTGATCCCCTCCGTTCACGTACCGGCAGCATGACGCGCCAGGAACGCCGATTGACCGGCAACAAGCCCGAATCTCTCACCTTCGCATAGGCTTATCGCCGTCATCGCGCAGAAATGTGGCTGGCTTCAGGCCCCTGAAATCACAGCAGAGCCCAAGATTGCAACCATCATTACGCATATCCCACACATTTCCCGTTGGTTACGCGTCGTGGTTGCACATCGGCAACAATTTTGCCGCAATTCAGGAACGGCTCTGAATAACGAAACGAATGTGTTGCGATCAATTGTTTCGATCGCCGCTCCCTTCGCTCAGGCGATCGCAGGCAAAGTCAAAAGACAGCTAAGCTGCCCCACATTACCGGTTTATGCGAGTGCTTGTAATTCGGAGCCAAAGAATCCGGCAACTCGCCGAGTCCAAACGGCTGCCAAATTAGCTATGAACAAAAAAGAGAAAAGGCCGGACCTGCTGCCGCGGCCTTTTCGTCTCTAGCTGCTGCAGATGCCTGCAGTCGTTTGTCCCGATTAGCGAGCGATCTCAACCGCTGGCGCAGGACCGCCGAGCTTCATCGGCTCATAGGGAACCTCTTTACGGCAAGCCCCCAGAACAACCGCGGAAACAAGAGCCGCAAGAACGATAGCGCCCTTCATGTCCATTCTCCTGATGAAGTTAAGTCCCCCACCGAATTCTAGCGAGCGACCTTCTCGGCCACAGGCAAATCCGCACCGAGCTTCATGGGCTCGTACGGAACTTCACGACGGCACGCGCCGAGCGCGACAGCCGCGATGATCGCTGAAACAACGATCACGCCCTTAACACCCTGCATTGGTCATCTCCTATGGCTTCGGCAGTCGCCGACTATTGGGGTTACCGGTGTGCACTACGCAGATCAAGGACGGAGGAATTTGAACCACTCTTTTCCCCCCGTATTGATGCGATTCTGCCACTCCGTGTGACTTGGCTGGCAACGCAAACTCCAGCCGGGCGATACAACGACAGCTTGAAAACAAGCTGAGCACTTCCTGAGAGCTCCGGAGGCAGCTCCCGGAAGCACTAAGATTACAAAATCACTGATTCGCTTACCTGAACGTAAACGCGAGTCTTATGGCGTCCTTTAACTGAGCAAAGGCGACCAGGCCGGATCGGACGCAAACGATGGCGTGGGAATCAACCTTTCGTTGTAGCCAGTGAGGTCGATTGAAAAGATTTTCGGGCCACCCCGCGGGCCTGGCATATCACGGAAGAACATCAGTACTCTTCCGTTTGGCGCCCATGTCGGTCCCTCGTTGTGGAAGCCCTCAGTGAGAATGCGCTCGCCCGAGCCGTCGGGCCGCATCACGCCGATCAGGAAGTTGCCCCCGTACTGCTTCGTGAATGCAATGTAGTCGCCGCGCGGAGACCAAACCGGGGTGGAGTACCGCCCCTCGCCATAGCTGATGCGATGGATGCCGGACCCGTCGCTCTGCATGACGTAAAGCTGCTGCGTGCCGTCGCGATCGGACTCGAAGACGATCTGGCGGCCGCTGGGATCGTAGCAAGGGGCGGTGTCGATGGCGGTCGTCCGAGTGAGCTGGCGCGCGCGACGCGTACGCAAATCCATCTCGACGATGGTCGAAGCGCCCTCGATCTGGAAGCTCATAATGATCCTCTGGCCATCGGGCGAGAACCGCGGCGCGAACGTCATGCCGGGAAAATCGCCCACGATCTCGCGTTCACCCGTGTCGAGCCGCATGAGAACGACCCGAGGCTGGTCGTTCGTGTACTGCATGTAGGTGATTTCCTGGCTCGTCGGGCTGAAGCGGGGCGTGAGAACGAGCTCCCGGCCGTTGGTCAGCATCCGGACGTTGGCGCCGTCCTGATCCATGATGGCGAGACGCTTGAGGCGGTTGTCCTTGGGCCCAGTCTCGTCGATGAATACGATACGCGTGTCGAAGTAGCCCTTCTCCAGCGTCAGCTTCTCGTAGACCTGGTCGGCGATGATGTGCCCGATCCGGCGCCAATTGGCAGCGATCGTGGAGAACTGCTGGCCTGCCAATGGCTTACCGAGCACGACGTCCCATAGCCGGAACTCTGCCCTCAGCCGCCCGTCGGGCAATCTGTGGACGCGGCCGACGACAAGGGCCTCGGCGCCGACGGCCCGCCAGTCTGCGAACCGCGGCGCGACGTTCACATCACGGATTTGCTCGATAAAGGCTCTCTGATCGAGCGGACGGAACAGCCCGGAGGACTCGAGATCCGCCATGATCACCCCGGCAATTTCTGCGCCGAGCCGCGGATCATCACTTAAGAACGGCGGAATGGCGATCGGCCGCGGGCGCAGGTTCGCTTCGTCCACCGTCACCCGCGTTTGCCCGAAAACCTTTGGCGCCATGGTCATACCGGCGCCGAGGATCCCCATTTGCAGTGCTGCTCGACGAGTCACACCGCAGTTCTGCTTGTTGTCGGTCATCTCTCAGACCCCGGTAAGTTGTCTCTACCCGCTATAGGCGCGGGAGCTGCCGTTCTCGTCAGAACATCCGCTGCGGATCAAATGTGACCACCATGTGGTCCCACCCCCCGGCATAGAGGTGCGCCGGAAGATCATAAGGCTCGCACTGCACCAAGGCCCGGATGGCGCTGTTGGCAGCATCCGCGAACAACGGTCCGTATCCGGAATTGATGACACGGGGCGGCTGTTCGAGATAGCCGTCCGGGCGCAGGCGTACCTCCACCTCAACGACGATGCGATCAATGCCGTCGAGGCCGCTATTGATGTTCCAGCAGCGGCTGACGGCGCGCTTCATCATCACGCCCAGCAAGGATCTCTGGCTCGCAGTGAGCCGGCTGTCGGTTCCTTCCGGAGCGCCAGCAACCGGCCCGCGCGCCTTCGTCTCGGTGGTCGGAGGCTCAGGTGCGCCGGCTGCAGGGGCACGATCCGGCACCTTGTTGAGCAACGCCGCGATGCGGTCGGCATCAAACCGCTTCTTCTCTTTTGCCTCCTGCTCCTTGCGCCGCTGCTCGGCCAGTCGCTTGCGCCGCTCCTCCTCCTTCTTCTTGGCCTCGGCAGCCTTCTTCTTGGCTTCCTCGGCCTTCTTTTTCTCCTCGGCTAGCCGCTTCTCTTCCTCGGCCTTTTTCTTTTCTGCCGCCTTTCGCGCCTCCTCGGCCTTACGTGCCTCCTCCGCTTTGCGAGCCTCCTCGGCCTTCAGCGCGGCCTCTTCCTCCTTCCGCTTGAGCTCCTCGGGGCTCGGCCCTTTCGGCTCGGGCGGCAGCGCGGCGATTTTCTCAGCTATCGGATCCTTGGCCGGCTCGGGCGGAGGTGTCGCCTCCGGAGGCGGCGGAGGCGGCGGTGCAGCTGCTTCGTGCTTGGATTTGACTTTATCCTCCTTGACAGCCTTCTTCTGGTTGTCGGCCTGCTGAGCCTCAAGCTGCTTGGCGCTGCGGTCGCCCTTCTTCAGCCGGACGATGTCCTCCGGCGTGACAAGCGCAACCTCCACGGGCTCTGGCTCCGGCACCCTGAAGGGCTCTGGCGACTGCAGCGACAGGAACGCCCAGGCCAGAATAGCGAGATGCATCAAGATCGAGACTGTAAGCCCGAATTGCACAGCTCGCTTACCCTCCGCTTTCCACCTCGGTGACCAGCGAAAGCTTGCGGAATCCGGCTTCCTTGATACGGGCCATGACGCGGGCAACGACGCCGTACTCTACAGACCGATCCCCACGGACGAAGATCGGCTCATCCATCCCGCCGCGCGCCTCTGCAATGGCCACGAGCTTGGGCCCCAGCTCGTCGAGATCGATCGGTGTCTCGTCCTCCTGACCCAAGTAAAGCTTGCCGTCGCTCGTTACCGAGACGACCATCGGCTCCGTCTCCTGAGCCTCAAGCTGCTTGCCCTTGGCCTGCGGCAGCTCAAGCGGCACACCCGAGGTCAAGAGCGGCGCTGCCACCATGAAGATGATCAGCAGCACGAGCATAACGTCCACGAACGGAGTGACGTTAATCTCGCTCATAGGCACATGGGAGCGGACCCGCCGTCTGCGTCCGCCGCCGTTGCCGCCGGTGTTGATGCTGACGCCCATGCTGTTCCGCTCAGCTCCGCACGTCGATCTGTCGCGAAACGATGGCCGAGAACTCGTCCGCGAAGGCCTCGAGCCGCTGGCCGAGACGCGTCGAATCAGCAGAGAACTTATTGTAGAAGACTACGGCCGGAATTGCTGCCAGGAGGCCGAGAGCCGTCGCAAAAAGCGCCTCCGCGATGCCAGGTGCCACGACGGCAAGGCTCGTGTTCTTGGACGCGGCAATGGCCTGGAAGCTCGTCATGATCCCCCAAACGGTGCCGAACAGCCCAACGAACGGCGCCGTCGAGCCGACCGTCGCAAGAAACAGGAGGCGCCGGTCCAGCCGCTCCATCTCCCGCGTGATGGTGACGTCCATCACCTTCTCGACACGGAGCTGAATTCCTCCCAGCGCCCGATGCTGCCTTCAACGGAGCGCTTCCACTCGCGCATGGCCGCGACGAAAAGGGCCGCCATGGCAATGGTGCGTCCTCGGGACAGGCCCGCGTAAAGCTCCTCGAGCGACTGACCCGACCAGAACAGCTGCTCGAATCTGTCGGCCTCGATCCGTGCCCGGCGAAACGCGATGAGCTTCTCGATGATGATGGCCCAGGACCAGATCGAGGCGAGAACGAGCCCCACCATGACGATCTTGACCACGATATGGGCCTGGAGGAACAGCTCCAAAAACGAGACACCGCCACCACTCGGCGCCAACGAGCTCTCCACCATTTTACCTATGCCTCACATCTCTTAATGAGCCGTTCCAGGGAGCCAACAGCAAACGGGCCGGCACAGAAGCGCGCCCGCCCGGTTCGCGACGGCCAAAAGTTCAGTTTATGCCGCCCCTGGCCCAAAGTCCGCATGTGCGCCGCCAATTTGTCCAAACTACGACCCAAGCCGGCAACTGCGCAGCGAACATCAGCCACCCACGAACGGCCCAGCCGCCGCCCGTCGCATCCTCCCTGGCTCAATTATGCACCCAAGATCGACCGGATTTAATCGGTCTCTCTCATCCGCTCACATACAGATTGCCATCCCCTCTGGAGATCTCCAGAGGACGGACGGGCGCGGCAGATTGAACAAAGTTGCAGGTCGGATCAAGAGGTTGTTCGGGCCCGAAAGACTTGGCTCGGATCACGCTGATCGGAGGGCAGACCGGATCGCCTCCGAGATACGCATAGGCTTGCCCGAGGTGCTGACCAGAACGACCATGACCTCCGCCTCGAACAGCCGCGTGTCATCCCGGCAGATCACCTGATCCAAAGTGAGGCTCGCCGCGCCGATCTCGCGCACGCGAGTGTGCACTTCCAGAACGTCGTCGATGTAGGCCGGTTTGAGATACTCGAGCTTCATCCGTCGGACCACAAAAGCTGCAGGCTCCCGCCCTGTTGTGCCCCCGATGAGAGCCCGATGGTCGTTGCCGACCAGCCGCAGGAAGTCCGAGCGGCCCCTCTCACACCAGCGGAGGTAGCTCGCGTGGTAGACGACCCCAGAAAAGTCGGTGTCCTCGAAGTAGACCCGGATGGGCAGCACATGCCGGCGGCCGCCTTCATCCTCGATGATACGGCCGGCGAGATCGGGCCAGTCTCGGGCCGCTCCGCCCATCTTCACTCTCTCAATTTGATTCCGGTATCCGCTGCTTCGCGCGCCCGCCTGTAACACGGGACCACTTGACGTGCGAGTCGGGCACGAGAACGCAGATCCTCGCCTTGCGTTATGCAGCGCTGCGGCGCAGCTCGTCGGATGCGGGTGACTGAAGCCTACTGCGCTGGGCCAGATCGCATGAGGCCCTCATCTGCCACGGGCTGCAGAACTACCTCGGGTGGGTCCGCAATGAGGCTGGTTGCCTCCTGCATTTCGGGCGGAAATACAGACTTGGCAGCTTCGATCGCGGCTGCGCCATCGGCCTTGGCAAAGGCCTTTCGCGCCAGCTGCGCGAACGCGTGAAGGCCGTCGGGCAGCTGCTGACCAGCATCATCGTCGCGTTCAGTCATGGGCACCTTGTCGGCGGGCTGGTGCGCAGCTGGTCGCCCCTCATCGAGTGCCGCCCGCGCCCATTCCTTCGTCGGTGCCGGGATGACGAGAACAGCGCCTGTGAGCACCAAGCCGAGTAATGACGCAGATTCAATGCAGACCCGACCGAGGAGCGACACCCTTCTTGAAGAGGGAGACCTCGATTGTTCCTTGGATGGATGAGGGGCGGCCAATTGCGAAGGGCCAGGCTCGGTTGCTGTCACACGCTCGTACTTGAGGCCACCTGAGTTGCCGAAACCGCTTCCAGCATCCGGTTCCTGTCCGGGTCTGTCGAACAATGGCTCCAGGTCGCCGTCGCTCTCGTCGATAGCACGCAGGATGCTGCGCAAGGAGCTGTACGCCCCGACTGGGGCATCCCGATCCGTCATCTATCCCCCACCCGATTGCTGTCCGCAATCCGGCCACTGTCGCGCACCAATGAGAGGTGCGCTCCCGGACTGCAGACCTGCACGGCGCCGTTGCTTTCACCCTTATCCCGNGAGATTCAATCCGATGACCTCATGAATGTCATCGATCATATGAGCATCGCGCGCCTACCGATTGGAATTGATCGCTTTTTGTGACGAAAGCGCGGCGCACCAACCATTTCGCGAATGGCGGCAGGGGCCAACGCTGCATGGGAGCCCCGCTTAGCCCGGTCATCGCGGCTCGCGAGATCCACGACCGGAAAAAAATGCACAAGTCGGAACTTCTGCCTTGAAATTGCCGCGAGCACGAGCCAGAAGAAGCAGCCAACCTAAAACGAGTGTTCGTTCTGTTTGTTCTTCCTAGTGCAGCTGCCGCTGGCCCATCGAGATGCCGAAGCTGAAGCCCTCCACTCAAGCCGCCCGTCGCGAGCACATCCTCGACGCCGCCGAGCGCTGCTTCGCCCGGTCCGGGTTCCATCGCACAACGATGCAGGACATCTGCCGCGAGGCGCAGGTGAGCCCCGGTGCCCTCTACCTCTACTTCTCCTCTAAGGAGGAGCTTATCGCGGGCATCGCGGAGCGGGACCGCACTCATCTTGCTCAGCAGCTGGCGGAGCTTGGCAAGGCTGGCGACCTGATCGCCGCGCTACGGCGGATCGCGGAGCACTATTCCATCGAGGAGCCGAGACATAAGCGCGTGTTGTGCATGGAGATTGCGGCTGAATCGACGCGCAATCCGGTGGTCGGCGAAATCTTCCGTTCCGTCGACCGCTACGTGACCGACAGCTTCGCGCAGCTCTTCGCCGAAGCGCAGAAGGCGGGCCGGATCAATCCGGTCTTCCCCCCACAACTCCTGGCCCAGATCATCGTGCTGATCGGCGATGGCCTCTTCTGGCGCCGCGCGGTCGATCCTGATTACGACGCCGAGACCATGCTGCCAGCACTCGTTCAGCTGGTCTCCACCCTGATCAACCCTGTCTCGGACGGAAGCCCGCAGAAGCAAGTCGCGAGCGACTCCGCAGCATCGCGCTGACGCAACGTCAAAACACACTGGCACGAGATGATCATGAAGCGTGCAATATTCACCCTCGCCATCGGTGCGGTGGCAGTCACAGGCGGTCTGATGGCCTACGGCCACTTGCCGGTGCCAAACCTGCCGAAACAATCGGGGCTGCAAAACGCCAAAACGGATGAGCAACCGCCGATCGCCGCCGCGCCTCCTGCAGCCAGCGTAGTCAAGGTTGCACCTGCCGAGCTCGTCGAGACGGTCCTCGTCACAGGCACGCTCGTGCCGCGCGAGGAAATTCTGGTTGCGCCCGAGATCGAAGGCCTTCGTGTTCTCGAAGTGCACGTGGAGGAAGGCGACTGGGTGGAAGAGGGCCAGGTGCTTGCGACTCTCGTGCACGCGACGATCGATGCGCAGCTTGCTCAGAACACCGCACTTCTCGCGAAGGCCGATGCCGCCATTGCCCAAGCCAGGAGCACGATTGCGCAGGCGGAGGCGTCGCTGAAAGAAGCGAAGAACGCGCTCGAGCGCGCCAAGCAGCTCCGCCAATCGGGCCATGTTTCCGAAAGCGTTTTCGACCAGCGCGAAGCCGCTGCCCGCACCGCCGAAGCCGCGCTGATTGCCGCGCGAGACGGGTTGAAGGTCGCCGAGGCCGAGAAGGCAAGCCTCGAGGCGCAGAGGAAGGAGCTGGAGTGGCGCCGCTCCAAAACAGAGGTGAAATCCCCTGCCGAAGGTCTCGTCAGCCGCCGGAATGTTCGCGTGGGTGCTCTGGCAACGGTCACGGCCGAGGCCATGTTCCGGATCATCGCACGCGGCGAGGTCGAACTCGATGCCGAGGTCCCAGAGGCGCAGCTGGCGGCCTTGAAGCCGGGCCAGCCGGCCGTGGTCACCGTGGCCGGCCTTGGGGAGGTCACCGGCAAGGTGCGGCTCATCTCGCCTGAGATCGACAAGAACACCCGGCTCGGGCGCGTGCGCATCAGCCTGACCAGCAATGAGCCGCTGCGGATCGGCGGCTTTGCCCGCGGCACGGTCGTGACGGCCAACGGGCGCGGTCTCGCGATCCCCGCAAGCGCCATTCTTTATGGGCCGGATGGCGCCAAGGTTCAGGTCGTAACCGATGGCCGCGTGAGCACGCGTCGTGTGAAGACGGGGCTCAGGGCAGGCGGACGAGTCGAAATCGTCGAGGGTCTCAAAGAGGGCGAGATCGTCATCGCCCGCTCCGGCACCTTCCTGCGCGACGGGGACGAAGTGCGCCCCGTCTTCGAGCCAACGACCACCGTGAGCGAGGTGCGCTGACCATGGCCAGACTCAACATCTCGGCCTGGGCGATCCGCCGCCCTGTGCCCCCGCTCGTCTTGTTCATGGTGCTCATCGCGCTGGGAGTGTTCAGCTTCCAGCAGCTTCCGGTGATGCGCTTTCCGAACATCGACATCCCGGTGGTGCAGGTCACCATCACGCAGGCAGGCGCAGCACCCTCGGAGCTGGAAACCCAGGTCACCAAGCGCGTTGAGGATGCCATCGCGGGCGTTCCCGGCGTCAAGCACATCACCTCGACCATCGTCGAGGGCAGCTCGACCACACTGGTGGAGTTCCATCTCGAATCTCCGGTCGATCGCGCGGTCAACGATGTGAAGGACGCGATCGCGCGCATTCGCAGCGAGCTGCCGCGAACGATCGACGAGCCGATAACGCAGCGCCTCGACATCGAAGGCTTGCCGATCGTCACCTACTCGGCGCGCGCGCCGTCGATGACACCCGAGGAGCTGTCCTGGTTCGTCGATGACACGGTTGCGCGGGCGCTGCAGAGCGTGAACGGCGTCTCCAAGGTCGAGCGCGTCGGCGGCGTCGAGCGCGAAATCCGCGTCGCTCTCGATCCGGACCGGCTGCTGGCTCTCGGCATCACTGCGGGCGACGTCAATCGCCAGCTTCGAGCGACGCAAGTCGATGTGGCGGGCGGCCGTGGTGAGATCGGCGGTCGCGAGCAAGCCATCCGAACGCTTGCGGGCAAGCAAACAATT
>NICF_comb_assmDRAFT_10003120_pt1 | contig 12126 bp, 11 predicted proteins | sample NewIslPassag4_SG_FD_11279 | JGI IMG/M metagenome (IMG submission 11279) | reverse complement strand
CCGCCAGCCGCGGGATCGGCCGGGCCGGCCGGCGGGGGCGCCGCCCCGCCCGGGTCCGCGGGGATGAAGAGCCGCTCGCCACCACGGAGCACCTGCAGGCCAGTTGGCGTGCGCACTTCAACCGTGCCCTCGGCGGCCGTGAGCCACGTGCCCCCCTCCGCATCGTCGACGTGTACGGTGCCGCCTTCGGGCAGGAGCGCGTTGAAGCTGCCGCCCACCACCACGGTGTTCGGACGCCGGGCCGCGACGGCCAGCCGGCCGCCCGTGAGTTCGACACGCAGGCCGGATGTCTCTTCGAAGTACCGGAGACTGGTCCCGGCCTCGAGCCCGAGCGTCACGTCGTCGCCGACGCCGATCCAGCTCGCCGTGATGGCGCGCACGTCGTCGCCGGGCGCCACGCGAGTGCTGATGCGGCCGTTCACGAGGACGTCGTTGCTGGCGCGCGCGTGCGTGGAGAAGTCGCCACCGGGAGAGGCAAGGAGGAAGTGGTTCGCCGCAAGAATCGCCGCCGCGACGCCGATGCCTGCGGGAATGGCCACCCATCGCTCCCGTAGCGCCGGGAATCGCCGAGGCGCCGGGTCCTGTTCGCCGAGCTGCGCCATGATGCGAACCCGAAGAGCCTCCTTCCGGTCGGGCGCCAGTGCAGGAGGAGCCGCCGCGCCAAGCACACGCTCCACGTGCAGGAACTCGTATCGCCCGTCTCGTCTACGGCGCAGCATCGGCCATCACCTTTCGCATCCGCCGCAGGGCGCGAAGCAACATCTGCCGGACCGCGCCTTCGCGCTTGCCGAGCAGCGCGGCGATCTCCTCGTGCGATTTCTCGTTGAAGTAGCGGAGGACCACCACCTGCCGCTGGTCCTCGGTCAGCGAGGCAAGCGCCACCGCAACCAGCCGGTGCACCTCCGCAGGGTCGGGGTGAACCTCCGGGACTTCGTCGGCGAGGTCGAGTTCGATGATCGGGAGCGTGCGTTCGTTCGCGCGCCAGTGGTCGCGCAGTTCGTTCCGGGCGATGGCGAAGATCCACTGGCGAAAGTGGTTCGAACCCACGCGGTAGCGCCGCGCCGAACGCCAGGCCTTGAGGAACGTGTTCGCGAGCAGGTCCTCGGCGGTGGTGTCGTCCTGGCACTGCCCGCGGAGGTACCCGTAGAGGTCGTCGGCGAGGAGGTTGTAGATCTGCTCGAACGCGGCACGGTCCCCGGTGGCCGCGCGCGCCGCGAGGTGGTCGAGCACCCCTGCTTCGCTCTCGGCATCGCTTGCGACCGTGGGGAGTTGCCAGGGTCGGTGCACGCGCGCGTCCTTCCGTCCACCTGGCGGCTGTTCGCTGCCCGGCGAGTGAAAGAAGCAGCCCAGCACTGGCGCGCCCGCCCGGGCCGAAAGGCAACGAATCCTGATCGTTTTTCGCGTTTTCGAACGCCGCTACGACGCGTTCACATCGCAGCGGTATGCTTGAACCAATGGCCGAACAATACGTTGCCTCCGACAAGCGCACCGGGCTGGAGGTCGCCGTTACCGGCGAATTCCCGCCACATCACGAAGACCGCATCCGCATCGCCCGGACGTCGACACTCTTCACCCGGCTTATGTCGACCATCCTGTCGACGCCGAACGAAACCGAGCGCCGCGAGCGGTTCATGGCGGTCGAAACCCAGCTCGAGCTGGCCGACGCGCTCATCCGCGGTGACATGGCGGAGGTCCAGCGGCTCATCCAGCAGACGATGGAGCGGATGGGCATCACGAAGGAGCAGCTGGACGAACTGGCCCGGCGCATCATCGAGCAGTTCGGCGAAGGGAACGAGGGCCTCGGCGGGCTGAACTAGGCAGCGCCCACGGTTTGCCGGTAGGCGGCGAGCGCATCGCGGCCCATTGCCGCGAGGTCTGGCCGCGCCCCGCTGCGCGATACGCCGGCGGCGACCTGGTTCCACAGGGTGATCACGTGCTGGAGCTGCTCACGCTGGTAGAGCGCGTACGCGGCGGCCGCCCGCCAGAGCGCATCGCCCAGCGGCCCGGGCGACGCATCGCCATCGCGAGCCGCCTCCCATGCCACGCGCGTGGCGAGGTGGTCCCACGGCCACGCAAGCACGGTCCGCTCGCGGTCGGCGAGTGCGGCGCGGAAGGCGTCGGCCGTTCGCCGGGCCAGCAGCCCGGCCTCGCGCACCGCCCCGGGGAACTTCGCGCTCTCCTCGCGAGCGGCTTCGGGTTCGGCGAACGCCGCCCCGAGCAGGAGCGACGCGGCCTTGCTGCACACCTGTTCGAGCTGCGCGAAGGTCATGCCCTCGAGCGGCTCATCCTTCGCGAACGAACGCAGCGTCCACTCGCCGAACGACGGCACGGGCGGTGGAGTAGCGCGGTTGCGGCGAAAGAAGCGCATATCTGAATTGTCGGCGGGATGCGTCGCCCCGGCCAGCTACCGCATGCCGGCCCGGGCCATCAGCTCGCGGGCCAGTTCGCGGCCAAGCGCGCCGGCCGCGTCGGCCGGGCCGGTGATCTTCGAACGCACGATGTTCCCGTCCGGCGCGAGCAGCCCATGGAGCTTCAGCGTGGTGCCGAAGTGCTCGGCGAACGCGGCCGCCGGAAAGCTGCACCCCGCATCGATCTCCGCGAGGAACGCGCGCTCGGCCGTCACCGACTGCCGGATCTCCGGGTCGTCGATGGCGGCGAGCAGGCGGCGTGTCTCTTCATCGGCGCCGCGGCATTCGACCGCGATGACCCCCTGCGCAGGCGCGGGCACGATGTCGTACAGGCCGAACACCTGCGTTACCCGCCCTTCGAGCCCGAGCCGCTTAAGCCCGGCCAGTGCCAGCACGATGGCGTCGTATTCGCCATCGTCGAGCTTCCGCAGGCGGGTATCGACATTGCCACGAATCGGGCGAATGTCGAGGTCGGGCCGGATGCCGCGGAGCTGCGCTTCGCGCCGCGGCGAACTGGTCCCAACGACCGCGCCCTTCGGCAGTGCCAGCAGCTCCTTGCCCGACCGGCTGACCAGGGCGTCGCGGGGGTCTTCGCGCACCGGCACCGCGGCGATGACCAGCCCTTCGGGGCGCTTCGTCGGCAGGTCTTTGAACGAGTGCACGGCGACATCGACGTCGCCGGCCTGCAGGGCCTGCTGAATGGCGGTGGTGAACCAGCCCACACCCTCGGACAGCGGGCTCGACTGGTCGCGGTCGCCCGCGGTCGTGATTTCGACGAGTTCGATTTCGAGTCCCGGGTGCGCCTCCCGGAGCCGGCCGGCGACGAAGTTCGCCTGGGCGAGAGCAAGTTTGCTTGCGCGGGTGCCGATGCGAAGGGCCATGGGCCCCATTGTGGCGGTGCGAAGCGGGACTGGCGAACCGTGGACCGAACCGGACCGTGCTAACTAACGAACGTTCGAACGCTCGGTTGGGCGCCTGCCGGGTATACTTTCGCCCACCATGAGCACCACCGATGTCCCTGCCGGCATTCACTACGAAAACGTCTCCCGCTTCTTCGCGGAAAACATCGAAGGCGGCGACGCACCCCTGACGTTCACGCTCATCGGCGATGGCCGTTCGAACCTGACCTACATGGTCACGGCTGGCGATCGCCGCTGGGTGATGCGGCGTCCCCCGCTCGGCCACGTCCTGCCTACCGCGCACGACATGGTGCGGGAGTACCGGGTCCTCTCGGCGCTTTCGAACACCGATGTGCCCGTGCCGCGGCCGCTCGCCCTCTGCGAAGACACCTCCGTCAACGAGTACCCGTTCTATGTGATGGAGTACCGCGACGGCGTCATCATCTCGAGCGACCTGCCCGAGGGCTACGCGACGACGCCGGAAGAGCGGCGCGCCATCTCAATTGCGCTCATCGACACCCTGGTGAAGCTGCACGCGGTCGACTACGAAGCGGTCGGCCTCGGCGACTTCGGACGCCCCGCGGGCTACCTGGAGCGGCAGGTGCGGCGCTGGTCGGAGCAGTGGGAGCGATCGAAAACCGGCGAACTCCCCGAGATCGACGAACTCATCCGGCGGCTGCGGGCTTCGCTGCCCGAAAGCCCCGCGCCGACCATCGTTCACGGCGACTACCGCCTCGGGAACATGGCGCTCGACCCGAAGGACCCGGGCAAGGTCGTCGCGATCTTCGACTGGGAGATGTCGACGCTCGGCGACCCGCTGAGCGACCTCGGCTACACGCTCGTGTACTGGGGCAACCCGGACGACCCCGAAGAGCGGCTGAACCTCCGCCCCGGCGCGCGGGTCACCACGCAGGAAGGGTTCCTCACCCGCGAACAGCTCGTCGAGGAATACGCGAAGCGGAGCGGCCGCGACGTCGAGAACATCACGTGGTACGAGGTGTTCGCGCTCTACAAGCTCGCCGTCATCACCGAAGGCATCTACGCGCGGCACCTCCAGGGCAAGACCTACGGCAAGGGCTTTGAGGGCCTGCAGCGCACCGCGCCCCGCTACGTCGAACTCGCCTTCGAGATCGCGAGCAAGTCGTCGAACCCGGCGCTGAGGGGGGAATAGGGCTGTCGGCCATCAGCCATCGGCCTTCGGCTGCCGGGTGTTAGCCATTAGCTGTTAGCTATTAGCTTGCACTCCCGGGGAGCGCCATCTGGCGCTCCCTTTTCTCATGTGCCGGGCACACAACTCTGCCGCACCAACACTCTCCCCTTCTCCCGCCCGGGCGGGAGAAGGGGAGAGCGGATGAGGGGCTACCAACAGCCAACAGCTAATAGCCCACAGCCGCGAATGCCCAGTCGAGCAGCGCGGCGGCGTCCTCGTCGCGCTGCGGGGCGTTGAGGAGGACGGCGAGGAGGCGGCGGCCATCGCGTGTGGCCGAGGCGACGAGCGTTCGGCCGGCACGGTAGGTGAAGCCGGTCTTCACGCCGTCGGCGCCCGGGTACTGGAGGAAGGTGTTCACGCTCTCCAGCGGGATTTCCCGCGAGCCATAGGCCATCCATCGGTCGGCGCGGGCGAGTTCGGCGAACACCGGGTTGGCCATCGCGTAGCGCGCCAGCAGCGCGAGGTCGTGCGCCGTCGAGTAGTGGTTGCGCGACGCCAGCCCATGCGGGTCGACGAAGTGCGTGTTCTCCAGTCCCAAACGGCGAACGAGGCCGTTCATCCGCTCGACGAACGCGGCGTCGGAGCCATCGACCGCCCGCGCCAGCGCCAGTGCGGCGTCGTTCCCCGAATGGAGCATCAGGCCGTAGAGCAGGTCGCGGACCGTGAACCGGTCGCCCGCGTGGAGCCCCATGACCGAGCTCCCGCGCATGAGCCGCGAATCGACATCCACGGTAACGACCGTATCGAGCGGGATGCCGCTTTCGAGCACCGCCATCGCCGTCGCGATCTTGGTCAGGCTGGCAATCGGCAGACGAACGTCACCCTGTTTCTCGTAGAGCACCGCGCCCGACGCCTCATCGAGCACCACCGCGGCCGCGGCCGACACCGACGGAACCGGCAGGTCACGCAGCGCCGGCGGGGGCGCCCACGCGGCCGGCTGCAGCGACGGCCCGGCCGGGCGCTCCTCGGGCAGTTCCGGTGCGGCGGCAAAGGCCGAAAACGCCTCCTGCTGCGGCTCGGCCATCGCGAGCGGGGCAGCGGTCCCGGAGTCGCGGGGTTCGGTGGCGGCACACGCGGCAAGGAGCAACGCGACTCCGCCAAGGATGGATGTTGAACTGTACGCGGGTAGCCTCACGCCGGCGAAACTAGCGGCGGTTGGTCAAGCGCAAGTCAGGTTTTTCTGATCCTTGGTTTAGATGGCTATCGGCCGACGGCTGCCGGCTCTCAGGTTCCGGGTCTCCGAACGGCGCATCACACCGTGGCGCCCTGCCAAGCACTAAGAACTTCCCCGTCCCAGTTCGAAGCCGGTGATTTCGCGGAACTCGACGAACCCGAGCGAACGCGCGAGGCGCGCTGACGGTTCGTTCGTCGCAGCGCAGCTCCATGCGGGGATGAGTCCGCGTTCGCGGCACGAAGCGATGAACGCGAGCGCCGCCACTGTTGCGAGCCCCTGCCGCCTGTACGCGGGATCGGTGCAGATTTCGATCTCGGCCTCCACTTCGCCTTCGGGCCCACCGATGGCACACGCGGCGCAGAAGGCCACCGGCCAGTCGTCGTGCATCACGGCCCAGCCGAAGCTCTTCGCTGCCATCTGGTCCGCGCCACCCCATGCCACATCCACCACCCACGGGTCGAGCCGCGGCTCCATGAACCGCGAAACGATCTCCGCATCAAGCGGTGCGAGCCGGAGCCTGCGGGGGAGCGCGGGTTCGGTCGCTGTCGCGGCTTCGGGCACGAAGTGGAACTCCTTCCGCCGGGAAACGCGCCGGAACATGGGCCGGAGCACCGGTTCCCAGGCCGGGTCGGTGCACCAGAGCGCCGTCCTGTGGTATTTCGGCAGCCGTTCGAGCGCCCGCGGCACCGCGGCGGCGACCAGGTCGGCGTTCGGTTCGCCCAGCACGAACCAGAACTCGCAGAAGTTGCAAACCAGCGCCGACCGCGGCTGCTCCGGGTCGTCGACCCAGGCCTGCCCGGGCTGGCGGCCCTGCAGCACCGACCATACGAACGCCATGTGCCCGGCGTCGCGGTGCGATGGCACGAGCGGCGCCACGCGGGCGTATGCAGCCGGTTCGAGCAGATGCATTCGCGGAGTGTAGGCGCGGGGCTGGCCGTTCGCTACATGGTGAGCTGCACGGGCTCCGTGACGTAGATCCAGTAGATCCCGAACTGGAACAACCCGTTGAAGTCCTGCAGGAAGCGGCTCTGGCCGGGGATATAGCTCAACCAGGTCTCGGTCGCGTTGTCGTACTGGAGCACATGCGTGTACTTCCCGGCGATGCCCGCCAGCGCCTGCGAGACTTCGCCTGCGGGGCCGGTCCACACGAAGTTGTTCCACCCGGGCTGGAGTTCGACGGTCCGGCCGGGCTGTGGGCCCGGGTTCGGCGACGCGACCGTCCCGGCGGCGGCATCGGTCCAGAACGCCTCGTACTGGCTCAGCGTCTCGACCTGGTTCACGTAGGCCGGCGCCGATCGGTAGAAGCGTTCGTATGCCCCGGCGGTGTCGAAGAAGGGGGCTGCAGGATTCCACCGCACGACGGCATCCCATGGCTCGGGGAGCACGCCATCGAGCGCGCCCGGCAGGGAGCCAGGTTCGCCGAGATAGGCGATGTTGCTCCACCTGCCGTTCACCGTCTGTTGAACTGTCGCGCCGGGCGCGGGGCTCACGCTCGTGATGTCGCGGTTCGTGTACGACAACGACACGTTGCGGCCGCCCCAGGTGAACGTGGGTTGCGCCGGCAGGCCCGCGATGGTGAACGAGACGGTGCGGCCAGGTTCGCCGCAACCGGGCACCTGCGCGTTCGAGGGCACCTGCACGATATACCGCGTTGCCGGCCCGACGGTGAACGTCGTGGTCGACGCGCAATTCGTGCCCTCGACCTTCGCGACAATCGGCGTCCCGGCGCCCACATCCTTCCAGTCGTGTAATGCGTTCCCCGAGAACGTTGCGGGTACGCGGGCCAGCGCGCGGCCAAAGTGCACGATGCCGGCGCCCGCCCAGTTCTGGCCGTGGGGGGCAGGCGGTGCGGGCGTCGCAGTCTCCTTCGCGATCTGGATGTACTGCTCCATCGGGAGCGACGGGTTCCGCGCCTTGAGCAGCGCGAACAACCCCGTCACGAGCGGCGTGGCGAAGCTGGTCCCCTGGCCGGCGGCCGCGTAAGGGTTCGCGAACCCGAGGTCCGTGCGGGTCGTACCAATGAGGTCGTTCCCCGGGGCGGCGAGGTCCACCGCCGGGCCGACGCCGCTGTAGTTCGCCCAGGTGTTCGAGCTCGTGGCGGCCCCCACCGCTACCACGTTCGGATATTCGGTGTAGGCCGCGGGATAGCCAACGCCCGCCATGCCGTAGTTCCCCGCGGCAGCAACGATAATGACGCCGCGGTCGCGGGCTTCTTCGATCGCCGCGCGCAGGAGCGGCGAATCGCCGGAAGGGTTCGCCGGGTCGGTCGAAAGGCTCAGGTTGATGATGTCGGCGCCGTTGCGAACCGCGTACCGGATGCCGGCCGCCACATCGGACAGGTTCCCGCCGGGGCCATCGCCGAACGGCCCGCAGTCGAGCACCTTCACCGTCATAATCTTCACGTTCCAGGTGGCGCCGGCGATGCCCTGGATGTTGTTGCCATGGGCGCCCAGGATGCCCCCGACCAGCGTGCCGTGGGAGTTCGGCGCCCCGGCCCGGCCGTGGTCGTCGATGATGCCCACGCCGGTGGGAATCGAGCTGGTATATCCGCACCCCGCCTGGTTGCGCGCCGTCAGCCCGACGAAACGGCAGCCGTAGCGGTCATCGATGCAGCCGTTGCCGTCGTCATCTATCCCGTTGGGCTCTACTTCGAGACGGTTCTCCCAGAGACGGCTCGAAAGATCGGGGTGGCGGATGTCGATGCCGGTATCGAGCACCGCCACGACGATGTCGCGGCTTTCGCTCATGATGTCCCAGCCTTCGGGGGCACCGACCTGTGAGAAGTACGCGGCCTGGTACTCGAGATAGAACGCGTCGTACGGGATCGCCTGGGCCTGGACTCGCACGTCCTCCATGGCCATCACGACGCTGGGGTCGGCCTGGAGCTCCGCCACGTACTCTTCGGCGGTCATCCCACCGGGGACCGGCAGGCGAACGTAGCCATCCTCGGCGAGCAAAGGCGGCGTGAAGGCGCTGCCCGCAGCCTGGATACGGGCCTCGGACGCGTACTGGACGATGACGAACTGCGCGGGTTCGGCGGGCGGCGGCTCGCCAGTGGAGGCCGCTGCTGTCGCGAGGGGCCCGGGCTCTTCCTCGGCGTAGGCCGGCGCCCCGGTTACCCCTACGAGCGCCACGATCAGGAGCAGAAGAACCCCCGGGAAAGCACGCGGTCCGCCCTGCCCGCGCCGGGACCTCATCGCGTAGTACTACCGCTTACCGGCAAAGTGGGCGCCGCCGCGGGCGTCGGGGTGGACTGGTCGCGCTGCCCCAGCGCGCGTTCGTCGACGACAATCGCGATGTCGCGCGCCTGTTCGATGGTCATGAAGGGGGTTGCGCCCATCGTCTGCACGATGGTCAGTAGATTACCTCGTCTGAAGACAAAACGGTGATAGATAGCCGGCGTCTCACTTTGAAGGACGGTGCCCTTCTGTAGCGCCCAGGCCGCCGACTGGTTGCCGAGCGGCGCCGCATCGACCCGCTCCGAGCCGGTCACGCCGTCGTACACGGTCTTGAGGTGGTTGAAGGCCGCCTCGGCGCCTTCGGGATATTCGAACAGGTAGTTGTCGACCGTCAGCCAGTAGCCGCCCTGCAGGACTTCGGCGCCCTTTCCAATGGGCTCGAGGCTGGTCCGGCGGCCGCTGAGATACCGCCACTCCTCGGCGCGCTGTTCGCCCGTCGCGACTTCGGTGAACAGCCCGCTCTGCGCCGCGAACTGGAAGGCGTTCAGGTCATAGGTCTCGGGCGTGATCACCTGGTAGCCGGGCGGCGCCTCTTCGAGCGAGGGGGCGTAGCGGCTTGCCGGCCCTTCGAGCTTCGGGTCCGGTCCACCGGCAAGCCCGCGCGCAGGCGCCGAGTCATCGCCACCGCGGAACACGAGCCAGCCGCCGAACCCCGCTGCCGCGATTATGAGGACCGCGAGCACACCGGTGAGTCCCCACGGCGAACGCCACGCAGCGCGCGCCACGTTCTGCTGGCGCTTCTTGCGGGGGCGGAATTCCGGCGCAGGGCGTGGCTTCTGCCCGGTCATTGGCTCTGCTGCGACTGGTTGCTGGTGGGGGTGGGCGTGATGGCTGCCCGCTGCCCCAGGGCCTTCTCGTCGATCATCTTCGCGTAGGGATACGCCGCCTCCGGGCGGAGGAACGGTTCGGCGCCGAGCACCACCACGTTCGCCAGCAGGTTCCCGCGCCGGAACAACACCAGCGAGAACTCCTGCTGCACGTTCGTGTTGCCGATGGTGCCGCTGATGTAGTTCCAGGCGGTCGCTTCGTTACCGACCGGGTTGATGTCGACCTGCGAAATCATCCCGGGGTTGCCGGCCCGCTTGCCGGCGTTATCGATGTGGTTTCGAAAGTACGCGTACGCCTCATGGGCGCCGTCGGCGGTTTCGAAGAGGTGCACTTCGAGCAGGATGCGGATGCCGCCGTTGAGGATGCCCGCAGTGCGGCCTTCGGGATCCACCGCGGTCGAGTAGCCGCCGAGGTAGCCCCACGACTCCATCTTCGCCTTGCCCTGCTCGGGCGACTCGAACGCCTCGTTGTTCTTCGTGTAGGTCTCGGCGTCGAGAACGAAGGTGTTCGGGATGTCGGTGATGTAGCCCCGGCCGAAGTCATCGGGGTTCAGCAGGGAGTAGCGGCTCGCCGGCCCTTCGAGCGCCGGCGACTCGGAAGTGTTGCCGCCGTTACTGGCGGGAGAAGTCGCCGCTGGAGTACCGGGCGATTGCGTCGCGGTGCCGGGCGTTGCGCTGGCGGTCGCATTGTCGCCGTCGCCGCCACATGCGGCGCCGAACAGCGCGAGGGAACAGCAGGCAGCAACGGCCAGCAGCGAACGCCAGCGAAGCATAGGAACTCCCGGGAGGACGTGCCCGCAGTGTACGGACGCGCCACCTTTGGAGGAAGGAAGCGAGGTAAACGCGCGAGTAAGCCGGATGTTGGCCGGTCGGGTCTCGGCAATCGGCTCTCGGCCCGGGGGCGCGGCGGGCCCCCGGTTCGGTCCTACCCCGCAATCACTCCCGCGGCGGCGAGGGCATCGATGCGGGAGTCGAGGCCAACCAGTACCGCGACCGTAAGGGAGCGGCCAACCGCCGAGTCGCGTTGCCCGGCCCGGGCATTCCGCGTTGGCGTTCAGGGAGCGCGACTCCCCGGCGCTCGTGCGGGTGGCGTAGCCCGACGCGCCCCACGGTCGCGGTACTGATGACTGCGCGAGACAAACGCTCAGGGTCCTCTCTTCGCTCCAGACCGATTGCGCGCACCGCGGCAACGACACCCGATGCGGCAGACAGCCAACCAGTTCCGCGAGCCGCGAGGGAACGTTAGGCCTCGCATGGCGATAAGCGCGACAGGGTCCGCGATAGCGACACGGTGTGCTGCGGCAGACCTGACCATCCGGCCAACCGGTATAGTTCGCGCGTGTCCGAACCCGAGGCCTACCTCATCACGTTTCGCTGCTATGGGACGTGGCTCCACGGCGATGCGCGTGGCTCAGTTGACCGTGGGCACCGGGGTTACGGTCAGCCGCCAGTCCCTCCCAATCCGTTGCGCGAGAGCTACGCACGCCGGCGCATGCGGGGGCCCGCGCAGACGCTCGATAGCAGTCAGCGCTCCGTCGTGGAGGGCGCAATTCGAGAGGTAGCACTCGTTCGCGGGTGGCACATCGTTGCGCTGGCTGTGCGCTCCAACCACGTCCATGTCGTGGTCGCGGCGCCGGGCTACCGAACTGAACGTGTCATGAACGACTTCAAGGCCTACTCGACCCGCGCCCTGCGGCGCGCACGGCTCCTCGGTGTTGACGAACGGGCCTGGTCACGGCACGGCAGCACGAGGATGCTGTGGAACGAAGACGACATTCGCCGGGCATGTGCCTACGTGGCTGAGGGCCAGGGCCGCCCGCTGAAGTGACGCGGTAACGACCGCGGCGCCGGGTCTCCGACACCCTGCACGTGCCGACCGGGCCGACGCTCCCTGACGGTCGCGGTACTGATGCCCGCGCGAGGCAACGCGCTCAAATGCTCCCGGTAGCTGCCCAAGGACCATGACGCCGGCGCGGCGAGGGCGTCCGTGCGGGAGTCGAGCCTAACCAGTACCGCGACCGTAAGGGAGCGCCCGGCGGTCGCACCCGCGACACGCGCTCCGCGACTCCGCGAAGGCTGCAGGGAGNGACTCCCNCTGGCGGTCGCGGTACCGATCGCCGCGGCGGGCCCCCGGTTTCGGTCCTACCCCGCAATCACTCCCGCGGCAGCGAGAGCGTCGATGCGGGAGTTGCCAACCAGTACCGCGACCGTAAGGGAGCGCCCGGCGGTCGCACCCGCGACACGCGCTCCGCGACTCCGCGAAGGCTGCAGGGGGAGGGACTCCCGCTGGCGGTCGCGGTACCGATCGCCGCGGCGGGCCCCCGGTTCGGTCCTACCCCGCAATCACTCCCGCGGCAGCGAGAGCGTCG
>NICF_comb_assmDRAFT_10003115_pt1 | contig 12138 bp, 6 predicted proteins | sample NewIslPassag4_SG_FD_11279 | JGI IMG/M metagenome (IMG submission 11279) | reverse complement strand
CCCGGACCGCAGGGCCGCCAGGCCCGAGGACCGGAAGCCACGCGGCAGCCCATACACACCCGCTTTAGGAGAGCGGCGGCTGTACGGCTCACTCATGTGGTGTGAACTGCGCGCATATCTCGCGTGACTTGTAACATCTAGCAAGATCATCCCGCGCATGTCCCGCGCCCGTCGATCGCGTCCACTACCAGCACTCAGTTGCAACTTTCATCCACCCATGAGGCTAGAAATCACGGAAGTTAGCACCGCGGCCAGGTAGGATCCGCTGGCATTCGCCAGGACATCTCGCCCCCAGCCGAGAATTCCCCTTAATCTTCCTATATTGGGGTTCTCTTCTTGGGCAACCGATTCAAGTTGATCCGCGACTCGGTTGATCTCGGCGATTGATCCCTCGTCCATTCCGAGGTGAGGGCTCGCTTCACGGAGCGCCCGGGCGAGAACTACCAGAGCCTTCGTGTCAAGCCCTTCAATGGTTTGTTGTTGGACTACATCTCTGCCAGCTTGACCAAGCTGCATATTGCTTACAGTTGAATTGAAATTATTAATAAAGCTTACGCTGCCTTCTCGGTTGCTCTTCATGTACTCGGATACCCACCCTTCATAATTTTCGACGCAGTCTATTCCGACCTCGGTCAGATGGGCCTTATAAATAGTTCCATCTGGCTGGACGGTTCCCTCAACGAACTCCTTCTCCTGGAGATACGAAAAGGCGCTGGTGAGCTCGCCACGAGTGAAAGGATGACCCGCTATGTTTCCCCAAGGGGACTGTAGAATCTGCAAAATTTCGATGCGTTCCAAATGACGCGATTCCTGCTGCTCGTACAACCAGCGCAAGACGTTGCGCCGACATACAGAGATCCGTGCATGCTTATCCTGCTGGAGCTGCTGGCGCTGTATGACATTCCTGACCCCCGCATCCGTAATTCGAACAACGTCAGAACTTAACCTATCACCCCCTAGACAACGTTCCACTAGAGACCCATATCACTGAGAATGTCAACTTGGTCTATGAGTTGCAGTTCTCGCTCTTCACAGTCGGATTCAGTCCTGAATTCCGCCTTACTTTCATTGAGGAATTGTCGCAAACTTGACAAAAAGGAGCTATGGCGACGCGCATAAAGCAATCTAGTAGTTGTGCACCGAGGAGGCCTAGCGGGGTATTTGTGTCAAGTTCGCCGCCGCGCGTCACTGGATTATCTGCCGTTACTGGCACCGATATTCCTCGTATCTCCTTTTGGATTTTTTTCTCAAGGGTGCGAGCAAACTTACGAATGGCGCGGTCGTTCATCTTGAATCCTCTTGTCATGACCTACTTATACCTGGAATTGTTCGTTCTATCGCTCGAACGTATTCTCGAACTGGTATCACAGTCTCACAGCCTGCGCACATTGATATCCTTCGCCAGGCCGGTTCGGCTGCTCTGTTCCACTTAGGTAGGGTTTTCGCTTTCTGGGTAATTTCTATGAGTCGCGACAAATGCCCACAAGGTCGCAGCGGTCGCAGGCTGCGCACCAGGTGGGGTGCCGGAGCAGCCGGTTGTTACGAAGGGCGTCGCCAGCGTCGCGGATCTTGGTGCGGATGGTGGTAAGAAGCTGGTCGTTGACGACCTCGCGTTTGCTGTCTGCCCGGTCATCGAGGTTGAGCACCTCGACGACGTCCGCCCGTTCCCCGGTCAGCTCCTCGTAGCCAGCGGCGTAGACGTGGAGCTGGTCGCGGGTGATGTTCTCAGGTTGGGCACGTTGGGTGGACTTGAAGTCGACGATCGAGGTCTCGTTGGTGTTGAGCCGGCGGATGAGGTCGATGCGGCCGTCCACGGTGACGCCGGGAGCGACGTGTACCCGAATGGGCTGCTCAGAGTACCGGGTGTTGACGAGCTGGCCGCGGTTCTCTCGCAGGTAACGCCGCACAGCGTTCACAGCGGCCTGGCGAAGCTGCCCTCGCAGTGTCTCGCCAGCAAACGGGGTGTTCAGGTGACGGTCGACGAGCTCTTCCACCTCCAGGTCATCGACGATGTCACCGTCGATGGCCCGCTTGTGAATCTCGGCCATGACGTCGTGAATCGACTTGCCGTAGCCGATCTCCTCGTGGATCGGGATGTCGAAGCCGTACAGGAAGCGGAGTTTGAACTGATAGGGGCATTCGAAGAGATACTTCAGCTCGCTGAAGCTGAGGGTCACCTCGGGGATCTCGTGCCGAGCCCGCGGTTCCAGGCGTTCGGCAGGTAGCGGGGCCTCGGCGGTAAGCACGTAATGGTTGCGGGTGGTGCGGTTGAAGAAGTCCGAGCGTTCCCGGTACAGCTTGCTGTCGCCAGGCGAGTAGGTCACGGCGAGGTACTTCTGTGCCCGGGTCACCGCGACGTAGAACAGGCGCACTTCGTCGGCTTCGGTGCCCCGATAGCGGTCGGCGTAGGGGACTGCCTCAGCCGGGATCACGTGAAAGGGGTTGAGGCCGCCCTGTCGCTTGCTTGGGAAGCGGTTCTTGCGCATGGCGGGCACGAAAACTGCTGGCCACTGCATGCCTTTGGCCTGATGGATGGTGGCGATGGTCACCGCGTCGGGGGTGGCGTAGCCGACGTCGGCGTCGCTCTCGGCGTAGTAGTCGGGCGCCTGGTGGGTCAACCAGGAGACGAACCCCTCGTACAGCTTGGGGAAGGAGCTGTGGTAGTTGATCTGCTCGTAGGCGGTGATGACCTTGCTGAATTTGCCGAGATTGTAGAAAGCCAATTCACCTCGGGCGCCGTCGCCGGGTACGCGTTCCTCGCGAGCGCGGACTGCGGTGAGGAAATCGAGGTAGATCTGCTGCAGGGTAAAGGTTCGCTTGGGGTGCTTGCGCATGTCGAGCTTGCGTGCCCGGTCCAGGATCGCAATCCCTGCGTCCAGGTCCTCGTCGGTGAGGCCGAGCCCGGCGTCCCGCCACGCTTTGCGGAGGCCAGCTTCAGTTACCGGAACAGGGTTGCTGCCGGCTGTCCGCCCGAGGATGTACTCGTACAGCTTCACACAGGCCTGGATCTCGGGAGCCTCGAAGAGGCGAGCGAGGCCCTTGATGACGTACGGCACGCCGCGTCGCTTGAGCTCCTCCACCAGCGGGCCGGCGTCCTTGCTGACGCTGCGGAACAGCACGGCGAAGTCCGACCAGGACAGCCCGCGGAGCTCGCCACCGGGCGTGTCCTGGAACGGCAGACCGCGCATTGCTTGGATCCGGTCGCAGATCCAGCGGGCCTCGGCCGCGGGGTCGTCGAAGGCCAGTGCGAGCAGGTCACCACGGTCGAACTGCTGGTGTCCCGCCGCCACCATCTTCTTCGCCAGCCGCTGGTCGTTCCGCTCGGCGATGGATTGGGCAAGGTCCACTATGCCCTCGCTGGAGCGGAAGTTGTCGTCCAGGGTGACCGTGCGGACGTTCAGGTAACGGTGGGCGAAGTTGAGAATGCCGGAGACCGTGCTGCCCCGCCACTGGTAAATCGTCTGATCATCGTCGCCAACCACGCACAGGTTGGCACCCCACCGGGTCAAGCCACGGATGAGCTTCTCCTGGACGGGGTTGGTGTCTTGATACTCGTCGACCACTAAGTAGCGGAGGTTGTCACGGATGTGGCGGACCAATGCGCCAGCCACGGGGTCATCCGGCTCCTCGTACAGAAGGTCGACGAAAGTGCGGAGCAGTTCGGAGTAGTCGAAATAGTTGTGCTCGTGTAGTAGCTGACGATAAGCTTGGAGATTCTCAAGTAGGTCCTGAGGGAGAAGCGCCTCATCGATCTCGTCCTCGCGCAGGATGTTGAGCACCTGCATGTACAGGGCCGATTCCTTGTAGCGAAGCAGCTTCCGAGGCTTGCCGTTGACCGTGGCGGTGGTGCGGGTGAGGCCACTCTTGGCGCTGTTGCGGTCGATGAAGATTCGCGTCTGGATATCGTCCAGCACTCGGTACTTGAACGTCTCGGGCACATGTTGCTGCATGGCGTCGAGAGCGTAGGCGTGCATGGTGCCGATGAACATCTCCGCCAGGCCGGGGATAAAGCCCAGTTCGGCGTCGACCAGGCGGATGATCCTCTCCTTCAGCTCCGCCGCTGCTCGATTGGTGAACGTGAACGCCACCACGTTGCGCGGGCACACCCCCGGCTGGCGGAGGATCTCCACGATCCGCTGTGAGATCACTTGGGTCTTTCCTGAGCCCGCGCAAGCGACGATCAACAGCGGGTCGTCGAGCGTGGCAATGGCTTCTCGTTGTGCTTCTGTGTACTCCATGCACACATGATCCCAAAATAGGCCGGCATTTTCAGCGAGGTTCCTACATTTGGGAAGCGCTACTGTACGTCGTAGACCTGGAGCACCTCGTCGCCGTAGTGGTTGATCACCTTAACCGCGATCTTGCCGGTATCCGGCGGTCGGAAGGGCTGCGAACGCGTCGTGTAGAGGGTCGCCCACGCGGCCTCGTCGATCTCCGCCTTCAGGGCCTGCTTAAGCCGCTTGTACGGATCGTGGCCACCTGTGAAGTAGCAGTGCCGGACGAAGAAGGACTCGCCGTCATAGTTGGTGTCGATCATCCACATGGCGATTTCGTCGGTGCCGTTCGAGCGGACCTCGCCCGTGGTGGGGTCATAGACGTCGACGCCTCGGATCTCCACCACGATGCCGTCATCAGTTCGCTGGATGTCGACGTCCGGCTCGCCGAAGACCATGAACAGGTTGCCGCTGCCGGTCTTCTTGAGCACGTCCCCCATCGCCAGGTCGGAGTTCATGCGCACCAGCAGGATCGGTAACCGGCCGAGTTTGCGCTCCTCCTCCACGGCGGCGAAGTCGTCGGAACTTGGCCGGAACTCCTCGGTGGTTTTCACCGCCTGCGGGTCGAACGCGAAGGCGCAGATGATCAGCAGGTCGAAGCCCATGCCGCGGATCGCCTCCCGGGCGGCTCGGCGGATCCACTCCGGGTCGACCGTGCCGTACTGGGGGCCGATGCTGATCGCGACCCTTTGCGGCGTTCCTGCCGTTCCGTTCTTGCGGATACCCTCAGCGTGAATCAACTCACCTGCGAACGGCTCGATCGACTCGAACTCAAGTCGCTCCCTTTTCCGACCGTTCTGCACTCCGGCCTTGGCTAGATTTTCCAGGATCGACCGCTCAAAGCTGGAGGTATCCACTTCGGTGGCAGCCTGCTGAGTGCCAGTCTGCGCGGCTGGGGCAATTGTTCTGTGGGGCGCTAGGCTCTCCACAGTGAACGGGCCGGCCACGCGGATCTTCTTCTTATCTTCATACGGCTGGTCGTAGAGGAGTTCCTGCTCCGCATGCCGTCGAATCGCAGCATCAATCTCTTCACGCGTCATCCCCTCCACAATGTCGGGATTATTCGCAATCGACTTGAGTGTAATATGCGGGATTCGCTTATAGACAAAACCTTTGCGAACATCACCTTTGAAGGGTCTGGTAATTGTAGGTTTTCCGGAGAGCTCGATCTCCTTCCGTTGCCCTTCTTCGGAGTCGGCAAGAAGATAAAAAGGATATTTGGCGCCCATAATCCGCTGACGCGCCAAGGCCAGCGCAACACGTGAAGTGTCGATCGTGATCCAACGACGTCCCCATTCCTCGGCCACGTAAGCGGTGGTCCCGGAGCCACACGTTGGATCCAACACCAAATCACTTGGATCAGTGGTCATAAGCATGCAACGTTCGACCACTTTAGTATTGGTCTGAACCACATATATCTTCGGGTCACCGAATCCTGCTGTGGTGGTGTCATCCCAAAAGTTGTTGTAGGGAGATGCTGGAAAATCATCGAAATATCTAACATAGCACAGAGTTCGACCCGACGCTGCGAGTCGATTTGCGAGCCGCAACTTCTCCATTCCGCTACGATTCGTCTTCCAGCCGCCCTTTGCTGGCACAAAAGTGCCCTCTTCGATTATCACTGGAAAAACGGTGGTTTGACCCGTACGGGTTGTTTGTGATGTCATCTGATCTTTGCGAAAGACTCGCCCAGCGACATTTCCCGTTGCCGCCTCCTCTTTAGTCATACGGCGGCGAGTACCGTCCGGTTCCTCGACGAAGGTGTAGGCGGTGCCTTCGACTCCCGCGAACTTCTTTTGACGATACAGTGGTCGGTACTTGACTACCCGTGCATCTTTCGCGTACCAAATGATGTAGTTGGTTACTGAGGCAAGAATATTTGTCCCGCCGGCGTAACTACCCGCTCCCGAGGTTGTCTTGAAAGTAATCAGAGAGCAGAAGTTCTCGTTGCCGAACACCTCATCAAGTAGGCAACGAACAAGATGAACGTTCTCGTCGCCGATTTGCACGAAAACACTACCCGACTCTGTCAGGAGGTCTCGTGCAACGATAAGTCGATCACGCAAATAGGAAAGATAGGAGTTGATACCCAACTCCCAGGTGTCCCGAAAAGCCTTGATCTGCTCCACCTCACGGGTTATATCTTCAAGCTTTCCATCCTTGACGTCGCGCTTGGCAGTCGAGACCTGGAAGTTTGATCCGAATTTGATTCCATACGGTGGATCGATGTAGATCATCTGGACCTTGCCGCGAAGGTTCTCCTTCTCCGCGAGTGAGGCCATGACCTGGAGTGAGTCGCCGAGAATCATCCGGTTGGACCAATTGGCCTCGTGCTTGTAGTATTCGACCGCCTCGAATCCCGTCAGACCATCGAACGTATCAAAGAGCGTGAGCTCCGGCTCATCCCCCGGGCGCGCTGCCGTACGGCGCAAGTTTTCGATAATGACCCGTGGGTCGATCTTCTCTTGGATGTAGATCGGGGGTGCGTCGACGATCAGGTCCTCTGAATCCTGTTCGTCCTTACCCTTCCAGACGAGCTGCGGGTCAAGATCGGGATTACGTGGGTAGCGCAGCCGGGCCGGACGGGCGTCCTCCTCGTCGAGCAGGTCATGGGCATCGGCGGGGGGGATGTTGACGCGCTTGTCCGCATGAATGAGAGACTCGACCGGCGTGGGATCAGACTTCTTCGGTGCCATCCTCACACTCCCTTTCCAGCGCTGATCAATCGTGACGTCTCGTCTACATCCCACGGTGGGCCAACCTCAGCGCTGACTCCGGTCCGGCCGTACAGGGCCTGAATCGCTGATTCCAGGTCGGCCTGGAACCTCTCGGGATCCTTCAGCTCGCAATAGCTCCACCGGCCGAAGCCGCCATGGTTGTTGACAGCCGGCACCCACTGGTACCGGGCGGCGTTGGCCTTCTCCCTCGTCACCTCGGCGGGCTTCTGGCTCCCGGACACCTCCACGATCAACGTATAGGTGAGGTCGTCGTCCGGTTCGAGAGGTCTGAGTCGTACCAGGAAATCCGGCTGGTAATGCCTGGTCTGTCCGCCGATCACGTAGGGAATCGTGAAGCCAAGATGGTCGTTCTTGACGTAAGCGGCGACCTGCGGCATGGATTCAAGAATCCTAGCGACCTTCTCTTCCCAGGTGTTGCCCCTCGGACCGTCGAGCACGACGAAGTTGACGTGGCACTTCTCTTCAGCCGTTGGGAAAACTTCCTTAGTAGTAAAGAAATCCACCCCTGCGGTAGAGCCGATCGAGTTGAACGGGCGGAAGATCGGCAGGGATTTGGGCTGTCGGGAGCCCTGCTGTGTGAAGATCGCTCTGTGGATCCTGCGGGCGGCCTGATCGGTCAGTTCCGAGATCAAAAGCATGCCGAGGAAAGCGTCGCCAGAGACCTCCACGCATTCAGCAAGCCATTGCTTGGTGATACGCAGTGCTTGAGGAAAGAGCCACGGCTTGCGGTCGTCGGGATCGGCAAGGTATAGCTCGGTGACGCGTCGGGCGATTTGAAACGCGATCTCCTGTTGGCGCTTGGCGCGCAGCTCGTTAAGCCGGTCGGTGCGGCTTTCTCCGACGATTCCGGAGATCTCGGTGAGCGTAGGGATGATCGTAGTGCCCAAGATCATCCTGCTGTCAGCATCGAACTCGGCATGTAACTCCTCGTCCGGAAGTTCTAGACGGTAGCCGGCCAGGATCGGAAAGGTGATCTCGGCGTGCGCCCGGTCCTCACTGGCCCGCACGCGACGGGTCGGCTTGATCTTCACGTCCTTTGTCTTGCCGACGGTGGGGATGAACTGGAACGGCACGCCGTACACGTCGGCGTACTCGGGGGTGAAAAAGCCGTTCTCGTCAACCGCGTAAGAACGACGGCGTAGCCCGCGCCCCACCACCTGCTCGCACAGCAGCTGAGTGCCGAAAGCCCGTACTCCGAGGATGTGGGTGACGGTATTGGCGTCCCAGCCCTCGGTCAGCATGGAGACGCTGACCACACAGCGCACGTGCTCGCCCAGAGCCCCCTTCTTGCCGACAGTATTCATTACCTCGCGAAGGATCACCGCGTCGTCCACTTGGTCTGGACTGCGCCCGGGGAAGCGGCGCGTGTACTCCTGTTTGAACTGCTCAATCTCGTGCGCGAGTGCCTGACGGAACTCCGGGCTAAGCTCGCCGGACTCGAACTGCTCGGAGTCGACCAGAATGCTCGGGGGCCGAGAAAGCCAGCGGCCACGCTCGTCGACGTTGGAGAACAGCTTCAACCGACCGGGTACCGCAACCGTGTTCTCCTCGTCAATCACCCGCTCATAACCGCTGATCCAGTCGAAGACCATCTTGGAGACGGTGGTGTTGTTACACACCACGATGAAGACCGGTGGTGGCTCTCCCTGCCTCGCAGCTTCAGAGTTTTCCCAGTCCTCATACGACTTCTTGTAGGACTCGTAAAGGCTGAACAACGCGCCTTCCAGGGCCGGGGGAAGGTGCTCGGGAGAGACCGTGGCGTCTTTACGTCCCTTTTTCGGCAGGCTGTCGCTGATATTCCGCCAGAGATTGAGGTAAGTGACGTCTGGTGTGGCGGCGTTGTCATCGACCGGCACGCGGGGGATTTTGACGATGCCCGACTCGATGGCATCGATCAACGAAAAGTCACTGACCACCCAAGGGAAGAGCGTGCCCTCTTTGTAGCCGGAACCGGCCAGGAAGAACGGAGTAGCCGACAGATCATAAACGGTTTTGATACCCAGCTTGGCATGGACTGCCTGGAGGCCACGGAACCAGACCCGCGCTTGCTCGTTGCGGCCCTCCGCCTCCTTGCGGGCCTCGCCTTTCAATGAGTCTTCGGCGTCCTGTGCGGGATCGTCGACCCTGTCGCGGTAGCAGTGGTGCGCTTCGTCATTGAGTACGACAATCTCCGAGGAACCGCCCAGTTCGCCCACGACCCTGTGGATCATCTGGCCTATGGTTTCCAGAAACGGGCTTGATGCGCCCGACTTGCTCGTGAGCAGCTCCTTAGTGGTCTTGGCCACCCCTCGGCCGATCTTGGTCTCTCGGCGCTGGAAGGCATGAAAGTTCGTGATCACGATTTTGGCCTGGTGGAGAGCGCCGTAGAGCTCAGCCGGGACGAGATCTCGGAGTCGGTAGTAGTTGTTGTCGTCCTCGGGGAGCAGGACCCGCAGCCGGTCCCGGATCGTGATACCAGGGGTCACAACCAAGAAGCGCTTGGCGAAGCGCTTGTCATTCGGGGAGGCGACCTTATTGAGTGTCTGCCAGGCGATGAGCATCGCCATCACGACGGTCTTGCCCGTCCCGGTGGCCATCTTTAGCGCCACTCGGTTGAGCCCGTCGTTGTACTCTTTGTTGATCTTGGTGAGTTCGTTAAGGATGGAAGGATTTTCCTTGTTTGCGGCTTCTGTCAGGTAGATGGCGGTCTCGGCTGCCTCCCGCTGGCAGAACAGGATGGGGTTGTCCCGGTTGGGATCGTTCCAGTACTCCAGCAGTCGCCGAGTGGTCGGGGTGACGTTCGGGTACCCCATCGCCCGCCAGCGCTCAACCTGGGTACGGATCGCGTTGACGAAGTGGTTGGGCTGGATCTGGTCAGCGGTCAGGCCTAGCTCAGGGAGGTCCAGCTCCATTTGAGCGTTCCGCTTGCGCGCCCTTGGCACCGGAACGAAGTAGGCACTCGGCCGGCGCCCCTCGACGATCTCATCCGTGATGCCGTCGTTGTCGAATTTGAAGTGCCTGGTCGGGGCGTGATAGGGAGAATTGATGATGGGGTTGTCGATGACACGGTCCGCCACTGGCCGCCTCCGCTGACTTGTTCGCCGGGAGATCAAGCGTATCGATTTGACCATCGGCAGGTCATGACATGGTGATCATATTGCCGAGATCGTAACCCGCTCTGGCACCGCAATTGTTCCAAACGTGCACAGATGTCCATGGATCTCCGTTAACGTCACCCCCAGCACAGTCCCCTGCCTGGCTATGGTGGGCAACCCAGGTATCTCGGCAGCAAGCCAGCCCGGAGCCCAGGCCTTGGGCCTGGGCGTAGGGGTGGCGCGGTAGCCGATCGCCCCAGCCACTTACGGCGATAACCACGATCAGCGATCGTCACGGCCTAAGCCGTCGACTGACGCTGTTAGATCTGGACAACACGCTCTAAGGTGTCAGCGGCGCGCGGCGTGGAACCGCCGGCGGCCGGGAACGGCCGGAGAGCCGCAGGCCGGCCGCCGTGCGGGCATAGGGCCGCGCGGCGGCGCGGAGCGCCGCCTTGATGACGGGAAGAAAAGTTGCTTTCGATCATGAGCGGCACGCGGAGGCGTGCGAGTCGCCGAGCGGCCGAGCTACCGCCCAGACGCGTTCGAGGCTGGCGAGGTAGACCGCCGCAGCGCCCTCGTCTCCAGCCGCTCGCAGCTGGATGACCGGGGATTGCGCGGCCGGTGTGCCGTAGGAGTGGACGTTGACGAGCAGGTCGTCGTCCGCGCGGTAGATCGAGTTGTACAGCGTGGTCGCGTGGAGGCGGATCTCGACTCCGTCGACCTCGCCGAGTGGCCGATAGAGCGCGAGGGCGTTTCTGATCCGTGCGGCCATGACGTCGGGGCCGATGCCCTCTTCATCTCCCCGACTAGCGACTTCAGAGCTGTCCGGATCGCCGAGGAGGATCCGAATTTTCACCCCGGCGCGAGCGCGGTCTGCGAGCACCCGGATGATCCCGGCGTCCTCGGCGAGGAACAGCGCACTGTAGGCGAGGATCCCGATCTCACGGGTCGCCGACTGAAAGTGCCGAGCCCAGACGGTTCGTGGAACGGTCCAACGATGAGGGTAGACCGCCTGCACCTCCGAGGAGATCGACCGGCGGGCCTGGCCGGCCTCGGGCCACAGCTCGGCCTCGTCGACCTTGAGCAGATCGGCGAGGGCCCACCGGTGCCGGGCGTACGGGATGCGGCCTTTGAGCCAGCGATCGACCGTCTTGGGATCGACCCCGAGCGCGGCGGCGACGTCGACGGGCTGGAGTCTGGCCTTGGCGAGGGCGTGGCGCAGGGTGTCGCTCACGTGGACGCTCCTCCTGGGCACATCAGACTGCCTGTGACGTTAACACAAGACGTCCCTAGACGTCCCTCACTTGCGGTGGAGAGATTCCCCCCTCGGGCGGATGCTCGTTCGGCGCAGGGGTGCACCACGAGCACCCGCGGAACCCCCGAGCAACCGAAAGGAGATCGACCCGGATGGAGCCGACTCCATCGATCCGTGACCGGCAGCGGGCCGCCCAGGAACGGCTGCTGCGAGAGCTGCAGGATGAGCTGACGCTGCGCGGGATCACGACGGTCCTGCTCGTCGACCAGTACGGCCGGCCCGCGCTCGAGGTGCTCGACCGCCGCCTCCGCTCTCGCCGCGTCTACGTGCATACGGCGTTCTTCTGGTTCTACTGGGGCGACCAGCACGACGAGCGCGTCTCATGCCTGCGCCTGGGGCCGGCGGCCGACCGGATCGAGCAGGCGGCACGGGAAGGCTGGCGCGAGGGAGAACAGGGCGAGCTCAGCATCGACTTGTCGANGGTCGCCGATGCCTACGGAGCCTGAGATGCGGGGTGGCTGGCTGACCGGATGGCGCGTCTACCGGCAGGTCGCCGCNCGGCTGCGGGAACGCATCACCACCGGGGTGTACCAAGCGGGCTCGATCCTGCCCTCGGAGGCCGCCCTNTCGGCGGAGTTCCGCGTCGCCAGGAACACGATCCGCCGCGCGCTCGAAGCCCTGGAAGCGGACGGGCTGATCCTGACCGTGCCGTCCAAGGGGCGCTTGGTCCGGGCGGGCGCCCAGACCGTCAACGCCCCCTACCGGTACCAGGTGATCGCGAGCGAGCTCGAGCAGAA
>NICF_comb_assmDRAFT_10003104_pt1 | contig 12173 bp, 11 predicted proteins | sample NewIslPassag4_SG_FD_11279 | JGI IMG/M metagenome (IMG submission 11279) | reverse complement strand
GACCGCTCGGAGGGACGCGCAAACTCGCGGGACATCCGCCCAGCCGCCGGCGCGCTGGCGAGCCGGCGCCGTCCGTGGGCGGCTGGCGGCAAGCGCGGTGAGGACGGCTGCAGCGCGGCGGTAGGATGCGCGGCTGCCGTCGGCTGGTCGGGTGGCGGCTGCTTGTGCAGCGGCTGTCGACGAGCGTGTACCAGGCATGGGACCCGCGGGCGCGCCGCTGGCTCTGCATCAAGTGCTACGAAGATCCCGAGCGCGCCCGGCGGGAAATGAACGTGCTCCGCGTCCTGTCCCGGGATCCCGGCTTTGCCCGTCTAGAGGGCGTTGTGGTCCGGCGCGGCAGGCTCTGCCTGGTGCTCGAGTGGGTGCCGGGACGCCCGCTCAGAGAAGTTCTGCGGGACCGGGGGCCGCTGCCCGCGGGCACGGCGGTGGCCGTCGCCGCCAACCTCCTGCGCATCCTGCACCGGCTGCACCGGGCGGGCTTCGTCCACGGGGACCTGCACTCCGGCAACGTGTTGGTAGTGGACGGCCGGCGGGGCCGCGTCAAGCTCATTGATTTCCAGCACGCCGCCCGCAAGGGGCCGGACGGCCGGGCTGTCGGGCTGCGGCGGCTGGAGCACCCGCCCGCGCACTTGCCGCCCGAGACCAAGACGGGCATTCTCGATGACCGCTTTGACCTCTACGGTGTCGGCTTTGTGGGAGCAGCCATGCTGCTCGGCCGCGAGCCCCGCGCGGGCGAAATCGGCAGGCTCGCGGCCTCGGGCGCCGGCGATAAGGCCCGCACTGTGAACGCTCTCGGGGGCGCGTCCGGTCCGCAAGAGCGTCGGACGCAGGCGCTGTGGCGGGTGTTCGCCCGGGCTACGCACCCGGACCCCGCGGGGCGCTACCCCTCAGCCCGCGCCATGCTTGCGGCGCTGCGCCGGGCGGCGGCTCTTGGATCCAACGGGCCTTGAGCTTGCGCCGCTGCTCCAGCTCCACCGGCAGGAGTTCGGCCCGTTTGGGCGCCAGGGCCTTGGCCACGTCGCGCACGTCCCGCACCAGCCGCCGCAGGTCGTGGGGTTCCAGCGACGCTGCGTGGTCGGTACCCTTCCATGAGCGGTTCAGGGTAAAATGGCGCTCGATGACGGACGCGCCCAGCGCCATGGCGGCGATGTCTGCGGCGATCCCAAGATGGTGCCCGGAAAAGCCGATGGCTTTCACCGCTGTACCGTATGTGTTTCGCAAGCGCTCCACTTCCAACAGGGACAGATCCTCAAAGTCGACGGGGTAGCCGGACACGCAGGCATAGAGCACCGTGTCAGCCAATCGGCCCCGTGAGCGGACCAGCTCGACGATGGCCTCTTCCTCGGACCGGGTCGTCATCCCTAACGAGATGTGGATCTCCCCGCCAAACTCGTCACACAGGAGTCTCAACAGCTCGGCGTGGGTGTTGCACGCCGACGGGACCTTGATGATGGCCGGGCGCAGGCTCATGATCTGCCGTGCACTGGTCATGTCCCAGACGCTCGCGCTGTAGACGGCCCCGAGCTCTTCGCACAGCTCCTTGAGCTCCACGTGGGCGCTGAGAGGTAGCTCCAAGCGTTCGCGGTGCTGGCCGTAGGTAGGGCCATAGGCATGGGCCGGCACAGGGTGCGGGGCATGGTACTGCTCGGGCGTCAAGCACTCCCGGGGGCAGCGTTTCTGGAATTTGACCACGTCGACGCCGGCAAACACCACGGCTACCCGCACCATTTCCCTGGCCGTGGCGATCTCCCCCCGGTGATTGCAACCCACCTCAGCTACGATGCGGGGCGGTCGCATGTAGCGCCACCTCCGGTGCCACCAGATCCAGCAGTTCGCGGATGCACCCTTGCCCGCCGCGAGAGTGGAGTACGATCCGGGCGGCGGCCTTGGCACACGGCGCGGCGTCGGCGGGCGCGATGCCGCAGCCGCAGTACAGCATGCACGGCACGTCGGGCGCGTCGTTGCCGACGTAGACCACCGAGCGCGGGTCGAGGCCTTGCTCATCGAGCCACTGCCGTAGCGCGGGCAGCTTGCCCGCGGGCGCAACCACGCACGGGACTCCGAGCTTGCCACAGCGGTGCTGGACCGCGGCGCTGGTTTCCTGGGTGAGGACGAGCAGGGCGACGCCTGCGGCGCGCAGTTGGGCCAGAGCCCACCCGTCGCCCCGGTGGCACGTGACCGCTTCCCGCCCTTCGTGGTCGACGACGACCCGGTTGTCCGTCAGCACGCCGTCGAAATCCATGATTAGGGCCCGCAGGGGCCGGGGGAGCAGGGCGGCCCGTTGTCGCTCCAGCCGCCGGCGCAGCAGCGCCTCCGCCAGCAGCCAGTCGGTTTCGTCGTCGATCTCCAGGCTGCGCTCCCGGGGGATGGGGTACAAGGCCACCCGGCCAAAAAAGCGGTGGCGGGCCCGCAGGAAGCCTGCAACGTCCAAAGCGTACACGGCTCCCACTTCCAGGAACAGCCCGAGCCGTTCCTGCCGCAGCGGGCGGCGGGTGTGATCGTGGCCGACGGGTTCCAGCACTGTCCCCGCCGGTCCGGGCCGCTGCACCCATGGAAACCCGTGCCAGGGCGCTGCGGTGAAGGCACTGTCCGCCCGGTCCAGCAGCGCTAGGGTGCCGTCGATGTCCTCAGGCACAGTCAACGGCGCCGTGCACTGCAGAAACGCCAGGGCGCCGCGGTCGATCCCGAGTTGCTGCAAGGCATGGAGGAGAACCGCTTCCGAAGAAACCGTGTCGCCGGCCAGCTCCGGCGGGCGGCGCACCACCTCAGCGCCCCAGCGCCGGCTCACCGCGGCGATCTCGGCGTCGTCGGTCGACACTACGACACGGGCGACGGCGGCGGCCCCCTGGGCCGCCTCGATCATCCACGTCACAAGCGGCTTGCCGCACAACGGCCGAACATTCTTACGGGGAACGCCCTTGGACCCGCCCCGGGCCGGAATGATGGCCACCGCCTGCAACACCGCGCCACCCCCCGCCTGCCGCGCCCGGTACACCCGGGCGTGAGACCTGGATCAATGTATGTCCCGGGCACACGAAGGGACATGGCACGGCGCCGGCGCCGCTTCAGCCCCCTCCGGTGCCGCCGGCGCGGCGGCCGTCGTGGCCGTAGCGGTAGATGCCCTGACCCGTCTTGCGGCCCAAGGCGCCACTGTATACCAGATTGCGGTGGGTGGCGGTGGTCTGAAACCGCTCGCCCAGATGCTCGCGCAGGCTCTGGCTGATGGCGTAGGCCACGTCCAGCCCCGACCAGTCGGCGGTCTCCAACGGGCCCAGGGCGTGACCGAGGCCCAGGCGGCACGCCTTATCGATGTCCTCGGCGGTGGCCACGCCTTCCTCCAGGATGCGCATGGCCTCTACCCACAACAGGCCGATGAGGCGGGTCGTGATAAAACCGGGGCTGTCCTTGCAGGTCACGGTTTCCTTGCCCATGCGCCTGCTCACGTCCACCACCAGCGCGTGCGTCTCGTCGCTGGTGCGCGCGCCGCGGGCGATCTCGACGAGCTTCATCAGGACCGGCGGGTTGAAGAAGTGCATGCCGCAGACGCGCTCGGGCCGGCCGGTGGCCGCGGCCAGGCGCGTGATGCTGAACTGGGACGTGTTGCTGGCGAGCACCGCATGGGCTGGCGCTAATCGGTCTACCTCGGCGAACACCTGCAACTTCAGGTCCAAGTCCTCGGGCACGGCTTCGACGACTAGGTCTGCCTCGGCGACCGCCTCCCCGAGGTCCGTCGTGGCGGCGATCCGCTCCCTGGCTGCCGCGGCCTCCTCCTGGCTCAAGCGCCCCTTGCTCACTAGGCTGTCCAGGCTCCAGGCGATCTGGTCCCGGGCCCGGGCCAGCACCGCATCGGACACGTCCCGCATCGACACGCGGAAACCGGCCATAGCGGCCACCTGCGCGATGCCGTGGCCCATGGTGCCTGCTCCCAGCACGGCGATGTGCTGCACGTCCATGCCGCTCACCTCCGGTCGCGATGACATGAAGAGCGAAAACTGACGATAATCAGGGAACCCAATCTCATCCGAAACTTGCTGGGAAAACGCTGTTCCGTCCGTTTGACCCCCGGCGCCCCGCGATCTCCGCCGCCTCCTCCAGCTCCCACCGGCCAGACGGGCGGATGACAGCGACCGGACTCAGTCTTCGCGCCCGGGAATCCGGCCCACCAGGCGGTCAAAGAGGCCATCGGGCAGCCAGCGGACGAGGCCCATAGCCCGCGCCGCCAGCCAGGGGAAGTTGACGGACGTCTTTCCCCGCTCGATCCCGCGCCGGATAATCACAGCCGCCCACTCCGCCGGCACCATCAGGGGCAGCCGTCCCGCCCCGGCGGTCATTTCGGTGGCCACAAACCCGGGTCGAACGACGGTGACCAGGATGCCTGCGGGCCGCAGCCGGGTGCGGAGGGCCTCAAAATAGGCGGTCAGAGCGGCCTTGCTGGCCGAATAGGCCGGGCCTTGGGGAAACCCCCGCACCCCGGCCAGGCTAGAGACCGCCACCAGCCGGCCGCCTGCCTGGCGCCGCATCACGGGTAGCACCGCGCCCACGGCGTTCACGGCTCCCTGGAAATTTACCGCCATCACGGCAGCCACGGCGGCCGGATCGAAGGGATCGCGCGGGCGCGCAACGCCCGCGTTGGCCACAAGCACGTCCACCCCGCCCCAGCAATCGACGACGCGCTGCACGGCCGCCCGGACGTGATCGAACCGCGTGACATCCCCGGGCAGCACCAAGGCCTGCCCGCCGGCGGCCGCCACAGCGGCCGCTGCTTCGTGCAGCGCCGCCTCCCTCCGGGCCATCAGGGCGACCCGCGCCCCCCAGCGCCCCAACTCCACCGCCAGCGCACGGCCGATGCCGCTGGAGGCCCCGGTGATAAACACATTCCGCCCCCGCCAAAAGCCGGCTGGGCCGGCAGAGCCGCCGCTCGCCGGGGACTGCTGGCGACCGCGGCCGGGCGGGGGGCCGCTCTTCACGGACCGTACACCTCCACCTCGGCCACCCACATCAGCTCAGGCCTGCCCACTGGACCCCCGCCGGCAGGCTGGAAAATCCGCAGGCGCCGTGTGGCCACGGGGACAAACGAGACGGAATGCCGGGTCACCTGGGTGGTGCCGCTGGGGGTTGCGTGTTCGAACAACACCTGCCATCCGCTGTCCAGCCAAGCCTCCACCCGGTAGCTGCGGGAGCTGTAGAACTGGTCCCGGTCGCGGGCCCAGTAGATGTCCACGCGGGCGATCAGCTGCTCCTCGTCCCAGGCGAGTTCAATCCAGTGGGGGCCGGGCGTCTCCGCCGAAGCCCACGCCACCTCCGCCCAGCGGCCGATCTCGACCTCATCGTTACGCCGCCCGTCGGTCAACGGCCCCGGCCCGTAGCCCCGGAAGACCGAGTCCACCGTCACCCGGGCGGCAGCGGCCAGGTTCGTCCCCGGGGCGTCCTGCTCCTGCGGCGCGACGGCAAACGCGGGTGGGTCCCGGGGCGGCACAAATGCCGCGGGCGCCGGCGGCCGCCGCGCCCGCCCCGCGTCGTCCCGAAAGGGCACGACCGCCGGGACCCTAAACGGACCGTTTCTCAGTGCCCGCAGGTAGGACGGCAACAAGTGGTCCGCGGCAAACAGCGCCACCCCAGCCACCGGAGCGGCCAGTACGGTTTCTATCTGTTCCAGCAGCGCCTCTGGCGTGTTGGCGGACACCAGGAGTCCGGGCACGATCCGGTCCAACAGCGGCCCCGCCTCTTGCCACGAGGCCATCATGGTCCGCACCAGCCCGACGCTGGAGGCGTACGCCATGGGAAAAACGTAATCCACCCAACCGTTGGCCAGCCAGTGCTCCCAGTCTTGCAACCGCAAGTAGCGGGCCTCGCGGATCTCGGGGGTCACCGCCGCGCTCAAAACCCAGCCCGGGTTTTCCGCGCGCATGCTGGTGGACAGGTCCCGCACCAGGGCGCTGACCTGCGCTTCCCGCCACAGGTGCCACGTCGCTGCCTCCTCCCGGGCGGCGGGCTCGGCCAGAGCCGCTGCAACGGCGCTCGGGTCGCGGCCCGTTTCGGCCGCGTAGCGGGCCAGTGAGGCGCGCGGCACGCCGTCACCGCAGGGCGCTTCACTGTAGCGGACGTAATCCAGGTGGAGCCCGTCCACCGGATAGCGGCGTAAGATCCCAAGAAACTCGCTGATCAAAAACTCACGGGCCTCAGGAACGGCCGGTGAAAGCCACAGGGTGCGGCCGGCCGGCGGCACCGGTGACGGGGACGCCGCAAAACCCGTTTGCTCCAGCCAAGAGAGAACGTCAGCCCCCGGCGGGCATTCCGCCCACTGGGGATGAGCGGCAAGGATGGGGCCGGGAGCCGGGTCCAAGCCGGCCGCGAACACCCACACCCACGGATGCACTTCCATACCCCGCACGTGCGCGGCGCGCGTGATGACGGCCAGCGGATCCTCGGGCCAGCCCGCAAAGCGAGGGTCTTGATAGGGTCCAGGGTAAAGGGTATAGCCGCGAAAAACGGCTTCAGGCAGGATGACGTTGACGTTGGCCACGGCCAGCTCATCGAGGAGCCGCAACACGCCGGACGGCCCGCCCAGCCGGCTGAGGATGGCGTTGGAAATCCAGACCGCCCGTACCTCCGTGGCCTGCGGGCGCGAACTGGCAGCCCCCGGCGCAGGGGCGCCTATTCCCGGCGCGTTCCCCGACAAGACAACAGGCTCCCCAGCTGCCGGCTGGGCTGCCGCTGGCTGGGCTGCCGCCAGCTGGCCCGCCGCCGGCCGGCTGCCGGCCAGGACCAGCAATGACACCAACACCAGTGCCATGATGGGCGCTCGCCGACACACATGCAGGGCCGTCCGGGCCGGCGGCAGCGACGACGCCCCAGGCAGCACCGGCATCACCGGCCGTCGACGGCCGCAGGCTCCCGAGGAGCGAAGCGGGTCGCCACGTAATCTTCGAGAAGGCGAGTGAACTCCTCCAGAATGCCCTCGCCCCGCAGGGTGGTAAGGAGCCGGCCGTCTACGTAGACCGGCGCCTTGGGCTCCTCGAACTGCCCCGGCAGCGAGATGCCGATGTGGGCGTGCTTACTCTCCCCTGGCCCGTTGACGACGCAGCCCATGACCGCCACCCGCAGGTTCTCGACGCCGGGGTATTGCCGCCGCCACTCGGGCATGCGCCGCTCGATGTAGCGTTGGACGTCGTCCGCCAGTTCCTGGAAATAGGTGCTGGAGGTCCGCCCACAGCCGGGGCACGCGGTCACTTGGGGAGCAAAGGCCCGCAGCTCCAGCGACTGTAGGATCTGCTGGCACACCCGCACTTCCTCGGTACGGTCGCCGCCCGGCCTGGGCGTCAGGGAGACGCGGATGGTGTCACCGATGCCTTCCGCAAGCAGGATGGCGAGACCGGCGGTGCTGGCCACAATGCCCTTCATACCCATCCCGGCCTCCGTGAGGCCCAGATGGAGCGGGTAGTCGCAGGAGGCAGCCAGCCGGCGGTAGACCGCGATCAGGTCGGGAACGCTAGACACCTTCGCGCTGATAATGATGCGGTCGTGGGGCAGCCCGCACTCCTCGGCGTAGGCAGCCGACAAGAGCGCGCTCTGCACCATGGCTTCCCGCATGACTTCACGCGCGTCCTTGGGGTCCGGCCGCCGGGCGTTTTCATCCATGAGCCTGGTCAATAGCGCCTGGTCCAGGGAGCCCCAGTTGACGCCGATGCGCACCGGTTTCCCGTGCAAGATCGCCTGCTCGATGATGGTGCGAAAATTGTCGTCCTTGTACTTGGTCCCCACGTTGCCCGGATTGATGCGGTACTTGTCCAGGCTGCGGGCCATGGCAGGATAGCGTGGCAGCAGGATGTGCCCGTTGTAATGGAAGTCGCCGACGATGGGCACGCAGCACCCTGCCTCCCGCAGGCGCTCGATGATGTACGGAACCGCCCGGGCCGCCTCCTCATTGTTGACGGTAATACGCACGAGTTCGCTGCCCGCCTCGGCCAGGGCCTGTACCTGGCGGACCGTGGCGTTCACGTCGGCGGTGTCCGTGTTGGTCATAGACTGGATGACAATGGGGTGCCCGCCGCCGATGGGGACGCCGCCTACGTTAACGGTGACCGTAGGCCGGCGGCTCCACTGGGGCTGCCCGTTGGCGTGTACCTGCAACGGTGGTTTCCTCCCCCAGCCCGGATGGCGTCCCGGGATGGCCCGCCATCCCGGCACCGACAACCTGATTATACCATAAGGCCACGGGCCTGACGGGCCGCTCGTGCCCCACCGGCCGCCCCCGGGCGGTCATGCCCGCGCGGCGCGGTCGCACGGGGCACGAGCCCCCGGCTGCGCGGGGTTGCGACGGGCGGCCCGGGCAGCGCCGCGCGGCCGCTGGATGGTTGGCGGGTAGTTGGCGGGTGGCTGGCGAGTGCTGCCCTTGAGCAGCGGACGGCCCCCAGACGCCAGGCAGGGGATGACCGACACGGCGGGGAATACACGGGCGAAAGGACGGGAAAGCCCGATGTGCGCCCGCTACACTCTCACCGATACCGGCGAGCTTCTCCTGCGGCAGTTCCGCTTGGCGGAGCTCCCTCCGGACTACCGGCCCCGGTACAACATCGCACCCACGCAAGCCGTCACCGTCGTCCTCAACAGCCGCGGCCGGCGCGCCGCGCAGTTTCGCTGGGGGCTCATCCCTGCCTGGGCCAAAGATCCGTCCATCGGGCGCAAACTCATCAACGCCCGGGCGGAAACGGTGGCCGTGAAACCGTCTTTCCGCCAGAGCCTGCGCCGGCGCCGCTGTCTCATCCCCGCCGACGGTTTTTACGAATGGCAGGAGGTGGACGGCCGCAAGCGGCCGCTGCGCATCGTGCCTACGACGGAGCAGCTTTTGGCCTTCGCCGGCCTGTGGGACTGCTGGCGGTCACCGGACGGTGAGGAAATCTACACCTGCGTCATCATCACAACTGATGCCAATGCCGCCCTTCGCCCCATCCACGACCGCATGCCGGCAATCCTCTTTCCTCAGGACTATGACCTCTGGCTGGACACCGACGTCCAAGACCCGGAGGCCGTGCTGCCCCTGCTGCGCCCGTGCCCCGACGACGCGCTAACGGCGTATCCCGTCTCCACCCTTGTCAACTCGCCGCGCTACGACTCCCCGGCATGCATCGAGCCGGTGGAGGCGTAAAAGGTCTAGCGGGCCGCGCTGCGGGCGCGTCCTGACGCCCGTCCGGCAGCCGGCACCGCATCCAGGAGGAGGAACAGGCATGACCACGGTGCTCCCATACCCCGAAGTGCTGGTCTACCACATCAACCCCCAGCGGGCCCGGAGCGTGCAAGACGGCGTGCGGGCCCGGTTTCCGAACCTGACGGTCCACGTGGCCTCCACTCCCGCCGAGGCGGAAACCGTCGTCGACCGCGTGGAGATCATCGCCGGCTGGGGGTTCCCCTCAGGGCTTTTGGCCCGGGCCGGGCGACTGCGCTGGTTCCACAAACTGGCGGCAGGCGTGGATGACGTGGTGCTGTCCGGCGCACTGCCCGCCGGCGTGATTCTGACCCGCACCGACGGCCGCGTGTTCGCCGGCCGCATGGCCGAGTACGTGCTCGCCTACATCCTGGCGTTTTGTCAGGGAATCCGTCGCTGCCTGGCCCAGCAGCAGACGCACAAGTGGGAGCCCTTCCTGACCCGGCTTGCCGCGGGCAGCACCGTAGGTGTAGCGGGCGTGGGCGACATCGGCCGCGAGGTGGCCCGCAAGGCCGCTGCCTTAGGCATGCGGGTCGTCGGGTGGCGGCGGTCCCCCGGACCGGTGGAGGGCATCGAAAAGATGTATTTCGGTCCCGACCAGTTCCACGCCTTTTTGGGGGAGGCCGATTTCGTGGTCGTGGTCCTCCCTCTGACCGCGGCCACGCGGGGGCTCTTTGACGCCGCCGCGTTCGCCGCCATGCGTCCGGGAGCGTACTTGATAAACGTGGGACGCGGGCCCATCGTGGACGAGCAGGCCTTGCTGGATGCGCTCCGTTCGGGCCGCCTGGCCGGGGCGGCACTGGACGTTTTCGCCGAGGAGCCGCTGCCCCCCAGCCATCCCCTGTGGGATATGGAAAACGTGTTCGTGACGCCCCATCTCTCGGGGTTGGCCCTTCCGGAGGAGGTGTGCCAGCCTTTCCTCGATAACCTGGACCGCTACCTCCGGGGCAAGCCCCTGGACAAGCAGGTGGCGCTGGAGCAGGGCTACTAAGGTTGGCTGTGCCCGCCCCGTCCCGCGGCGGGGGCCTGTCACTGGTCCACGGGCAGGAGCGCCAGGCGGTCACCGGGCCGGATTCCCAATTCGTGGGCGCGACCGCCGGAGATCTCAAGCACCATATTCACCGGCGTCGGCGCCGGGTACGCTGGACACGTGCCCTCCGGGGGACACGGGGGCACGTTGTGGACGATGCCGGCCACGGTGCCGTCGGGCTCGACAAACAGGAAGTCCAGCGGCACGAAGGTGTTGCGCATCCACATCGCGGGTCTGCCGAGGACGGGCCACACAAACAGCATGCCCCGGTCCGGCGGCACCTCGAGCCGGCCCATCAGCCCGATGGTCCGCGCCTCGGGCGTCAGGGCCAGCTCCACCGTGAACCGGGCCAGTTCCTCGCCGTCCCTCAGGATCACCACCACCCGCTCGGGCAGCCCCGTGTTGACCGGGATCTCCTGAGCCCCGGCAGGAGCGGGTGCCAGCGCCGAGGCCAGCACCCACACGGCCGCGAGCACAGCCAGGAAGCCCCGGGACCCGCACCTGCGGGCGTGCCGGGCATCCCGGGCGCCCCCGGCAGCGCGGCAAGCCCCGGCGGACATCTGCCGGCCGCTCCCGGCATGCCTGTCCACCATGCCAATCCCTCCCTCACGCGGCGGCCGGATTTTCAAACACCGCGGCCAGCCCCTGGCCGCCGCCGATGCACATGGTGACCAGGCCGTAGCGGGCGCGCCGCCGCGCCATCTCGTACATGAGCTTGACCGTAAGAATGGCCCCCGTAGCACCCACTGGGTGGCCGTGGGCGATGGCGCCGCCGTTGACGTTGACCCGTTCCCAGTCGAGCCCCAGGTCCCGCGCGACGGCTTCGGCCTGGGCGGCGAAAGCTTCGTTGAGCTCGATGAGATCGATGTCGTCCAGGGACAAGCCGAGCTTCTGCAGCACCTTGCGGACGGCCGGCACCGGGCCGATACCCATGTATTCGGGCTCCACTCCGCTCGCCGCGGCGCCCCGCAGCACCAGCTTGGGGGTCAGGCCGAGGGCGCGGGCCTTTTCTGCGGACATGACCATCACGGCCGCCGCGCCGTCGTTGATCCCGGAAGCGTTGCCGGCGGTGACGGTGCCGCCTTCCTTAAAGGCCGGTTTCAGCGCGGCCAGTTGCTCGAGGGTCGTGTCCGGGCGCGGGTGCTCATCGGTGTCAACGACCCGCTCCCCCTTGCGGTCCTTGACGGTGACGGGCACGATTTGGTCCTTAAAGAGGCCCGCCGCCATGGCCGCCGCCATGCGCTGCTGACTACGCAGCGCCACCTGGTCCTGGGTGGCCCGGTCGATCCCCCACCGCTCCGCCACGTTCTCGGCCGTGACGCCCATATGGTAGCGGTGAAACGGGTCGCTCAACATGGTGATGAGCCCGTCTTCGACCGTATCGTTCCCCATGCGGTACCCAAACCGGGCCTTGCGCAGGTAATAGGGAACGTTGGACATGGACTCGACGCCGCCGGCCACCACCACTTCCGCCTCACCTAGGCGGATCGCGTGGCTGGCCGAGACTATAGCCTGCAGCCCCGACGAGCACAGCCGGTTGACGGTGAAGGCCGGCACTTCCTTGGGCACGCCGCCCTTGATGGCCGCGGTCCGGGCGATGTAGGCATCCTCGGCGATCTGGCCGACGCATCCCAGGACGACCTCGTCGACGTCCGCACCGCTCACCCCGGTCCGGCGCAGCACCTCCCGGATCACCGCCGCGCCCAGGTCACTCGCGGACAGCGGGCTAAGCGCACCGCCAAAACGGCCGATGGCCGTCCGCACGCCCTCCACCAGCACCACTTCGGTAGTCATTCGCCGCCCCTTCCTTTCGCGGACGTGTAATGCATTCAGACGTGGTTTGATTTTCGTTCCGGGCGGCGCGACACCTGCCGCGCCAAAAGGACGCCCGCGCGGCCCGCGTCTCCGCCGGCGGCCGGGCCAGTACCGTCGTACTGGCCC
>NICF_comb_assmDRAFT_10003103_pt1 | contig 12175 bp, 9 predicted proteins | sample NewIslPassag4_SG_FD_11279 | JGI IMG/M metagenome (IMG submission 11279) | reverse complement strand
GACGAACGCGCGGTTGACGCTGACGGCGGTGGCGCCGGGAGGGGATTGGAATGGGGTGCGGTTGGTGTTTGAGGACACGGCGACGGCGGGGAACGAGACGGTGAGTTGGGATGCGGCGACGAAGACGCTGACGGTGGGGATTCAGAGTGGTGTGAGCACGGCGAACCAGGTGATTGCGGCAATCAACAATGATGCCGTGGCCAGCCAACTGTTCACCGCCAGCCTCGCCACAGGTAGTGACGGATCTGGTGCCGTCACTGTGTCGGATTTTGCTGAACTTTCCGGTGGGGTGATCGATGTGGGGACTGCTGACGGTGCACCCCTCATTGGAAATGAAGACCAGGCGACCACAGGACTGGTTTTCAAGGCGGTCGAGTTCGGGTCAGATGCTTTCGTCTCTGTGAAGGCCCTTAATGGGACAAGCTTCACTGTAACGGACCGTGACGGAAATCAGGCGACGCGGAGCGCGGGTACAGACGTGCAGGTTCTGGTGAACGGCATCGCAGCGGTTGGCAAGGGACTTAGGGCGTCTATCAATACAGCCGCGCTCGATCTGTCATTCAGTGTTTCAGAAAGTCTGGCCGATGGTACAATGACCGCATTCCGCATCGTGGGCGGCGGAGCTCAATTCCAGCTTGGCCCGGATGTTGTCTCCAACCAGCAGGCCCGCCTGGGTATACAAAGTGTGAACACGGCAAAACTCGGGGGGGTTGCCGGCCGGCTATTCGAATTGCGATCGGGTGGTGCGAAGTCCCTTACCCGCGATGTGAACGGCGCAGCCGCTGTGGTTGAAGAAGTCATTGCCCAGATCACCACACTGCGCGGTCGATTGGGAGCGTTCCAGCGAACCACACTGGAAACCAATATAAGTTCCCTCAATGACACGTTGGAAAATCTGACAGCGGCGGAAAGCTCAATCCGGGATGCCGACTTCGCTGCCGAAAGCGCAGCATTGACCCGTGCGCAAATTCTCGTCCAATCGGGTGTCTCGGTTCTGGCTATTGCCAACAACAACCCGCAAGCGGTGTTGGCTCTCCTTCGCGGTGGGTGAACAATGAAACTGCTCGCCGCATAGGGCCATATTACTGACAAAGTCGGGTTAATCGCGTGAATGAAGCGAGAGCGGCAGTTAACCGGACCCGTCAGAAGCTCGGGCATCTCCGGTGTTCTCCGCGGAGATGCTGGAGCCACCGCCCCGGAGATGTTTACCATTTCCGTGAATCCGCTTCAGTTTATCTGCGAGGAGTGACAGCCGGACCTGTTCCAGGTCGCTGCGGTGCTTGAGCTGATTAAAATGATAAACGCCAACAAGAAGATCGCCCGTGGCCAGGACTACCAGCCAGATGGTGAGAAGGGCGGTCGCCAGCCAATAGCCGATGGCCCAGACGGGGTGCTCAGTATTGGAGAACATCAATCGACCCGCCCAAAGGAGCAGGCCAAGCACGATCATAAGAAAGCTGATCTGGGCACGCCGGTAAAATCGCCGACGAAGAAACTCCAAATCGGAGGATGTAGCCCTCTTTGAGAGCACTGACCAAGCACGGGCCTGCCATGCCAACAAAATAACCCCTGCGGCTACGATCGCCCAGGGGAAAGTCACGTCACTCCATTCTGCCCAGCCGCTCATACTTGCAATCCCCTAAAAGCGGGGAGGCTCAATCGCAGTTCGCCATAGCCGAGGCGAACTACCCGTCGCCCAGGCGAACTACGGATGTCGTTGAGATTGGCGTCAGGCTTCGCAAAGGGGTTTCTTTTTTTCCGTTATTTTCGGACACTGGGGAGCCATTTCCGCGTTAATCTTGATGTACTCTTTCCATTCCTCGGGAACATTGTCAGCCAGGAAAATGGCGTCCACCGGACATTCGGGGACACACGCCTCGCAGTCGATGCATTCATCCGGATGGATGTAAAGCATCATCTCCCCTTCGTAGAAGCACTCCACCGGGCAAACCACCACACAATCCGTATACTTGCACCCATAGCATGGTTTACAAACGACGTGTGTCATACCGATTTTCTCCGCAATTGCAGACAGATCAACGAACCGTTGGACGCCGCAATATTGTATCTCTGACGGGTTCGCAGGAATTTCCCCTCCCGCGACGAAGCGCGCTTTATGTCATATTATGGAGGCAAAAAATCAATGTCAAGGAACGAGTGCGCTATTGCGGAAATAGGGGCAAACCCATCCAAATGCCGCTCGCGAGACGCCCTTTGCCGGCATCGGATTGTCGCGGCTGGATCGCTACAAATTACTGAATACGCGAATCTCAGACCAGATCGTTTTATTCTAAACCGAGAGGAAATGCCATGCATGCCAGGCATCGGACGCCGCTAATAAAACGCTTCCTTGCGGCCGTCTTCAGTCCTGAGTTCTGTGAAAAGTGGTGCCCAATCTGTGTGCGGGCTCGAAAAGGAGTTCGCTGGGCCCGCTGGGTTCAGCGATTGGAGCTCGCTTTGACAGCCGGAGGCTGCCCGTGGGGACGCGCCCGCCAGAAAAAATACGGCGTGCCGCCCAACCTGCCGATTGGCAAAGGGGTAGAATGAAACTGCAAGGCTTACCCGTTTTTCCAGCGCCACGTGGAATTTGTTAGGAGAAGACATTTTTGTGGTTCAAACAATGATACGGCGAAAGCCCGCTGGGCAAGGTTGGCATATAATCCTTTATTTTTCTGCGGTTTTGATCACGTGCAGTTTCCTTCCAGTGAGACCGGCACTCGGAAAGGATGATTTGCCGGCTCGGCTGGAGGGTGCGGTGCGTCCTTTCATCGTCAATCACCAACTCGCGGGTTGCGTGATGGTTGTGGCTGACAAGCATACGATAATCCATACCATCACACTTGGCTGGGCGGACGTCGACGCGAAAAGGCCAATGCAGGCCGATACCCTTTTCTGGATTGCGTCGCAGTCGAAACCGATCACGGCCACCGCGTTGATGATCCTGGTGGATGAGGGCCGTGTTCAGCTCGACGATCTGGTGGAGAAGTATCTCCCGGAGTTCCGCGGACAGTGGTTGATCGCGGAAGCGGCTGAGGACCACGTGCTTCTCAAGAGGCCTTCACGGCCAATCACTGTTCGGGATATTCTGTCGCACACAAGTGGACTCCCGTTTCGATCCGCGCTGGAGGTACCCACGTTGGATGTGTTCCCGCTAGCTGCCCGGGTGCGGAGTTATGCCATGACGCCGCTGGAATTTGACCCTGGTCGCCGCTATCAGTACTCCAACGCCGGTATCAATACAGCTGCAAGAATTGTGGAAGTGGTCACCGGAAAACGGTTCGAAGAATTTCTCAAAGAGCGGATCTTCGAACCACTTGGAATGAAGGACACAACCTTCTGGCCTGACAAAGAGCAACTTTCCCGGCTGGCCAGAGCATATCGGTATGATGCTCAGTCGAAAGAGCTTGTATCCGTTCAAATCGACCAACTGGCCTATCCACTCGATGACAGGCAAAACCGGTATCCGGTTCCAGCGGGCGGATTGTTCTCTACGGCTGCTGACTTGGTAAAGTTCTATCAGATGCTTTTAAATAATGGCACGTTTGAAGGAAAACGGCTTATATCGGAAGACGCCGTGCGAGAAATGACATCGCGTCAGACCAGGCCGGAACTTGATAACAGTTATGGATTGGGTTTTGTGGTCAATGGTCCGGTGTTTGGTCACGGTGGCTCGCATGGAACCAACACCCTCGCGGATCGGCGGAAGGACGCGATCCTTGTGTGGCTTGTCCAGCATGCGGGGCCAGAGGCCCAAGAAACTTTTCGCCAGGTGGACCAGATCTTCAGTGAATGGTCTCCTGATCGCGGTTAAAAACATCACAGTGGTGGTGCATTTTTCTGGGTTTATTTGACACACAATATTAGGCGAGTAAAGATACTATGCCGGCTATTCCAAAGAAAGACCTCACGAAGTTCCTCCCCATGACCCGAGAGGAAATGGAAGCTCGGGGCTGGGACTATGTGGACGTGGTATTCGTAACAGGCGACGCCTACGTGGATCACCCGAGTTTCGCCATGGCTTTGCTGGGGCGGCTGATGGAGGCCGAAGGATACCGGGTGGCGATTCTCAGCCAGCCGGACTGGCATTCATGTGAGCCCTGGAAGAAGTTTGGGCGTCCGCGGCTGTGCTTCGCGGTTAGTGCTGGGAATATGGATTCCATGGTGAATCATTACACGGCGAACCGCAAAGTGCGGAATGATGACGCGTACAGTCCTGGAGGCCGAATTGGTTTGAGGCCGGATCGCGCCACGCTCGCATACTGCCAACGCGCGCGGGAGGCCTACAAGGGCGTGCCGGTGATTGCGGGAGGAGTGGAAGCCAGTTTGCGTCGCATCGCCCACTATGACTACTGGAGCGACAAAGTACGGCGATCCATCCTTCTCGACTCCAAGGCCGACCTTCTCGTCTACGGAATGGGTGAGCGTCCGCTTTTGGAGATTTTGCGCCGACTCGCTGCCGGAGAGCCTATCAAAAATATCCGGGACGTTCGGGGTACGGCCTACCGGCTGGGTGCTTCAGAAAAGCCTCCGGAGGATGCGATCTATCTGCCGTCCTACGAGGAGGTTGTAGCAAGCAAGGAAGCTTTTGCGCGGATGACCAAGATGGCTCACTTGGAAACCAATCCTTACAATGCCCGGCGCCTTGTGCAATACCATGATCGTGAAGCTGTAGTCATTAATCCACCGGCGTTTCCATTAACGGAGGAGGAGATGGACCGGGTGTACGGGCTTCCTTTCCAAAGGCGGCCCCACCCTCTGTATGGCGATGAACCCATTCCCGCATTTGAAGTAGTCAAACACTCCGTCCAAATTATGCGGGGTTGTTTTGGTGGGTGCACATTTTGTTCCATCACCGCCCACGAAGGTCGGATTATTCAAAGTCGGTCACCGCAGTCGATTATTCAGGAAATTGAAAGGTTAAAACAGGACCCCGAATTCAAAGGCGTCATCAGTGATATCGGCGGTCCAACTGCAAATATGTATCGGATGAATTGCAGCCGTCCGGAGGTTCGGGAAAAATGCCGCCGTTTGAGTTGTATCCATCCGACAATATGTAAGCTTTTAAATACCAGCCACGGACCGCTCATTGAACTCCTCAAGCAAGTGCGACATGTGCAGGGTATCAAAAAGGTGTACGTGGCTTCGGGAATCCGCATGGATCTGGCTCAGTTAAGCCCTGCTTACATGAATCATCTCGTGCGTTATCACGTGGGCGGCCACCTTAAAGTAGCCCCCGAGCACTGCGATCCCGATGTATTACGCCTGATGAAAAAGCCAAGCATCGAGGATTTTGAAAGATTTGCGAAGAAATTTCACGAACTTTCCCGCGCTGCGGGAAAGGAACAATATCTGGTGCCGTATTTTATTTCGGGTCACCCTGGCTGCGATCTTAAGGCGATGATCCGCCTTGCGGAGTTTCTCAAACGCACTGGCTATCGCCCCCAGCAGGTTCAGGACTTCATGCCCACGCCCTTTGACATTGCCACGTGCATGTATTACACCGGTATCGACCCGATGACCGGTGAAAAAGTGTATGTACCGCGTGGTGAACGCGAGCGAAGGCTCCAGCGGGCACTCCTTCAATTCTGGAAACCGGAGAATTATTTTCTCGTTCGCGAGGCCCTCCAACTGGCCGGCAGAACAGATTTGATTGGGAGTGGCCCTCAATGTCTCATCCCGTCGCGCCCGCCGAAAGAAGCCCTCGTCGCCCGTCGAAAAAGCCAGCACGAAAGAACAGGGGCTGAGCATCCGACCGGAATGAAGGCCACCGTGGCGGGCTATCGTCCGCACCGAAAGACGTTTCGGCGTAGAACGACCAAGAAAAGCTGATCCGCGTGGGGGAATCCGAAATTTGCCACGGTGTCGGCTGCCTCTCGACCGGTCCGCTGGCGACTCCGCTTTGACGCGCTCCATCGCGGCTTCTGGTTGTGAAACTGAAAGTCTCCCAGGTACGGCTGCAACCGTGCGGAAAAATGGAGGCTCCGTCATGTCCTAACGAGCTTACCCGGGCCACTGCAGCGTCTATCTGTGATGAAATGCAGATGCTCTTGAGAGCACGCCGTCGCGGCCATCGCTTCATGAAAACGAGTACAGTGGGAAAGGTTCCCATGTGTTCCTATACTGGAAGTAGGGTGTAATGGTAGGACTTTCCCGAGCCGAAAAACTCTCCGGGCAAACGGGCTGCCGGTTCTGCAGGGGTATCAACATTATTCGATTCGTTTTGGTATTAAAGTCCTATGACTATTTCAGGTGAGCGAATTCCCGCGGTGGGTATTGATCTGGGCACGACTTACTCCGTCGTTGCCTACTTGGATGCGCAGGGCCATCCGGAAACGATCGTCAATGCCGAAGGGGAACGACTCACGCCGAGTGTCGTGTACTTCGACGGGGAAGAGGTGATCGTCGGCCGCGAAGCCCTCAAAGCTTTTGCCCGCCTGCCAAGTCAGGCGGCCGAATGTTCCAAACGGGATGTGGGCTACAAGGTCTATCACAAGGCCCTGCAGGGCAAGTACTACCCGCCGGAAGTAATTGAGGCATTTATTCTCAATAAACTCCGGCAGGATGCGGCACAGCAACTTGGCGACTTCAGTCATGTCGTTATCACCGTGCCTGCCTATTTTGATGAGGTGCGGAGGAAAGCGACGCAGGACGCCGGCTATATGGCAGGGCTCGAAGTGATGGATATCATCAACGAGCCGGTGGCCGCTGCTCTGGCTTTCGGCTATGAGTCCGGCAAATTGAATACGCCATCAAGCGACATCAAACCCGAAAAGGTGCTCGTGTACGATCTGGGAGGTGGCACTTTCGACGTGACGGTGATGGAGATCCGAGGCTACGAGTACGTGACGCTATCAATTGATGGAGATGTGCGACTCGGCGGATGGGACTGGGATCAACGTTTGGTTGACCTGGTGGCGGAAAAAATCATTCGTCAGATCGGGTTCGATCCCCGGGAAGATGTTCGCCTGTGGGGCAAATTGTGGTCGGCCTGCGAGGAAGCCAAGCGGACTTTATCGGTCCGTACAAAAACGGTCATACCATTTGAGTATCGAACTAAGACAGTGGACGTCGAGGTGCGTCGGGAGGAATTTGAGGAGGCCACCCGGGACCTCCTCGATCGCACGCGATTCACAACTCTTCAGGCGCTTAAGGCAGCCGGTCTGGATTGGGGGGATATCGATCGGGTTCTCCTCGTGGGGGGATCAACACGGATGCCGATGGTCCGCAATCTTATCCGCGAACTCTCCGGTAAAGAACCGGATACATCCATTTCCGCGGATGAGGCAGTGGCCCTTGGGGCGGCCCTCCACGCCGGGTGGCTACTGGGAAAGGCACGGGGTGAACGGCCGCGGTACAAGGTCCGGAATGTCAACTCACACAGTCTGGGAGTGGTGGGGTGGGACCCGCTCACACGGCGTCGAAGAGTGGGAACGATTATCCCGCGCAATACGCGTCTTCCGATTATCGCCAAAAGGAGGTTCCGCACGCACAAGTCTGATCAGCGCTCCATTCTGGTTGAAATCGTCGAAGGAGAAAGTCCCGAGCCAGAGGACTGCTGTCAAATCGGCAAGGTGCGTGTCCACGATTTGCCGCCCAATCTCCCAAAGGGGTGGCCGGTGGAGGTCATCTTCCAGTATCGGGCGAACGGCAGGCTGAAGGTCCGTATCCGCGTGCCGGAGGTGGATCGCGAAGTTGTGGCGGAGTTCCAGCGGGAAAGGGCTCTGACAAAAGAACATCTGGACGGCTGGCGCCGATTTATCAGTGGTAAAGAACCAACGGATTACCGATGAATTGTTCGTCGCCTATAGGACAAACGGGTCTGCACGCTGCGTCGCCGTCATTCTTCAAAGGAAGGTGCGCGTCTTGTTCACGGGCAGGTGGAGGGACCTGTTTGTTAGATCCGTTTTGCAGTGTCACACCATGCATGGCCTCCCGGCGGGCACGACAAGCATGCCCCTGCGAAGCATTTGTCCTGGAAAGCCGCTTTTCAGGTCACATTCCAAGGTTTGGACCGTCCATCTCATCGACCGGGCTCCGCGTGCTTGGTTGCATTGCTGGTTAAACGGCAGGGGCGATTCATGAATGGGCCCTACNACACGTTGGGCCCGTGGCGTGTTGCCGGTTTTTGCAAAAGTGGGGATGACTCAGTTGCTTGTGAGGGTGCTTGAGGCACAGCAATGGTGGTATGATAAAGTTTTGCGTCGCTGGTTGATCGGATGTCAGTTTCGGCCTGTGGAAACAGACCTTGGAAGCGCGCTATCGCGTGCCCTCCATTTGGCGTGCAACGAGCGCCAACTTGGAAAGGCGCCAATGTGAATTTACCAGAGAGGATGCAAGATGAGCGAGACCTGCCCGTGGATTATCTCAACGACCACTGCCACCTTCGAACAGGACGTCCTGGAACGTTCCAAAGAAGTTCTCGTAGTGTTGGACTTCTGGGCGCCGTGGTGTGGGCCATGCCGGATGTTGGGACCCCTGCTTGAAAAACTGGCTCGAGAGAAAAAAGGGGCTTTCGTCCTGGTGAAGGTCAATACGGATGAAATGCCGGAACTGGCAGCCGTGTTTCACGTCCAGGGGATTCCAACCGTCTTTGCACTGCGCGATGGACGCGTGGTGGACTATTTTACCGGAGCATTGCCGGAATCCGAGCTGAGGGCTTGGTTGGATCAATTACTTCCGCAGGAAGACGAAGCGCTAGTGGCACAGGCCGATGCCCTGGCCGATCGTGATCCAAAATCAGCGGAGGCCAAGTACCGCGAAGCTATTTCGCGGAATCCGAAGTCCATTCCCGGGCGGATCGGTTTGGCACGACTGCTCGCAAAGCAGAAACGGTACGATGAAGCCAAATCCTTGCTCAACGAACTGAGCGATCTGGGAGCGACGTCGGAGGAAGTGGAAAAGCTGCGGGCGGAGTTGGAACTTGCGGACTCGGGTGAGACAACCGATTTGCGATCCTTGGAAGCCCAGGTCGTGGCCAACCCAGGGGATTTGAATCTCCGCCTGAAATATGCCCGTGCCCTGGCTGCCACCCTCCGTTACCAAGAGGCTTTAGAGGAAGCACTGCGTGTGGTGCAAACAGCCCAGGGTGAGCCGAAGGAAGAAGCCCGAAAATTAATGCTTCAGATCTTCAGCATCCTCGGGGCCATTCATCCTCTGACAGAAGAGTATCGCCGACGTCTGACAATGGCACTGTTTTGAAAAAATTAGAAAACAAGCGTGTTTGGCAAACTGGGTTGCGGGTCGTCGCTATTTTGAAAACCTGTTTTAGGGCATCGCTGGACCGGTATTGGTTATGCCCGACAAGGATGAGTTGAGCGTGGAGGCAACTCTCATCAATGTCCGCGGCGCGCGGGTTCACAATCTCAAAAACGTGGATGTTTCGATTCCGCTTGGCCGTCTGGTCGTGATCACCGGTCCGAGCGGTTCGGGGAAAAGCTCGCTGGCGTTTGACACACTCCACGCCGAGGGACAGCGCCAGTACCTGGAGACACTGACGCCGCACCTGCGACGGTTTATTCCACAACTGGAACGCCCGGATGTGGATTGGGTGGAGGGACTACCGCCGACGGTGGCCATCGATCAACGTGGCGGTCCCCCACCACCTCGAAGCACCGTGGGAACTCTCACTGAAGTATATGACCTCCTGCGCCTTCTGTACGTGCGGGTCGGCGAGCTCCAGTGTCCCAAATGTTTGGTGCCGGTCGTCAGTCAATCGCCCCAGGAAATCTGTCAGGCAATTCTGTCCCTTCCGGAAGGCACACGCGTCATCCTTTTGGCGCCTATTCCAATCAAGAAATCGCGAAAGGCTCCGGAATTAGTGGCCACAATCCGCAAATTAGGGTTCCCGCGGGTTCGGCTTAATGGGCAATTATGCGATCTGGACGACCTCACGCCCAAAACTCTCGAGGGACAGTGCCGCGTGGAAGTAGTGGTCGACCGCGTGATCATCAAGCCCGCCGTCGAAACGCGGCTGCGTGAATCGCTTCATACAACCCTCAGAATTTCGGATGGGCAGGCCATTGTTTCTTACGAAGTTGCGGGAGAAGGCGGTGAACCCGTTTGGGTGGACCAGGTTTTCAGCACTGTTCGGCGTTGCTCTCGCTGCGGTGAAATTTACCCCGAAGTCGATCTTCGAACTCTCAGCTTTTTCAGTCCCCACGGTGCGTGTCCGCAGTGCGAGGGCCTTGGTGTGGTGGATCGATTTGATCCCAACCTGGTGATCGACTTTTCGCGAGGATTGGAAAACGGGGCGGTGCGACTGTGGAAAGATGCCCGCGCTAAACTGAAGCATCATGCAAAAAAGATCGAGCGACTCATGAAGCAGGGCGGATTTGATTGGTCAACGCCGCTGGAAAAAATTCCCGAAGAGTTCCGTGCAAAGCTCATTTTTGGGGCCCGACCTTCCGATCAGAATTCGGACAGATCCCCGGCAAATTCACAACCCACGTGTCGAACCCGAAGCACAGAATTCGTGGGCCTTCTCCAGCTTCTGGAAGTGGAATATGAGCTGTTGGCAGAAGACTGGCAGCGGCGTGAATGGGCGGCGTATCGGTCCCAGGTGGCCTGCCCATCCTGTCAGGGGGCACGTCTCGGTGCGCTTGGACGCTCTGTGATGATCGAGGGGGTACCCATTCACGCCCTCTGTGCATGGACGATTCCAGAGGTGCGTGCCTTTCTGGAAAGGCTAAGTCTTCCACCGTATCAGCAGAGCGTGGCAGCGCCGATCATTAAGGAGATCGTGCATCGGTTGGATTTTCTCAATCAGGTGGGACTCGATTATGTCACGCTGGATAGACGCGGGGAAACCTTAAGCGGGGGGGAACTTCAGCGAGTACGGTTGGCGGCCGGGTTAGGCGCCGTATTAAGCGACGTATGTTACATCGTGGATGAGCCATCGATTGGGCTTCACCCGCGGGACAATGACCGCCTCATTGCCAGCCTCCGTCAACTTGTCGATCGTGGAAACACGGTCATCGTGGTGGAGCACGATGAAGCTATCATCCGGGCGGCAGACTGGGTGATTGATATGGGACCTGGCGCTGGACCGGCTGGAGGACAGGTTGTCGCGGAGGGAACCGTGGCCGACATCATGACTCATCCCCACTCTATGACGGGGCGTTACCTTGCCGGCCAGGAGGTTATTCCCATTCCCACCGGGCGTCGTCAGCCACAACCAGGGCGTGAAATTGTTCTCGTAGGGGTCACCACGAACAACCTCAAGAATATCACGGTTGAATTTCCGCTCGGACTGTTTATCTGCATCACGGGTGTGAGTGGTTCTGGAAAGAGCTCGCTCCTCAGTCTGACTCTTGCCCCAGCCTTAAAACGGGCGCTCCTCGGCCTGGGAAGCAGGGGCGCCGGATATCAGGAAATACGGGGCTTCGAAAACGTAGACAGGGTTGTGGATGTCGATCAAACACCCATTGGCAGGTCGCCTCGCAGTAACGTGGCGACCTATACTGGGGTGTTTGACGAGATCCGACGGGTCTTTGCCACCACACGTGATGCCCGCCGATTAGGATTTCGGGCTGATCGATTCAGCTTCAATAATCCGGCCGGTCGCTGTCCCGTATGCCAGGGATTGGGGCAACAGAAGATCGAGATGGATTTTTTGCCTGATATGTACGTGACCTGCCCGGCGTGTCTCGGCCGCCGATTCAATCCCCAAACCTTGGAGGTTCGTTACCGGGACAAGACCATCGCCGACGTACTGGAGATGTCGATAGAGGAAGCCCTGGACTTCTTCGAAAATTTTCCCGCCATCGAAACGGTTCTGCGATGCCTGCGGGAAGTGGGACTGGGGTATCTTCAGCTTGGGCAGAGAGCCGTTGCCTTATCGGGGGGAGAAGCCCAGCGAATCAAGCTGGCGACCGAGTTGGCCCGAGGAGGACGGGGAAAAACGGTCTACCTTCTTGATGAGCCGACCACCGGCCTTCATAAGGATGACGTACGGCGGCTTCTCTCCGTGCTGCATCACTTGGTCGACGCAGGAAACACTGTGGTCGTGGTGGAGCATCACCTGGACCTGATCAAATCGGCCGACTGGATTATCGAACTGGGGCCCGAGGGGGGCCGCGAAGGGGGCAACGTGGTGGCGATGGGAACGCCCGAGGATTTAGCCCGTCATCCGAACAGCCCTACCGGCCGCTATTTGGCTCCAATTCTAAAACGGAGC
>NICF_comb_assmDRAFT_10003101_pt1 | contig 12182 bp, 9 predicted proteins | sample NewIslPassag4_SG_FD_11279 | JGI IMG/M metagenome (IMG submission 11279) | reverse complement strand
GGAGGCGGCCGGGCGGCTCGAGGCCGCCGCGGCCGCACACGGCTCTACCCGTCAAGCCGGCTCTAGCAGTCAGGCCAGCCTCTCACCGGTCGGTTCGGCTCTTCGCCGGTCCACCCGGCTGCCTACCGGTCCAGCCAGATGTCCAGCATCTTGTACAGGCCGTGGATGGGATGGAACGTGACCCCTTTGACGTAGTCGCGCATGCCCACAATCCAGTTGTGGTGCGGCATCGGGATCATGACAGCCTGCTCGATGAAGCGCCGCTCGATGGCCTGGAACGCGGCGGTCCGCTCGGCCGGATTCACCGTCTGCTGCGAGATCTGGTACAGCCGCTCGGTTTCCGGATCCACCCACTTGGTGCCGTTGGGATACGGCAGCGCCGCTTCGGTGAACCAGTACGCGAAGTCGGCCGTGCTGTGGGTGCCGTCCACATAGTAGATGTCGTGCTCGGCCCTGGCCAGGGCGTCGGTCCACGCCGCATACTCCATGTTGCGGATGCGCACGTCGACCCCCACATCCCGCAGGTGCGCCTGGACCACCAGGGCGATCTGCTCCTGGACCTCGGAGTAGACGTACATGTAGACCTGCAGCGGCTGGCCGTCCTTCATCCGGATGCCGCTCGGTCCCCGGACCCAACCAGCCTCATCCAGCAGCTGGTTGGCCTTGTCCGGGTCATACTCCGCCAGCAGCGGCCGGATTTCCTCGCAAGGCGTGGAACCGTCCACCGACGGGTGCCAGAAGCCGCACACCGGCTCCGCGTACCCGTTCCAGACAAAGTCGACGATGTCCTGCTGGTTGATGGCGTGCGTGAACGCCCGCCGCACCCGCAGATCCTGGAAAACCGGTTTCCAGTGGTTGAAACCGATGTGGTTGGCGGACACCCGCGATTGGGTCAGGAGCCGCACGCCCCGCATGTTCTCGAAGCGGCTGGCGTCCCGGGGCGAGACGGCGATGTCGATGTCGATCTCGCCCAGCTCCAGCGCCGTGCTCCGGGCGGCGTCCTCCGGAATGCTGCGGTAGATGACCCGGTCGACGTAGGGCGCTCCCTGGTTGTTGTAGAACGCCGGACCCCAGTTGTACTGCTCGTTGCGCTCCAGCACCACTTGCTGGTCGCGGGTCCAGCTCACGACCCGGAACGGGCCGGTGCCCGAAATGGACTCCGGCACGATGCCGTAGTCGTCGCCCCACTGCTTGACGGCTTCGGAGTCAGGGATGCCCCCGTAGCCCCACTCGCTCTGGCTGATGTTGTTCAGGAACACCAGCGTGGGGTACTTGAGATAGAAGCGAACCGTGTAATCGTCCACCACTTCCGTCCGGTCCAAGGCGTTGATCTTGGCCCGGGTCGGGAACTCGGTCTGCCACCGGTCGAAGTGGAACTTGACGTCGTGGGCGGTGAACTTGCGGCCCGAGTGGAAGTACACGTCATCCCGCAGGTAGAAGGTCCACACGAGGCCGTCCTCGGACACTTCCCACGAGCGGGCCAGCGCCGGGTGCACTTGCCCCTTGTCGTCGGTGATGACCAGGGCGTCGTAAATCAGCATGTTCAAAGCAATGTCCGGCAAGCCCGTCGATCGTCCCGGGTAGAGGTTGGTCGGGATGCGGTTGGTGGCCACCACCAGGGTGCCGCCCCGCTTGGGCTCCTCCTGGGCCGAGGCCACGCCCAGGGCGCCGAGGATCATGACGACGAGCAAAAGCACTGCCAGCGTCCAGCGCAGTTTCGCCACGGTCTTTCCCTCCTTCTCTGCGTTGGGTGGTCACATAGAAGCGCGCGTTGCCGACCTCTGAGGGACCTGCGATGCGCTCGAGGCATCACCCCTTTCACGCCCGTCTGACGAAAGCCAACGCGAACCCCGCGGCGGGCGCAGGGGCCGATCCGGCCGCTGCCGCTGCCCGGCGCGGCCTGGCGCCCTTGCCCGCGGCGCGCCTTAGGCGGATGCGTCCAAGTAGCCGGTGGCCTTGGCCGCGACCAGCATGTACACCTTGACGGAAGCCACCAGGTCCTCCAAATCGATGAACTCGTTGGCGGCCAGCGAAGCGCTCCGGTAGTCGCCCGCGCCGAAGATGGCGGTGGGGATGCCCGCCTGGTTGCTCAGCCACGTCGCATCCGTGCCCGCGTCCTTGCCCCGGACGGGCGGCTCCTGCCCGGTGACGCTGCGGATCGCGTCCTTGAGGAGCTGCACCACCGGGGCGTCAGGCTCCACCCGCATGGCCGGCGCGAACCGCAGGACGTGCATTTCGCCCTGCCATTCGGGCACAGTGCACCGGCAGGCTTCCAGCGCCTCTCGGAATTCCGCCAGCGCCTGCTCCTCGGTTTCCCCGTAGACGAGCCGGCGATCCACGACCAGGCTGCAGTGGCTGGGCACCATGTTTTGAAACGTGCCGCCCTGGATCATGGAAATGTTCAGGGTGGCCGGGCCCAACAGGGGATCGCGGCGCTCTTGGAGCTTGTCGCCAAGCGCCCGCAGGTGAGACATCAAGACGTGCATGTGCTCAATGGCGTTGACACCCCGCCAGGGCCGGCTGGCGTGGGCCGCCTTGCCCCTGGTTTCAAACTTGACCTGCAGGATCCCTTTGTGCCCCACGTCGATCCGCATATCGGTGGGCTCGCCCACCACGGCCATGTCGTGGTTGATGTAGCCGTGGCGGATGAGGTACTGGGTGCCCAGCTCCGAGCCGATCTGCTCATCGCAGACCGCGGTGACGGTGACGGAGCCCTGGGGAGGCCGCCCCAGCTGGCGCAGGAGGCCGACCGCGAAGATCATGGCGACGAGGCCGCCTTTCATGTCGCAAGCGCCGCGGCCGTACAGGCGGCCGTCCGCGATCCGGCCCGAGTACGGGTCGTCCTCCCAGTCCGCCTCGGGGCCTGGGGGCACCGTATCCATGTGGCCATTGAATAGAAACCGGGTGCCGGGTCTGTCCCCCTGCAGGTGGCCGATGACGTTGGGCCGCCCCGGGGCTGCCTCCACCCACGTGACCTCCAGGCCCAGCTCCGACATCTTGCGCTGGATCAAGCGGGCCACAGCTTCCTCGGAGCCCGTGGGGCTCGGCGTGCGCACCACCTTCTGGAGAAACCCGATGATCTCTTCGCGGTGCTCCTCGACCAACTTGTCGATGCGTTCCAGCAGCGCCATGCCCTTCGCTCCTAGGAGATGGGGTCCCGCACCAGAGGCAGCGTCGAGCAGTGGATGCCCCCGCCGCCCTTGTGGACCTCGTCGTACTCGATGGGAATCACCTCGATGCCCAGCTTGGCCAGGCGCTCCTGGGTGCGCTCGCTGCCCTTGCACATGATCACGCGGCCCGGGCGGACGGCCAGGCAGTTGACGGTCTTGGGGTCGTCTTCGGGGTGTACCTCCACCGTGCGGATGCCGAGTTCCTTGAGCAGGTCCAGGAACCAGTAGGGCAGGCGGGTGATCCGGACCAGCGCGACGTCCACGTCTACCATAACGATGCAGCCGTCCAGGTGCAGGCTGTGCCCGACCAGGGGCACCCGGTGCACCTTGACGCCCTGCACGGCCAGCACCTCTTCGATCTGGCGCACGCCTTCCTCGTTCTGGCGGTACGACATGCCCACCGCCGCGTTGCGCTCGTTGAGGAAACAGAAGCTCCCGCCCTCAAACAGGCCGGTACCGTGAATGGTGCGCAGGATGGGCATGCCCAGCGAAGCGATCTTGCGGGCCACGTACGCCTCCTCGCCGCGCCGGCCGGTGCCCGGGTACTTGCCCACTGGCCCCATGCGGCAGATGATGGCGCCGCCGTTGACCGCGATGGCCGTGTCCCGGGTGTAAATGGCCTTGGGGTTGCGGGGCGAGCCGTCCACGTACTCCACCTGCACCCCTTCTTCCCGCAGCACCTGCGCCAGCTTGTCGTGCTGGGCTTGCATGCGCTCCAGGTCGGGCGCCCGGTCGGAGCGGAAATACCACTGCTCGTCGTCGTCGATTAGGGCGTCGATCTCGGGGTCGTACTTGGAGCTGTCGATGACCTTCATCTCCGGCCCGGGCCGGTGCAGCAGGATCAGGCGCAGGCGGCCCACGTCGTTGGTGCAGCCCCAGCGCTGGCCCCACACCCGCACCTGCATCTCCGGGTCCTCAAAGGGCGGCGACGCCTGGGGCGGGATGCGCTTCAAAACGACGTGGTAGTACTCTTCGGGATGCTGGCTCCATTTGGTTGTCGTCATGGATGCACGCCCTCCTGTATGGGTAGGTGTAGGTGCCCCGTACTCATCCGCGGCCCGCATTGCCGCCGGCCCATGAAGCGCCGGCGTGCCGGCCTCGCGGGCCGGCGGCAAAGCGGGTTGTCCGCTCATGCGCCGCAAGCTCAGGCGATGCCGGCTCACGCGCCGGCTTCCGACGCCGCCTGCGCCACGCGGGCCCGCAAGGCCGCGACGCCCGCCTCCACCGCGGCCCGGTTTTCGTCGTACCAGCGCCGGTGCTCGTCCCAGCGGGAGCGCACGTCGTCGATTTGCGCCCGGACCGACTCAGGCTGCACGCCGCCGGTCGACGCCCGTGACCGCACGAAGCCTTCGCCGTCCAAGATCTCCCGCAACTCGGCTTCGGTCAGCCCGCTGTCCCGGCCCAGCGCTCGCCGCACCGCATCGTGCAAAAGCGCCACGGGCGCGTTGTGGGGGGTGTACCCGCCCTCCAGAGCCGCCCGGACAAAGCCGCCCACGATCTGGTGGGCCGTGCGGAAAGACACGTCCAGGCGCCGCACCAGTTCATCGGCCAGGTGGCTTGTGGTGCTCCAGTAGACCGCGGACCGTTCCCGCATGACGTCCGCGTGCACCTGCATGGTTTCCAGGGAAACTCGCATCAGTTCGGAGCAGGCGAACACGTCGTCAAACATGTTCATGACCAGGTCCCGGGCGAAGATCAGGTCCAGGTCCGTCGAGCTGTTGGACCGCTGGGTGCCCATGATGGCCGCCGGCCAGCCCACCGCCTGCCCGGCCGTGGCCTTGACCCGCTCCAGGGCGTGGGGATTCTTCTTCTGCGGCATGATGCTGCTGGTGCCGCACAGCCCGTCGTCCATCTCCACCATGCCGAATTCGTACGTGCTCCAGATGTAAAGGTCTGACGCCAGCCGCCCCATGTTTTGCATGTAGATGCTGAGCACGCACACGTTCTCGTCGACGTAGTCGCGGGCGAACGCGCCGGCGTCGATGGCGTTGACCACCACGCCCCGGTGGGCGAGCAGGGCCGCCGTCCGTTCCCGGTCGATGGGCCAGGACGTGCCGGCGCACGCCGCACCGCCCAGCGCGCTCATGTTGCACCGCTCGTACGCGCCCCGCAGCCGCTGCAGATCCCGCTCAAAGGCGTAAGCAAAGCGCATGAGGTAAAAGCCAAACGTCCACACCTGGGCGTGCTGCAGGTGGGTGTAGCCGGGCATGATGGTTTCCACGTGAAGGGCGGCCTGATTCAGCAACGTATCCAGCAGCGCCAGGGTCGAGCCAATGATCTTGAGGAGCTGATCCCGGGCATATAGGCGGTCAATGGCCGTCAACTGGTCGTTGCGGCTGCGGCCCGTGTGCAGCCGACCCGCGAGGTCCTCACCCACTTCGCGGGCCAGGAAGCGCTCCACCTGTACGAGGGCCGAACCCGTGTCGTCGTCCCACGGAAACCGCTCCGGTCCCAATTCGGCCATCTTGTGGAGGCCCCGCAGCAAGGCGCGGGCCTGCTCGGGCGTAAGGATACCCTGCTCCCACAACATAACCGCGTGGGCCATGTCCACCAGGCAGATGTGGTGAAACCGGCGCTTGATGTCCGCAAGGCGCGGCAGTTCATCATAGAGGATAAGTTCCGGGCGCCGCGCGCCCAGCCGGGCCGACTCCAGGTGGCGCTCTTCGGGCCGCTTTTCGGGCGGCGCCCCCGGCGGTGTTCCCAGCGGTCCCGTCGCCCCTTGCGGCGAACCTTGCACCGTCCCCTGCAGCGTCCCCTGGGGCGCCCCTTGCGGCGGGTCAACCGGCGGCACTCTGCTTCACCCCCGTCGCTTCGCCGCCCAGGGCCTCCCACGCCCGGGCGAGGCTGGTTTCCAGGATCTCGAGGCCGCGGCGCAACTCATCATCGGACAAGGTCAGCGGCGGCAGCAGGCGAATGACGTTGCCGTACAGGCCGGCCTTAAGGATGATGAGGCCGCGAGTCTCCGCTTCCTTCAAGGTGCGGTCCACCAGCTCCGGCCAGGGGGTCTGGCGCTCCCGGTCCCGCACCAGTTCCATGGCCAGCATGGGACCGAGCCCCCGGACGTCGCCGATGCAGGGGTAGCGGTCCGCCATCCGGCGCAAGGCGGCGCCCAACTCTGCCCCGAGGCGCTCGGCCCGCTCCAGCAGCCGCTCCTCTTCAAAGACTTTCAGCACCGCCAGGGCGGCCGCGCAGGCCAGCGGGTTGCCGCCGTAGGTGCCCCCAAGGCCGCCGGGCGGCACCGCGTCCATGATGTCGGCCCGTCCGACGACGCCCGCGAGGGGCAGGCCGCCGGCGAGGCTTTTGGCGACGGTGATCAGATCCGGCACGACGCCGCTGTGCTCCACCGCAAACCAGCGGCCCGTGCGGCCGAAGCCCGTTTGGATCTCGTCGGCGATGAAAACGATGCCGTGCCGGCGGGTCAGCTCCCGCACGCCCTGCAGAAATGCGGGCGGCGCCGGCACGAAACCGCCCTCACCGAGAACGGGCTCAATGATGACGGCCGCTACTTCATGCGGCGGCACCTGCGCCTGCAGCACCTCTTCCAGCGCGGCCAGCGCCCGTTCCGCCGTCCACCCCCGGTACTCGTACGGGTAGGGCGCCCGGTAAATCTCGGGCGCCATGGGGCCGAAACCGGCGCGGTACGGCACGGCCTTCCCCGTCAGGCTCATCCCTAGCAGCGTGCGTCCGTGAAACGCGCCGGTGAAGGCGATGACGGCTCGCCGGCCGGTGTAGGCCCGGGCGATCTTCACGGCGTTTTCCACTGCCTCGGCCCCGGTGGTGACGAGCACCGTCTTTTTGGGGAAGTCCCCGGGTGCCAAGGCGTTCAAGCGCTCCGCGACGCGCAGGTACGGTTCGTAGATGGCCACCTGGAAGCACGTGTGGGTGAACCGCTCCAGCTGGGCCCGCACCGCCTCCACCACCCGCGGGTGGCTGTGGCCGACGTTGAGTACGCTGATCCCTGCGGCGAAATCCAAGTACTCTTTCTGATCCACATCCCACAACCGTGCGCCTTCGGCCCGCGCCGCGACCACGCTCGACGAGGTGGCAACCCCGCGCGCCACGTGCTGCTCCCGCAGGCGCAGCAAGGCCGCACTGCGGCTCTCGGTATTCTTCATGAGGCGGAGTCCTCCCGGCAATTGAACAAAACTGTCGATTTGACGACCTGTGGTGTATACTCTAGCATGCGAACTGTTCCACGAGCCACGTATCTCCGTGACAAAGATCAACGGCCAACATTGTTCCGGAGATCCAAAAGCTCCACGGCAAGCCGCAGCCGGAAGCGGGTTTCGGGGTCTGCGAAGTCAATCCCCAATTTCTGTTCCAAGCGCTGCAGGCGGTAGCGCAGGGTGTTGGGGTGGACGTGGAGGGCCCGGGCGGCGGCCTTGTGCGAAAAGTTGTGGCGGATCACGGCGCGCAAGGTGGCCAGCAGGCGATGATCGCCGCTTGCCGGGTCCAGCACGGGCCCCAGCAAGCGGGTGACATACGCCGCGCGGGCAGCGGGATCCCCGGCCAGGACGCGTGGCAGGAGCGTTTCCCGGTAGTCGCAGTACCCGCGGCCGCCATTCCAATCCAGCGCCTGCTCGGCCTGATGAAAGCCCACCGGGATAGCCCGCACGCCGTGGCACAGCTCACTGACCCCCACGGCTACGTCCTCCGGGTCAAACAACTCCCACAAGCGCCGCACGTCCGCGTGGGGCGGCAGCAGCACCACCACCCGGTTGAGGTTCAGCGTCAGCAGCGGCGGCATCCCGTGTTCCAAGAGGCGGGTTTTGAGCTCGGCGGCTACCCGCTCGCGCCGCATGAAGGCCTCCTCACCGTCCAACGGCACCGTTTCCTTGCGCAGTAGAAACACGGCCACCAGATACGCCGCTTCGGGATCGAATCCCAAAAGACGCGCCCGCTCCAGCGCCGCCGGCGACATGTCCCAGCGGCCCTCGATCAACGAGTCGACGAGGCCGAAGCGCAGGCGCGTCTGGACCATATCCACCCGCTGCTGGTGGGAGAAATAGAGAGCCACGACGGTGGCCGCCTGCTCCACCGCACGCATGTCCAGGTGGTGAAAGGGCTCCCCCTGGCTGATGAGCGCGATGGCCCCCAACAGCCGCCGGCCCAGCCGGACCGGCCCCACCAGCCACGGCCGGCCATTCACCCATACCTGCAGCGGGCTGTCGGCTTCCTGCAGCAGGTTTCCGACCTCGGCGGGGATCACCGCCGGCGGCGGGCACGCGGGAGCGGCTTCCGCGACCGGTGGGCCGCCGGCAGGCGCCGGGCCCGAAGGGTGGTGAAAGGCCATCCGCTGGCCGGTCGCGTCAAAAAAGCCGCAGGGCCTGCCCAGAGCAACCGCGATCCGGTGCAGGATCGCATCGAGGCTATCCAGCTCCAGTGCGGCCCGGGTCAGTGTCCGGTGAATGGCCTCCGACCGCTCCAGAAGAGCGCTTTGCTCCGTCAGAATTGCACGGCTCAGGGTTTCGGTGATGGTGGCGAAGGGAATCTCCCACGGGATCTCCAGCAGCGGAAAGCCGATGGCTTCCGCCTCCTCCACCGCCGCTGGCGGAAACTGGTCGAAGAACTGGGGCACCGCCATGCCGATGCCGGCCAGATCCCGCTCGTACAGGTCGCGGATCAGCGCCCGCTGGCCCGCACCGTCCCGGGGCCAGGCGTAACCGGTCGTCAGGAGCAAGTCACCGGGCCTCACCCACGACTTGACGTCGGGGATGTCCACCACGTGGACCCAGCGCACCGGGCGATCCAGCCCCTGCTCGCCGGCGACCAGCCGCAGCCGGGTCAAAGGCGGGAGTGCCAGGGCGTCTTTTAGCCTCACGGTCCGTGTCCCTCCGCCAGCCGGAGTCGTCACCCAAAGGAAACCGTCACCGGTTTCTCCGAACCCAAAAGGAAACCGTCACCTGTTTCTCCGACACGAATTGGCGGGCGACGCATTGTGCTGGTACAACAACCAACCCTTGCATCCCTTCCGGGGAGGGGCGACGGGGAGGCGGTGCCAAAGTTTTCCACCCAAGCGGGGGGCGGCCCGGACGATGGCTAACCAAGCAGGGGCTGCGCTATCACACCTGGCCAAACAGGGGCTGCACTATCACGCCTGGTCAAACAGCGGCTGCGCTATCGACGCCTGGCCAAACGAGAATCCGCCGCCGGCCGGCGGGCAATGCTAGCCCTGGCGTCTGTCGCGTGCAGGCCGGTCGCGCGGTGGCTGTACGGCGCAGTGGCCTAATAGCTCCGGGAGCCAGGCCGTATACGGCTTTAGCGCGGGGCTGCGGCGCCGCAGCGGCGGATAGGGGGAGCGCATGAACCGGAAGCTTGTCTACATCGCCGTCTTGGGTGCCGTGCCCTTTATCATGGTGCTGGGCAACTCCATGCTCATCCCCGTGTTTCCCCAGCTCAAGCAGGCGATGGACCTTACTCAGTTTGAGGTAGGGCTCCTGATCACGCTGTTCTCCGCGCCGGCGGCCGTCGTCATCCCCCTGGCGGGCGTTCTTTCGGACCACATCGGACGGCGTAAGGTCATCGCCCCGGCACTCTTGGTCTACGGAGCGGGCGGGCTCATCGCGGGGGCCGCGGCACTGCTGCTGCGAGACCCGTACCCCGTTGTGCTGGCGGGGCGCATCGTGCAAGGCATCGGGGCGGGCGGAACGTACCTCTTGGCCGTGGCCCTGGCGGGTGACCTCTTCGCGGGCAGCGGCCGCGCTCACGTGCTGGGCATTCTGGAGGCGGCCAACGGCGTCGGCAAGGTGGTCAGCCCCATCCTGGGCGCAGCGGTGGCCCTACTGGCGTGGTGGGCGCCGTTCTTCGTTTACGGTGTCCTCGCGGTGCCGGCGGCGCTCCTGGTCTGGTTTGTTATCGAGGAACCGCCCATGGAGCAGGCACGGGGGCTGCGGGAGTACGGCCGGGCGCTCCTGCGCATTTTCCATGAGCGGGGCGTGCCCCTGGCCGCGACCTACCTGGCTGGCATGACTATGCTGTTCCTCCTGTTTGGCGTCCTCTCGTTCGTCTCCGACGAATTGGGGCCCCGCTACGGCATCCGGGGCTTTGCGGGAGGCCTCGTGCTGGCCATCCCCGTTGCGGCCATGACGGCCACCGCGTACTTCGGAGGGATGTACCTCGAGGACCACCTGCGTCTGCTGAAACCGGCCGTCCTCGCGGGCGCGGGCGCAGCGGCGGTTTCCCTTGCGGCGGCAGCGCTGTTCACGGCGCTGGTCCCGTTCATGGCCGCCCTGGCGGTGTTGGGGATCGCCATCGGTGCAGTGCTTCCGGCCGTGAACATGCTGATTACAAGCGCCGCCCGGCGCGAGGAACGCGGGCTGATCACCTCGCTTTACGGAGCCGTGCGCTTCATCGGCGTGGCCGTTGGGCCGCCTGCGTTCGCCATGGCGTTGGGGCTGGGACGAACGGTCATGCTGGGTGGCGCGGCGGTCTTGGCCGGCGCGGTGTGCGCCCTCGCCTGGTGGCTCATCGCCCCCGAGCGGCTGCTGGTGGCTACGGGGCAAGGCCAGGCGCAGCAAGGCCGGGCCGAACCGGCGCAGGACCAGGGCAACCAAGCACAAGTTTCCGGTGAGCCGGGCCGCGTCGGGACCGGCCGGGCGCAGGACCAGGACGGGCTGCGACAGGAACAGCCGCAACAACACCACCAACAACAACTACAGCACCAACAGCAACGCCAACAGTAACGCCAAAAGCAACGCCAAAAGCAACGCAAAAAGCAACACCCAAAGTAACACCACAAGCAACGCCAACAGCAACAACAAGACCAACACCAATAGGAACAACAACAGGAACAACAACAGGAACAACAACAGGAACAACAACAGCGACAACACCGGCAACAGCAACGGCATCAGACGCCGGCCGCGCAGGACACCATCGCAGACGCACCGGGCTGCAGCGAGCAAGCGCAGGATAACGCCGCGGGGACGCGAGATCGCCTGAGACCACAGGAAGGGACCCCGGCGGCGTTGCGGGAACTTGAAGGGGAGGGGTGACGCGCAAAGGGGGACGTGCCATGCGCGGGCATTATCCGCCCGAGTACCTGGAGTTCATCCGGCTTTTTAACGACGGCCGCTATGCCGAAAGCTACGAGGCGCTGCGGGATGCGTGGGCCAGCAACCGTTCCAACCGGTTTTACAAGGCCTTGATCCAGCTGGCCGGCGCGCTGCAGCATTGGCAGGACGCGAGTTACTACTGGTCCGAGAACTTGTTCCGAGGCGCCCGGGAGTTGCTGGAGCCGTACCGCCCGCATCATGCGGGGCTGGACATCGATCAACTCACGCGGCTGCTTGAAACCTGCGCCGACGTTGCCCGGGCCAAGCGCAACGACCGAGAAGGCGAGTACAAGCTCCCGCCGCTGCAGTTGACGTTGAAGCCGTAGATCTGGGCGCGAGAGCTGAACCCCTACATTTGGCGCCAAAGATGGGGCAGAGACCCAGTCCAAGAGCGGAAGCCGTAGACCTAGGAACCTCCAGGTTCGGGCCGCGGCCTGAACCGAGCCCGGTCCTGCGGGTCATCCGAGGCGCAGGCCCACGAAAAAGCCCACCACGAAGCTGCCGGCGACGGGGATGAGGGCGTCCAGCTGTTCGGCCCACTGCCGGAGGACGGCCATCAAACCGCCTGACTGCTCCATGACACGGGTGTAGACGTTCTCGAGGTTCGCCCAGTGGATGGTGATAAAGTCGAAGTGCTGGAGGGCAAGGGCGGTCAAGACCAGGACGCCGGCCAGGACGAGAGCGACCTTAAGCGCCTTTTTGAGGGTGAAGCCGATAGCCAGTCCCAGCAAGGTGCCGAGGGCCAGCTGCCCGCCGAGGACGGGCCAGTTGATGTCTGCCGGCAACGGCGCGTCACCTCCGGGCGGCTCGTCCGTGTGCCTGTAGCAAAATGCCGGCGCTGCCCGCGCCGGCTCGTGTGTGTGGCGGAGGAGGAGGGATTCGAACCCTCGGCAGGGGTTTAAGCCCCCGCTACGGTTTAGCAAACCGCTCTCGTAGGCCTCTTGAGTACTCCTCCGCG
>NICF_comb_assmDRAFT_10003095_pt1 | contig 12198 bp, 12 predicted proteins | sample NewIslPassag4_SG_FD_11279 | JGI IMG/M metagenome (IMG submission 11279) | reverse complement strand
AAGCCTCGTCTTCGATCCTGCCGAAGCGCCCCTCGCCGAGCAGGTAAAGGAGGCGACAGGCGGGGAGCTTGCCGACGTGGTGCTCGTCGGTCCCCCCGACGTGCGCGCGATGCGGGAGGGCCTTGCGTGCGCCGGGCGGGGGGCGTCCGTGGTGCTTTTCAGCCCCGCTCCTCCCGGGGAGGCTCTGGTCGTCGACGTGCACGACATCTACTTCAGGGACGTATGCGTGATCCCGAGCTATTCGTGCGGACCTGAAGACACGCGCCGGGCGCTCGCTTTGATCAGCGGCGGGGCGATCGTACCGGAGGAGCTGGTCACGCACCGGTTTCCATTTGAAAAGACCCCCGAGGCGTACGCGGCGATGCGCGGCGGCGGAGAAGTGCTCAAGGCGGTGATTCACTTTTGAGTACACGGAGTGAACAAGAGAAACACGACAAGCACACTGGACCGGACGCCGCGCCGGCTGCGAACGCCGCGCCGGCGCCGGGCGACACCTCCGGCCCGGGCCCCGAGCATTACCCGCCCCGGCCGTCGGAGTTGTACGCGTTCCGCGAGAACTTCACGTGGGACGGCATCGAGGTGCGCCGCTACAAGCCCCAAGAAGGCGGCTGGGAGGGCATCGTACGCCAGGTGATCACCGGCTGGGGCCATGAGACGTCATTCCACGTCCGGTACTTCGAAATCGCGCCCGGCGGGTACTCGAGCCTCGAAAAGCACGGCCACGCGCACGTCGTCATCACGATACGCGGGCACGCGGACGTGGTCGTCGGCGACCGGCGCGTCCGCGTCAAGCCCTTCGACGTGCTCTACCTCAAGCCGTGGGAACCGCATCAATTCGTGAACACATCCGGCGAGCCGTACGGCTTTTTGTGCGTCGTCGACGGCGAGCGGGACCGGCCGCGGGACCTCGACCCCGGCGAACTCGAGCGGATCATGGCCAATCCCGACCTCGCACCCATCGTAAAAGTCCAGGCGCCGTCCCTCGAGCGCGCGGAGTAGTTCCGGAACTCGCGCCTCCGCCGGGGCGCCTTTGTCCCTCGTGTGATCCGCAGCCCGCGTGTGCGGCGCTTCGCTCCCGCACGTTCCTGCGCGTTCCCGTGCCGCCCCCTTCCTACGACGCCCGGAGGGTGCGCCATTCCCTCCGCCCGCCGTTATCCCAGCGGAACGTGGCGATCACAAGGAGCAGCGCAGCGAGCGTGAACCCGGCCAAAGCGGCCGCCTGCGGCCACAGCGCGGCAACGTCGCCCGCTGCCGCGGCGCGCAAGGCGTTCAGGAAGTGTGTCGCCGGCATCACCTGGCTTGCCGCTTTCACCCACGCCGGCGCCGCGGCAAGGGAGTAGAACATCTCGCTGAGCAGCGCCTGGGGCAGGATCAGCAGGTTGTTGTACATTGCCACCTGGTTTTCGTTGTCGCCGAGATTTCCCAAGAGGAAGCCGAGGACCATGAAGCACGCGGTGCCGAGTGCAAGACGGGGGGCAGCAGCGCGGCCCCCGTCCAGCTCCACGGAATCCCGAAGGCCACCGAACCGGCCGCCGCGACAATCAGCCCGCTTGCAAGCGTGACGAGGCCGCGAGCGCCCGTGAGCGCGCCGACGAACGCCGCGATGCTGAACGGCGTCGCCCGCAGCAGTTTGTACACGCCCCGCGTGCGCTGCCGCATCACTTCGAAGCCCGTGCCCGACAAGGCGAACCCGAGGATGCCGAACACGACCAGCCCGAGGACGAGGTTCGCCCGGTAGGCGGGATCCGGGAAGAACGAGCCCAGCCCGAAGAGCAGGGCGAGCGGGGCGGCGACCGACCAGAAGAGCGAAATCCGGTCGCGCAGCGCCCCGGACAAGAGGGCCTGGAACGTTATCCACATCGTCAGTCAGCCTCCGTGGCGGTGAGTTTCAGGTAAAGTTCGTCGAGGTTGGAGACGCCGTGGGCGGCGATGAGTTCGGCAGGCGTGCCGGCGGCGCGCACCTCGCCCGCGCTGACCAAGATGACCCGGTCCGCCAGCTTCTCGACTTCCTCCATGTCGTGCGACGTGAAGACGACCGCCGTCCCCGACTTGCTGATCCGGCGGATGATCGAGCGGATCTCGTGCCTTGCACGCGGGTCCAGGGCGGCCGTTGGTTCGTCGAGGAAAATCACCGCCGGCCGGTGCACCAGGGCCGCTGCGATGGTGAGCCGCTTCTGCTGTCCTCCCGAAAGGCGGGACGCCTCGGTGGACGCCGCGGCCTCGAGGCCGCACTCGGCGAGCAAGGCGAGGAGTTGCTCGCGGGTGAGCCGGACTCCGTAGAAGCTGGCGAAGACGCGCAGGTTTTCGGCGGCGGTGAGCCCGGGGAAGAACGGGGTATCCTGCAGCTGCACGCCGATCTGCCTGCGCGGGTCGGCCGTCCAGTACGTCACTTGGCCGCGGTCGGGTTTGCGCAGGCCGAGGATCATCTCCAACGTCGTGGACTTTCCGGCGCCGTTCGGCCCGATGACGGCGAGGATCTCGCCCGGGTATACGGCAAGGTCGACGCCCTTCACGACCGGGCGGCCGCCGTAGTTCTTCGTAAGGCCTTTCGCGTCGATCATTGCGCTTGTGGCGATTCCGGTCATGTCGATTCCTCCAAAGGCGGGAGGCTCCACTCCAGCTTAGACAGGCGGGGCAGAAGCTCCCTGATGTTGCGCAGCAGCTTCAAATCCGCTTCGAAGTGGTCGCGCCCGTTTTGGAAAAGCTGTTCGAGGACAGGGTTCCGGCCTGCGTACTGGGTCTTCATCGCCTCGCCGGCGTTCCAGTCGGCCAGTTCCTTTTCGAGCGCGTCAATCTGCTCGTCGATGGCTTTAAGCACATCGCCGGTGGGCAGGTCGTCCAAAAAGGTCATCGCGGCGTACAGGGTGCTGGGCAGGGCGCGGGACGGCGTGCGCCACGCCTCGAATAAGAGGCGCTTGAACTCGGCCTGCCCGGCCTGCGTGATTTCGTAGACGGCCCGGGTGCGGTTGCCCGTCTGCTCGATCGCTTTCATCGCGATGAAGCCCTCGCTCTCCAGCTTTTTGAGGGCGTGGTAGATCGAGCCGACCGGCACGCCCGCCCACTGGTCGGTCCGGCTCACTTCGAGGTATTGCTTGATCTCGTACCCGTGCATCGGGCGCTTGGCGAGAAGTCCCAGGATCAACAGGCGAACCACGGCGCACCTCCGCAACCAGCCGCGCGGATCCTCGTCCGGCGACGGTATGATACTCTGATCTTAAATAATCAATGTTGATTATTCGCATTTGAGTATATGCAATGTGGCCGCGCGTGTCAACGCCCCTTCACCCCGCGTGCGGGACAAACCGGCAGTCCCCGCAACCGGCCTGCGAAATGCTGCCTCAAGCGGCAAGAACGTCCGGGCAAGGCGCAAAGGGTCGGCCCCCGGAAAGGCGAAAGGATGGACCAGCGCGCCGTGCGGGGTGGATGCGTGATGAGCGATTACGTCGAAATCGTCGGGATAGCGGAATCGCCCGGGCGGGCCGGGTTTGATCCGGCGAGGCTGCGCCGGGCGTATGCGGTGATCGAGCGGTTCGTCGAGCGCCGCGAGATCCCCGGCGCCGTCGCCGCCGTAGGGACGTCGGCGTGGATGTTGCCTCCGGCGGCCTTCGGCAGCGCCTCTTGGGAGCCCGAGGAGCGGCCGGTGCACGCCGGCACGATCTACGATTGCGCATCGCTTACCAAGGTCGTCGTGACGACGACGCTCCTGCTCAACCTCGTCGAGAGGGGCCGGGTGGCGCTCGGCGACCGGGTGGCCCGCTGGATCCCGGAGCTGCTCGAACTTGCGCCCGAGCGCTCCGTCGGCGGCCGTCCGGAGCGCAGCGTCCGTGAGGGCATTACCATTCGGCACCTGCTCACGCACACTGCGGGATTCGCAGCGTGGGCGCCCCTATACCAGGGGCCGGAGCGCGGGGTCCAGCAGGTCGCCGGCGTCCACGAACCCGCCGGCACCCGGGTACCCGCCGGCGTCGAAAGGCCCGCCTGCGCCCCGGGGCCTTCCGGCGTCCTGGAAGCCCTTTGCCGCGCGCCGCTCCAGAGTGAACCTTCGACCGCCGTCGTCTACAGTTGCCTCGGCTTCATCCTCCTCGGTGAGCTGATCGAACGTGAAGAAGGAGCGCCTCTCGACCGGCTGGCCGAGCGGGAGATCTTCGTTCCCCTCGGAATGAGGGACTCATGCTTCAACCCCCGCCCCGAGCTGCTTCCCAGGATCGCGCCGACCGAAAGGAAGCAGGACGGCTTGGTCCACGGGGTCGTGCACGACGAAAACGCCCGCGCGCGGGGCGGGGTGAGCGGGAACGCCGGCCTCTTTTCGACCGCCGGGGACCTCGGCCGCTTCGCCGCGGCTGCGCTCAGGCTGCGCCTCGGCCGGCCGGCGCCCGTCTTGAGCCCGGCGGCGATGCGCGCCGCTGTGCAGAACTACACGGAAGGGCTCGGTGAGCCGAGGGGCCTGGGATGGCTGCTCCGCTCGCGGACGGGGAGTTCCTGCGGCGATTTCTTCAGCGCTGCGAGCTTCGGCCACACCGGCTTCACCGGCACGTCGATCTGGATTGATCCCGAGCAGGACCTTTTCGTCGTGTTGCTCACCAACCGGGTGCATCCGACGAGGGAGAACGCCGCGCACCTTCGGCTCCGGCCGCTCTTCCACAACGCCGTCGCCGCCGCCCGCGACTTCGCCTGATCGCGCTCCTCTTTTGCAGCTTGGTCCGCCGCGCCGCACGTCGCCGAACGGGCTCTCTCGGGAGGCTCATGCAAAATTCGATCGTCATCTGCTGATACCGCACTACAAATTACAAGAACCCCCCATGTGTCCCCCCCATACGCTTGACACTGCATCTGCAGCTCGAATCCACAACGTCTCGCCGAGCAACTCGTCCACGCGCAGGGTATTTGGGGGACGCGGATCTATTCGTGAGAGAGGAAATTCCATCTTAAATGTCCAAAAGGTAAGAATGAACACAAAAACCGATTCCCGTGTCACGATCAGTTAATCCGCTGGCGAAATGCGTGAAAGGTTCCATTGCAAGGGGTTCGGGGGTCGCTTCTTGTGTCGTACTATGCCCACACAATCGACGGGGCACCGGAGAGCGAGTGGCACACTCTCAGAGAGCACCTGATCGGAACGGCCCAACGTGCGGCTTCCTTCGCAAAGACGTTTGGCGGCGAACAGCTAGGGTGGATCGCTGGCATTTTGCACGATATCGGCAAGTATTCGACGGAGTTTCAGAATCGTCTTCGAGGAGCTCCGATTCGGGTCGACCATTCCACAGCAGGCGCCAAAGAAGCCGTAGGTCTTTTTCGCGACCACCCTATCGGTCGCATACTCGCCTACGTGGTTGCGGGGCATCATACGGGGCTTCCGGATTTCGGTTCCCCTGCCGATGATGTGTCCCTTGCGGCTCGCCTGAGGAAGCCCATCCCATCGTGCGAAACCTACAAGAACGAGATTGATACCTCATTTGTGGACACTAAGCCGGGTAAACTGTCGCTTCGTCCAAATCCCAAAAGCCCCGGGTTCAGTGTTCAGTTTTTCACCAGAATGCTTTTCTCTTGCTTGGTGGACGCTGACTTTCTGGATACCGAGTCGGTGGTCAACCCGGGTCAAGCACGTTTGCGAGGTGGTTATCCTCCCGTCTCGCAGCTCGCGGATCGGTTGGAAAGGTACTTGGACGCCAGGTTTTCCAATGTCGACTCAACCCCTGTCAATGAACTTCGCGACCAGATTCGGGAACGGTGTCGGGAGTCCGCACAGCTTCCAAGGGGGCTTTATTCCCTGACAGTGCCGACGGGCGGCGGTAAGACATTGTCGTCGCTCACGTTTGCGCTTCATCACGCTCAATCGCACGGTCTCGACCGAGTCATACACGTGATTCCGTTCACGAGTATCATCGAACAAAACGCTCGAGTCTTTCGTTCCGCTCTGGGCGAGGAATGTGTACTCGAACATCACAGCAACTTCCGTTACGATGCCGACCGGGAAGACGAGAGCAATTTGGATTACCAATTTCGGCTTTCCACAGAAAACTGGGACGCTCCGCTCGTCGTAACTACCAACGTGCAGTTCTTCGAGTCCTTGTTCTCCCACAAAAGTTCAAGGTGCAGGAAGTTGCACAACATAGCCAACAGTGTCGTGATCCTGGATGAGGCACAGATGATTCCCACGCCTTTTCTCGTACCGTGCCTTTGGGCTCTTCACGAACTGGTGGAAAACTACAACTCAACCGTCGTGCTTTGTACAGCGACCCAGCCAAGCATTGCCAGGTTGTTGCCCCGAGCGACCGACATCCGTGAGATTGCACCCGATCCGCGCAGGCTTTATGACGCGTTCCGTAGGGTACGAGTGCGTTTCATCGGCGAGATCGCTGACGAGGAGCTGGTCGAGCAGCTTGTGAAGGAAGAACAGGTATTGTGTATCGTCAACACGCGTTCCCATGCTGCGTCGTTGTACCAGCTGATTCGAGGCGAAGGAACGTACCATTTGAGCGCTCGGATGTATCCAGCGCATCGGTCTCAGAAACTCGAACGCATCCGCGAGGCACTCAAACAACGAAAAGCCTGTCGTGTGGTAGCGACCCAATTGATTGAGGCGGGGGTTGATGTCGATTTTCCCGTCGTCTATCGTGCGATCGCCGGAGTGGACTCGATCGCTCAAGCCGCGGGACGCTGCAACAGAGAGGGGCTTCTACCCATAGGCGACGTCTTCGTATTCCGTCCGGAGGATCGGCACCAGCCGAAGGGTTGGTTTCAGAGGACAGCGGCGATCACGGAGATGGTCCTGCGGCAGCACGATGATCTGCTCTCGTTGGAAGCAATTGACGCCTATTTCCAACTGCTCTTTGAGCTTGAGGGATGTAGGCTTGACGATCACAAAATCATCGACCAATTCAATGAAGGCGCGGCGACCCTTGCTTTTCCGTTTCGACAAGTAGGGGAGTTGTTTCAGTTGATCGACAGCCCAATGGTGTCGATCATCATCCCGCGCGAACAAGAGTGTATCCGGCTTCTGGAAGAAGTGGCGCCGAGAGGTCCAACGATGGACGTGTCGAGGCGGCTTCAACCCTACGTTGTTCAGGTGTATAAGCACGAATTCGCCGAGTTGGTCCGCTCCAACTCGATCGAGGTGGTAGCGGAGCAATATACCGTCCTCACGGATCTCTCAAGATACGATGACGAGGTCGGTCTAATCCCAGGTGATTCGAGCCTGACCAGCGAGCCACTTATCTTTTGAGGGGGTGATCCGTTGGGCTTTGGAGTGAGGCTCAAGGTTTGGGGTGACTACGCGTGTTTCACAAGACCCGAGATGAAAGCGGAAAGGGTGAGTTACGATGTAATAACGCCGTCTGCGGCGCGGGGAATTCTTGAGGCTATCCATTGGAAGCCGGCGATCCGCTGGGTAATTGACAGGATCCATGTGCTTAATGAGATTCGCTTTGAAAACATCCGCCGCAATGAGGTAGGGAGCAAGATTCCCGCTGGAACCGCGGAACGGGCCATGAGCGGCGCTCATGTTGCTCTATGGCAGGACGTGACGGCGGATCGACAACAACGTGCGACGCTGATGCTGCGCGACGTGGCGTACATCATCGAAGCTCACTTTGAAATGACCGACCGAGCCGGCGACGACGACGATCCAAGCAAGCACTATAACATGTTTGTCCGCAGAGCGCGGAAAGGCCAGTGTTTTCATCGACCATATCTAGGTTGCAGAGAGTTTCCCGCCCATTTCGCGTTGATTGAAGACGAACAGAGCATGGAAGAATCGGTTCACAAAGGTGAGCGCGACCTGGGATGGATGCTGCTGGACATCGACTTTGACGACGGAATGACACCGCGGTTTTTCCGCGCCGTGATGCGCGACGGAGTGATTGAGGTTCCGCCGATGAAGCGGGGGGTTGATTCCCGGTGATCATCGGAGCGTTGTATGCACATTACAAGACGTTGGCTGAACGTCCCGATTCGGGTATTCCCAGACAAGGGTTTGCAAAGGCGCCAGTAATGTTCGCTTTCAACCTATCGGCCGACGGAGCACTCTTGAATGTGATTCCCCTGGCGAATAGGCAGGGTAAGAAGTGGGTCCCCATTGAGCTGGAGATACCGGAGCCTCCAAAGAGGTCGGGGACTGGCGTTACCCCAGGATTTCTGTGCGACAACAGCATGTACATCATCGGTAATGATACCAAGGGCAAGCCGGATCGGTCCCGCAAGGCTTTTGACGCGAGCCGAGCCTTGCATCTTCAAGTATTAGGCAGCTTGCAAGACGAGGGCGCGCAAGCGGTCTGCCGTTACTTTGAACGCTGGGATCCCTCCGCAGCGAACGAGCATCTTGCCCTTCGCAGTCTCTGGGATGACATTTTGTCTGGCGGCAACATCGTCTTTCGCCTCGACGGGAGTACGGGCTACATACACGACCGTCCCGCTGTCCGTGCCGTGTGGCTCCAGTTCCGCGAGCAATCGTCTTCCGAGGTTAAAGGTCAGTGCTTGGTGACCGGGCAAGAGGCTCCGGTAGCTCGCATACATCCAGCTATCAAAGGCGTGAGGGGGGCCCAGACTTCGGGGGCGGCGTTGGTCTCGTTTAACCTTAACGCCTTTACGTCGTACGCAAAGACGCAGAATTTTAACGCCCCTATCAGCGAGGAAGTCGCCTTTGGCTATACGACGGCGCTCAACCACCTGTTGTCGAGCCAGAGAAATCGATTGCAGCTAGACGCCAATACGACCGTCGTCTTTTGGTCCGAACGTCCGGATGGTGTCCGGGAGGAGAGCTTGATCGCGCAGCTTCTCGATCTGGGTGAACACGACGGTGCCCACTCGGAGGCCAGAAGTGAGACAGCGTCAATTGAGGACTCTGCGACGACTCAGCTCGTTCGCGATGTCCTTGAACGGATCAGGGCCGGTCGCCCGATCGATTTCGATCTACTTGAGGTAGATGCCGATAGCCGATTCTTCGTTCTAGGCCTATCCCCCAACGCCAGCAGACTTTCAGTGCGGTTCTGGTACGCCGACACGTTTGGCAATTTGATAAGTCGCGTTGTCCAGCACCACGCCGATCTCACCGTTGTCCAGCCGAGTTACGAGAGAAATAGCTCGTTCATTTCCGTTAGATCGATCCTACGAGAGACAGCACCGCTGAGAGACTGGGAGAGGGTGCCTCCACTGCTATCCGGCGGGCTGATGCGATCCGTCCTCACAGGGCTTCCGTATCCTGAGGGACTATACACCACATTGATCTCTCGAATTCGTGCAGACCACGAGGTGAACTACGTTCGAGCAGCGGTGATAAAGGGAGCACTCATTCGAAAGAAACGGGTTCGTATCGGGAGTAATTCGAATGGCTCTCAGGAGGTGAGTTTAACAGTGAGCTTGGACAGGAAGAACACTAATCGAGGATATCGTCTTGGACGCCTGTTTGCCGTGCTCGAGAAAGTACAACTGGAGGCAAATCCCGGTCTCAACGCGACCATTCGAGACCGGTACTTTGGGGCTGCCTCAGCCACGCCGCGGGCAGTATTCCCCCAACTGCTGCGGCTCGCACAACACCACGTGTCCAAGGCAACCTACGGGTCCATCTCGGACAAACTCATTGAGGAAATTCTGTCGGAACTCGGCGATTTCCCCACCCACTTGAGCCTTGAGGATCAAGGACTCTTCATGCTCGGGTACTACCATCAGCGACAGGCGTTCTACCAGAAAGCAGAAACCAAGGAGTGAATGCAATGGCACAGCCGATTCAACATCGATGCGAGTTTGTACTTTTCTTTGATGTCGAAAACGGAAACCCCAACGGAGATCCCGATGCTGGCAACCTTCCGCGCATCGATCCTGAAACGAGCCACGGGCTCGTGACTGACGTGGCTATAAAGCGCAAGGTCAGAAACTATGTGGAAATCGTCAAAGCGGGTGAACCTGGTTACGACATTTATGTCCGTGAGGGAGCCGTCCTCAATGCGCAGCACCGAAAGGCTTACGAGCGCTTAAACCTCGAGCCCGAGGACAAGAAGCTGCCGAAGGATGAGGATAAAGCTTGGGCGGTTACTCGTTTTATGTGTGACGCATTTTACGACATACGTACCTTTGGTGCGGTGATGACCACAAAAGTCAATTGTGGCCAGGTGCGAGGTCCGGTACAACTCGGCTTTGCCCGGAGTATTGATCCGATTGTACAGCACGAAGTTACAATCACCCGTGTCGCAGTTACCTCGGAAGAAGACGCTGCGTCCAAGAACCGGGAAATGGGGCGGAAGCACATCGTTCCGTACGCGCTTTACCGGTTGGAAGGCTTTGTATCCGCAAGCTTGGCGGAGAAGACAGGGTTCTCCAACAAAGACCTGGATCTTTTGTGGGAAGCTCTCGAGAACATGTTTGACCACGATCGTTCGGCGTCTAGGGGCAAGATGGCAAGTCGCCGTCTAGTTGTCTTCCAACATGCGTCGAAACTTGGAAACGCCCCCGCACAAAAGCTGTTTGACGCAGTTCGCGTAACGCGCCTTGACCCGAGTCGGCCGCCGAGGAGCTATGCCGACTACCGTGTTGAAGTGGATCTGGCGGGTATTCCGGAAGGAGTTACGGTCATCGATCGGTTGGGATGATGGGGCAGTACACGGATGACTTGCTGCTTCCCTTATCAGGCTTGCAGCATTATGCCTTTTGCCCTCGCCAATGGGCTCTGATTCATCTTGAGCGCCATTGGGATGAGAACGTCCGGACTGTAGAGGGACGGCACCTTCATGAGAAGGTCCACTCGGGTTTGCACTCCGAAAGGGACGGGGACTTGATTATCACTCGCTCCGTCCCTCTTGTTTCCTACCAACTTGGGTTGTATGGGGTGGCGGATCTTGTAGAGTACCATCCTGTTGCCGAAGGAGGGATCACTCTTCCGGGCCGCGATGGATTGTGGCGGCCTCATCCAGTGGAGTATAAGCGTGGACGTGTTAAGGCGGACGATCGTGACGAAGTACAGCTTTGTGCCCAGGCCATGTGTTTGGAAGAAATGCTAGGAACTCAGATAGAGTCGGGCAGCTTTTTCTACGGGGAAACTCGCCGGCGCGTCAGAGTGGAAATCTCGGAGCGACTGAGAAAGCGCGTGATCGCCCTTGCCAACGAGATGCACGAGGCTTTCTTGCGCGGTACGACACCGGTAGCACCGGCAGGCGCCGCATGTGATCTCTGCTCGCTCAAAGACTGGTGCATACCGAAACTGACGAGAAAAAAGAGAAACGTGCATGCATACATGAAAACTCAGCTTGAGACCGAATGATGGGGTAAACCGATGCGAAAGCTTCTCAATGTGCTCTACGTCACGTCGCCTAACGCATACGTCACATGTGATGGGCGGAACGTGGTAGTTCGGATCGAGCAGGAGGAAAGGGCGCGGGTCCCTATTCACATTCTCGAGAGCATCGTCTGCTTCAACTATGCAGGCGTAAGCCCGCCTCTGATGGCACTCTGTGCTGAATCAGGCGTTGCATTGTCCTTCCTTACGGAGCGGGGCCATTTCCTGGCTCGGCTCACGGGACCGACATCGGGAAATGTACTCCTGCGCAGGCAGCAGTATCGATTGGCTGATGACCTAAGCCAATGCGCCCCAGTCGTCGCAAACATCGTTTCAGCCAAGATAGCCAACTGTCGATCCGTACTTCGTCGGGCCTTACGAGATCATGGCGATGTTGTGAACAAAAAACGGCTTACTCAGGCTGTAGACGAATTGTCGGAGTGTCTTCGGTCCGCTCAAGAATCCAGAGATGTTGACGAACTTCGCGGGATTGAGGGCCGAGCCGCTCGCGCCTATTTCGGCGTGTTCGATGAGCTTGTGCTCGAAGACAGGTCTGGGTTCGCGTTCGAAGGCCGCAACCGCAGACCGCCGAAGGACAACATGAATGCGCTCCTTTCGTTTCTGTACACAATGTTGCGCCATGACGTTCAATCAGCCCTGGAAGTGATAGGACTCGATCCTTACGTTGGGTTTCTCCATCGCGACCGTCCGGGGCGACCAAGCCTGGCGCTCGACCTGATGGAGGAGTTGCGACCGTACCTTGCGGACCGAATCGCGCTTTCGTTAGTCAATCGCCGGCAGATAACCTCGAAAGGATTTCGACACCTTGAAAATCCCGAGTTCGACACCAAAAGCCGGTTTCTGGTCACATGACAATTCCGACAAGCCGTTATGACGGGCTTTTTCCACCGCCGGATGTAGCGATTCGCCCAAAA
>NICF_comb_assmDRAFT_10003091_pt1 | contig 12209 bp, 9 predicted proteins | sample NewIslPassag4_SG_FD_11279 | JGI IMG/M metagenome (IMG submission 11279) | reverse complement strand
TGCTTTCGCTGGTGGGAGAAAAGTATCGAACCCGCCACGAGGGCGTGCGGATGGCGTTCGCCTACGGCGAAGGTCGGAAAATCGCCGCAACGTTGAAAAGATTGAGCCGGTACAAGTATAGTGTTCCAGGTAAACAACAAAAAGAAGGGATATTTCTTGATTATATAGAAGTATTATGTAATATAAACTTTTTATGTTGGATCGATTCGGCTTGCGAAAAGCTGAAGGATCGAGCGCCGACGCTTGAAGAAAGGATTCTTGAGGCGCTCGAATATCCGGAGCGGGTCGCTCGATTCGGCGTCGTTTCCCTGGGACTAAGCGACGACTTGGTCAACGATATCCGGCTGTATTCCCCGGCGGAGGATCGAGATAGAAACTGGTGTCGTCTTATACCTCGGGACGACGGGACAATCGAATTGCCCGTTTGGGTAAATCATGTCAGTGGATTCGGAACCGAATGGAGAAGGTTTGTCCTGGATGAAGCGCGGGTTCTGGATCAACCTCCCGGCACCGAAGAATGGCCTTGGATTTCGATCGAAAGAGCCGGTGATATCAGTCATGCGCGATCGGGAACCTGAACGCGAGCCGCTCATTCGCGTCATGGCGCTTCACGCACTGGCCTATTGTGAACGGCTGTTTTATCTGGAAGAAGTCGAAGAGATCCGAGTGGCGGATGAGCGCGTATACGAAGGTCGCCGTCTGCACGAACAAATTCCGGAGTATAGCCGCATCGAGTCACTGCATCTGGAAAGCGAATCATTGGGTATTTATGGAAAAGTAGATTGCGTCCGTCGTGAGAACGGAGAGTGGATTCCTTTCGAGTACAAAAAGGGCAGGGCGCGGATCGGTGCCGACGGCCGGGCGACAGCCTGGCCGTCGGACGAGCTGCAGATTGCGGCCTATGCGATGCTGCTAGAGGAACATATCGGGCGGCCCGTATCCGAAGGGCGCATCTATTATGCGGCCGATCACCGGACAGTCGTGATCAAAATGGAAGAAAATTTGCGGCGACAAGTTCTTGAAGCCGTCGAACGCGCCCGCCGGCTTCGCGCGACGACCGTTCGGCCGGAGGTTACCCGCAATGAACGGTTATGCACGCATTGTTCTCTGGCACCGGTTTGTCTGCCGGAAGAGGAGCGATTAATCCGTCAACCCGACAGAAAAGTCGTTCGGTTGTTTCCCGAAAACCGCGAAGCGTTGGATTTGCACATCGTGACGCCGGGAGCAACTGTCAGAAAAAGCGGCGATACCATCGTCATCGAGAAAAGAGAAGGAGAAAATGAAACGATTCCGATTGAACAGGTCGGCTCTATTACGCTGCACGGATTTGTTCAAATCACAACTCAACTGCTTCATACCTGCGCCCATCGAGGCATTCATGTGCACTGGATGACGGCCGGCGGCAAATATGTCGGCAGTCTGACCCAGGCTGCCGGGGGAGTTCAGCGCAGACTAAGGCAATACAAAGGACTTACAGACGAATCACTGAAATTTTATTTGGCAAAAAGATTAGTCTTGGCGAAGGTTGAATCTCAATTAAGATACATCCTAAGGCAATCCCGAAGCACAGACTTGAGGAATGAAATTGAAAATGAAATAGAGACAATGAGGAAGATGATAAAAAATATATATAAATCGCAACAAATCGAACAATTGCTTGGTTACGAAGGGGTAGCGGGAAAGGCTTATTTTCAGTGTTTGGCAAGCATGCTCCGGAATGCAGAAGATGCATTCCGATTTCAAGGGCGCAGCCGTAGACCACCGAAAGACCCGGTAAATGCATTGTTGTCGTTTTTGTACGGTTTGTTGTATCGCGATTGTGTTCAGGCCATTGTAACGGTTGGATTGGATCCCACCGTCGGATTTTACCATCAGCCGCGGTCTACGGCTTATCCGTTGGCATTGGATTTAATGGAACTTTTTCGAGTACCCTTGTGCGATATTCCGGTCATCGGGTCGATCAATCGAAATCAGTGGAAATTAGAAGATGATTTTATAATAACTGAAAACAAAGAGCATGTTTGGTTAAGTGAAGCGGGTCGTAAAAAAGCCATTTCATTGTACGAAAAGAGAAAGCAGGACAAGTGGAAGCACCCTGTTATCGGATATTCACTATCATATGCCAGAATGTTAGAACTAGAGGTACGATTGCTGGAGAAAGAATGGTCCGGACATCCTGGACTGTTCGCCTTGAACCGGTTAAGATAAAGATAGGAGTGAGACAAGGTTGTCCGTTAAAAAACGGTTCTACCTTGTTTGCTACGATATCACGGATCCAAAAAGATGGAAGAAATGTTACAAAATATTAAATGGTTATGGTCAGCGTTTGCAGTATTCTGTTTTCAAATGCCTTCTTACGGAAAAACAATATTCGGAATTGAAATGGAAAATGGTTCGAACTCTTGAAAAAGAAGATCGTTTGTTGATCGTTCCCATCCATCCTGAAGATACGGAGAAGATTTTCGTGTTGAATATGGAAGAAGATTGGAAAACAGAGCGCGACAGATTTTTAACATTGTAATTTTTCATGCATGTGGTTCATGGTCGGGGTCCTGAATCGGAGTTGTCGTAACATCCTAGTGGAAATGAGGGAGGTTCGTATGAATGAGGTTGTGCGAGTTGCTTGAATCCTCTGAACTCCTTGCGGATTCGGCGTTTTTTGCGACGCTGAGATGGAGACCGAATCGAATGAGTACGCTTGAAAGGGGTGGAGCATCTGCGTGCTTGAAAGGTGGCGGCCGAAACGATTGACTGGCCTGGGGTTTGAGATGGTGCTGTTTGATCAGCTGTGACGCTGAAAAGCGTTGAGCACCCTTTAATGACAAGAATGTCCTCAATTGGTGCCGGAGTTTGATCAGCTGTGACGCTGAAAAGCGTTGAGCACTACACCGACCACCCCTCCTATGCCACGCGGATCTGGTTTGATCAGCTGTGACGCTGAAAAGCGTTGAGCACGATTGTTATGCTGGAATAGATTTGAAGTACAGATGAGTTTGATCAGCTGTGACGCTGAAAAGCGTTGAGCACGCTATCCACATGGTTCATTTTATGAGGGGATTTTTGGTTTGATCAGCTGTGACGCTGAAAAGCGTTGAGCACAAACAGGTGGTTGGGTAGTCATTTGTTCGAAAGCCGGTTTGATCAGCTGTGACGCTGAAAAGCGTTGAGCACTTTTTCTTGCGCCGTCTGAAACTTTTACTGCAATTTGGTTTGATCAGCTGTGACGCTGAAAAGCGTTGAGCACGTAGTGTGGGAAAATCCACTGATTCCCACACGTCGCGGTTTGATCAGCTGTGACGCTGAAAAGCGTTGAGCACCCAGCGCTGAAATCGGTTCCTGCGCGGATTCTGTGTGTTTGATCAGCTGTGACGCTGAAAAGCGTTGAGCACTCGTACCATCGTCGGATTACGTCTTGACGATCGACGCGTGTTTGATCAGCTGTGACGCTGAAAAGCGTTGAGCACCCGTTGTCCTCTGCCGAATCGTCCCCGGGGGTGGTGGTTGTTTGATCAGCTGTGACGCTGAAAAGCGTTGAGCACATGAGCCGGAGTTGATCTATGAGTGGTCACCGAATGTTTGATCAGCTGTGACGCTGAAAAGCGTTGAGCACTGGCAAATGTTTAGAAATTTTATGGCAACTGCAGCGCCAGTTTGATCAGCTGTGACGCTGAAAAGCGTTGAGCACAAACGGGTGCGGCCGAAGATCAAGCGAGTGCTGGGGCGTTTGATCAGCTGTGACGCTGAAAAGCGTTGAGCACTCCATGGTTTTGTTCACCTCCTTCCTCGGCGACCAGTTTGATCAGCTGTGACGCTGAAAAGCGTTGAGCACATGAAAAGTCCAAAGTAAACATGTTAGGAAGGGTGAGTTTGATCAGCTGTGACGCTGAAAAGCGTTGAGCACGACATCGTTCGGGTAATTGTGGAAGAAGCGGTTCGGGTTTGATCAGCTGTGACGCTGAAAAGCGTTGAGCACACTGGCAGGTGCGCAATGACCGTCGGTCTCGTATGGTTTGATCAGCTGTGACGCTGAAAAGCGTTGAGCACATCCCGCGGCGCATGCCCTCGTCATGCGCCGCCCGTTTGATCAGCTGTGACGCTGAAAAGCGTTGAGCACAGGTTGGAAGATGCCTTGTGGGTCGGGTTATACTGGGTTTGATCAGCTGTGACGCTGAAAAGCGTTGAGCACTTGGGCAGGGAAAAAGCTCTCGAAGCTGATTTCAGAGTTTGATCAGCTGTGACGCTGAAAAGCGTTGAGCACATCTTTCTGCCCATGCTTCCTCCACCACCGGCGTCCAGTTTGATCAGCTGTGACGCTGAAAAGCGTTGAGCACGCGACCATCTCTATGAAGGAGATCGAACGCGAACTGTTTGATCAGCTGTGACGCTGAAAAGCGTTGAGCACGTCTTGGAGGAGGAACTTATGCATCTGCCGGAGGGTGTTTGATCAGCTGTGACGCTGAAAAGCGTTGAGCACCGGACGGTTTTCCAAGAAACCGAAGTCACCATCTCCGGTTTGATCAGCTGTGACGCTGAAAAGCGTTGAGCACACAAACGGACCTTATTTGGCCCGCTTGCTCGCTTCGAGTTTGATCAGCTGTGACGCTGAAAAGCGTTGAGCACCGAATTCTATGGCTTTCTCGCCACACTCCGCAGCCCGGTTTGATCAGCTGTGACGCTGAAAAGCGTTGAGCACTACCCGAGCGATATGAGCTCGCGCAAAGCACTGCGTTTGATCAGCTGTGACGCTGAAAAGCGTTGAGCACCACTTACATATGCTTCCGCTTTATTGGGTTGGTACAACGGTTTGATCAGCTGTGACGCTGAAAAGCGTTGAGCACGTTTTACGTGGGGATGTTCCTGTTTCTGGCGGTTTGGTTTGATCAGCTGTGACGCTGAAAAGCGTTGAGCACTGGTACCGGCGGGGAGACGGCACGATTGACGAGCGCGTGTTTGATCAGCTGTGACGCTGAAAAGCGTTGAGCACTCAATCGAGCGTTGGTATTCGCCGCGTGAAAGGAGTTTGATCAGCTGTGACGCTGAAAAGCGTTGAGCACTTTAAAGCATTGGAGTCGTTTACAACTTCCGAGAAAAGGGAAATATACGTTTTGGAAGGCAAGGTTTTTATATGGGAAGAGATTGGATATAGGGAAATATTTATGATATTTTTCAAAAATGACATAGAAAGAAAATAAAAAGTTAGATTCTATCTATGATGACGTTCCTGCTGCTAAAGCCTGAAGAGCCTTGGACCACACTGCCGCCTCATGCTCTTCGAGACCGTTGACGTTTGTAGTGGAGGCAACAGAGAGTGCCTTTTCTCGTTCCCCACATTCCAAAATATAGATAAATGAGCAATACCTTTTTATAAAGAGGACCATACGGAATCAAGGGATCATCGTTCAGAATCATGGAAATGAACTTTCGTGGATCTGACCAATCTTCGGTCTGGGCGACGACGTTCAGTAAAATCGATTTCAATTCGTCTTGACGCTTAGGAATCCATTTTCCTGCATTAAATAGCATTCCGTGTCCCTTTTTATCTCGTACATAAGTTTTAATTTGACAATGGTATAGTTTTGGGCGGTCTATCGTTTCAAGCGTTGAGAATAAAGGAATGGTCGAACGATGAACACCGTATTCAATGATAAAATTTTCAGGATTAAAACGATATGGTGTAACTGCGATTATTCTTGAGACAGAGTCGGTCTTATAGATAAATTCGCCTTGTTTCATCAGGAATCCATGTTGTTTGAGCAGAGGGGCGACAAAATTTTTCTTCCACTCTTGAATAATCGACATTTGTTGCATCCTTTCCTCGCAAATTGGAGCCTTGTTATGTAAATGACACTCACAACTTAGTCTGAGTCAAGTCGCGTGGAGCGTCGATGACCTCGGCTTCCTGCGTTTTACGGTATTTCAGCCCATGGTCTATGCCGGCAACGTTTTCATGGGAATTTTCCCCCTCCGAACGAGCAAGTTATCCCGCCACCAGCAGCGCGCAGCACTCCACATGCGCCGTCTGCGGGAACATGTCGACCGGCTGAAGCCACTCCAGCCGGTAGCCGCCGTCGAGCAGCCGCTTGCAGTCTTTCGCCAGCGTCGCCGGATTGCAGGAGACGTAGACGAACCGCGGCGGGCGCATGTCCAGCACGGTCCGGAGCAGCGATTCACCGCAACCGGTGCGCGGCGGGTCGGCGACGACGACGTCGGGGCGAAAGCCTTCCTTTTTCCACGCGGCCAGCCAATGTTCCGCCGTTCCCTCGAAAAAGAACGCGTTGGCCGCGCCGTTCGTCCGCGCGTTTTCACGGGCGTCGGCGACCGCTTCGGCCACGCTTTCGACGCCGCGGACTTCGGCGGCGTGCGGGGCCAGCCAGAGCGCGATCGTGCCGGTACCGCAAAAGGCGTCGACAACTCGTTCCCGACCAGTCAGGGCGGCGGCTTCGAGGACGGTGTCGTACAGCCGCACCGTCTGCTCCGGATTCAGCTGGAAGAACGCGCGCGGCGACAGCCTGAGCCTGAGCCGGCCGAGCGTTTCGTCCAGCCGGTCGTTGCCCCACAGCGTCAGCGTTTCGTCGCCGAAGACGAGCGGCGTCCGGTCGGGGTTGATGTTTTGCGCGACGCTTGCAAGTTCCGGCAGCCGGCGGCGCAGTTCTCGGATGAGCGCGTTTTTGCCCGGCAATTCGCGGCCGGCCGTGACGAACGTGACCTGGACGCGTCCGTCGGCGCGCGAGGCGCGGACGACGACGGATTTGAGCGCGCCTTCGCCGGTTTTTTCGTTCCAGACCGGCACGCGCACTTCGCGCAGGGCGCCTCGGACGGCTTCGACCGCGCGGTTGACGACCGGGTGCTGAACGGCACAGGCGGGCATTTCGATCAGCCGGTGCGAGCCGGGCGCGTACAGGCCGAGGATCGGACCGTCGCGGCCGACGCCGACGCGCAGCTGCGCCTTGTTGCGGTACCCCCACGGGTCGTCGGCGCCGAGGATCGGGCGGATCGGCGGCGACGCCATGCCGGCGTAACGCTCGAACGATTCGCGGACGAGCTCTTCTTTGGCGCGGAGCTGGGCATTGTACCGTAGATGCTGGAGCTGGCAGCCGCCGCACGGCCCGTACACCGGGCAGGGGGCTTCCGTCCGGTCCGGCGAGCGCCGTTCGTATTCGACCGTTTCGGCCTCGAGGTGACGGGGATGGACGGCCGTCACGCGCGCCTTGACGACTTCGCCGGGGAGCGCGCCGGGGACGAAAACGGCCTTGCGGCGGAAATAGCCGATGCCTTCGCCGTTGATGCCGATCCGTTTGACGGTCACGACGACGACGTCGCCGGGACGCAGCTGTTCGGCGGAAGCGGCGCGGCTGACGGACGCGGCGGTTCCGGTGTGTTCCAAACGAGCGGCTGGCGCGTGGTGTTCGCGGCTTTTCATGCGGTCGCCCGACCGGCTGTTCGGGTGTTCATGCGTGCGGCGATTTGCGCGGCTGTCCGTGCGGCGGTCCGTGCCGCCGTTCGGGATCGGACGGCTGTTCTTGTGCTCGCCCGAAAAAGGGTTGTGTCGCATGCGGCCGGTCAGCCCTCCGTTTTCAAACGGATTTCAATGCCGGACGGGTCGCGGAACGACCAGACGGGATCGTCGTCGGCTTCGGCGTCTTCAAACGGTTCGGCGTCGACGCCGTTTTGGCGCAGGCGCCGGACGACCGATTCCGCCGCGGTCCGGTCCCGGGAGACGAGTGTATAATAGACGAGCCCGGCAGCGTCCGGCGGCGGCGACGGCGCATTCCGGCCGGCCCACACGTTCAGGCCGATATGGTGGTGATAGCCGCCGGAGGCGATGAACAGGGCGCCGTGCCGGGACCAGTCGAGCATCAGGTCGAAGCCGAGAACGCCGCAATAGAAAGCGCGCGATGCGTCGAGGTCGCGGACGTGCAGATGAACGTGTCCGACGGCCGTGCGCTCCGGCATCCCGTCCCACGACGCGCCTTCCGCTTCTTGCAGCAGGCCGTCGGCGTCGATCGGTACGGTTCCCATTTTCACCTGTCCGCGCGCGTCGTATGCCCATCCGTACCGCGGCCGGTCGCAGTAGATTTCGATGCCGTTGCCGTCGGGGTCGGAGATGTAAATCGCCTCGCTGACGAAATGATCGGCGTGTCCGAACGGCATGCGCGATTCCAGCAAGCGGGCCAAGAAGGCGCCGAGAAAGCGGCGTTCCGGCAACAGAAAGGCGACGTGATAAAGCCCGGTATGACTTTGCGGCGGCAGTACCGTCGCGCCGGGCCGTTCTTCCAGAACGACGAGCGGCGTTACGCCGTCGGCCGACAGTTCGGCGAGGCGCGGAGCGGTGCGTTTCGCACGAAAACCGAGAAAGTCTGCGTAAAACGCCAGCGATCGGCCGAGGTCGGGTACCCTCAGCCGGATTTCGCCGGGGACAAGGCCGTTGTCCATCGGATGTGCCTTCTTTCGTGCAGGTTTTGTTGTAAACGAGTGTACCACGAAAGGCGAAGGGTGGAAAGAGAAGGTGAAAAACGGCCTCCACGTCGTTTTCACGGGAGGCCGATCGTCGGAGGCGTGACGGCGGATATTGGATATCAAGCCGAAGTTTCATGACCCGACCGTTGGCGGATGTTCGTCGATCAGGAGAAACTCAAATCGGCCTTTCGCCATGTCGAGTATCGCAAAACCGAAATGACCGTCCGAATTCATGATTTTCGTGACCAGTTCGGATGTGTCGAGCACTTTAAACAGTTTGCCAGTGTCCAGATCCAGCTGAAAAATGATGCCCATGTCTCGCCGAAAATAAAGCTTTTCTCCCGAAATGATCGGCGAATCAAAAGACAGTTCAAGCGGACGTCCGTTGTACGTATCGACAAACTCATACCGAATCGCCCCGGTCGCGCGATCGATCACTTTCACCTTGCCCGTCTCACATAAGACGAACCATCGACGGTCGGCCGTAAAATCGACAAGATTCGAATCGGTGTATCGGGCGATCGACAGCGGTTTGGCCCCCGGATCGTACGGGTAGTGGACCAGCTCGTACGTTTTGAGGCTCTCGCCTTGTGCCTGCCGCTCGAACACGGATTGCTGGATGAGCATCCCGTCCTCGACAGGGCGCTGGATAATGTAAAAAAGGCCTTGGCGGCGGTTTTTGTCGTGTTCGTCGAGTTTGGCCGAGGCGATCTCGTCGGTTTTTCCGGTCGACGGGTCGTAGACGTAAGCGCCGTTAACCACGACATGGTCGACGATTTTCTTGTCCAGCCACGTCAGGCGATCCCGGTACACCTGGAAAACCGGCGGCAACATTTGGTCTTCGGCCACACCCTGCCGGAACACGCGCACCCGACGGTCGTCCAGACTCATCGTTTTCATCTGCCAGGGCATGTTGTCCTGGAGTCTGCGCGGGTATTCGACCCAGAACAGCTGGCGGTCGATGCCGACGAGCGAATTGATGAAGACTCCGATCGGTGCCTGATAGATGATCTCATAAGCACGGCTTTTCCTGTCCAGGGCCACGATATGACTTCTCGTGACGTCGTAAGCGAAGGCGATCGTCCGATCGTCGATATAATGTGGTGCAGCTGTGGCGTCTACAAAGCGCGGATCCTGGATTTCGATCCGTTGGGTGATCGGATCGACGGGGATGACGGGTAAGTCGGTGAAGTTCACATCGATCGAGCTCGAAACCGGAGTGCCGGCCGGCGACGGGTTTGCTGCGGCAGACGGTTCTGCCGCGGAAGGGCCGGCGGCGGATGCGGAAGGTCCGACCGTGGGGACGGGTTTCGTCTCAAAAAAATCGACGGCCAGAAAGCCGATGGCGGCCGAAACGAAAACAAGCGTGCCGGCGAGCGCCAGTCGTTGTCGGGAGGACATGGGATTCACCTCAAAGGAAGATGGAATGAACGGGACGGTGACTCAAAATATCTATGCTGCCGTGATGCCGGAAAGACACCGTCCCGTGCGCTTTTTCGGCTGGATGGATCACCAGATGATCGCTTTTCGAAAATGAGCTTGATTGGCCTTCCAAACCTTCTCCATTTCATACCATTTGTTTCCGAAAGTTGCGCCGCGGTTGCCTTGGTCGTAGGGGTCCGTGACGCGCAATCGATACGAAGTTTGGTTGGGGTAAGAAGAAGTATCATATCCGGAAGTATTTAAAATATGCCCTTCAACAGTTGAAGTATAATTAGGCAATAAATCTCGAGAAATCCTCAAATCCAATACCGCCGGAACTCCCCAGTCGATCGTTAAGATCATCGCTGTTACCCAGGTGCTATACTCATTTGAGCTGAAAGATCGATAAGTGTAGGTATGAACGGACTGATGGCTGTTCAAGACATCATCGACTTTTGAAAAATCCGTTCCGTCCGTTGTTGTGCCCAGTTTGCTCGCGTAATAACTCTGGGGTTGCGACGTTCCGTTTAAGAAGTGAAGAACTTGCTTGACTGTGGCAGGTCCGCACCAATAAGGCGTCTCTTGTTTAAAGGGCGTCACATTTAATGTTCTCACTTCTCCTAACGACATAGGCGTAATCTGTTTTTTTGAGTCTTTATTTTGCATGTATTGGCGGATCATTTCCTCTTTCGCTTTCGCAGCCGCGATTTGGGCTTCCGTCGGAATGTCGCTGGTCGGGTTCGGATCATCGCCGGTGCCTGCAGCGAAGAGGGAGGAAGGGATGAAGAGAAACGACAGCAGAACGGTAAGCATGATTTTGCGGGACGTCATTTTGATTCCTTCTTTAAGTTATGGTTACGGATTTCATAATAAACCTCTTTTTCTTCCATGTCAAGAGTGTGGGGAAGAGGATGATTTTTTAAAACCCGTTCAAAACGCTGTTGCACCCGGGAGGAAACAGAGTATAATTGTGAAAGGCAATTTTCCGTTTACAAGAGAGGTTTGGGGGATTGGGAAGATGAAAATCATATTCAAAATTCCCTATAATCCTGCTTTTCCTTCAGAACCAGGATGGAACATGCTAGGAGGGAAGATGGACACAAAAAGATTTCTTTTAAATCAATTGATCCTTTTTCCTTTTGGAATACTTATTATATTTATATATGATGTTTTCTTTTATATGTTTTTCCAAAAAGCCGTCGACTGGACGATCGTTTCTTTTGTTTCGTTGAGTGTTGTGACGATTGTTCTGCATGAACTCCTGCACGCTTTGATGTTGCCCGGCGGCATAGGTTCGTCCAGAAACCGGCTCATCGCGGTCACGCTGGTTCCTTTCGTCGCCTTGTCGGTCGTGCCGGTCGCCGTCGCGGCCGTCTTGCGAATGCCGCATTTTCGCTTTATGATCTTTATTCGGCCGTCTACATATTGAAAAATTTAAGCAAAAACACCTATCTTCGCAGCAACGGACTTCAGACCTACTGGAGGCCCATTTGACCCTTGACCCTTATTGCCGAACCGGTTCGACATTGAGCGCGCCCCGGCGCGAAGCCGCTTTTCCGAGCGGGTGAGACCGAACGGCGGAGTCCCACGCCGGGAAAAGCGGTTTTTTCGTGATAAAATAAAACCGTCATCACCGATTCGGCAAGACGGGCTGTCCCGGACTTGACGGCCGCGGCAAAGCGGAAGGGGCGCACTGGAATGAACGTCGTCGTGGCGACGCTGAACGCCAAATACATCCATATGTCGCTGGCGCTGCGGTACTTGAAGGCGTTTTGCCAACCTGCGTTCGATGTGCGCATCGCGGAATACACGATCAAAGACCCGGTTTATCACATCGTGTCCGATCTGTACCGGCTTCGGCCCGATGTGGTTGGGTTTTCATGTTATATATGGAACATAGAAGAAACGATTTCCGTCGTTTCGATGTTGAAAAAGGTGATGCCCGGCGTCGTGATCGTGCTAGGGGGGCCTGAAGTTTCTTACGACACGGAGTATTGGATGCAGCGGGTGCCTGAAGCGGATTTCGTCGTCATGGGCGAGGGAGAGGAGACGTTTTATCATTTGCTGGAGGAGCTGCGCGGCGGCGGGGCATTTTCAACCGTGTGGGGGGCGGCTTACCGGAAAAACGGCCGGCCCGTCCTCAATCCACCGCGGCCGAAGCTCGACCTGAACCGTTTGCCGTCGCCGCACCGGTTCGCCGAGGACGTGCCGCATTTGCCGAACCGCATCGTCTATTTCGAGACGAGCCGCGGATGTCCGTTCAGCTGTCAGTTTTGCCTGTCGAGCGTCGAGTCGGGCGTGCGGTATTTCGACCTGGATCGGGGGAAGGC
>NICF_comb_assmDRAFT_10003086_pt1 | contig 12220 bp, 10 predicted proteins | sample NewIslPassag4_SG_FD_11279 | JGI IMG/M metagenome (IMG submission 11279) | reverse complement strand
GGGCCGTACAAGCGCCCGCCGCGGACAATCCCGGCTCCCCACCGCCTCAGCTGCATCCGACCATGAAAGACGACAGGATGGTTTTTCGGGCCGTGCCCATTCGCGGCCGTCTCTCCCTTGGTTCGGCGCGAGTGGGTCTCAAACGGAATGCCGGTCTGGTCTTGGGATTGATCGCGCTGGCCTGCGTATGGTTGCTTCGGGAGCCGTTGCAGGAAAAGGTGTGGCTTTGGTCCACCCTGGCAAATGACGCGCCCTCCGTGGAGGCCGTCGAGACGACCGTCCAACAGGCATCGGATCCTTGGGATGCCTGGTTGAGGCTCTGGCACTCAGGCAACCTCGTGCATCGGCAGGCGGAAATCTCCCTGGTGCCACGCATGGCGCCTTCTGGACAGCCCTTGCCCGAGCCGGTGGAAAGGGTCGTGTTGGCAGGGACACTGGACGCTGACTTCAACGTCCGGGAACAGGCCCTGGCGTGGGTGTGGTCCATGAAACATCCCCTGCGCGAAAGCCTTGCCGCCATCCAGTTGACAGATGCGGATCCTGAGATCCGACTGCTGGGACTGCGCTACCTGCGTCGTTTCGACCCCCGCACCTGGATCCCGGTCGTGGCGTCCCTCTTGGATGACCCCGATCCGTTGGTCCTGGCGATGGGCTTGAAGCTGTGGGAACGTTGGAGCGGCAGCGACTTCGGCGTCCGCGTGAGGGACGCCGTGACGACGGAACAGACGGATCCGCTTGACCCGGTGAACGATTCGGACGGCCTGGCAAGATTACACGCCGCGCGTGCCCGGGCTGCCGCGTGGTGGGAGGCCCACCGCGCCCGTTATTCGGGATCGCCTTTGCTGGTTCCGGACGACCTGTACCGCGCGGTGCGGCCGGTTCCGGCTCCCGACTTCCGCCTGCGCACCTTGGAGGGGTTACAAGTTCGCCTGCGGGACCTCCGCGGTAAAACGGTCGTGCTGAACTTCTGGACCACGTGGCGCCCGGCCTGCGTCGGAGAGATCCAGAGCTTGAAGCTGCTGCGTCAGCGGCACGGACCGGAGCTGGTCATTCTGGGCATCAGTCTCGACGCGCTGGCGGACGATCACGGGCATGCGCACCCCGCACGGGTTTTGCCGAACGCGCCGGAAGGGGAAGTGACGCCGCCCCACTCGCATGACGAGAAGGCAGCCGGCACGGCCGCCGAGGCAATCCGTGCCAAGGTCGAGCGGGTGGTGCGGGCGCGGGAGATCAATTATCCTGTGTTGATAGATTCCGACAATCGGGCCGGAGCCGCCTATAACGGGGGCGAACTGCCCACGACGGTGGTGGTGGACCCCCGGGGAACCGTACGCCGCCGGTTCGTGGGGAAACGGAGCCCGGCCACTCTGGAACGGTTTGTGGCAGAAGCCGGGCAACCCCGGTTTGCAGCAGTTGCCTCGTCTGAATCGGGAATAAGAAGCTCCCCACCCGCCTCTTACAAACGGTGAACGAACAAGACTATCAGCGCGCCGTGGCCGAGTGGTACGACTCGCTGTATGCCTTCGGTTACAGCCTGACCGGCAACCGGGACGATGCCTGCGAATTGACGCAGGAGGCCTATTCCCGCCTGCTGGCGCATGGCGATCGTGTCCGGGATCCGGGCCGCGTCAAATCGTGGCTGTTCACCACCGCCTACCGGATTTTCCTGGGTTGGAAGGAGCGCCAGACGCGTCTTCCGCACCTGGACCTCGTTTCGGTCGAAAACGAGCTTCCCCCATTGCAGCCCGAGCAGGTGGACCGGTTGGAGGCCGAGGCGGTGCGGGATCCCCTGCTGAGCCTGGAGGAGCATTACCGGGTCGCGCTCATGCTCTACTACTATGGGGAGCATTCCTACCGGGAAATTGCAGAGATCCTGGATGTGCCCCTGGGCACGGTCATGTCCCGACTGGCCCGCGGAAAATCCCTGTTGCGGGAAAAACTCGCCGGGCAGGTTCGCGCCGTGCCTGGCGCGGCGGACGACCCGCCCGCCCGATCCTCTTCCGGTCAAGTTTCCTGAGCTCCCATGCAGAACGAACAAGCCAAGTGGATTTTGCAGGTCTACCGACCCGGCGGACAGGACGCATCCGAACCGGAATTTCAGGAAGCGCTGGAGCAGGCGCGGCGCGATCCCGAACTGGGCCGATGGTTCGCCGAGGAAATCGCGTTGGATACGCGCATCAGCGCCAAACTCCGCCGGGCCACCCGGGCCCCGGAAACGCTGAAACCGCAGTTGTTGGCGTTGGCCCAAAGTGCACGGCCGCATCGGTCGACCCGACGCGCCCGGATCCTCTGGTGGATCGCAACTCCGGCCCTGGCGGCCGTTTGGGTCCTGGCTCTGATGCTGGGCACCCTTTGGTTCCGCCACCGCCCGGCCGAGGGTTTTGCCGGCTACCTGAGGTCCATGACCGCATTCGTCAGCGACGAGTTGGATCGCCTGGATTTTCAGTCCCGCGAACTGGCGGAGGTGCGTCAATGGCTGGCCCGCCGGGGTTGGGGCGCTGATGTTGCCATCCCGGAAGGACTGGCCGCCCGGCCCAGTCTGGGGTGTCGGCTTCTGGAGTGGAACGGGCACCTTGTGGCGCTGATTTGTTTCGCCCTGGATGAACAGCGACAGGCCCATCTGCTCGTAATCCAGCGCGACGCATTCCCGGACGCGCCCCCGGAAAACCCGGTCCGGGTCCAATGGGATCGCACCGCCGCCGTGGGGTGGAGCGACCGCGGGAGGACCTACCTCCTCATTGCCGCCGGCGCGCAGCCCGACGAACTGCTTCAGCTCCTTGAACCTCCCCGCGGCGGTTCCTCCGCCCTGCAAGGCACCACCCGCGTCATCCCACCTCCCAACCACGCGGATCCCTCTTCCCTCAGCACGGTGCCCGGGAACGAATCAACGGGCGTCCATGACCGCCGGATCGCGGCCTCCGGCCGGCGAACCGCGCCCGGAACCGATGCCGCCGCCCGGGTGATGAAACGGATCAGCTAGAACCCTTTCGTTGTCCCATGAACCCAACCTTGCTGCCCTACCAAGCCGAAAACGCCACCCGCTGGCGTTACACCGCCGCTGCTCGCACCGTCGAACCGGCCTTGTGTTGTCCGGTCGACTACGATCCACGGCTGCTCCGGGTGATCCCGGAGGAAGTCCTGGCCAAAGATTACGGCTGCGGCGACCCGACACGGTATCTCCGGCCCGGAGAGACCGTGCTCGATCTGGGTTGCGGCGCCGGCAAGGTCTGTTTCATGGCCGCCCAGGTGGTCGGCCCCACCGGACGTGTCATCGGCGTGGACATGATCGATGCGATGTTGGAAGTAGCACGACGCAACGCTCCCGTGGTGGCCGAGCGCCTCGGATTTGCCAACGTGGAGTTCCGCAAGGGCCGAATCCAGGACCTGGCACTGGACCTGGAACGGCTCGACCAGGCCCTCCAGCAATGCCCGCTCCAGGGCGTGGACGCCTTCCTGCGTGCTCAGGAACTGGCCGAACGCCTGCGCGCCGAGCATCCGCTGATTCCGGGGGCGTCCGTGGACGTGGTGGTCTCCAACTGCGTGCTGAATCTGGTCGAGCCCGCCGACAAACCCCGATTGTTCGGCGAAATCTTCCGCGTCCTGCGCCCCGGCGGTCGGGCGGTCATTTCGGACATCGTCAGCGACGAAGACGTGCCCCTGGAACTGCAAAGGGACCCCGAACTTTGGAGCGGCTGCATCAGTGGCGCCATCAGAGAAGACCGTTTCTTGCGCGCGTTCGAAGAAGCCGGCCTCCACGGAGTCCGGGTGCTGAAACGTGAGCAACGTCCGTGGAGGATCGTGAAAGGGATCGAATTCCGGTCCGTCACCGTGGAGGCCTTCAAGGGTCGCGAAGGTCCCTGCCTGGACTGCCTTCAGGCGGTCATCTACCTGGGACCCTTCCGCGAAGTGATCGACGACGAAGGGCACCGCTTCCGGCGGGGCGATCGCGTGGCAGTCTGTGAGCGGACCTTTGAACGGCTCCGGCGCGCGCCCTACACAGAGCACTTTGCCTTCATCGAACCGGCCGTGCCGGTCCCACCCCTGGAGGCCCGGCCGTTTTCCTGCAACGGGCCGAAACTCCGGCACCCGCGCGAGACAAAGGGTTGGGACTGTGACCTCACCACCGCGCCGCAAGGTTCCTGTTGCGAAGGCAAACAAGACTGCTGCAGTTGAGGCCGCCGGAGAACAACATCATGAACATCATACGATTCTTGAGCCCGGTTCTGCCGGCCCGCACAGCCTGCGGGAAGCCCCACGGTTTCGACCTTTCCCCCGCCCTGGTGGCAAGCGAAGAGATCCTCTCCGGCGGACCATCACGCGACGGCATCCCAGCCTTGCTGAAACCTCGGTTCGTTCCCGCCCACCGCGTCACATCCCTCGCTCACAACGACCCGGTGATCGGCGTCGTCCGGGGCGACCAGGCCCGGGCCTGTCCGGTCCGGATCCTCAACGGGCGCGAGGTCGTCAATGACACGCTGGGCGGTCGGGACATTGCGGTCACCTACCGTTCCCTGAGGGCCGGCGCCATGGTCCCCGGACGGCCCGGGCACACTTTCGGCGTCTCCGGCCTCGTGTATCGCGGCAACCTGCTGAGGTGCGAGCACCAGTCGGGATCGTCATGCTCACAACTGGCGATGAAGGCCGTAACGGGCCGCGCTGCGGGTGCGAGGCTGGCGTGGCTGCCTCCGTTACAAACGACCTGGCGCGTGTGGCGTCGGCGGCATCCCGGTACCCGGTTGCTCTCGCCGGACACCGGGTCCAACAAAGAAGACGAGCACGATCCTTGCGCCGAGTGCCAGCGCGACGAGCGCATGGTTCTTCCCGTGCCCATGTTCAACCGTGCCCTGTCCCCCAAAGCCCGCATGGCGGGACTTTTGCTCCGGGGCCGACCCGCGGCCTTTCCGCTTGACCGGCTGCCGGAGGAGTGGACCGACGGCACGCTCCGCCTCTGCCGGGATGCAGCGGCCTCTTCGGTGACCGCCACCCGGGTGGACGGTGAACCAGTGCCCGTGGTTGTGGCCTTCTGGTTTGCCCGGCAGGCGTTCCATCCGGAAACCACCCTCCACGAAACACGATGAGACGGTCCTTCGATTCCATTCCAAACGGGGCAGATGCCCACCCGCATCAACTGCCCGGATCAGAGCAAGGAAATCGCCGAGGGCCCCTCGGCCACTCCGCCATCGCGGGCGTCTCGTCCAGCCGCGGTTGCCTCGCTACCACGCCCGCCCACGATTCCAAGATTCGAAACGGTGGCCGGTCCCCTCCGCCGCGGACGGGTCGAAACGCTTCAGATCAACGTGGGAAAACTCTGCAACCAGGTCTGCTCCCACTGCCACGTGAACGCCGGTCCGGGGCGCCGGGAAATCATGCACCGCGACACCATCGATCGGATCCTCGACTGGCTGGCCGCCACGGACATTCCCAAGGTGGACCTGACCGGCGGTGCGCCCGAGATGATTCCGGATTTCCGCTACTTCGTGGAACGGCTTCGCGCGCTGGGGCGGCATGTCATGGACCGCTGCAACCTGACCATCCTGTTGGAGCCCGGCTACGAAGGTCTTGCGGAATTCCTCGCCGGGCACCGCGTGGAAATCATCGCCTCCCTGCCCTGTTACGAGCCGGAAAACGTGGATGCGCAGCGCGGTTCGGGGGTTTTCGGGAAAAGCATTGAGGCACTCCAACGGCTGAATGCCCTGGGCTACGGCTCGGACCCCGTCCTGCCGCTGCACCTGGTTTACAACCCGTTGGGCGCCCGGTTGCCGGGACCGCAGGCCGAACTCGAGGCGGCCTATCATGAGCAGCTGCGCTCCCGTTTCGGCATTGTGTTCAATCGCCTCTACACGATCACCAACATGCCCATCGCCCGTTTCGCCGCCTGGCTGCGGCGACAGGGCCTCTACGACAGCTACCTGCGCCTGTTGGTGGACAGCTTCAACCCGGCCACGCTGCCGGGTTTGATGTGCCGCACCACCCTCAGCGCGGACTGGCGGGGCAGGGTATACGACTGTGATTTCAACCAGATGCTCAACCTGGCGTGGGAGGCCAACGGCACTGCATCAGCCCGGCCCGTCCACCTTTGGGAACTGGATCCGCTCAGCCTGGAGGGGCGCACGATCCTTACCGGCAACCATTGCTTCGGTTGCACCGCCGGCGCGGGGAGTTCCTGCACGGGTGCCTTGGCGACCACGCCCGTGTCCACCCTGCAGGCCCGTGCCTAATGTGCCTTGTTTCCCGTGCGACTTGGACGCATCAAACCCAGCAACCCTCACAATGTTCCTGCACATGAAAACCGGACTCCTTCTTGGATGGAGCAGCGGGATGCTGTTTCCCCTGCTGGCCTTCGCCCAAACCAACGTCGTCCACCTGGGCGTGGGAGACCCGGTCCCCGACGTCGTCCTGCGCGATGAGTGGGATCGTCCCGTGCGACTCCGGCGGTTGACGGCCGAAAAACCCGCGGTGCTGGTCTTTTACCGGGGCGGCTGGTGCCCCTACTGCAACCGGCATCTGCAGGCCCTGGCCGGTATCGAACACGAGATCGAACAGGCCGGCGCCCGGCTGCTGGCCATCAGCATGGACAAACCCGAAAAGCTCCGGCAGACGCCCGACCGCCAAAAGCTGCACTACCGCCTCTTGTCCGACCGGGACGCCGAAGCCGCACGGGCCTTCGGCATCGCCTTCCGTGTGGACGACGCCACGGTGGTCCGCTACAAGGAAATGGGTCTGGACCTCGAAGAGGCTTCCGGCCGCGATCATCATCTCCTTCCTCACCCGTCGGTTTTCATCACCGACACCTCCGGTCGCATCCGATTTGCCCATGTGAACCCGGACTACAAGGTTCGCCTGGAACCGGAGAAAATCATGGCCGCTCTGCGCGAGGTGCTCCGGTGAAAGCGCGGCGGTTCGCATGGGCCCTGCTGGCGGGATGCGCTGCCGGACTCGCCGGAGCCGGGCCGGCGGCTTCCCACGATCGCACACCCCCGCTGCCGGGCGAGGTCCTCCATCGGTTCGTCAAAGACGGACTCGTGGACTACGCGGGCCTGAAAGCCGCACCGGCGCCATTGGACCGGTTCCTCACCGCCGTGGCCGGCGTGAGGGAGAAGGATTACCGCTCCTGGTCGCCTCCAGAACAGATCGCGTTCTGGCTGAACCTATACAACGCAGCCACGCTCCGGCTCGTGGTGGACCATTATCCGGTTCGCAGCATCCGTGACATCGGCGGATTGGTTCGAGGACCTTGGGACCAGCCCATCGTCCGGGTCTTCGGACGAATCCTGGACCTGAACACCGTGGAGCACGAAATCCTGCGCAGGCAGTTTCACGAGCCCCGGATCCATTTCGCTCTCGTTTGTGCGGCCAGGGGTTGTCCGCCCCTGCGGAGCGAACCTTATTCGGCCGCCCGGCTGGAGGCGCAATTGAACGACCAAGCCACACGTTTCCTCGCCCAAACGAACAAGAACCGCATCGAGCCCGCCTCCCACACGGTTTTCCTCTCCCCCATCTTTCGCTGGTACCGCGAAGATTTCGAGCGGGACGGCCGTTCTCTCCTGGCCACTCTGCGCCCTTGGTGGCCGGAGCCGCCACCAGCCGACTACGAGCGCTATTCCATCCGATGGACCCGGTATGACTGGTCTCTCAATGAATTGTCACGGTGAACCGGCGGGATGCCCTCTCGCCACGGAAGCCGGCCGGGCCGAAGGCGCGGTCGCACCGGGAAACCGATCCCGCAGGTGGGTGTGGGGTGTGCGTGCCGTGCTGTTTGCAGCCGGCGCCGGTCTGATCACCTGGCTGGGTTTCGCTGGCAAGGAACCACTCCAGCGGGCCCTGAGTACCGTGCAAGCGGCCGGGCCATGGGCCCCGCTGCTGTTCATTCTGGTCTACGCCCTGGCCACGGTGCTCGGCATGCCCGGGTCCGTACTCACGCTCGGCGCAGGCGCACTCTTCGGCCTGGTCAAGGGAACCCTCCTGGCCTCGGCCGCGTCCACGCTCGGCGCCACGGCCGCGTTCCTGCTGGCCCGGCACGCCGCCGGCCCCTGGCTGCGCCGGAGGATTCCCAGCGGAGGAACAATGGAACGACTCAGCCAGGCCGTGGCTCGTGCCGGATGGCGGATGATCCTGTTGACCCGGTTGTCCCCCATCCTGCCGTTCACCCTGCTGAACTATGCATACGGCCTCACGCCTGTGAACACCGTCCACTACGTGTGGGCCTCCTGGATCGGGATGCTGCCGGGGACCATCCTGTACGTCTACCTCGGATCCACGGCCCGCGCGCTCGCAGAAACCCGGGTCCACACCCCCGGTCGGTGGCTTTTCCAGGCGCTCGGGTTGCTGGCCACCTTGGTGGTGTCGATGTGGATCACCCGTATGGCACGGTCCGCCCTCCGGGAACAACAGGCCGCTCCCGAAAAACACAGTGGCCCGGACAACCGCGACTTCCCGCTTTTGGTCCGGAATGATCCAACCCGCGGGGTGCACCGGTCCGAGGATCCTGCGCCGGACCGTTTTACGGGGGCCGCATCCCATCCCGACTGGAGCCGAGATGAACGAGCATGACCGGCAGTGGCTGGATTCGGTCCGCCCGGGCAAATGGCGAAACCCGCTGCCCGCACCACGTTATCACCTGGTGGTGTTGGGCGGAGGCACGGCCGGATTGGTCGCCGCCGCGGGCGCGGCCGCCGTGGGTGCGCGCGTGGCCTTGGTTGAAAAACATCGGTTGGGAGGTGACTGCCTCAATGCCGGTTGCGTGCCTTCCAAGGCCCTGATTCGGGCCGCACGCGCGGCGCACGCCGTCCGAACCGCCCGAGAGTTCGGAGTCGGGGCCCCTGAGGTTCTGTCTGTCGATTTCGCCCGCGTCATGAAACGGATGCGACAGGTCCGGGCGGAACTGAGCCCTCATGACTCGGCCCAACGGTTCCGTGACCTGGGCGTGGACATTTTCTTCGGCGAGGGGCGGTTTGCGGCATCCGACAAGGTTCTCGTGGAGGGACAGGTTCTGCGCTTTGCCCGCGCGGTCATCGCCACCGGCGCCCGCGCAGCCATCCCCGCCGTGCCCGGACTGAAGGACGTTCCTTTTCTGACGAACGAGACCTTGTTCAGCCTGGCCGGGCTGCCCCGCCGATTTGCCGTGCTCGGCGCGGGCCCCATCGGTTGTGAGATGGCACAGACCTTCGCCCGCCTGGGCGCCGAGGTTTTTCTCATCGAAAGTGCCCACGGCGTGCTTCCCAAGGAAGACCGGGACGCCGCCGCGCGGGTGCAGGACGCCCTGGTCCGGGACGGAGTCAAGCTGCTCTGTTGCGGGCGTGACCTGCGCGTCGGCCGCGCCGCCCACGGACTGGTTCTGGACCTGGAATCGCACGGACGCACCGTGCACCTGGAAGTGGACCACCTCCTGGTGGCCACGGGTCGTGCACCCGACTTGGAGGGGTTGAATCTCGAAACGGCCGGCATCGAATACGATCGAAATGGCGTACGGGTGAATGATTTCTTGCAAACCACCAACCCCCGGGTCTATGCCTGTGGCGACGTCTGCTCTCGTCACCGCTTCACGCACGCGGCGGATTCCATGGCCCGACTGGTCGTTCGAAACGCCCTCTTTCCCGGCAGAAGCCGGGTCAGCTCCCTGCTCATTCCTCACTGCACCTACACCTCACCGGAACTGGCCCACGTGGGATTGACCCCCGCCGAAGCCCGCGAGCGGGGCATCCCCGTCGAAACCTTCACCGTGCCGTTCTCCCAGGTGGATCGCGCCGTGTTGGACGGCGAGACCGAAGGATTCACCCGGGTCCATGTCTTCCGGGGCACCGATCGCATTGCCGGTGCCACCGTGGTGGCCCCGCATGCCGGCGAGCTCATCAGCGAACTGACCCTGGCCATGCGACAGGGCATTCGTCTGCGTGCGTTGGCCCGGGTGATCCACCCGTACCCCTCCTGCGCCGAGAGCATCCGCAAACTGGGTGACCTCTACCTTGCCACCAGGCTCACCCCGTTCGTGCGGGCCCTGTTGCGGGCCTGGTTCCGTTGGCTCTGAAGCCGGCAGATGAGCAGAACTCGAGCATGGACACCGTGCTCCTATTCACCCGCCATCCGACGCCCGGTCACTGCAAGACGCGCCTGATACCCGCACTCGGCCCCCACGGCGCTGCAGAAGTCCAGCGGCAATTGACCGAATGGCTGGTCGCCAGGCTCAAACCGGCAGCCGCCGCGGGGCGCTACCGCCTCGTGATCGCCCACACCGGTGCCTCGCAACGGGCCATGCGCCGCTGGCTCGGTCCCGGCCCGGTCTGGCTGGAGCAGGGCCCCGGCGACCTGGGGGCGCGTCTGAACCGGGCCACGCAGTGGGCCTTCCGGCACGGTGCCTCACGAGTCCTCGTGCTGGGTGCCGATTGCCCGGACGTGACGCCCAATCTGCTCGAGCAGGCCTTTGCCGCACTGACACAGGCCCCTCTGGTGCTGGGACCGGCTCGAGACGGTGGCTATTACCTCATCGGACTCCGCGGGCCCTGCCCCGAGCTGTTCGGCCACATCCCCTGGGGCAGCCCTGCCGTGCTGCAAACTACCCTGGATCGCGCCCGCCGACTTGATCTCCAAACCGTGCTGCTCCCACCCCTGCAGGACGTGGACGAGCCGGTCGACCTGCGCCACTGGCACGAACTGAAGAGCCAAACCGTCTCGCTCGCAGTGGTAATTCCCACCTTCAACGAGGTCCGCCAGATCGCGTCAACCGTCAGGGCTGTGGCCGCCGATGGGCCGAACGAAATCCTCGTCGCCGACGGCGGCAGCACCGATGGTACGGTCGAGCGGGCCGCACACGCGGGCGCCCGCGTGTTGCAGGCGCCGAAAGGACGCGCCCGGCAAATGAACGCCGCCGCAGCCGCTGCCCGTTCCGACCTGTTGTTCTTCCTGCACGCCGACACCCTGCCCCCGACCGGTTACGCCCGGATCATACGCCGTACTCTGGAACGTCCGGTCGTGGCTGCCGGTGCGTTCCGCTTCTCTCTGCGGGAGCCGATTCCCGGAAGGGCGCTCGTCCAGACCCTGGTGGCCCTCCGATGCACCCTTTTCGGTACACCGTTTGGTGACCAGGGACTCTTCGTGCGCCGGGAGCTCTTTCTCGCACTGGGCGGATTCGCCGACCTGCCGCTGCTGGAAGACCTGGAGATCCTGTCGCGCTTGCGCCGGTGGGGGACGGTGAGGGTCTGCCGCGAGGCCGCGGCCACCTCGGCCCGCCGCTGGCAGCAAAGGGGGATCTGGCGAACCTTTCTGCTGAACCACCTCATCATCGTGGGCTACCACCTCGGAGCATCACCGGCCCGTTTGGCCCGATTGTATTACGGGCCGGGAGCGCCCCGCCGGGGTCCGAGCCCGTTTACCGGACCGGCCCAAGCCGGCGAGGATCCACCCGCGCAGAACCTCCGCGCCGCGAAGACCGATCCGCACACCGCCGGGTCTTGAAGTGCCGAGCTGCCCTCTCGTTGTTCGAAGGGCCGCATGCCCGTGAAAGACCCGACACGCGGGGGACGGCGGTCCACATTTGTTGCGCGGTCGCCGGTGGAGCACAACGGGCCCGGCGTTAGAGATGCGCTCGAGACCCGGTCAGGTTCGGGCGCAGCGGCCGAGGTCGCTGCGCCCACGACCCCTCCGGAAGAGGCGGCACGCGCCGGCTTGTGGCTCTCGGGGAGAAACCGGGGGCCTGCGGCACTCGCGCCTACTGCGAGGAGCGGCCCCGCGCGCGACGAGCCCGGAGGAACTTTTCCACGTATTTGCCCAGCAGATCGGCCTCCAGATTCACCGCATCCCCAACCCGCCGGCTGCGCAGATTCGTCACCTCGAAAGTGTGAGGAATGATCCAGATCCGAAACCCGCCGCGCTGCACCCCGGCCACCGTGAGGCTGATCCCGTCCACCGCCACCGACCCCTTGAACACGATGTACCGCATCACTTCCGGCGGCGCCGCGATGTCCAGCACGTGATCCCGGCCGGCCCTTTCCCACCGCGTGATGCGGCCCACGCCGTCGATGTGACCGGTTACGAAATGCCCGCCGAACTCGCCGCCGGCCCGCAACGGCCGCTCCAGGTTCACCAGACTTCCGGGTTCCAAAAACTGAAAATTGGTCCGCCGCCACGTCTCCTGCAGCAGGTCGAACTGCACGAGCGTGCTGCCCCCGCGACGCCGCAACTGCACCGCCGTCAGACAACAACCGTTCACCGCAAGGCTCCCGCCGGG
>NICF_comb_assmDRAFT_10003085_pt1 | contig 12220 bp, 9 predicted proteins | sample NewIslPassag4_SG_FD_11279 | JGI IMG/M metagenome (IMG submission 11279) | reverse complement strand
GCAGGGATGGTAACCGCTTGCGGATATGGATTGACAAACATGACTGTGCCCTCTGCAGCTTTATCAGGCACAGTACGCTCTCCTGATGCTTGCCGGGTCACGGTAGCAGTTAATGTCTGCTCGATCAGACGCGGTTGGACAGCATAATCAAGGCCGGGAGCGCTTCCCTGCACACCGTACGTTAGTGTCGCATTTAAATCAATGACTTGTGGAGTAATGACAAGCGTGGCACGCGGGACAAAGAGCAACGCGACCATTGCCGCAACGCCGCCGCCAATCAACAGGAACCCGAGCAACCCAACCACCAGCGTCCAGCGTCGCAGTGCCAGGCGTTGTTGCCGTGGTTGCGCGGTATGCGCTTGCTCTGCTTCCCGGACAGGAACAGTCTTGGGCGAAGCTACCGCTGTACGCTGCGGACTTTCGGGTGCAAGGACAACGGTACCAGTCGGGGAAACAAACATTGTCGGCTCCGGTGGACGAGCCGGACGATACGTCGCAAGCGATGCAGTCTCTTGGTCGCGTTCACCTTCGGGAAGATCGAGCGAACCATTCTCCTCATAGGTTGTCAAGGCAAAAGGCAAGCCAACGAGCTGGGCTAAGCTCCGGCGACGAACGTCCTCAGGATCAAGAAGGAGCACACAGGCAAGTTGCCGTTCACGCGCTTGGGCTGCGAGTCGACGGAAGTCGGTCGCATCGCGAAGCGCTTGGCTCGCTCGCGGAATCCGGAGTTCAATGGTGATGGGGCGGTTGTCAGCACCGGCAGTGTGCTCAAGCAACTCCTGCAGTTGCTGGCCAGAGGCAATTGTTCGCCGGAGCACCCCCGATGCCGCCATGCCCGCCTCCACTTCGCTTAACCCGTTTGTGTCAGCTGGAGTTGCCGGACCGCTTCGTCACGGGCGACGCGTAGTGCCGCACCCAGTTGGTTCACGTCGACACCACCACCCTGCGCGATTTCCGGCCGACCGCCACCTCGACCGCCAATGAGCGGAGCCGCCGCACGAATCACATCCCCGGCATTCGCTCCACGCCGCACAGCATCACGGGTCGCCATGGCAAGGAGCGTTGGCCGACCTTCAATCGCGCTCCCGAGAATCACGACCCCACTGCCAATCCGTTCCCGCAAGCGATCACCGATGGTTCGCAGAACCTCGACATTCGGTGCGTCCACTTCAAGGCTCACGACCTTCATGCCGTCGACCGAGACCGCATCGGTGAGAGCCTGGCTTGCTCGTTCAGTCGCAAGCTCAGCCTGCAATCGCTGGACACTCCGTTCAAGCTCACGCAAGCGNGACTGCACTTCTTCGAGGTGCTGAGGCAACTGCTCAACCGGAACATGCAATTGCTGCGAAAGTGNCGAAGAAACGTGGCGCAGTTGCCAGGCAAGCTCAACACTACGCGTCCCCGTCACTGCCTCAATGCGGCGAACACCGCTCGCAACACTTGACTCATCGGTAATCAAAAACAGGCCAATTTCACCGGTACGCGCAACGTGCGTACCGCCACAAAGCTCTTTGCTAAATCCCGGAATGGAAACTACCCGTACTGTCTCACCGTACTTCTCACCAAAGAGTGCAATAGCACCCTCAGCGATGGCCTCGCGATAGGGTTTGTAGGCAATGTCAACGGGGAGATCGCGCAGAATTTCCTCATTACTCTACGAGTAATGGCATAGAGTTGTTCTTCGGTCAGAGCCGTCGGATGGGTAAAGTCGAACCGTAGCCGGTCAGGGGCAACGAGCGAACCAGCCTGCTGCGCATGCTCACCAAGCACCTGCTTGAGTGCCGCATGGAGCAAGTGCGTTGCCGTATGGTTCCGACGAATGGCAGCGCGGCGTTCACCATCGACAATCGCACGTGCCCGTTGTCCAACCTGCAAGAATCCTTCGCGGACCACAGCACGATGGACAATTAACTCGGGCGTCGGTCGCTGGGTATCCAGTACCTCCGCGATGCCAGTTGACGTCTCGATACGGCCAGTATCACCAACTTGACCGCCGGCTTCGCCGTAAAACGGGGTACGATCGAGGATGACCTCGATTTCTTGCCCTGCCTCGGCTTCTGTCAACGCCTCATTGAGCGAGAGCAAGCCGCGAATCGTCGCTTCGCTCTCAAGCTCGGTATATCCGGTGAAGACAGTCGGTTCTGCGCTGAACTGTGCATAGAGTGCAGCCCGTTCACGGACAGTGTCAGCAAAGCGACCAGCGCTTGCGCGGCTCTGCACCCGCTGGTGCTCAAGTGCTGCATCAAAGCCAGCGCGATCAACGGTCAGACCAGCTTCCCGTGCAAGTTCGGCAGTCAATTCCAACGGAAAGCCGAAGGTATCGTAGAGGCGAAACGCTTCATCACCGGGAATAACCGTTTCCCCGGAGCGCTGCAGCTGGTCGACAAGGGCTTCAAAGCGGGCAATCCCTGCTGCCAGCGTCCGTTGGAACAGGGCTTCTTCGTGGCTAATGACACGATGAATTCGCTCGCGTTGCTCAACGAGTTCAGGATAATAGGGAGAGAAGTGCGCGATGACGACGTCAGCAATATCGGCAAGGAACGGCCCCTCAAGTCCAAGCAAACGGCCATGCCGAATTGCACGGCGCAAGACACGGCGCAGAACATACCCGCGGCCCTCGTTCCCAGGAAAGACACCGTCACCGATCAAAAACGTGACGCCACGGGCATGATCAGCAATAACGCGCAATGACCGGTCATACCGGGGATTTTGCTTGTACTGGACGCCCGCTTTTTCAGCTGCTGCTTGAAGAATCGGGAAAAAGAGGTCCGTCTCAAAAACGGAACCCACACCTTGTAAGATCATGGCAATGCGCTCAAGACCCATGCCGGTGTCAATGTTCTTTTTCGGCAGAGGGCGTTGTGATCCATCGGGTTCCTTATAAAACTCCATGAAGACCAAGTTCCACGTCTCGAGAAATCGCCCGCAGGAGCAACCAGGGCGACAATCTGGGCGTCCACAGCCAAATGCCGGACCACGGTCGTAATGGATTTCTGAATCTGGCCCATTGGGGCCCGTATTCCCAACGGGCCCCCACCAGTTATCTTCAAGTTTGGTGATACGCTCCTCTGGAACCTTGATCGTGTCTCGCCAATAGACATAGGAAAATGCATCATCGGGATGCACCGTAGGATACCAGCGTTCAGCTGGTATCCCTAAACGCTCGGTAAGGAATTCCCATGCCCACGAGATCGCCTCAGCCTTGAAGTAATCGCCAACGGAGAAGTTGCCGAGCATTTCAAAGAACGTCAGATGACTTTCATCGCCAACTTCGTCGATATCGACGGTACGGAAGCACTTCTGAATCGACGTTAAGCGAGTATGGGGAGGCTTTTCAAGGCCTAGGAAATAGGGAACCATCTGCTGCATGCCAGCTGTGGTCAGCAGGACCGTTGGGTCACTCGGGATTAGCGATGAGCTTGGTACGTGCACATGTCCACGTTCGGCAAAAAATTCAATGAAGTACTTCCGGATCTCACTGCTCTTCATCGGTGCAACTACTCCTCGCTCTGGCTCTTGGACGGAAAACGCTTGGCGATCACGTTCTTCTCTCGCCTGTCAACAGCATCGAATTCTACCGGCGGCCAACGCTGTTCGCTATCGAGCCAGAGCACCTTGTGTACGTACACAGTATGACAGAAGCCTGGCGTGACGTCAATGCTGTCACGGAGCGGATGGGGATTGTAGGATCGGAAAGGTTGGGGGAAGAAGCCGGGCACGCTCTCGGTCACGAATGGCCCAATAGGAAGAGATATGGGAGAGGATGGACACCAGCGGAGAAGCAACCCAGACATTTTTTGCCCTCTTGCTTGTGCTGAGCCTTGGGCTTGCTGGAGGCACACTCGCTCGCCTTGCCCGCCAGCCAGTTCTTGCTGGCTATATTGTGGCTGGCATCATCCTCGGCATCGTACAACATACCTTCCACCTTGTTGCGGAATCGGAAACGGTTCAGGCCTTCGCTGATCTTGGAGTCACATTCCTCATGTTCTCGCTCGGTGCGCATTTTTCATTGCAAGAACTCTTCGAACTTCGTCGCATCGTCCTCCGGGCGGGCATACCCCAAGTCATCGGTACCGCTGTTCTGACAAGTCTTGTGATCATAGCCTTGGGCAGGCCAGTTGAGCAGGCAATCTTTTTTGGCGAAGTCGTCGCGTTATCAAGTTCCATCGTCGCATTAAGCGTGTTAGAGGACCGTCAGGCTCTTGGCGAGGCATACGCCCGCCTCGTACTTGGCATTGGTCTTACCCAAGACCTTCTTGTCGTTCCCCTCCTTGCCATGCTTTCCGCATTGAGTCACGGAGAAACGTGGCAAGCAGCATTTCTTGGCATTATGCGCTCACTCAGCATTGCGCTAGTTATGCTGGTCGTTCTGCTCGTCCTTGGTACGCGAATCATCCCGAGGATGCTGTATCAGGTTGCCCGACTTGGCTCACGTGAGCTTTTTCTCATTACCCTCATCGCCCTCGCGTTTGCCATCGCGCTCGCGGCTCAAGGCGCAGGCCTTTCCTTGGCGCTTGGCGCATTTCTGGCCGGCGTTGCCATTTCCGAATCAGAATTTGCTGCTCATGCGCTCGGTGAAATCACTCCACTACGGGATGTCTTCAGCGTACTCTTCTTCGCCGGGCTTGGTCTGCTCTTCGATCCACGCGCGATCACCACCGACTGGCAACTATTTCTTACCTTGCTTGGAATGACGATCCTCGGCAAATTGGCGGTGACAAGTGGACTCCTTACCCGTCTTGGCTATCCTCCTAATGTCGCAGTACAAGCAACGATTCCGCTTCTCCAGATTGGTGAGTTTTCGTTTGTGCTAGTCCTTCAAGCTGAAGCGCTTGGAGTGGTGCCATCTACTGCTGGCAAAACAGTGATCGCTGTGGTCATCGTGTCAACACTGCTTACCTCACCACTTGCGACGCTTGCACCGCATCTGGTGCCTTCTCTTTCGCGCCTCCTTGCTCCGCTTGCTCGTCCAACCCCGTCGCTTCTTCCTGATCGACCTGCGCCACCGTTACGCGGCCACACGATTGTCGCGGGATTTGGTCGAACTGGACGCGAGCTTGTCCGAGCACTGGAACGCCGGCACTTTCGCTACGTTATCGTTGATCGCGATGCCGACCTTGTACGACAACTGCGGCAACGAAATCTCCCGGTTATTTACGGTGATATCGCGAATCCGGAAGTTCTTCGCGCAGCTCATATTGAACAGGCACGCGTGCTCGCGCTTGCGATTCCTGATGCCTTTGCAGCTGAACGCGCCATTCGGCTAGCTCGCAGCATGAATCCCGTTCTCGACATTATCGTTCGAGCCGACCGGAGAGCCGATGTCCGTCGATTTGCCGAAGCTGGTGCAACCGAAGTCGTCCATCCAAGCTTCGAAGCGGGACTCGAGATGGTCCGCCATACGCTTCGGCGCTTTGGGGTAAGCATGCAAGAAATTCAAGCCCAACTTTCAGCCCGGCGAATCGACTACTATGAAGAAAGCACGCAAGCCGATCAATAGTCGCTTGCTCACAAAGCGTCTGGCTCGGTATACTATCTGATGCAAGCGCACGTGGTGCGCGATTATGCCGAAGTGGCGGAACTGGCAGACGCGCTACGTTCAGGGCGTAGTGGGGGCAACCCCGTGGGAGTTCAAATCTCCCCTTCGGCACCACCGGCCCGGGTTTCACCCGTGGGCGGCGCTGAGCAGGGTGGTCGCTGGCCGATTTGGCCAGAGGAAAGTCCGAGCTGCGCAGAGCAGGGTGCCCGGTGTAAGCCGGGGCAGCGGTGGCCGGTGACGCTGACAGTCCAGATTGGCACACAGCACCTGTGCTGTGTGAGAGCAACAGAGACGATGACCGGGCTGTGCCCGGGGTGAAAAGGGCAATCCTCCCCGCAGCAATCTCCGAGTGGGCCGCTTGGAGGTGGCTCGCCGAGGCCCGAGGATGAGAGCAGCCGCTGAGGTGACGAGGCGGCCGTCCACATGGCAGAATCCCTGTGGGCGAGAGAGATGACCACCACGAACAGAACTCGGCTTACTCGCTCAGCGTCGCCCTTTTCATTGTTGTGGTGCCTCTAGCTCAACGGCAGAGCGCTGGTCTGTGGAACCAGTGGTTACGGGTTCGAATCCCGTGAGGCACCCTCGCGATTGGACGGCTGTGTTTGCAGCAGCCGTCCAATTCGTTCCTTACGGACTATCGTAGCCGCCGAAGAGGAGCACGCATGCCGCCTGTACCCCAGTCCACATCACGGCGGCCCCCTCAGCGAAAATCGGCGACGAATCATCGCCCGGTTCGTCTCCTTGTTAGTGCCATGATTGGCTTTGCGCTCCTCTTCGTCAGCGTGAGTAGCGCGCTTCTGCTGGAATGTCAGTCTCGAGAGCAAACGAATCAGACAGTTGCGCTACCCAAAGTGACGCCGGGAGCAGAAGAGGCACGACTTCGTGCCCAGCTGACGGCTCAGCCGGATGATCTTGCAACGATCCTTGCCCTCGCTGATGTACTCACCAACAGTGGCCGTTATGAGGAGGCAACCGAACTCTACTCCAAAGCGATCACACTCCAACCGAATGATCCTCGTATTCGCCTCGCCTTCGGTCGAATGCTGCTCCTTGCTGGGCGATACGCTGACGCGCAAGCAGAGTTACAAATCGCAGCAGCGCTCGCTCCGCACGATCCAGCGCCATACTATTTTCTCGGGCAATTAGCCGAGCAAGAACCTGAACCGAATATCGCTCAAGCCAAAGCAGCATATGCAACGGCTGTGGCCCGGGATCCATCGAGTCCCTATGCGCGATTAGCCCAAGAACGTCTCAAGGCCTTGCAAGCGACTCCGACTCCAGCGCCATAACGCTGGTATCATGGCAGTATGGAAGGAGCAGCGATGGACAGGTCAGAAGCAAGCACACCACTTCCGGCTGAATTACTCGAAATCCTTGCTTGTCCTGCGTGTAAAGCACCAGTTCGCCAGGAAGGCAACCGCATCGTTTGCACCCGCTGTGGACGGCGCTATCCGATCGAAGATGATATCCCTATTTTGTTAATCGATGCGGCAGAGCTTCCGCCACAGCCGATGGCACCATCATCGTGAACTTCTGTTGACAAATACTATCCTTGTAGTGATCGTTCGAACTGTGATGTCACACGAAGCGAAGGAACCGATGGAAACGCGTATCGTCTCAGGCCGCCAACGCGATGAAGAGCAATCGCTTGAGCAGAGCGTGCGGCCACGGCGACTTGCTGAGTACATTGGGCAAGACCAAATTAAAGAGAGCTTAAGCATCGCTATTCGGGCAGCCCAAGAGCGTGGAGAGCCACTTGACCATGTGCTGTTCTACGGGCCACCCGGACTGGGCAAAACAACCCTCGCTGGTATCATTGCAGCTGAAATGGGCGTTAACCTACGGATTACAACTGGCCCGGCAATTGAACGTCCGGGGGATCTGGTCTCAATCTTGACCAATCTTCGCCCAGGTGACGTGTTGTTTATCGACGAAATTCACCGTCTCAATCGACTTGTTGAAGAAGTCCTGTACCCAGCGATGGAGGATTTTGCTGTTGATATCGTGATTGGCAAAGGACCAAGTGCGCGCAGCATGCGCTTAACGCTGCCGCGCTTTACCCTGGTTGGCGCGACAACGAGGCTGGCGCTGCTCACCTCGCCGCTCCGTGATCGCTTTGGAGCCATCTACCGCCTTGAGTTTTACCCGGTTGAAGCGCTCGTTCAGATTCTTGACCGCGCAGCGCAGATTTTTCATATCGACCTTACACCAGACGGTGCACGAGAAATTGCCCGGCGTTCTCGAGGCACACCCCGCATTGCGCTCCGGCTGCTTCGCCGGGTTCGCGATTACGCCCAAGTCCGGGCAAACGGACAAATCACGCAGCACGTTGCACAAGATGCACTCCGCCTCCTCGCAATTGATGCGCAAGGGCTCGACGAAGTCGATCGCCACATCCTCCGCACGATCATCGAAAAGTTTGATGGTGGTCCGGTTGGCATTCAGACGCTTGCCGCTGCAACAAGTGAAGAAATCGACACGATTATGGATGTCTACGAACCATATCTCTTGCAACTTGGGTTTATTCAGCGTACCCCGCGAGGGCGTATTGCAACACGACGAGCCTATACTCATCTAGGGATACCGTATCCCGCCGAGCGCGAGGCGGTTCAAGCTGCGTTGTTCGCGCTTGACAATGAGCGTGAAGGAGCTGATCCTGAACAATGACTGAGCCGCGAGCTGATGAACCAATTCGCATGGAAGACTATGATTACGATCTTCCCCCTGAACTCATCGCGCAGGAACCCATCGAACCACGCGATGCAGCTCGACTGATGGTCATTGAGCGCAAAACCGGAACAATTCAGCATCGCCGATTTTGGGAAATTGGCCAATTTCTCAATGCTGGTGATCTGCTCGTCGTGAATGATTCTCGAGTGCTTCCTGCTCGGCTCTACGGTCAACGAGCAACCGGTGGCAAAGTCGAAATCCTCCTGCTCCATGTTGGCGAACGCCTTGAAGAATGGGAAGCACTCGCACGGCCGGCGCGGCGTCTGCGCACTGGCGATATCATTACCATCTTCCCACGTGAAGAGAGTACAGCGGAGCCGCAGCCAGTCCGTATTCTGGAGAATCTCGGCGGCGGCCGTGTCCGCGTAGAATTTCCTCGCTCGCTTATTGATCGGCTCGAAGCGTACGGCCACATGCCATTGCCACCTTACATTCATCAACCGCTCCGCGATCCAGAGCGGTACCAGACGGTGTATGCCCAGCATCCCGGTTCCGTTGCAGCACCAACTGCAGGCCTCCACTTCACACCACGACTTCTGGAGCAACTGCAAGCGCAGGGAGTTGGGCTGGCACGGGTGACGCTGCATGTCGCTCTCGGCACGTTCAAGCCAGTGCACGTCGAAGATGCACGGCAACATGAGATGCATGCAGAATGGTATCGGGTACCAAGTGAAACGCTGGCAGCGATTCGCACTGCGAAAGCGAGTGGGCACCGGGTCGTTGCTGTCGGCACGACATCGGCACGAACACTCGAATCTATTGCAGAGCGGATCGGCGAAACCAGAGACATTGCCGGATGGACCTCGCTTTATATTTACCCAGGATATCAGTGGCGTGTTGTGGACGCGCTCATTACGAATTTCCACTTGCCACGCAGCACGTTGATGTTGCTTGTCAGCAGTTTTGCCGGGAGAGAACTCATCCTTCGAGCTTATCGGGAAGCGGTTGCTGAACGTTATCGGTTCTATAGCTTCGGCGATGCCATGCTCATTCTCTAAAGCCTCAGCATCGAGTAAGATCATACCGAACAGGCGCAGGCAGACGACGCGGCATCGCGAGTTTCATGCGACAACACCCTATAACCCTATAAGAGGGTGAATGTGATGTCGGGCAGGGAGTAGGGAGAGGAGCACGATCAATGGCACGGCCAACCGTGCTTGATGCCGCAGGAGTCCATCCAGCGCTTGTCCACCTTGGCCAAACCCACCGTAACCTTTCGCCAGCACAGCTTTATGAGCACGCTATCTATCGGGGCGAAGCACAGCTTTCCGCCGATGGAACTCTCGTCTGCTTGACAGGCACACGAACAGGTCGTTCGCCCAAAGACAAGTTCCTCGTCGCGGACACGACGACAGCAGAAACGGTTTGGTGGGGCGGCAACCAAGCGATTGAACCCGAACGATTCCATGCGATCTTGCAGCGTGTCGCGGCTTACCTCCAGGGACGCGACGTGTTCGTTCAAGACCTTGTCGTCGGAGCAGATCCACACTACCGGCGAGTCGTACGCGTGGTAACAGAGTTCGCATGGCATAACCTTTTTGCCCATAACTTGTTTATTCGGCCAGCAAGACGAAGAAGGCAGCCAATCACACCAGACCTTACCGTGATTTGTGTCCCCAATTTCCGCGCTAACCCAACGATTGACGGTACCCGTTCAGAAGCTTTCATCCTCCTCAACCTCAGTGAAGGAATCATTCTGATTGGTGGCACCGCGTACGCAGGTGAAATCAAGAAATCCGTCTTTACGGCCATGAACTATTACCTCCCCCGGCAGGGAGTACTCAGCATGCACTGTTCCGCGAACGTCGGACCTACCGGCAACGATACGGCACTCTTCTTCGGCCTCTCAGGGACAGGAAAAACTTCGCTTTCAACTGATCCGCAGCGACCAATGGTTGGCGATGATGAACACGGATGGTCAGATTCCGGGATTTTTAACCTCGAAGGTGGCTGCTACGCGAAAACGATTCGCATTCGTGAGGAATCCGAGCCGGTTATCTATGCTGCCGCCCGACGCTTTGGAACAGTGCTTGAGAACGTTGTCCTTGATCCAGACTCGCGCCAAGTCGATTTTGATAGCGATGCAATTACCGAGAATACCCGCGCTGCCTATCCCATTGAGTTTGTCCAACCGCATGTACCAGGCGGACAAGCACCGCACCCCCGGACGATTTTCTTCCTGACGGCTGACGCTTTTGGGGTGCTCCCGCCGATTAGTCAGCTTACTGAAGAACAAGCCCTCTACTATTTCCTTTCTGGGTACACAGCGAAAGTTGCAGGAACAGAAGTTGGCTTAACTGCTCCTCAGGCAACGTTTAGCACCTGTTTCGGCGCACCATTCTTAGCCCTCCCCCCGGCGGTGTATGCCCAGCAACTCGGCGAACGCATTCGCCGGCATGGTGCAACAGTCTGGCTTGTCAATACGGGATGGACTGGCGGACCCTATGGCATCGGGCAGCGCATCCCGATTGCCTATACGCGTGCGATGATCCACGCCGTTCTCCAAGGCGAGCTTGACACAGTGCCAAAGCATGAACATCCAGTTTTTCGCGTCCTGGTCCCAGAGCACTGCCCTGGAGTACCTTCCCACCTCCTCGATCCACGGGCGACGTGGGAAGCAGCCGAGGCTTATGACCGACAAGCCCAAGCTCTTGCCCACATGTTCCAGGAAAACTTCCGGCAATTTGCGGGGACCGTGGATCCTGAGATTAGCACAGCGGGCCCTGTTCTCGGTGCATGAATCCCGATGGTCGTCCTGCTGCTTGTTCGCCACGGTGAGACGGTCGCCAACAGCGAACGGCGCATCCAAGGGCAACTCGATGAGCCGCTCAGCCCCACTGGCCGGACACAGGCCATGGCGTTAGCTGAGCGGCTCGCGGCTGTTACCCTTCACCGCTGTATTGCAAGCGACCTCTCGCGCGCTGTCGAAACGGCTGCGTTGCTTACGCGCCCGCATCGTATCCCGGTCGAGCAAGATAGCCGCTTGCGCGAGATTCACTATGGCATTTTACAGGGACGAACATTTGCCGAGGCACAGGAACTTGTTGGTCAAGACCGCTGGCCTGATCGAACGCGGGTACCAGCTGCGATCCGGGCGAATCCACCTGGCGGGGAATCAGAACAGGCAGTGATCGCTCGTCTTCAGTCCTTTCTGCACGATCTGCAGCAGACGATCGCAAGTGCTCCGAATGACGAGATTATGTTGATCGTCGCCCATGGCGGATCACTTCGTTATCTTCTTTGTCTCCTTCTTGCACTCCCGGCTCGGGCAGCCGATGCCTTTCCCTTTGCGAATTGTGCGCTCACGTGTGTTCGCTGGCAGCCTGGGCAACCGGCCCAGTTGCTGACCCACAATGACTGCTGCCACCTTCACAATGGGAAAGCCGCCCAAGGAGTTCTTGGGCGGCTCTGAACGCTGTGCTGTCGTCAACACGCACGCGTTACGCAGGGCGCCGCTGCAGTTCGCGATCTTGCCGCTGCAATGTGTTGATCAATTCCGAAGCCATCCGCCGATCGAGTTCTTCCAGAGAGCGGCCGTACAATTCACGTGCCCGCGCATCGAGATCTTCGTCAGAGATGCCAGCAGCCCGAGCAATAGTGCGCAGGTACGACATCTGGCGCTCGGTTGCGGCCTGGCCACGCCGGCCGACAGGGGAATCGACCACACGACGCTCGGCAGCGCCAAACTCAAAGTCAGGGCAGAACTGTGTGCCGTAGCCAAGGGCTGCGAGNGCACGGCCGAGCGCTTTCGTCTCGGCCTTTTCCAGGTAATCCTGGAAATCGTCGGCAGTTTCACTGCCCCATCCAGTCGCCGAACCGCCGCCAGGGATCTTCACGCGAGCGCGAAAGACCGCAACACCATCGCGATGCTCGACGAGTTCGGTGTCGATCTCCCCATCCGGATGCTCGGTTCGGAACCAGAGCAGACGCCACTTGACTTCCAGGTAGTCG
>NICF_comb_assmDRAFT_10003082_pt1 | contig 12227 bp, 10 predicted proteins | sample NewIslPassag4_SG_FD_11279 | JGI IMG/M metagenome (IMG submission 11279) | reverse complement strand
CCCGCTTCGAGCAGCCGCTTCTCGAGGACGTCGAGCGGCTCGTTCGCCACGGCGGCGAACTCTTTGAAGAACGGCTGCTTGGCCAATCGCTCCACCTTGCCCGTCTTGAGCAGCTCCCGCTCCATGTAGTGAGCCTTGTGGAACGACTGGGCCGCAGCCTCCCGCAAGCCCTCCTTGCCGACAAGGACGAGGTACGCCGCGGCGGCCAGGGCGTTCAGGGCCTGGTTGGTGCAGATGTTCGACTGCGCCCGCTGGCGCCGGATGTGTTGCTCCCGGGCCTGCAGGGTGAGGACGAAACCGCGCCGGCCCTCGGTGTCCTTGGTCTGGCCGACGATCCGCCCGGGGATCCGGCGGATCAGCGCTTCCTTGGCGGCGAGGTAGCCCAGGTACGGGCCGCCGAAGGAGAGCGCGTTGCCCAGGGGTTGTCCCTCGCCTGCGGCGATGTCCGCTCCATACACCCCCGGCGGCTCTAAAAGCCCGAGCGAGATGGGATCGGCGGAGACGACGAAGAGCCCGCCGGCGCGGTGCACGGCCTCTCCGGCCGCGCGCGCCGGCTCGAGATGGCCGAAAAAGTTCGGATGCTGCAGGATGAGGCAGGCCACATCGGCAGAGAGCGCGTCCTGAAGGGCGGCAAGGTCGAGCACACCTTCCTTGCAGGGCACCACGTCGACCTTGACGCCCTGGGGTTCGAGGTACGTGCGCACGACCGTGCGGTACTCCGGATAGCACGAGCCTGCGACGAGGACCCGCCCGCGGTTGGTGTGCGCGCACGCCATGATGGCCGCCTCCGCCAGGGCGGAGGCCCCGTCGTACATCGAAGCGTTGGCGATGTCCAGCGCCGTGAGCTGGCAGATGAGGGTCTGAAACTCGAAGATCGTCTGCAACACGCCTTGGCTGATTTCGGCTTGGTACGGCGTGTAGGCGGTGTAAAACTCGTTCCTCGAGACGACGGTCCGAACCGCCGACGGGATCAGATGGTCGTAGGCCCCGCCGCCCGCGAAGCAGACGAGTTCGTCGGCGCTCCGGTTCTTGCGAGCCAGGGCGCCCACGTGAGCGAGCAGCGGCCCCTCGGCGAGGCCCCCCGGGAGGTTGAGCTTCCCTTTGAATCGCACCTCGTCGGGAATGTCGGCGAACAGCGCCTCGACGCTGGAGACGCCGATCGCCTGGAGCATCCGCTCCGCCTGCTTTGGTGTGGTCGGTATGAAATCCAGGTGCTACGCCTCCCCGATGTGCTCCTTGTATTCTTCCGCGGAGAGGGTCGCCTCGATCTCCGAGGCGTCCGCCACCTCGATGACAGCGATCCACCCCCGCCCGTACGGCTCCTCGTTGATGAGCTCGGGCTTTTCCTCCAGATCTGCATTGACGGCGGCGATGCGCCCGCTCACGGGCGCGTAGATGTCCGACACGGCCTTGACCGATTCGACGACCGCAAAGCTCTCTCCCGCCTCGACTTCGGCGCCTTCCTTGGGCAAGTCGACGTAGACGACGTCGCCCAGCTCCTGCTGGGCGTAGAACGTGATGCCGACGCGCACCTTGCCGCCCGCCTCCACGGCCAGCCACTCGTGTTCCTTGGTATACCTGAGCTCCGCGGGATACACCGCTCGTCCTCCTTAGCCGTCAATCATTGTTCGCTGACAAGCCTCTTCGCCGAGCGCTCCGTCTCAAGCCCTCTTCGCCTGGCCAGGCACGAACCGGCCCTTGATCACCACGGCCGCCCTCGCCCTTCCCCGCACCTCGACCTCGAGCTCCGTCCCCGGCTCGGCGAGCGGCGCCTCGACATATCCCATGCCGATCTCCTGCTCGAGCGTCGGCGAGAACGTCCCGCTCGTCACCGAACCGACCTCCCGGCCCCCGTGCAGGATGCGGTACCCGTACCGGGGCGCGCCGCCCCGCTCGTTCATCACAAACGCTGCAAGCCGCCGGCCCGGGCCCTTCTCCTTCTGCGCGAGCAGGGCGCTCCTCCCCACGAATTCGCCCTTGTCAAACTTCACGGCAAAGCCCAGGCCTGCTTCGAGCGGGGTCGTCTTCTCGGATAGATCGTTGCCGTACAGGGGGAGCCGCGCCTCAAGCCTCAGCGTGTCCCTCGCTCCCAGCCCTACGGGAACCATGCCGTAGGGCTTTCCCGCCTCGAGGAGGAGTGTCCACAGCCGAGCGGCATCCTCAGCGGCTGCATAGATCTCGAAACCGTCTTCGCCCGTGTAGCCCGTCCGGGAGACCAGCGCGGGAACGCCGCCGACATCGGTTTCGAGCGCGTGAAATCCGGCAAGGCCGGCGAGGTCCGCGGCCGTGAGAGGGTTCAGAATCTCCTCCGACTTCGGCCCTTGCACGGCGATCAAGGCGGTGTGCGCGCTCCGGTCGTCCAAGCGGGCGTCGCCTTCAAGGCGCGCCTCGATCCACGCCCGGTCCTTGTCGATGTTGGCGGCGTTCACCACGACGAGAAACCGCCCGTCCGCAAGGCGGTACACGATGACGTCGTCGACGATGCCTCCCTGCTCGTTGCAGATCAGGGAATACTGCGCCTGCCCCGGGGCGAGCCGCCGGAGATCGTTCGTCAGGAGGCGCTGGAGATTCGCCTCGGCGTCTTCGCCCCGGAAGTAGAATTCGCCCATGTGGGAGAGATCGAAGATCCCGGCGCTGCTGCGCACCGTGCGGTGCTCGGCGATGAGGCTCGTGTACTGCACGGGCATCTCCCAGCCGCCGAATTCGATCATGCGAGCCCCGAGCGCCACGTGCGCCTCGTATAGGGGGGTTCGCCTCAATCCGCTGTTCACAAGCGCTCGCTCCTCGCAAGGCCGCCCCGCGGCGGGCACCCGCCTCTACCGGCGCCCCGCCTTCGCCGGCAAGCTTCGCCGGCAAGCTTCGCCGGCAACGCGCCCGGACACCGCGGTCCAAGCGGCCCCTTCGGCGGCTCGAGACGGGCGTGTCACAGGGCGCGGGCGGTGGCTGTATAATGAACCGACGCCCGCCTCGCCGCCGGCAGTAATGAATGAGGAGGTCGAAAGGCCCATGCTTACGAGACTCCTCCGCGCCGCGCTCAACCCCATCCTGAAGCGCCGCGGCAAGACGATGCTGATCGTCTGGAAGCGCCGGTAGGTGCGCCGGCGGGAAGCAGGCGCCCGAGAGCGGTGCCGGCTTACAGCCTCGCCGCGATCAGGTCGACCATCTCCGACAGGGTGTCGGCCACGGGAACGCCCGCTGCTTGCAAGGCTTCGATCTTGCTCGCCGCCGTGCCCGTCTTGCCCGAGATGATCGCGCCCGCGTGGCCCATCCGCTTGCCCGGGGGCGCCGTCCTTCCCGAAATGAACCCGACGACCGGCTTCGTCATGCTCTTGATGTACTCGGCGGCCTCTTCCTCGTCGGAACCGCCGATCTCGCCGATCATCGCCACGACCCGCGTGGCGGGGTCGTTTTCGAACATCTTGAGCACGTCGATGAACCTCGTGCCGATGATCGGGTCGCCCCCGATGCCGACGCACGACGACTGCCCGATCCCCCGGGCGGTCATCTCGTTCACCACTTCGTAGGTGAGCGTGCCGCTGCGGGAGACGAGCCCCACCGGGCCGGGCGTAAAGATCGAACCCGGGAGGATGCCGACCAGCGCCTCGCCGGGGGAGATCACGCCGGGGCAGTTGGGGCCGATCAGCCGGACGCCCTTCGCTTTTACGTAGCGCGCGGCGTCCAACATATCGTGGACCGGAATGCCCTCCGTGATGCAGACGATCAACTCGACGCCGTTGTCCGCGGCCTCCAGGATCGCGTCGGCGGCCACCTGGGGCGGCACGAAAATGATGCTCGTGTTGGCCCCCGTCGCCTGGACCGCCTCGCGCACCGTGTTGAAGACGGGCAGGCCCTCCGCCGTCTCCCCGCCTTTGCCGGGCGTTACGCCTCCCACGACGCGAGTACCATATGCGAGCATCTGGCGAGTATGAAAAGAACCTTCTCTACCTGTAATCCCTTGAACGATCAGCTTTGTGTCACGGTTGACAAGGACGCTCAAACCTAGACCGCGCCTCCCCAAAAAATGTCGTCGACGCCTCGACCGGCGCGAGCCCCGCGATGCGGGCTGTATCGTACCGAGCCGGCGGCCCCGCGGCCGCCCGCCGACCCACACCTACGATGCGGCGAGCTCGACCGCCTTACGGGCCGCCTCCTGGAACGTCTCGGCCGTATGCAGGTCGCTCCCGGCGAGGAGCTCGCGCCCCTCTTTCGCCCGGGTACCCGCCAAGCGGACCACGATCGGCACCTTCACGCCCATTTCCTCGATGACGGAAAGAAGGCCCTTGGCCACCTCATCTCCGCGGGTGATGCCGCCGAACACGTTGATCAGCACCGACTTCACGCTCGGGTCGGAGAGGACGACGGTGAGCGCGTTCTTCACCACTTCGGCCTTGGCGCCGCCGCCGATGTCGAGGAAGTTGGCCGCCCGGCCGCCGCTGCGCTGGATCATGTCGAGCGTGGTCATCACGAGCCCGGCGCCGTTGCCGATAATGCCCACTTCGCCGTCGAGCTTGACGTAGGCGAGCCCGTACTCCTTCGCCTTTTGTTCGAGCGGATGCCCCGCCTGCTCCGTCGCGCCGCTCTCCTCCGGGTGGCGGAAGGCGGCGTTCTCGTCCGTCTCGATCTTGCCGTCGAGCGCGATCAGGTCACCCGATGCGAGCTTGGCGAGGGGGTTGATCTCGACGAGGATGGCGTCTTTCTGGCGGAAGAGCTGGTACACCTTTTGCACCAAGCCGCCCATCGCTTTGATCAGGCCCGGGTCGACCCCGGCCCTGAAGCACGCCTCTCGGATGTGGAACGGCCTCAGGCCGATCAGCGGGTCGATCCAGACCCGGGCCACCTTTTCCGGATGCTTCTCGGCGACCTCCTCGATGTCCATGCCGCCTGCCGACGAGATGATCAGCACCGGGGCCTGCCGCGCCCGGTCGACGGTGACGCCGAGGTAAAACTCCTGCGCGATGTCGGCCGCCGGTTCGACGAGCACCTCGTGCACCGGGTAGCCGCGGATCTCCATCGAGAGAATGCGGGCGGCTTCGCGCTCCGCCTCGTCCGCCGAGCGGACCACCGCGATCCCGCCGGCCTTGCCCCGGCCGCCGATCGGCACCTGCGCCTTGACGACGGCGCGCCCCTCCAGCGACTCTGCGATGGCCCTGGCCTCCGCGCTCGAGCGCGCCACTCGCCCTTGGGGCGTCGGGATCCCGACGCCGGCGAACGCCTCTTTGGCCTGGTATTCAAGGTATTTCACGCTACGATCGACCTCCATCATCCAACTTGGGCGCACGCGCCCGGGCCCGGGCACAAGCCTTACGAAACCCTGCGCCGCATGCGCGCCCGCGTGCGCGCCAAGGCGCGCCGGTCTGCTTCCGAACGGCCCTCCAACGCTCCGCCGACGGCCCCCGTGAGCCGCCCCGCCTAGGGATTCCATTCGAACCCGATCGCCAGTCGACCGGCCGCCAACCTATAACGTACCATAAAAGTGGGCGCGGTTAACCTGATTTTGTGAATTCTCCTGCGCCCCGCGCCGGCACTACCCGTCAGTGGTAAACCGGCGTGCACCAGCTCCGGTACTTCGGGTTTTTGCCCCTTACCACATCGAAGTACCGCTTTTGAATCTCCCGGCTGATCGGGCCGACGCCGCCCGTGCCGACCGGCCTCCTGTCGATTTCGGCGATGGGGCTTACCTGCGCGCCCGTGCCTACGAAGAACGCCTCGTCGGCCACGTACAGCTCCGTCCGGTCGATCGATCGCTCCACGACTTCGATGCCCATGTCCTCTTTGAGGATGGTCATCACCGTGGCGCGGGTCACCCCTTCGAGAATGTCGGCCGAGACGGGAGGCGTAATCACCTTTTGCCCGCGCACGATGAAAATGTTCTCCGCGCTCCCCTCCGAGACGTGACCGTCGTCGGTCAGGAAAATCGCCTCGTCGTAGCCGTCGTCGAGCGCCTCGCTCTTCGCCAGGGCGGCGTTGACGTAGGCCCCGTTGATCTTGGCGCGCATCGGAATCGCGTTGTCCGCGACGTGTCGCCAGGAGGAGACACGCACCTTGAGGCCCTTTTCAAGGTCGAGGTAATCGCCCATCGGCGCCGCGAAGACGACAAAATCCTCTTCGAGGGGGTTCAATTTGACGCCGATCATGTGGCTGCTCTTGTAGAAGATCGGTCGCAGGTACATGTCTTCCCTGTCGCCGTTCCGGCGCAAAAGCTCGACCGAAATGTTGCACAGCTCGTCCACGGTGTACTTGGGCGTGATCCGGATGATCTTGCACGAGTTCAAGATCCGCTCGTAGTGCTCCCGCATGCGGAAAATGAGCAGATCCTGCTCCTCCTCGGACCAGTACGCGCGGATGCCTTCGAACACCGCGGTGCCGTAGAGAAATGCATGCGTCTGAACGTTGATGTTTGCTTCTTCTAACGGAACAAAGCGCCCTTTGAAAAACGCGTGTCTGCCCATCGTCTTCGTTCGTTCCTCCCGCCGTGGCCGTCACTGGAACTAACTTCCGTAGCGCGCCCGTCAGAACCTTTTCGCGGAGCGTTCCGCCGGAAGAGCCCGCGCTCGGGCGCTCCGGCTCACGCGCAGCGCTATTCACCCCTCCCCGACGACGATCACCCGGGCGCCCGGTTTGTAGACGGACGTGGAGACCAATTCCCGCACTTCTCCGCGGTCCGTCTCGATGATTCGCCACACGCGGACATGATACCCTTCCCGGCCCTGCCGCAACACGCGCCGTTCCCCCCGCGGGAGATCCGCTGTCTTGGTCTCCTCGACCGCTGGGCGCGTAACGCTCACGATCTCCGTTTCGAGCCGCGGGTTCCGGAACGGCGCGCTGTAGCCCACGATCGCGACGGAGACGGTGTTCCCTTTTGTCCAAGCCTTGATCATGACATGACGGCCGGTGTCGTTTCGAAACTTGAAGTCGATGTAATCGTAAGCGACCGTGGCGTCTCTTCCCAGGGGCACATAGGAAGCCGGGATCGAGTGAGGCGTGCGGGCGGTCACCTGGAGGCCCGCGAGCAAGACGGCGTTGTACAACGTCGTTGAAACCTGGCAGACGCCGCCGCCGATGTCGGGAACGAGTTCCCCGTCGATGATGACGGGCGCCTCTTTATAGCCGAGCGCCTCGACCCTCGGACCGACCCGCTTGTTGAACGAAAACGTTTCGCCGGGTGCAAGCAGCGTGCCGTCGAGGGCTTCCGCCGCGATGCGGATGTTCTCCGTGCGGCCCTCGTCGGACGGGTCGAATTTAGTAGAAAACGTCGCAATCACACGCTGCAAGCCGAGCGCTTGGGCTTGGGCCGTGGAGAAGGCCGGGGCGACCTCGACGAGGGAGAGGCGGACCACTCGCCAGTCCGGGCTGAGCGCGGCGCGCCTCAGCCGCTCTTCAACGCCCGAGCGGTCCAGCTTGGAGCCGGGCCGCGACGGAATGACGTCGACGGCGCCGTCCGGTCGGAGGGCGAATGCGGCGTCCTGCGGGGGCCGCTCGACGCTCTTTTCAACTTGCTCGAGCCACCGGTCGAGGAGCGCCCGGTCGAACGATGCGTGCAGCGGGACGGCGACGCCGTAACGGGCGATCCGGAAACGCTCCGTGACGCCGGCGAACCCCCTCTTGGTCCGGCCTACGGCGTACGCGCGGTTGATCGCGCCCGCGACGTCCGGCGCGAAGCCGAGTTCGGCCGGCGCGACGTAAAACGTGCGACCGCCCGCCTGCACCTCGACGGGCATTTCCATGAGCGCCGCGACGCGGGCATAGACCAAGCTCGCCGCTTGCTCCCGGGTGTGGTCGCCCACGTGGACCCCGGCCACGTAGACGCCGGGAAGGATCGCATCCGGCAGCATGCTCGCGTTGTAGCCGATCACCGCCCCGGACGCCATCACGGAGAGCAGGACGGCGAGTGCGGACAGTGTGGCGCCGAAGCGCCGTTCCAGCGCAACCTCCAAGAGGGATTCCCCTCCCGTGTTCAACTTTTCTTGAATAGCCTGGCAACGTTCATGAATATACTGTTTCGTGCAACAGCCCTCTCCAAGCTCCAAACGCGACCGAGGGACGACAATCTCCGCCGCGCCGGTGCCGGGGGGAACCAGCGGCCGACAAGCAAAGGAAGTGCCAGCCGTGTGGCCCACCCGAATTCGCCCTAGAGAGCAAACACGCGCGGACCAGACGTCCTCCGGCGGACGCCCTTCCCCCCAGGCCGTCCAAAGGGTGCACGTCGACGATCCGGGCGCGCTCCGCCTCCTCACGCAGGCGATCGCCGAGCGGCTCCCCCGCGAGCCCATGCCGGAGCCGGCCGTCGTCGTCTGCGTGGGCAGCGACCGTTCAACCGGCGACGCGCTGGGCCCCCTGGTCGGGACCAGGCTCGCTCAGCGCGTTCGGCCCGGCGTCGCCGAGATCCGGGGTACGCTCGATCACCCGGTTCACGCGGCGAACTTGCATGAGAACCTCCACGACCTTTCGAACCGCAGGCTCGTGATCGCCGTCGACGCCTGCCTCGGCCGGTCGGAAAACGTCGGCACCGTCTGCGTCAAAGACGGGGCGCTCCAGCCCGGAACCGGCGTGAACAAGAGCCTGCCGAGCGTCGGCGACTTTCACATTGTCGGCGTGGTGAACGTGGGCGGGTTCATGGAGTACTTTGTGCTGCAAAATACGAGGCTGAGCCTCGTCGTCCGCCTCGCCGAGCTGATCGCCGACGGCCTCCTGTGCGCCTTGGAGCGCATCGACCCCGAAAGCCTTCTCCCGCGGCGGAGCGCCCTGCACGAGAGCACCCCCCAGGTCGCGGTCGCGCGGGATGTGTGAGGTCCTAGACAACTTCCACGACCATTTCGACTTCCACGGCGATGTTAAAGGGAAGCACGTGCGCGGAGACCGCCGAGCGGGCGTGCTTTCCTTTTTCGCCGAACACCTTCAACAAAAGCTCTGAAGCGCCGTTGATCACGAACGGCTGCTGATCGAAGTCGGGCGCGCTGTTCACCCAGCCGAGGAGCTTCACCACGCGCACGACATTGTCAAGGGAGCCGACCACAGCCTTCACCTGGGCGAGCGCGTTGAGCGCGCACAGCTGCGCGGCCTCATACCCCTGCTCCAGCGTGAGGTCGGAGCCGACGCGGCCTTTGATCGTCTTCCCGTCCTTGGAAGGGCCCTGGCCTGAGACAAAAACGAGGTTGCCCGTGCGCACGGCGCCGACGTAGGCGGCCACCGGCGCGGGCGCTTGTGGCAGCTCGAAGCCGAGCTCCTTGAGGCGCAATTCCACTTGAGACACGCTGCTTTGCTCCTTCCAACCGTTGCGGTCTTTCTTGGCTGTTGGCCTCGCGGTCCGTTTCTTCGGTCCGCTCGGGCGGTCCGTGTCCTGTCTGCGTCATCGCAGCGACACGGCAGCCGGCCTCCCGCCGCTTCCATCGCCCGTATTTCAGCGCGGCCGTCAAATCTCCTGGACCCCCGCCGGGTCCTTCTCCGGAACCCGCCCCCGCGGTCGCACGTGCGATCCACGGCGCACCATCCAGTGGGGTACGTCGATGGGGGGCGTCGATGGGGGGGTGTGGCGCAGCGGGGGGCCTTGATGCAGTGACTGCAATCGAGCGCGGAGGTCGCCCTCTTGAGAGCCGGGCGAGGAATTTACGCACCCGCTTTCGAAACCTGAGTTTCGGAACCTGAGAGTGCGTTGTGAGGGCGCGCAGAGTTTTGACGGCGCGCAGTAGTTTACGAGATTTCGCTACAGACATTGGGCGCACATTGTGCGGAATGTGTGCGCTGCACGTGTTCCACGTGGAACGTGAGGCAGGAGGCGGAGCGCGGCATGGTGCGGGTTCGATGGGGCGTTCTGGGCACAGCAAGCATCGCGTTGCGGCAGGCGATACCGGCGATTAAAGCGTCCTCGAACGGCGAACTGAAGGCGATCGCCAGCCGGGAGATAGCCAAGGCGAACCGGGTCGCAAGTGAAATGGGCATACCCCGCGCGTACGGGAGCTACGACGAGCTGATCGAGGCCGATGACATCGACGCCGTGTACATCCCTCTGCCCAACGACCTCCACTTGCCGTGGATCGAACGGGCCGCCCGAGCCGGAAAGCACGTCGTTTGCGAAAAGCCGCTGGGGCTCAACGCCGGCGAGGTGCGCCGTGCGATCGGCGTCGCCCGTGAGACCGGGCGCTTCATCATGGAAGGGATCGCTTCGCACTTTCACCCGGTCCACCACCGGGTCGCACAACTGGTGAGAGAGGGCGCCATCGGCGAGCTGCGTTTCGTCCGGGTGAGCCTCGGCTGGAGCCTGCAGGATCGACCCAACGATTACCGCTGGCAAAAGAGTCACGGCGGCGGTGCCTTGCTCGACATCGGAGGTTATTGCTTCTATGCGGCCCGCCTCTTCGCCTCGGCCGAACCGGATTTCATCGCGAGCCGGGCGACCTTCCACGAGGAGACGGGCGTCGACACCAACATGGCGGTTCTGCTCGGTTTCCCGGGAGGCGTCAACGCCCTGATCGATTTCGGCATCCTCTCCGGTGCACGCAACAGCTACGAGGCCGTCGGCACGCGGGGCAAGATCGTGGTCCAGACCCCGTTCGGAAACCGGAAGCAGCAGCGCTCCATCGCCATCTTCGACACCCAGGGAAACCCGGTGGGCGAGGAGCACTTCGATGTGCAGCAGTTCGAGCTCATGTTCGAGGCGGTCTCCCGCCACATCCTCGAAGGCAAAGAGCCGCCGATTCCGCTTAGCGAGTCACTCGTGAACGCAACCCTCCTCGACGCATGCATGGAGTCGGCGCGAAACGGCGGGACGCCCGTCCGGCTTCAACTTCCGCCGGAGCTCACATAGGGGGCTCATGTACTCGGCTTCAAGTAGCCGCGCTGCTCGGCGAGGTCGATCAGCCCTTTCGCGTACGCCCAGAGCAGCTCCGAGCCTTGCGCCATGTGTTCGTTGATGGCTATGACCCGCTCTTTGGGAATGCCGTGCTCCTTCCACGTTGAGCCGCGGGTGAAGAAGTTGTGCAGGAGCGGCTGCAGCCGGTCAAGGGCTGCGGCGAACTTCGCTTCGGGCGTGCTGCGGGCTTCAAACTCCTCCCACAGCGCTCGCATCTCGTCACGTTGATCCTCGGGCAGCAGCCCGAAGATGCGGTCGGCCGCCTTCTGCTCGCGCTCTTGTTTGTCCCCTTGTAAGTCGTACACGAATGTATCCCCTGCGTCGATCTCGACGATGTCGTGCACCAGCGCCATCTTCGCCACCTTGCAAGCGTCGACGGGTTCGTTCGCGTACTCGGCGAGCAGCAGGGCCATGACGGCAAGATGCCATGAGTGCTCTGCGTCGTTCTCCCTCCTTGACCCGTCAAGGAGCCGCGAGCGGCGGATGACGCTCTTGGCCTTGTCGATTTCGAGGATGAAGGCGATCTGGCGAGCGATGCGCTCGGCCGCCCCTCCAAGCTTCTGAACCGTGCTTTCCACATCGAACGCGCCCACGCAGCAGGCCTCCCTAATGGCATCAGGTTCCTCATTGTGGTATTCTTGGCAGGACGAGACCAATCCTTATGGAGAGAGTGGACATGTCCTTAAGCCCAGCAGAGATGTTCTCGCTCAAGGGAAAGACGGCGGTCGTGATCGGCGGTTCGGGCGTGCTCGGCGGCGTCTTCGCTCAAGCGCTGGCCGGGGCCGGCGCCTCGGTCGGCATCGTCGGGCGGACGCCGGAAAAAGTCGAGGCCGCGGTCACGTCCTTGCGCGACAGCGGCGCGGAAGCCCACGGCGCGGTGGCGGACGTATCGCTCCGCAGCGAAGTTTTGAAGGCGCGGGACCAGCTTCTTCAGGTGTTCCCCGGGGTGGACATTCTCATCAACGCCCCCGGCGTCAACTCGACGACCCCCTTCTTTGAAATTCAGGACGAAGAGTGGCACAGGATCCTCGACACCAACCTAAAGAGCATGTTCCTCGCCTGCCAGATCTTCGGGGCGCACATGGTCGAAAGGGGCCAAGGCGGCTCGATCATCAACATCTCTTCAATTTCGTCCGGCCCGCCCCTCTCCAAAGTGTTCACCTACGGCATCTCCAAGGCGGGCGTCAACAACTTGACGCAGTGGCTCGCCCGGGAACTTGCACCGCACAAGATTCGTGTGAACGCCGTAATTCCCGGGTTTTTCCCGGCGGAGCAGAACCGGCGCATCCTTTCGAAGGAGCGCGTCGACGCAATCGTGGGCCACACGCCGATGCGCCGCCTCGGCGAGCCGCACGAGCTCGCCGGTACGATCGTATGGCTT
>NICF_comb_assmDRAFT_10003081_pt1 | contig 12228 bp, 9 predicted proteins | sample NewIslPassag4_SG_FD_11279 | JGI IMG/M metagenome (IMG submission 11279) | reverse complement strand
TGCTGCACAAGCGGAACCTGGCGCTGATCGACGACGAGCTGCAGCAATACTTCGGCGACATTTACGAAAACATGGTGAAGATCTCGGAAACGTTCGAGACGTTCCGCGATTTGATCGGCAACCTGCGCGAAGCGTACCAGTCCAGCGTGGACAACAAGGCCAACGAAACGATGCGCATATTTACGGTGATCGCGGCCATCTTCATGCCGCTGACCTTCATCACCGGCATTTACGGCATGAACTTCGAATACATCCCCGGCATGGACAGTCCTTACGGTTCCGTGGTGTTGCTAACCCTCATGGCGATTTTGGGCGGCGGCATGTTCTTTCTGTTCCGCAAGAAAAAATGGCTCTGACGAAAAAGAAGGGCCGGCTTCGCACCGGATGCGTCCGGGTGCGTTCCGGCCCGTTTTTTGGCAGGGAAAATTCGGATAGATGTCCGGCATCCGGATCGTCACCGTGGCGCCGTGCCGATCGGCAATGGGGGCCACGACCAGCGCATCGCCGGTGGGGGCGGTTTCTCCGTTCGGCAGTTGCTGGCCGCCCGGCGCCATCTGCGTGAAATTTTTCGGCTTGAGGGGCGCGATCCACCGGTCCGCCGGGCGGCCTTCTTCCGCCAGGCCGTACAGCATGCCGGATGCGACCCGGGTGACCGGCCGGTAGGGCTGGGAAAGATCGATTTCAAAGCTGGACACGGCTTCCGCCGCATCGGACGGCATCACGGTTCTCAGCCTCCTTCTCGCGTTTCCGGATTGTTCATCCGCGTTCCTGTTGCCTTATCCAGACCGTCATTTCGCCCGGCTGCCGGTTTCCCCAATAAGCATATGGAACAAAGGTGACCGTCGTTTTCCTCAGCCGTCCGGAATATTCTCCGTACAGCGCATTTCCCCATGCTTCGGAATCGGAACGATATCCGTCCGCTCGGATGACCACGATGCCGCCCATCAGATCCTGCCGGAATTCGGTCCGGAATTGCGGATCGGCGGACAGGCGGATATCCGCCAGATTGGCCCCGTTGTCGGCTTCCTCCAGGCAATAGACGAGCGGTCCCCGCTGCAAGGCCACTTTTCCGGCATTCTCGCGGACAAGGGGGTGGGCGGCCATCCTCCTGACCCGCATCGGGAAGTGAAGTTCGATCCGGTCGCCGTTTCGCCATTCCCCCGCGAGCCGGATGTACCCTTTCTGCAGCGCCCCGCGGGCGTCCACCGGTTCGCCGTTGACGGAAACATCGGCCTCGTCCGCCCAGCCGGGCCATCGGAAGAACAGATTGAAGGAGACCGGCTCCGCACACTCCACGCTGACGGCGATGCGTCCATCCCAGGGATAATCCGTTTCCATGGCGAGCCGCACGCTTCGGCCGTTCACTTCAAATTCGCTCCGGCTTCCCGCGTACAGGTGATAATAGACGTTCCCGTTTTCCGCGGTGCAGACGTACCGGTTCAGCGATGCGACGAGCCGGGCGATGTTGGGCGGGCAGCAGGCGCAGCCGAACCAGGGCACGCGTTCCGTTTTCACGTGTTGCATGTCGTGCCTGAAGCGCGCCGTCGGCGGATGCACTTCCAGGGGATTGACATAAAAATACCGTTTCCCGTCCAGCGAAATTCCGCTCAGCACCCCGTTGTAGAGCGCCCGTTCCATGACGTCCGCATATTTGGCGTCCCGGTCGAGCCGGAACATGCGCGAGGCCCAGAACACCAGCCCGATCGCGGCGCAGGTTTCCGCGTAAGCCGTGTCGTTCGGCAGATCGTAGTCGATGGTGAAGCGTTCGCCATGCTCCTGCGATCCGATGCCGCCGGTGATGTACATGCGTTTTTGGGTCACGTTGTCCCAAAGGCGGAAAAGCGCATCTTTGAGGCTGCCGTCATCGGTCAGCCAGGCCAGGTCGGCCATGGCGGAATAAAGATACATCGCCCGGACGGCATGGCCTTCCGCCGTCCGTTGCTCCCGCACCGGCGCGTGGGCCTGATGGTAGTCCAGATGGAACCAGCGATCCTTATACGCGCCGCCAAACGTGGGTTCATCCAGCAGAAAGCTGGGCTGCCTTCCCCGTTCATCGATGAAATATTTCGCCAGCTGAAGGTATGATTCGTCGCCCGCAGCCCGATAAAGCTTCACCAGGGCCAGCTCGATCTCTTCATGGCCGTCGTAGATGCGTCTCTGCCCGGGGTTCGGCCCGATTTCCCGGCGGATCAGATCGGCGTATTTCCGCGCGATCGACAGGAAATTCGTCTTGCCGGTCGCTTCATAGTGGGCCACCGCCGCTTCGATCAGGTGCCCCGCGCAATACAGCTCGTGGCCGAAGGACATGTCCTTCCATCTCCGATCCGGAGCCGCGATCGTGAAGTACGTGTTCAGATAGCCGTCGTCGCGCTGCGCTCGGCCCAAAAGCTCCACCACTTCGTCAATGAGGCGCTCCAGTTCCGGATTCGGCGCGTATTGGAGGCTGTAGCACGCGGCTTCCAGCCATTTGGCGACGTCGCTGTCCTGGAATACCATGCCGTGGAACGCCCCCTGCACCTCGCCGGCGGCGATGCGGAAATTTTCCACGGCATGGCTCGGTTCGGCGCCCGGAATCTGGTCGTTCAGCGCTTTCCATTGATGGGGGATCACCTCTTCGGCCATCAGCCTCGCGCGGGGAGCCCAGAAACGATCCTCGAACACCACGTTCACGAGCCGTCATTCTCCTTTCAATCCGGAAAGTGTGACACCCTTGACGAACAAATCCTGGGCGAACAGAAAGATGATGGTCATCGGCAAAATGCTCAGGGTCGTGGCCGCCATGAGCGCCGGCCAGTCCGTCGAATAGAGGCCCTGCATGTTGGCCAGGCCGAGGGTCAGCGTCATCTTGCTTTCGGTATGCAGATAGATCAGCGGATTGATGAAATCGTTCCAGGTCCCGATGAGGACGAAAATGCCCAGCGTCGCCATCGCCGGCTTCGAAAGCGGCACGAAAATCCGCCAATAGATGCCAAACGGCGTGCAGCCGTCGATTTTGGCCGCCTCCTCCAGCGCCGACGGGATCGTCAGGAAAAACTGACGGAGCAAAAACGTGCCGAAAGCCGAGACCAGCGCCGGCAGGATCAGGGCGGCGTGCGAGTCGACCAGCCCGTAAAACCTCATGAGCAGAAAATTGGGGATCATCGTCACCTGCGGCGGAATCATCAGCGTCGCCAAATAGACGCCGAACAGCCCGTCGCGAAGCGGAAACCGGAGCCGGGCAAAAACGTAACCCGCCATCGAACTGGTGACAAGCTGGGCCGCGGTTACGATCAGGGTGACTTTTACGCTATTCAGGAAAAACCGGAAAAACGGAAACCGTTCCGTCATGACCAGATAATTTTCAAACTTGAGCCGTTCTCCGAAAAAACGCGGCGGGTACGTGAATACCTCGCTCAAGTCCTTCAGGGAGGTGGCGATCATCCAGATGAACGGAAACAGCATGATGACCGATCCGGCCGCGAGCACGCCGTGCGCCAGCCATTTCATCCTTCGGTTGATGCCCATTCGCGCGAAGCCTCCCGTCAGTAGAATACGCCCACTCTTTTTTGCCGCATGAACCGCAGCAGCGTAAGAAACAGCACGACGAAGAACAGCACATAGGCGACGGCGCTGGCGTAACCCATGTCAAAAAACTGGAAGGCGTTCTGGTAGATATAATAGACCAAAACGGACGTCGACCGCGCGGGACCGCCCTGCGTCATCAGATACACGACGTCGAACACCTGGAAGGAGTTGATGATCGCCATCACGGTGACGAAAAAGGTGGTCGGCGCAAGAAGCGGAACGGTGATATGGCGGAAACGGGCCCACCACCTGGCGCCGTCGATGGCCGCGGCTTCATAGTAGGTATCCGGAATGGACTGCAGGCCCGCGAGAAAAATCAGCATGTTGAACCCGAGGTTTTTCCAGACCGCCGTGATGATGACCGCGACCATGGCCCATTTGGTGCTGGTCAGCCAGGTCGGTCCCCGGATGCCGAACCAGCTCAGCACGTAATTGAGGAGGCCGAATTCCGGATTGTAGATCCACTGCCAGATGACCGCAATGGCCACCATCGAGGAAATGACCGGAATGAAAAAGGCGGCCCGGTAAAACCGGACGAAGCGAATCTTCTGGTCCAGCATGAGGGCGAGAAACAGGGAAAGGGCGATCCCGACCGGCACGCTGACCGCCGAAAAATAGATCGTGTTCCAAAACACTTTGGCGAACACGCCGTCCTCGAACAGTCGCCGATAATTGGCCAGCCCGGCAAACTCGGGGTCCGCCGGCAGTTCCCACCGGGCGAAACTGAGGGCGAACGTGGCGCCGACGGGAAACACGATGAAGACGAGAAAACCGAGCAGGTTGGGCAGCAGCATGAGAAACGCCCATATGCCGTCCTTGTAAAAAAGCGCGTTTAGCCGATTCATTCCCTCACCCCAAAAAGGAGCCCGGACGCATCCGATGCCGCTTCCGGGCTCCCGCGATGAACATGGCCTTTCGCCGGTGCGGATTCAGAGGTCCGCCATGATCTGGTTTACGGCGGTTTCAATGTTTTTCAGCGCCGTATCGAGATCAAGGCCGCCGTAGAAAAACGCGTCAAGCTGGGCGGTGGTTTCCTCCTGGATCCGCTGGCTGGGCAGCATCGCGTAGGAGTAGACCTTGGAGCCGAGGAAATAGGGAATCAGCTTTTCAAAACCTTCCGGATGGACGCCTTCCGTCAGCCATTTTTGAATCCCTTCTTTCGTATAGAGGGACTTGCGGTTCGGCAGCCACAGACCCGCCCGCACGTTTTGGAGCTGGTATTCTTCGGAAGAGAGGAATTTGACCAGTTTCCAGGCTTCCTCCGGATGTTTGGTGTTTTTCGAAGCCACGTGCAGATGGGCTTGCGCGTGGGTGACGGCTTCCTTGAATTTGGGCAGGACGCCGACGCCGACCTCGAAATCCATGTGGGACAGCTCCTGCAGCGCCCAGGAACCCGTCACCAGCATGGCGATTCTGCCGGTCTGCAGCATTTGCGAAGCGCTCATGCCGGCGTTTTGCAGGAGACGGGCTTCCGGACTGGCGCCCTCGACGACCCGCAGGTCGTAGATTTTCTGGAGCACTTCCCGGACTTCGGGCGTGTTGGCGGCGGAAGCGGTGTAGTCTTCGTTGAACCAGTTGCCGCCGTTGGACATGATGAGCGCAAGGGTTTGATAATAGTCTTCCAGACCGTACACGCCGTACTGTTCCACGCGGTCTCCGCTTTTGATCGTGAGGCGCTTGGCCACGTCGACGAACTCTTCCCAGGTCCAGGCTTCGGCCGGATCGCTCGGCGGATAAGGCATGCCCGCCTTGTCAAAAATGGCCTTGTTATAGAACAGCACGGGAGCCACGATGCAGGACTGGATCCCGTAGAAATGGCCGTCGACGGTGCTCAGCATATAGGACGAATCGATGAGGTCATCCGTGGAAAAATCGCGGGCGATGTACTCGTCCAGGTTCAGCAGATAACCCCGTTTCACGAAATCCCGGTAATAATCGCTTTGCAGGAAGAACACGTCGGGCTCTTCGCCCCCGAGGAACATGGTCTGCATTTTCGCCACGTAATCGGTGCCCGTCGGAAGCGTGGTGTACTCCACCCGGATGTTCGGATTTTGCTGCATGAACATTTCCAATCCTTTTTTTACGCTTTCCGTCTCCAGGGGGCTCACTTCCCAGCCCATGAACCGCAGGGTCACGACTTCTCCATCCGCAGCGGATGACGAGGGAGCCGCGCTTTGCCGGGGACCCGAATCGTTGCCCTGACCGGAACTTCCGCTGCACGCGGCCAGGACCAGGGCCAGAACCGTAAGACAGGACCAGACGACGACCATCCGTTTTTTCATGCCCAAAAACCCTCCTTCGCGTTTCCTGGTTGCAGCGCGATTGAAGCGGTTTCACCGGCTGCGATCCCAATATAGCGCGGAAAAGGAGGGCAAAAATTGCAACCTTTTTGGAAAATGGCATTTCATTGGGGAAAATAGGGGGCCACCAGTTCCCGGATTTCGTCAAGGGCTTCCCTGGCGCGCTTTTGGCCGAGCCAGACCGGGATCAATTCCCTTTTCACGATCGGAAAAATTTCCGCCTGATGCTTCAGGTAGTAACCGATCCCTTTCACGCCGTTTTTCAGGAGCTGATTCATCATCGCATCGGCAAATCCGGGCGGGTGCGCGGCGGGGTTCGCGCCGACCCAGCGGTCGATCAGCGCCGGATCGGTGTACCAGGCTTTCAGCGTCGGCATCCACAGCCCGTCGGCGTACAGATCGATGGCCTCGTTCGGATCCAGCAGCCATTTGAGAAGCAGCCACGCTTCTTCCGGATGCCGGGTCGAAGCGAAGATCACATTGGCGCCCGACAGCGCGACGGTCACGCTGTCCTTCAGCTTCGGCAGGACGCCGATATCGTAGTTGACGCCCGCTTTGCCAAGATCGAGATTGATCCACTGACCGTCGATGATCATGGCCGTGAGACCGGCCTGCAGCGCAACGTTCAAGGCCGGCATCGACTTCGATTCGAACGGGGAAGGCGCCACATGATGGACATTGATCAGGTCGGCCAGCATCTGGATCGCCTGGGCCGCTTCCGGTTCGTGCAGGAGGAACTGTTCCCCGTTCCCGTCGATCCAGCGCCCGCCGTTGCTGAAGACAAAATTGCTGATCGGTTCGCTCCAGGTCTCGAACATGACGCCGTACCGGACGATCCGGTCCTTGTCGAAGTCGGGATGGTGGGCGTTTCGGCCCTTGTCGTCCAGCGTCAGGCGCTTGGCCGCATCGACGAACTCCTCCCACGTCCAGGCCTCTTCCGCCCGGGAAGGCGGCGGATCGATGCCGGCCTCTTCGAACAGATCTTTCCGGTAAAACAACCCGTAGCACTCGACGGCGATGCTCACGCCCCAGGCTTCTTCGGGTTCAATCTGGTGCCAGACGAAATCGAGGAATTCTTCCCTGGACAGATTTTCGTCCCGGTCGATGAACGCGAACAAATCCAGAAATTTGCCCTGCTGGGCGAGCAGTTCGCCCAATTCGGTGGTCATGTAGCCGAGATCCGGTTCCTCGTTGGCCGAGGACATCGCCAAGAGTTTCGTGTTGTAATCCGGATTCGGAATCTGGACGGCCTCCACGGAAATCCAGGGATACCGCTCCATGAATTTCGCCATGGCCTGCTCAATGGCCCGTTTTTCCTCGATGCTTCCCCAATAGGTAAACCGGAGGCGGACCGTGGCCTGGGAATGGGCGGCGGGCGCGTCCCGTTCCCCCGGCCCGAAATCGCCGATTGCCAGGCAGACGGCGAGGACCAGGACGGCCGCGCCCGCGATGATGACCGGCATTCTACGTGGCAAGGCGCATCCCCCCTCCCTGCCGTTCCAAGCCGGGGAGCAGAATCGTCACCCGCGTGCCTTCCCCCGGTTTTGAATCGACGGTCAGTCCGTACGGTTCTCCGAAGTAAGCCTTGATCCGTTCGTTTACGTTCATCAGTCCGACCCGTCCGTCGCCCCGGAGAATCTTCTCCAGCTTCTCTTCGCTGATGCCGCGGCCGTTGTCCTCGACGACAAACCGGGCATTGGGTCCGTCCCGCTTGCATTCAATCCGGACCTTCCCGTCCTTCCTGACCCCGTCGAGTCCGTGCACAAAGGCGTTTTCCACGAGCGGCTGCAGGAAAAACTTGGGGACCGGCAGCGGATTCAGGGAGGCGTCGATGTCGTATTCGACTTCAAACGCGCCTTCAAACCGCATGGTCATGATCCGGATGTAGCTTTTCAGATACGTCAGATCGGTTTCAAAGGGAACAAGGGGCGTGTCGTTGCGGATCAGGTACTTCATCATGTTGGACAGGCTGACGACGATCTCGCTGATCTCGTACTCTTCCTTCTCCAGGGCCATCAGGCTGACCATGTTCAGCGTGTTGGACATGAAATGGGGATCCAGCTGCAAGTTGAGGGCCTTGATCTGGGCTTCCTTTTCCCGGATTTCGCGTTCGTAATTTTCCTGGATCAGGCGCTGGATGTTTTCGTTCATCTCCTTGAATTTCCGCATGACGACCTTGAACTCGTAGCTGCCCTTTTCTTCGAACCGGGTCTGAAACCGTCCTTCGCCGGTGCTGTTGATGGCCCGGATCATGGCGCGGAACGGCTCCGTGATCAGGCGGGACAGCACAATGGACAGACCGATGAACACGACCGCAATGCCGATGGCCGAAATGACCGCATTCGCGATGGAACGGGTCAGGGTGGTGCTGAGCAGCGATTTGGGCGGAACCAGGGCGACGGACAACCAGTCCGTGACATCGGAGAGCGCAAAGGCGGCCAGATACGTCTCCGGGCCCATTTTCAGCATTTCGACGCCCTGCCCCTTTTCGAACAATCGCTCCAGATCGGGAATTTCGAGGCGGGAAGCGATCCGGTTTTCATCCGAATGGTAGATGACGCAGCCGCTTCTGTCGACGACGAAGTAAACGGCGTCTTCGGTCGGCAGGCTGCCTTCGATCACGTCTCCGAACAGCGATTCCTTGAAATTGACCACCAGCACCGGTTTTTCTTCCAGCTGGCGAAAAACCGCGTTCTGGGAATAAAAACCGTTCATGAGCGTAACGGCCGAAAACAGCCGCTTGTAATCGAACTCCTTGTCCTTCAGGTATTCGATGTCGTACATCTCGGCGAAGGAATAGGTCGGGACCCAGCGGGTTTTGCCTTCGCCTTCCCATGCTGCCCGATACAGGCCGGTCGCGGGAAACGCGTCGTACGGAATGAAATCTTTGGCGTGCTCGCTGTTTACGGAGGAAGCCGTTCCGAAAGTAAAATAGGACGTGACCAGCAGAGCGGAGTACACGTCTTTCGATTGCCCGAAATATTTCGCCAGAACCGTGCGCAGATGAATGTCCGAGATCAGGATGGACACCATGTCCGTCCGATCCACCCGGGACAAAATGTCGTAAGCGTCGCCGTCCATCATGAATCCCTGGATCATCTCCCGAACCCGGGACAGCTTGGCGTCGAGGAGTTCATTGTTCTTTTGCACGATCGTGTGCATGTCGTTCTGGCTCAGTTCCAGCACGGTGCTTCGGTTCAGCCGGTAATGGCTGTAACTCAGAAAAACAAGCTGGATCACGAGCAACAGGATGAAGGTGGCCATCAATTTCGTGTGCAGCCGGCTGCTTTCGATGCGGTCCAGCCATTTCCGGATCATGTCGTCCCTCTACCCGCCAGCTGGCGATACCGGTTTGGAGACAATCCCGTTTTCCGCTTGAACATGCGGATAAAATAGGCCGGATTGTGGAAGCCGACTTGCCGCGCAATATCGGCCACTTTGCCATCGGTGGTTTTGAGCAGGCGGCCGGCGTTTTCCAGGCGGATTTCCATGAGAACCTCAGAGAAATTTTTGCCGGTTTTCTCCTTGAACAATTTGCTGAAATAGGCGGGATGGAAATGATACTGCTCCGCCGCCTTGTCCAGCGTGATGTCTTCCATGTACCGCTGCCGGAGAAAATGGAGGCAGTCCTGGATGATGCGGGCGTTTTTGTCCTGCTGCACATTGCGGACCAGCCGTATGCATTCTTCCGCCCAGCGGGTGATCCCGCTGCGCAATTCGGACCGGGTTGACGCCCTCAAGGCCGCTTCCCGGTGGCGGGAAACCCAGGCGCCAAAATCGGGTTCCCCGATGAACGGCCTGAGCCGTTCCGAAGCCTCGGCGAGGAAATCAGCCGCCTGGTTTCTGCACACGCGGGGATCCAAATGGCGTCCGCCATCGGCCCCGTCGAAGCCCAGAAGCCGCCGGACGGCATCGGAAACGCACAGCCGGTCGCCTTTCAGGACGGATTGGACGAATGCGTCGACATCGGGCCGCCCTCCCGGAGCGGCGGGAAGAAACGGCTGCACCCGGTCGTGAAAGATGACCGGCGCATGTTCCAGATAAAACCGGTGCTCCAAAGCCAAAATGGCCTGCCGGTAGAGCATTGGGGCGCCGTCCAGCAGCCTTGCGGCCAATGAACTGACGCCGGCGACCAGAGAAGGATCGGCCGGCAGCAGGCATTCTTCAATCCTTCTGGATACGTTGGCGATAAATTGGGGTTTCGTCCATCGCCCGGTCTCGTGACCCGCCAGGATGACGATGCGCCCGGATTGGACGTCATCGGCGAAGGCGATCGCTTCCCCGGCCCCGGACAAGGCGTCCGCAGCCAGGTCTGGCAGGTCCGGCCTTTTGTCCGGCTGTTGCGTTTCGGCGACGATAACAAGGCCTGGTTGGCGGGCCAGGGAATGTTTTTCGAGCTCTTCCCGTTCCTCCCGCCCGCCCAGGCCATGGATGACCTTGCGCCACAACGCGGCTTCATAGGTCTTTCGCAGTTTCCGTTGCTGACGGTCTTTTTCCAGCAGTTCTTCGAAATGCCCCAGGACATCCAGGATGTTTTGGTAGCTGACCGGCTTGACGATATAGTCGATGACGCCCAGCCGGATGGCGGTTTTGGCGTAATCAAACTCGCTGTATCCGCTCAACAGGGCGATTTTGATGTCGTCGGAAACGGAACGGATCCGGCTGATCAATTCCAGGCCGTCCATGTTCGGCATGCGGATATCCGTGATGACGGCCTGAACCGGCTGCTGCCGGATCACGTTCCAGGCCGTTTCGCCGTCATAGGCTTCCGTTACGGTATAGTGGGGCTTCACTCTGCGGATGATTGCCGACAAGGACCGGACCTGGCGGACTTCGTCATCGACAATCAGCAAATGCACGGCCGTGCCCCCTCTTTCCATTCCCGTATGGTTCATGTTCATGTTGACTTGTAAGCGTTAACACTTTTATTCAATTATAAGTCATTCCCGGTCTTGCGCCGTATCAGTTTTTTTGGATTATAGTACTTTTTTTGTCATGCCCTTGTCCGCCCGTGCACCGGGACCGGACTTAGATCCGGTCCCGGGTTTGGTTTCGGTTCCGGACTTTGCCCCGGGTCCGGCCGCGGCCGGTCAGGATGCGCCGGCGGCCTGGCGGCGCCGGAACCGGATGCGGGCCAGCCTGAGCCTGCTGTATTGGATCACCGGATCTTCGACCGATTCCCCGGACCCGTAGATGCGCTCATACAGCGGCTTCAGGTAACGGTCGCCCAGTTCGGCGAAAGCTTCCTCGAAACGTCTGAGCTCCTCTTCGGAAAGCGACGACAGCTCGCGTTCCACCAGCGGCAGCACGTCGTATCCCTCTTCGTCCAGTTTCTCCAGACGTTCCGCCAGTTCGCGCGGAGAACATTGCAACTGGCTTTCCAGTTCCTTGAGCGTCTTCCCCTCGCGGATCAGCGCCAGCAGCCGGTGCTTGGCCGCGATGGCTTCCCGGATTCTCGAGTATTTCTGCTCCCGCTGGGCGATGAGCCAGTCCGCCAGCATGTCCGGATCGACCCGTTCCGCCACCCATTCCAGCGGAAAACGGTGTTCCCGGCCCCTCTTCCGCAGGATTTCCAGCAGCTCGTTGCCGTACTTTTCCGCCTTCCATTTGCCGAATCCCGGAATCTGCAGCAGTTCCTCCGGCGTGTGGGGCACGTAGACCGCCAGCATGTGCAGTTCCCGGTTGGTGGCGATGAAGTAGGCCGACCGCTTCTCCTCGGCCGCCTTCGCCCTGCGCCAGGCTTTCAGCTCCTCCGTCGCTTCCGGTTCGGGCCGGGATTCCGCGTAGCACCGGATCAGCGTCTGCAGCGACGGCCTGCGCTCCCAGAACGGCAAATCCTCCAGCATGCCGTCGATCACCGGCCGGAAACCCCGACGCATGACGGTGGCGACGCCGTGCCGGAAGGAAGCCAGCAGTTCTTCCCAGCTCAGCCCTTCATACCATATGTCCCCGGACACGGCGTCATCCGGGGTTGCCGGTTCCGGGCTGCAGCCCGCCGTCCAGACGCCCTGATCCTCCCCGATGTAAACCTGGCACCGCTCGGGTTCTCCGGCTCCGCTCCAGCGTTCCAGCCGGTTGAGGAACACGATTTTCATGCCTTTTCCTCCTCCGCAAAAAACCGAAATATTTCCGGCAGCCCGGTCCGCGGCCGCGAAACGAAAAGCACCCCACCGCCTGAATGCGGTGAGGTGCTTCCCCAACCGAACTGCCTGTTTGTCCTAATATTAACATAGGTTCACAATGTTGGCAACCGGTTTTCGCGTTGTCTGTTGTTGTTCTGTGATATTGTCAGGGTGTAACTGTTCCGAGAAAATGTCAGTATGAGTAAGGAGCAGATCACCTTGACGAAGAGCGAACTGAAACG